>OGHJ01002897.1_pt1 | contig 13513 bp, 17 predicted proteins | sample 1571351 | NCBI WGS metagenome assembly OGHJ01 (sample SAMEA2582037, study PRJEB24529) | metagenome | biome: Human gut stool | place: China | collected 2011 | reverse complement strand
TGTACACCGCCACGGACAGGGCCACCTTGGCCTTCTCCTGTCCGATGTACTCCCGCAAAGTCTTGGGGCGCAGAGACCCCTCGTTTTCGTCGTCCCGGGTGAGGGACGTGGTCACCAGCGGGGCCTCCGTCTCGAACCCACCGCTGTCAGAAAAATCAATGCTCAAAGTTTCACTTCCCTTTCAGGAACCCGTTTCATGAATCCGCAGATATACTTCCGGCAACTCCTCAGGCTCCGGTGGACGGGTCTGGTCGCGCAGCGCTTCTGTGCAGGCGCTGAATGTTCGATAATTGCGGCGGGCTATCTCTAATGGGACCTCGTTGTAATCTCCAATTTCCTTTGGGTGCTCCGCTGCCCAGGAATCGTCTGTCCAGCAGCAGACCGGACAGAGTTCGTAGCTTCCTATCGGTATGTGCAGTGTATAATTGCCACAGCAGGGACACGGGCGTCTCTCTCCCGCTACTCCTTCGTTTCCCATGGAATCAGGCTCGGGTCTCCAGCCGTTCAGCAGCTCCGCCACGCAGTCCAGGAAAGCGCCCTCCCCCAAGGTATTGATCTTAAAGAGCACCGCCTGGCTGCCACCGGAGGTGATGGCAGACACGAAAATTCTACCGCTGTCCTCCACCAGAGTGAGATTCAGACTCACCCGGTTGCCGCCCATCATACTGTAACGCTCATAGACCCGTACGGCGCAGCGCAGGCCATCGGTGCCGTAATAATCGCTGCCGTCCTCATAGCTTGCTGAGGCACTGCCGTTGAGGATACCACGGTGTAGGTAGTCCAGAAGGTCGTCGAGATCGCCAGTAAGATGCCGTTCCAGTTTGGCCATGAGGGCTCCCCCTTCTCTATCCCTTTACCATTTTCTTGAGGGCCTGCTTAATGATCTCCTCCAGACTTAGGGCGTCCAGATCGATGCCCTTGAGGGCCACACCGATCTCCGCCGTGGAGTATCCCAGCACCGCCAGAGCGGCGGCGGCCTCGGAGGACTTGTTCTCCGGGATGACGGTGACACCGGTGCCGCCGTAGCTCTCCCCGCCGGGGGCGATCTGTCCCTTGGCCAGCTTATCCTTCAGCTCCAGGATGACCCGCTGGGCAATCTTCTTGCCGATACCGGGCGCCACGGTGAGAGCCTTTTCGTCCCCGGTGATGATGCTCATGGCTAAGGTCTCAGGGGTGCTGGAGGATAGGATGGACAGGGCCGCCTTGGGCCCTACCCCGGACACGCCGATGAGGAGCTGGAAGCAGTTGCGCTCATCCTCCGTAAAGAAGCCGTAGAGCTCCATAGCGTCCTCCCGGACGTTCAGGTAGGTGTAGAGCCTGGCCGTCTCCCCTTTTTTCAGACGGGCCAGGGTGTTGTTGGTGGTACGGCAGGCGTAGCCCACTCCCCCGCAGTCGATGACCGCCAGATAGGGTGCCAGATGGGCCACAGTTCCGTTGACATAGTAAAACATGGTGTTACCGCCTTATATGTACTAATCTCTGCTGCGCACGGCGTACCGCCCGCTGCCAGGGGTGGCCGGGTCCAGGACGGCCAGCCGGGAGGTGGCCGACCGGGCGTGGCAGAGGGCGATGGCCACCGCGTCGGCGGCGTCGTCCGGCTTTGGGACGGCCTGGAGCCCCAGCAGGCGCTTGGTCATCTCCATGACCTGCCGCTTCTCCGCCTTGCCGTAGCCGGCCACAGCCTGCTTGACCTGGGAGGGCGAGTACTCAAAGATGGGAACACCTGCCCGTTCCGCCGCCGTCAGGATCACGCCCCTGGCCTGGGCCACGCCTAAGCCGGTGGTGACGTTGTTGTTGAAAAAAAGCTCCTCCACCGCCATGGCCTGCGGCCGGAAGGCGGACAGAAGCTGGGCCATGTCATCCTCGATCTGGAGCAGCCGGGCCGGCAGGGGCTGCCCCGCCGGAGTGGTGATGGCGCCGCAGCGGATCAGCCGCTGGCGTCCGCGCTCTGACTCCAGAATCCCAAAGCCAACAATGGCGAAGCCGGGGTCAATGCCTAAAATGATCATGGTATCCTCCAAAGGTTATATATATTTCATTGTACCACGGCGGAGTGACCGGCGCAACCAGGAAAAAAGCCACCAGCAAGACAGAGCGTGTGGGAGTACAATACATCTTGGACAGTTGAATAAAAAAAGATGAAGGATAAGGCCTCATCGGTTAAAGTTGAAGTTGCGGACAACAACTTGACGAAAGGGGGCCATATCCTTCATGAGAAAGAGTATAACACAGGACATGGCATATCGGCAATCCCTGATGAAGTACGCGGAGAAATACGGCGTCAGCCGTGCCAGTCGGAAGTACAACAAAAGCCGGTCGTACATCTACTTCTGGAAGGCCCGCTGGGATGGGAGTGTGACATCCCTGGCCTGCCAGTCCCGGCGGCCTCACGGCCATCCCAACCAGCATACGGAGGCAGAGCTGAAGCTGATCCAGGATATGCGCCGCCGCAACCCAAACCTGGGCATGGTAGAGCTGTGGCACCGGCTGAGGAAGCGGGGCTACACCCGCCGCCCGGAGAGCCTGTTCCGGGTTATGCGCAAGCTGGGACTGTTTCCTGCGGCTGAGAAGAAAAAACATACAAACCCAAGCCTTACGAGCAGATGACCTATCCCGGTCAGCGGGTCCAGGTAGACGTGAAGGTGGTGCCCCGCAGGTGCATTGCGGACCCGGAGCTCCGCCTGTTCCAATATACCGCCATTGACGAGTTCACCCGTATGCGTTTCCTGGCTGCCTATCCGGAACAGAGCACCTACTCCTCCGCCGACTTCCTGAAAAGGTTGTTCAAGTGGTACGCCCGCCGGGGCATCCGGGTAGAGTGTGTCCAGACAGACAATGGCTTTGAGTTTACCAACCGCTTTTCCAACAGCAGGCGAGATCTGCCTACTCTGTTTGAGGCTGCTGCCGCCCAACTTGGCGTACGGCATAAGCTCATCCGCCCCTACACTCCTCGCCACAACGGAAAGGTGGAGCGCAGCCACCGGGAGGACCAGAAACGCTTTTACGCCTGCCACAGCTTCTACTCCCTGGATGACTTTGCAAAGCAGCTCGCCTTCCACAACCGCCGCTCCAACAACTTCCCTATGAGGCCCCTTGGCTGGCGCTCTCCCTTAGAGTTCACCGTCCAATATGTTTGACAAACCTACAGAAAAAAGCCACCAGCAAGACAGAGCGCCCGGACAAACGTCCGGGCGCTCTGTCTTTTAGAAGGAAAGGATTCCTGAGCATCCTCATGTTCCATATTATGCGCGGGGGTGAGCCTTAATATACACATCCTTCAATTTGGGATTTACCAGTTGGGCGTAAATCTGTGTTGAGGAGATGTCGGCATGCCCCAGCATCTCCTGGATAGAACGCAAATCCGCCCCATTCTCCAGCAGGTGGGCAGCGAAAGAGTGCCGCAGTGTGTGGGGTGTGATCTCCTTCTGGATACCGGCCTTCTCCTGGTAATGCTTGATGATCTTCCAAAAGCCCTGCCGGGACATGCGCTTTCCGGTCATGTTCACAAAGAGGGCCGGTTCATCAGGGGACTCCAGCAGCTGCGGGCGCACGTTTTTCAGATACTCAGAAAGCGCTCGGATGGCGGCGGCATACAGAGGGATGATCCGTTCCTTGCTTCTCCCCTTCCCGGCACAGCGCAGAAATCCGCCGTGAAGGTTCAGATCGTCCACATTGAGATCGATGAGCTCGCTCACCCGGATGCCGGTGGCGTAAAGAAGCTCCAGCATGGCGTGATCCCGGCAACCCTTGGGGTCGGTTCGCTCCGGCTGCTCCAGAAAAAGCTCCACCTCTTTGCTGGTCAGGATCTGAGGCAGCTTTCGCTCTACCCTGGCCGGTGCCACTCCTCGTGCTGGATTGGAGACCACCTTCCCTGTCCGGATGAGGTAACCATAGAATGATTTGAGCGATGCAGCCGCTCTGGTTACGGTGGACACGGACTTGCCTCGGCTGGTGAGGTAGCGAACATACCCTTCCACATCCGATTGGTTCACTTTGGTGAGTGTCAGTCTCTCCCTGGCACAGTACTCCGCAAACTGCCGCACATCTCGCAGATAGGAGCTCAGGGTGTTTTCGGAGGCCTTTTTTTCTGTCCTGAGATAGGCTTCATAGCCATTGATCTCATCCATCCGATCTCCTGCCTTCTCTCAAATCGTAAAATCAAAAGAGCTCTGCCACAGAGGCCAATAGGGCCGGCACCGCCCAACATTCCAAAGCAGCGGAGAGCGCCAGAGCGGCTGCGCACAGCCCGCTGCGCGCCCAAAAAATCCGTCCTGGCAAGGACGGCGAACTCTTCCCCCCCACCAGAATCCGTCCGGTCAATTCCATGGCGGAGAGCAACCCCTGAACGCCCAACAGAAACAGGGCTGGTATGGAAATGAGTCCTGTAAACCCAAAGGCGAAGAAGGCCAAAATAGCACCTGCCCCGCCGAAGATTCGCACAAAAGAAGAAACCGCAAAGGAGAGAAGAAATCCGCGCACCGCAAAAATGGCCGGAATTCCGATCACCCCCAGCGCAGTAAAGCTGAGCAACAGGGTGAGCAGCGGCCAGCGGACTGCCTCCCAAATGGCAGCCACCGGTTCCGGCGGAGTGGCATTTCCGGTCTTGGCTGCCGCCAGATAAGCCTGGAGATAAGTACTCAGACTCTCCTGTCCTTCTCCACCTACCTGAGCCGCCAAAAAGAGCCCTACCAGTGCCCCGACGGCAAATGCCACGGACAATACTGCCAGAGCCGGAGTTATCCCACCAGGCGGCATATCCCAAAACCCTGCGATCCGCTTTCTCAATGCCCTCACCCCTTACGAGAGAACATATGAGACAAGCGTATCAAATAGGAGGATTATTTTCCGAGCTCTTTTGAGCGCCGGGTGCAGCGCTCCATGGCATCCAACATCAGACCGTCAAAATCCCGCTCCTCAAAGGCGGAGAGCGAGGCCAGCGTAGTGCCGCCCGGAGAGCACACCTGGCGGCACAGCTCCTCCGGGGTCTTTCCAGACTCCAGGAGCAGTCGGGCGGAGCCTTCCATGGTTTTAGCCGTCAATGTCAGAGCTGTCTGGGCATCGATGCCCACGGAAACCGCCCGGCGGACCATTACGTCGGCCATGCGGAAGAACCACGCCGGTGAAGAGCCGTTGACGTTAATGATATCGTCCATCTGCTCCTCTTTGATGACCGCCACAGCGCCGGCGGCGGAAAAGAGGTTCAGGACGGTCTGGAACAGATCAGCAGGCACATTTTCCGCCTGAGCTACCGCTGTTGCACCCACGCCCACCATCAGAGGGGTATTGGGCATAGCTCGGACCACCAGGGTACCGGGCAGAGCACTGCGCAACGCATCAGAGGAGATACCGGCAGCGATGGAGACCACACACTTTCCCTCTGTGAGGCCAGCCAGCTGAGGCAATACGTCTGGGAACATCTGAGGCTTCACACCCAGAACAATCAGATCTGCCTGCGTCGCCACTTGAGTGTTGTCCGTGGTAGTGTGGATCCCCTCAGTAGCGAAGGGCTCCAGCTTTTCCGCGTGACGGTTGGAGAGCCATATCTGGTCCGGCGCCACAAGCCCCTGTCCCAAAACGCCGCGCAGAATAGCGCCGTTCATATTCCCGGCTCCAATGAAGCCTAATACCGTATTTTCAAATCCGGCCATGCTGTCGGCCTCCCTATTGATTCTAAAAAATGTCTGACAAAGGGACCGTCACCGGTCCCTTCGACAGACATTACTATAAACTCCATCGCATCATATTGCAATGACTTGACAGGATATTTTTTCATTTTTGGCAATTATGACAACATATTATGTAAAATAGATTATGTAAATTAATGAATGGGCGGAACTGAAAAACGCCCTCGCCCGTTTACATTCTATACTATATATAGAATGTAAATTAAAATACATACTGCATATAGTGTTTACATCTGGTATATCTTTTGAATGGACCAGGTGCTATACAGAATGTAATCCCCTGTTCCAGCCCAAACAATAGGCAACTGACAAACCCTGCGCATGGGCCTAGGCTCCGGCCAATTATGTCATCCTCTACTCCTCTCTGCGTCACCTTCTGCGCCGCTTCTTTTTTGGGCCGGCGCACAGGAGACCAGCAGCGGCTCCGCCACACAGGCAGCCGGACAGAAGTCCCAGGCCCCCTTGATCCATAGATACTGTATCAGCAAAGAACAGCAAACCGCCTGTGAGGAGCAGAAGAAAGAAAGCACCTCCTGCCGCCAGTCCAGACAGAAGCGCTCGACTGCCACAGCGTTTTACCGTCAGGACACCGCCGGAGAAGCCGCCCAGCACGCAGGCGACGATAGCCAGCTTATCCATGGAGGTCTCGCCCAGCCAGCCTTTGGAAATACCGATCGAACAGAGCAGAAGAACCGCTAAACACACCGCCAGGGACAATAGACCACCAAGCAGTATGGCGGTCATGACCTGGAGCCATCTGACACCCTGCTCCTCCCCTGCTTTGCGCATAAAAACACCCTCCTCGCATCGCTTCTGATGAAGCCTATGCGGGGAGGGTGCTTGTCATGCTATGGAGTTAACTCACTTGGTGGTCTCAGTGGTCTGCGCGCCCTTGGTGGAGATGGCCCACTTGGCGAACTCCACCCGGACCCGGTCGGCGCTGGTCTCAATAACGATGCTCTCTTCCTTGACCGCGCAGACGGTGCCGATGATGCCGCCGATGGTGGTGACCTCATCTCCGATGGTCAGCTCACTGCGCATCTTTGCCAGCTCTTTTTTCTTCTTGTTCTCAGGCCGGATCAGCAAGAAATAGAAGATGGCCAGCATGACCACCAGCATACCGATCGTAGACATCCATTCCAAAAGACATTACCTCCAAATGATTGATTCCTGCTTCGTTTCAGGCTATGCTTGGACAGCTTTATATATTATACAGTCAACCGCCGTTTTTGACAAGTCTTTTGTAAAATTTATACTCTCTGTTCCAATCTGGCGCTATACTCGGCCCGGAAGTCCGCAAAGCACCCCTGGTCCAGAGCTTCACGGATACGGCGAGTCAACTCATTATAGAACCAAAGGTTATGGAGCACCGCCAAACGCATGCCCAGCATCTCCCCTGCCACAAAGAGGTGGCGCACGTAAGCCCTGGAGAAAGAGCGGCAGGTGGGACAGTTACAAGTGGGATCGATGGGACGATCATCCAGCTTGTACTTCTCATTTTTGATGTTGAGGGCACCGTCCCAGGTAAAGAGCTTGGCGTGGCGGGCGTTTCGGGCAGGCATGACGCAGTCAAAGAAGTCCACACCACGGGCCACGCCCTCGATGATGTTGGAGGGCGTTCCTACGCCCATGAGATACCGAGGCTTGTCCACTGGCATATAGGGCTCCACCGCCTCAATGATGTCGTACATGGTCTGAGTAGGCTCACCCACCGCCAGGCCGCCGATGGCGTAGCCGTCGCAGTCCAGCTTGGCGATCTCCTTCATATGCCAGATCCGTAGATCGGGATAGGTGCCGCCCTGGTTAATGCCGAAGAGCATCTGATGGGGATTCACCGTGCCCGGCAGGGCGTTGAGCCGGTCGTGCTCAGCTTTGCAGCGTTCCAGCCAACGGAGCGTGCGCTCACAGGAGGGCTTTACGTACTCATAGGTGGCAGGATTTTCGATACACTCATCAAAGGCCATAGCGATATCAGAGCCCAGATTGGACTGGATGCGCATGGACTCCTCCGGGCCCATAAAGATCCGCCGACCATCGATGTGGGAGGCGAAGGTGACACCCTCCTCCGTGATTTTCCGCAACCCGGAGAGGGAAAAGACCTGAAATCCACCGGAATCAGTGAGGATGGGGCCATCCCAGTCCATAAACTTGTGCAGACCACCCATCTGCCGCACCACGTCATCGCCGGGGCGCAGATGGAGGTGATAGGTGTTGGAGAGCTCGATCTGGCAGCCGATCTCCTTGAGGTCGTGGGCGGAGACTGCACCCTTGATGGCCCCCTGGGTACCCACGTTCATGAAAACCGGAGTCTGGACGACACCGCCGTGGGCGCAGGAAAACTGGCCGCGCCGGGCACGGCCTTCGGTTTTGATGACTTCGAACACGCAAAAACTCCTATTCTTCCGGCCGGAATTGGATGTCCGGTCCTATTTTCATTGACAACAGATGCCATTATAACAGAAGAACGCCGGTTTTACAACACACAGAAGGGAGCGGCCCGGTCATACAGGCCGGACCGCTCGACAAATTTAATGATATGGGAGCGCATTTACCAGGGTGATGCCCAATTCCAGTTCGTCATCATCACTTTTGCCGGTTTCGGTAAATCCAATTTGGCGATATAGTCTATACGCCACTTCATTTTGGGGATTACAGGTAATTAAAACGGTTTTTGAACTCCCAAAAGGTTTGGAGGCAATGTATTTGAGCACTTCCTGCAATGCGCCTTTCCCGTACCCCTTCCCCTGAAAAGCGCGATCAATCATCATGTGCCAGATATTATATACTTCTTCATCATAATCATAAATGACCATTACATATCCAACCATTTTATCTTCTGCATATATGCCGAATGGCACGCATTGGTTGTAATAGACATACGCTTGTGCGAGACTGCGAATCGGATTTGAAACGTACTTCTCTTGTCCAACAGCAAGTTCTAAGTGGAAGCAATCAATGAAATTTGACGCATCGATTTTCTTTAAGGTGATGTTATTCATAGCTTTCCTCCATCAATAGGAGGGTTAACTTAGAGCCACCCTCCAACTTGTATAGTTTCGAATATCTTTCATTGTCATAATGAACAACCCCTTTTCGATTCTAGTATCTATTTATAAACACAGAAAACCTGTGGGATCATATCTTCTGTTCACCTTATTTATCTAGCAGACAAAAACCGGCAAAGCATTGCAACGTAATGCTTTGCCGGCTTTTATTAACTCACTCCCACTCGATGGTGCCACAGGGCTTCGGCGTGAGATCAAAGAGGACGCGATTGACCCCTTTCACCTCGACCGTGATGCGTGCCGTGATCTTCTGGAGGAGCGCAAAGGGCACATCCTCCACGGTGGCGGTCATGGCGTCCACAGTGTTCACCGCCCGGAGGATCACAGGCCAGTCAAAGGTGCGCTTGCCGTCCTTCACGCCCACGGACTTGAAATCGGGCACCACGGTGAAGTACTGCCACACCTTGCCCTCCAGACCGTTATTGGCAAACTCCTCCCGCAGGATGGCGTCGGACTCCCGGACGGCCTCCAGACGGTCCCGGGTAATGGCGCCCAGGCAGCGGACGCCCAGACCGGGGCCGGGGAAGGGCTGCCGGTAAACCATACTGTCTGGCAGACCCAGCGCCTTTCCGCAGGCGCGGACCTCGTCCTTGAAGAGCATCTTCAGAGGCTCCACCAGCTGGAAGTTCAGATCCTCAGGGAGACCGCCTACATTGTGGTGGGACTTGACTGCCTTCACCGTCTTGGTGCCGGACTCGATGATGTCGGGGTAGATGGTACCCTGGCCCAGGAACTCGATGCCGTCCAGCTTCCGGGCCTCCTCCTCGAAGACACGGATAAACTCGGTGCCAATGATCTTCCGCTTCTGCTCAGGATCGGCGACCCCAGCCAGCTTGTCCAGAAAACGGTCCACGGCGTCCACATAGATCAGGTTGGCATCCATCTGATGGCGGAAAACATCTACCACCTGCTCAGGCTCGCCCTTGCGCAGGAGACCGTGATTGACATGGACACAGGTGAGCTGCTTGCCGATGGCTTTGATGAGCAGGGCGGCCACCACGGAGGAGTCCACGCCGCCAGAGAGTGCCAGGAGGACCTTCTTATCCCCCACCTGCTCCCGGATAAGCTCCACCTGGTCAGAAATGAAGTTGTCCATGTTCCAGTTGGCCTGAGCACCACACAGTCCAAAGACAAAGTTGGAGAGGGCCTCCTTCCGCTCGGCGGGGTCGGCAGGCCAGGGCTTGTCCCCTTTGTGATCGGCCAGGAGCACGGGAACATCATAATTGTAGATGTCCTTGGAAACGTCAATCTCAACCCCGTCTACCACTCGGTTAGGACCACCGTTGAGAATAATACCCTTCACATTGGGGAGAGCCTTGAGCTCTTCCAGAGTAATGTCGTGGGGATGGATCTCGCTGTAAACGCCAAGAGCACGGATCTCTCTGGCCAGACGGGGATTTTCCTCGCTGCCCAGGTCCAGTACAAGGATCATGTCCTGCTTCATTGCAGTACCTCCCATGTTCAATTTTGTTTATCGTACCATATCAAGCCGGTACTCCGCAATAGGACGAGCGGAAAAGTTTTCATTTGTCTCAGAACCGCTCAAGCTTCGCTTTAAAGGAAATGCTCCTGGGAGTAGACAAATCATCAAACTGAATCACGTGGGCTGACTTTTCCAGGTCCACGTCCAGCACAGTTCCCAGGCCAAAGACCGAATGTCTCACCCGCTGCCCCGGCGCCAACGTGGTCTGTGCGTCATTTTCTGGCAGATGGCGCTGGCTGCTCTCTATGGCAGCCTGTGCCTCCCGAATGAGACCCTCACTGAAATCCCCGGTACGGTCCAACAAATCTGGATCTATGTCCAACAGGAAACGCGAGGGATACCGTGTGGCTCCATCAAAGTTCCGGCCGCCGGAGGCAGAGATGGAAAGACCTTTTTCCGCCCGGGTCAGAGCAACAAAGGCGAGTCTTCGCTCCTCCTCCATGGCTTGGAGCGTACGTACCTTTCGTGAGGGGAAGATGCCCTCATTCATTCCACAGAGAAATACATAAGGAAATTCCAGACCCTTGGCGGCATGCACGGTCATCAGCCGGACCCGATCCCCGTGCGTTTCGGTGTCGCTGTTGGTCAGGAGCGCCACATGGGCCAGATAGTGCTCCAGCGTCGCCTCTTCCCCACAGGTGGTCTCGTACTCATAGATAGATTGCTTGAGCTCAGCCAAATTGTCCAGCCGCTCCTGACTGCCCTCTGTGCGGAGCATGCGCTCATAACCGCTCTCCTGGAGCACGGCGGTGAGCACCTCGGAGACCGGCCGCCCCTCCACCTGAACGGAAAGAGTTTCAACCAGGGATAGAAACTGCCTGGCCTTGGTATTACGAAAAAGATCCTCCTCCACATTGTCCTGGAGTGCCTGGTACAGGGAGCAATCGTGCTGGGCAGCATAGCCCCGGAGGACGGCCATGCGACGTTTTCCCAGATTTCGTTTGGGGACATTGGCCACCCGCAGGAAGGAGAGATCGTCCCGGTAGATCAGCATGCGCAGGTAGGCCAAAGCGTCCTTGATCTCCATGCGCCCATAAAATTGCACCCCGCTATATATCGTGTAGGGGATTTGGGCATGAAGGAAGGCCTCCTCCACCGAACGTGAGACATAGTGAGCACGGTACCTTCTTTTCCAGTGAGAAATATTTGGGCGAGAGAGTAAGAACGGTGGACTTTCTCATCTTCGCAAGAACAACGAAGAAATACACCATAGAGATGGCATTGGAGAGCATGGTGGCAACGGCTGCGCCGGCCACATCCATGTGGAAGACAAAGATAAAGATGGGGTCCAGAATGATATTCATGACACCGCCGATGGTCAGGCCGATAGCGGAACTGTACATACCAGGTTCCGTTGTCCTTGTTCTTAAACGCTGCCATAATTACTCCCCCTTTCTCGCCGTCTCGGTTCTCGTGCCATAAAACTTCTCGTGGAAGAACTTGCGGTCGATCCGACCGGAGATGGTGATGCAGCCGGTTTTCGCCAGTTCCTCGTTCATCTGCCGGATGAGCTTGTAGGCGTATGGCACGGATACCCCCAGCTCCTCGGCCACTTCATTGACGCGCATAAAAATCTGATTTGCCATGGTAAATCCCTTCCTTTCTTCGTTGTTGGTGACTGCTGCCTGCAAGAGTTGTGTTTCATAAATGCCTCCCTACTTATGTCCGCCACTTTTTTCTCGGTTTCGCAACCAAAAATCTGACGGCTCATTTGATGCGCTATACAATCTAAGCTTATTCGCTTAGTGTCCTTATAATACTATACATATAAGCTTAGTTCAAGCCTTTTGAAATAAATATTATTAAATAAATTTGCTTAGATTATCTTGACAAAACTAAGCAAATATGCTATGTTTCATATAAGAACAACCATAGATGGGAGCTGGATGTATGGCGATTGGCGAACGGATTCACTTTTTCCGTCTCCTTCGGGGGATGACTCAGAAATATCTCGGCATGGCACTTGGCTTTCCGGAAAAGTCCGCAGATGTGCGCCTGGCACAGTACGAAACAGGATCAAGAACCCCTAAGGCAGACCTGACTGCTGCCCTGGCCCAGGTACTGGATGTCTCTCCCCACGCCCTTTCTGTCCCGGACATAGACTCCTATGTGGGGCTCATGCACACCCTGTTTACCCTGGAGGACAAGTACGGGCTGAAAGTCACGGAGCAGGACGGCGAGCTTGCCTTGCAGGTGGATTTCCGCAAAAACAAGGATGCTGCCCGGCTGCACGAAATGCTTTGGGCCTGGCGGGAACAGGCAGCCAAACTGGAAGCCGGTGAGATCTCCCAGGAGGACTACGATCGCTGGCGTTACCACTACCCGGAGTACGACAGCAGCCAGATCCACGCCAAGGTTCCGCCGGAGGGTCTGATCTGAACCTCTCACTTGTAGGCCACGGGAAAGGCCATTTGTTGCACAAAATCAGAAAATTCAGATAAATGAGAGCAAAATAAAAAAGGTCTAACTGATCAGCAAAAATCAGTTAGACCTTTTCTCTTAGAATAAAAATCCTGCGTATTCGCAAGCCACCCAAAATTCCATAACAAATCGGTTTTTGATGGGTGCTATCAATCTGCTATCAAATGGGGAATCTGAAAATCAAAAACCCAGTGTTTATGCGGGTTTGCGGGCCCTCATATCCACTTTTTGCTTATTCCCACTCGGCAAATTCAGATATATGGGAGCGTATTTAGGGTGATTTTGCAGGCAAAACATTCGCAAATATGTTAATGTTTTGCCTGCTTATTTGAGGCAGTACGCTTTCTTAGTATCAAAATAGTATCACAAAAACCGAGAAATTGCAAGGGTTTCAGGCCATAAACGGCCACAATCAAAACTTCCCTCAATTTGATGTAAGTTTCTGTCGAAATGGGTCTCAAATCGAGACCCATTTCGACCACCGCCTGGGAGCGTAAACGCTCCCAGGCAATAGGGGATTGATTTCCGCCCCGGCGGAAATCAATCCCACCATGGGACGCAATTCGACCATTGACGACCCCGACGGGATTTGCGATGGTTCAAAATGTCGAAGTTATTGATGTAGCAAACAGGTTTTATTTCTAATTTTTTCTTTTACTGTGAGAACGGTATCGTTAATCGAAAGATTAGTAGTGTCTATAACATTTTTCTCGTATATTCCGAGATTGCAAAATTGTTCCCACATCGTTTCTACCAATTCGATATTTGTATCTCTATCTAATTTTGAGCGCCCAATCGCCCGTTTTATGGTTTCTTCTTTATTAGTTCTCAAAATGATGTAGTGTACCTCATATCCCTCT
>OGHJ01002890.1_pt1 | contig 13541 bp, 12 predicted proteins | sample 1571351 | NCBI WGS metagenome assembly OGHJ01 (sample SAMEA2582037, study PRJEB24529) | metagenome | biome: Human gut stool | place: China | collected 2011 | reverse complement strand
GCCTCGGGCGTATTTTCCGCGATAAGACTGTCGGCATAACCCGTTTCGGTAAACACCTTGTCCATAAGGTCAACAAGCGAAATGTTGCCGATATATTCGCGCAGATTGTTTATAATCGCCGAAAACTCGCGGATTTTCGCACTGCTCCGTCCGAGCGCCTCAAGATATTTTTCGTCGCTTATAATGTCAAACATACTGACGCCCATACTCTCGGCAAACGCGGCTATTTTTCCCACCGTGGTGTCGCCTATTCCGCGTTTCGGAACGTTTATAATTCTTGTTAAGTTAACGTCGTCGCTGGGATTGTAAATAACCCTCAAATACGACAGAATATCCTTAATTTCCTTTGTATCGTAAAACCTCAGACCCGAAAGCACTCTGTACGGGCACAAAAGGTTATCTTCAAGCGCACGGGTCTGTGCGTTGGTGCGGTACAAAATCGCAATGTCTTTATACGAATATTTTCCCGACGAAACAAGTTTTTCTATCTCGCCCGAAATATACATCGCCTCGTCCACCTGGTCACTGCAGGTGCGCACCTCAATTTTTTCGCCCTCGCCCTGATTTGTCCAAAGCTTTTTTTCCTTGCGCTCAAAGTTGTTTGCTATAACCGCGTTCGCCGCGTCGAGAATTGTCTGGGTTGAGCGATAATTCTGTTCAAGTTTAATGTTTTTCGCGTCGTCAAACTGTTTTTCAAAGTCGAGAATATTTCTTATGTTCGCGCCGCGGAATTTGTATATACTCTGGTCGTCGTCACCCACAACACAGATGTTGCGGTGCTTTTCGGCAAGCATAGATACAAAAATATACTGTAAATTGTTTGTGTCCTGATACTCGTCCACCATTATGTACTTAAATTTGTTCTGATAATATTCCAAAACATCGGGATTATCCTTAAAAAGTTCAACGGTTTTTGCAATCAAATCGTCAAAATCCATAGCGTTGTTTTCTTTGAGTTTTTGCTGATAACGCGCATATATCATAGCGTATTTTTCCCCGCGGAAATCGTCGTTGCGCTTTGCAAATTCCTTGCAGTCAATCATTTCGTCTTTAGCCGAGCTGATTTTTGAAATAACGCTCTTTATCGGGTAATTGTCCTCGTTTAAGTTCAGTTCGCGCAGACAGTCTTTTATAAGCCTTTTCTGGTCGTTTGTGTCATAAATGTTGAAATTAGACGTGTAGCCTAGTTTTTCAATATCGCGCCTTAATATGCGCAGGCACGCCGAGTGGAATGTTTTTATCCAAATATCCTCACTCGCCTCGCCCACGATATTTGCAATACGCGTGCACATTTCGTTTGCCGCTTTATTTGTAAAAGTTATCGCCAAAATTTCCCACGGCGCGGCAAGCCTGTTTTCCAAAATATACGCAACTCTGTGCGTCAAAACCTTTGTTTTTCCGCTTCCTGCACCTGCAAGCACCAAAAGCGGACCCTCGGTTGTTGTAACTGCCTCTTTTTGTCTGTCGTTCAATCCATCAAGCAAATTTGTCATTTTATTCTCCATTTTTTATACTTCAATCTCCAAAACTTCTTCAATATATGCGTAAAATTCCTCAACGCCCGTGCCGTTTACTGTTGAAAACGGAATTATAATGTCGTCGCCCGAAAGTGAGAGCGTTTTTATAATGTCGGAAAGATGCTCGTTCAACTGTGACGCCGAAAGCTTGTCGCATTTTGTGGCGATAACAACCGCCCTTTCACAGCACGCGCGGATATAACGGAGCATTGTAATGTCGTTTTCGGTGGGCGTATGACGGCTGTCAACCAGCAAAATCACCTGGCATAACTGCTCGCGCGTGTTAAGATACGTTTCAATCATATCCGCCCATTTTTTCTTTTCTGCCTTTGAAACCTTTGCGTAGCCGTAACCGGGAAGGTCAACAAAATTCATTGTATTGTCGATGTTATAAAAATTTATCGTTGCTGTTTTGCCCGGCTTTGAGCTTACGCGCGCAAGGCTTTTTCTGTTCAAAAGCTTGTTTATAAGCGACGATTTGCCGACGTTTGAACGTCCTGCAAATGCTATTTCTTTAAAATTCGTTTTGGGATACTGCTTCATATCAACCGCCGAAACGGTAAGCGAAACATTGTTTAAATTCATAAATTTTACTCCTGTTCCAATGCGGTTTTGAGCACCGTGTCCATATTTTTAGCCGGCACAAAGTTAATTTTTTCGCGGATGTTTTGCGGAATGTCCTCCAAATCGGGAACGTTTTCGTCGGGAATTACGATTGTGCCTATTCCGATGCGGTATGCCGCAAGCGCCTTTTCTTTAAGTCCGCCGATGGGCAAAACCCTGCCTCGGAGCGTAATTTCTCCCGTCATTGCAACGTCCTTTTTCACGCGTTTTCCCGAAAGCGCGGAAATAAGCGCGGTTGCCATCGTTATGCCTGCCGACGGGCCGTCTTTCGGCGTTGCGCCCTCGGGAACGTGAATGTGAATATCGTTGTTTTTGTAAAATTCGCCGTCAAAACCGTATTTGTCGGCGCACGAACGAACAAAGCTGATTGCGGTCATAGCCGACTCTTTCATAACGTCGCCGAGCGAGCCTGTAAGTTCGATTTTTCCGTTTCCTTTGGATACATTCACCTCAACCGAAAGCGTGTCACCGCCGTACTGCGTCCACGCAAGACCCGTCACAATGCCGATTTCGCTTTCTCTGTTTTTCTCGTTTTTGATAAATATTTTTCTGCCGAGATAGCTTTCAATATTCTTTTCGCTCACCGACACGCTTTTAACCTCGCCGCCTGCAATTCGTTTTGCACATTTGCGCAAAACCGCGGCGATTTTTCGTTCGAGTTCTCTCACACCCGACTCGCGCGTGTAATTGTCGATTACCGAAATGAGCGCGCTGTCCGAAAATTTGACGTTCGATTTTTTTAGTCCGTTTTGTTTAAGCTGTTTCGGCACAAGATATTTTTTTGCAATATTAAGCTTTTCCTCGTCGGTATAACCCGAAATGTGAATAACCTCCATACGGTCAAGCAGAGGTCTGTCAATGCCGTCGAGCGAATTTGCGGTCGTTATGAAAAGCGTTTTTGAAAGGTCGAACGGAAGTTCTATATAATGGTCGCGGAACGCAAAATTCTGCTCGGCGTCCAAAACCTCCAAAAGCGCCGCCGACGGGTCGCCCTTAAAGTCGCGAGAGAGCTTGTCTATCTCGTCAAGCAACAGCAGAGGATTGTTCGATTTTGCTTGTTTTAATGCGGAAATTATACGTCCCGGCATAGAACCGATGTATGTTTTTCTGTGACCGCGGATTTCCGATTCGTCGCGCACACCGCCCAGCGATATACGCGCGTAATTTCTGCCGAGTGCGCGCGCGATTGAAAGCGCGATTGACGTTTTTCCCACTCCCGGAGGTCCTACAAGGCAGATTATGGGCGATTTTAAGTTTCCCGAAAGTTTTCGCACCGCAAGATATTCCAAAATTCGCTCTTTCACCTTTTCAAGCCCGTAATGGTCGTCATCAAGCACTTTTTTTGCGTTTTCTATATCGTCGTTTTCCTCTGTCGAAACGCTCCACGGAATATCGCAAAGCCATTCAACATACGTGCGGATAACCGAAGCCTCGGGATTTCCCGACTGCATTTTCACCATACGCGAGAGTTCTTTGTCCGCCTTTTTAAGAACATATTCGGGCGCATTTGCCTTGACAAGCTTATCTTTAAGTTCTTCCGCCTCCGCCTCTATTTCTCCGCTGTCGCCAAGCTCCGTGCGGATAACTTTAAGCTGTTCGCGCAGATAATAATCCTTTTGGTTTTTGTCGATATTTCCGCTCACCTTGCGGTTTATATCGCGCTCGACCGACAAAATTTTTATTTCGCGGTCGATAAGGTCAACAAGCATTTCAAGACGTTTTGTAACGTCGATTTCCTCCAAAAGCGCCTGTTTGCCGTCAATGTCAAAGCTTATGCCGGCGCTCACAAGGTCGGCAAATTCGTTCGGATTTGTAATTTCCGCCGCACTTTTCACCGCGTCGGGCGTAAATTTCGGGTTAACGTCATAGTAGCTTATAAGCTGAGATTTTATTTTGCGCATAAGCGCCTCGTTTTTAATCTGCGTTTCTTCATCGTCCGCGCAAAAGCTTTCAAGCTCCTCAATTTCGCACTCAAAATACGGAACGTCTGCGATAAATTTCACAATTCGCGCACGGCTTATGCCCTCAACAAGCACACGTGCGTTGTTTTCGGGAAGTTTTAAAACCTGCTTAATTCTTGCAACCGTACCTGTCCAGAAAAGCTCGTCGCGCATAGGCGCATTTATGAGCGGATTTTTCTGCGCGGTCAAAAATATAAGCTGATTTTCAGCAAGCGAACCTTCAAGCGCTTTTACGGAAAACGCACGGCGCACGTCAAAATGCAAAACCATATACGGAAAAACGGGCAAACCTTTAAGAGGCAAAAGCGGAAGAATTTTTGTTTTCTTATCGTTTTCGCCGTCTGTTTTTTCGGTATTATCCGTGTTTTCTTTTAAATCTTCATTTTCAATCAAAGCATTACTGTCATATATTTTAAGATTGTTGCCGGTCAATTTTGTCACCACCGAATTTATATAATATAATATTATACCTTTTTTTCGCGCCGTTATCAAGTGCCAATTTTGATAAATGCGGATATTTGCCTTTATAACGGCAAAAAAAGAACGCTTAAAGCTTTAAGCGTTCTTCATATTTCAATAATAAACTTAAAATTTTAATAGTTTTTACGGTTTGAACCGCGTTTCGGCTCCATACTTCTTTTTAAGTCGTGCATTTTTTCTTCGCTCGCCTGTTTAAACTTGTTAAGCTTTTCTTCAAAGGAAATATCGCCCGCAGGTTTTTTGTCCCAGACAAACTCCGCAGGACGCTTGGATTTGGACGCCGACGCCTCCTCCTGCTTTATTGCCTGCTTAATGGAAAGACCGATTTTTCCGCTCGGGTCAACGTTTGTAACCTTAACTTTAACCGTTTCTCCCACTTTTAGATGTTCGCGTATATCCTTAACATATTCGAGCGCAACCTCAGAAATATGCACAAGACCCGTAGTTCCTGCGCCTATTTCGACAAACGCGCCGAAATTTGTGATACCCGTAACTTTGCCTTCGTAAATTTTGCCGACTTCAACCTGCATCAGTAAAAATTGCCTCCTTAGATTAGGGCGCCCGCGCCCTGCATATGTCAATACCGGAAGTATTTTAAGCTATGTTAAATATTTAGTTACCGTTAGCGTCGATAAACACTTTTTCGTCGGGCATAACAAGCCCAAGCTCTTCTCTTGCTATTTTTTCTATGTAGTAATCCGATGAATAAATCGCGCTCTTTTCTTCAAGCTCTTTTTTAAGCTTTTCTTCCGTCTTAATGTCAGACTGAAGCTGAGCGATTTTTTTGTTATGATAATTTATTTCACCTTGCTGTTTTATCAAAATAACGGCAGCCGCGCACACAAAAACGAGTGCGAGCAGTTTACTTAAAGTCAGCTTTCTTCTAAGCTTTCTCTTTCGCATTATACGCCCTCCGCCAATATATCAAATCCGTAAATTCACACACCTGTATACAATAACACTGTATATATTATAACGCAAATATTTCAAAATGTAAAGTCAATTTTTACGAAAAATACGTTTTAGGCGCTTAAAATCGAAAATTTGTTGATTTTTTATAAAACGAAGGCGCTTTTTTTGTAATTTTAGACAAATTCCGACAAATACAAACGGCTTTTTGACATATGAAAATATGAACAAACCAATGCTTTTTACGGCTTTTAACAGTTGCATAACCGGCATAAGCATAATCTTAAGCGTTTTTGCAAAAAATTTTGCACTGAATTTTACAAAAGCAATAAAATATTTGCTCACCGACACGGTGTAGAGCACAAATCCCGTAAGCAATGCGGCTATTTCATACCAGCGCACCTCGCCGGAGTTTGCGAAAAACACCGCGAAAAACGACATCATCGCCGCGGCAATCCAGACGATTATATCGCCTGCCTCAATCACAAAAGTGCTTTTTTTAACGCTTTTTAATATTCTGTAAATATCAAAAATCATACCGCACAAGGCACCGCCCAGCACGGTTTTCAAAAAGACAAGCGCTTCAGCGCTCACCGAAATTTCCATTTTATCACCTTAAAAATTTACTTGAATATTCTGCTTAAAAATCCCCCGGCACTCGCACGCGGCGCGGCATAACGCAGACAGTCGATATATCCTTCTATTTCCACTTCGCCGGCATCGACGCTCAATTTGTTTATTTTAAGCTCGCTCCCTGTAACAATAAGCACTTCCATTTTTGTGTGAAGTATTATTTCCTCGTCGTTAAAGCTTTCCACGTCCTCCACGCCCGAAACGTTAAGGTGCGCCCTGTTTTCCATTATCAGATTGTGCACTATGTCTGCGCCCTGCGCTCTTGAAAGTTTTTCCATAAATTTTATCCTCCTTAAATTTAAACTTATTTTATTTATATTTGAAAATTTTTTATTATATGAAAGCTTGTGTATATTTTTTTGATAAATATGAAAAATATTATTGCATAAGAAAATTTTATTTACGGAGGAAATTATGAAAGAAAAGCATATTTCATCAAACAAGTTTTTTATAACTGCTGCATTTCTGCTTCTTTTTGCGCTTATTGCGTCAATTCCGTTTTTGTCCGAAAGCGAAAAAGCGTATGCAGACACAAACACGTATGAGCAAAACCTCGAACTTTTGGCGCGTGCGGTAAACGGCGAGGCACGGGGCGAAATTTACGAGGGTCAGGTTGCCGTTGCGGCTGTAATTTTAAACCGCGTAAAACACCCGTCGTTTCCCAACACCATAGCAGGCGTAATCTATCAGCCGGGCGCATTTACCGCAGTTAACGACGGGCAAATTCACGCGTCGCTCGACAAAAGCTCCACCGTTTACAAAGCGTGTCAAGACGCGCTCAACGGCTGGGACCCGTCGGGCGGTGCGATATATTACTACAACCCTGCAAAAACTACAAATAAATGGATTTATTCTCGTCCCGTGGTAAAGGTACTCGGCAACCACACCTTTGCAAAATAAACTTCTGAAAGGAAAAATGATATGGAAAATTCAAACGAAAACAGAAAGCCAAAGCCGTCAATGGGATATTTTCTCATTCTTGTAACGCTTTTGCTGGTTATAACGTTCTCGGCGGCGATTGTGAAAAACAACACGGCAGAGGCAATGAAAGGTCAGCTCAACGACGTTTACACGCGCTCGTTTTTACAGCTTACCGACTGCGTGAAGGACATCGACACACTTTTGTCAAAATGCGTTGTCACAAATTCGCCCTATGTGCTCAATGATTTGGCAAACGAAATTTATCAGAAAGCGTCGTTTGCACAGGCAAACCTCGGCGAACTGCCCATTTCGCACGTTGAAATTGACAACACAGCGAAATTTTTAACGCAGGTCGGCGACTATACCTACTCAATATCAAAAAAAGGACTGCGCGGAGAAGAACTTTCGGCGGACGAGAAAAAACAGCTTGAAGATTTGGCAAAATACTCCTCTACGCTAACGCAAACGCTTTTTGAAATTCAAAACGATTTGTTCTCCGGCAAACTTTCTTTTGATATTTCCGAAAAATCGTCCGAGGTGCTTGCAAACGAGGACAAAAAGCTTGATATAGGCTCGTCGGCAGAGAAAATGGAAAAGGAATTTGAAGAATATCCGTCGCTCATTTATGACGGCCCGTTTTCCGATCACATAAACAAAATCAGCGCGAAAATGCTTTCAAAAACCAACAAAATCACCGAACAGCACGCTATGGAAATTGCAAAGGAATTTTTAAACGAGCCGAAAAAAGTGTCGGCAAGAGGAAAATCAAATTCAAACATTCCCACCTATGTATTTTCGGCGGCAAATTCGGGTAATGACGATGCGTATATCGAAATTACCGAAAACGGCGGATATGTGCTTTATATGCTCAAAAACCGTGACGTTGCGGAAACCAAGCTTGACATTTCCGACGCGGTGCGCCTCGGCGCAGACTGCCTTGCAAAAAACAAATGCTATTCTATGAAAGAAAGCTATTACGAAATAAGAAACAACATCGCTACCATAAATTATGCGTATGTTGAGGACGATATAACAATGTATTCCGACCTTATAAAAATCAAAATTGCGCTTGACAACGGCGAAATTCTGGGTTTTGAGGCGAACGGATATATTATGTCACACGAGGAACACAGAAACCTGAATACCCCATCTCTAACGCTTGACGAGGCGCGCTCAAAAGTGTCAAAAAGCATAGAAATCACGTCCGAAAGCCTTGCGGCAATTCCGAAAGAAAACAAAACCGAGGTGCTTTGCTACGAATTTAAAGGAAAATTCAACGGCAAAAATTATATCGTTTATATCAACGCCACAACAGGCGCGGAGGAGAAAATTTTAATTCTTCTCGAAACCGAAAACGGCACGCTTACCCTGTAAAAATCCGAAAATCCGAAGCCATTTGTTACGGCTTCGGATTTTTTATTTGTGATATTCTTCATTTGCGTTTATCTTAAACGCGCGGTAAATTTGCTCGGTCAGAACAAGACGCATAAGCTGATGCGGAAATGTCATTCTTGAAAAGCTCAATCTAAAATCAGACATATTTTTCACCCTGTCGCAAATGCCGAGCGAACCGCCTATAATAAAGGTAATTCCGCTCTTTCCCGAAAGCTGGATTTCGGAAAATTTCTTTGCCAAATCGACGGACGAAATGTTTTTTCCCTCAACACAGAGTGCGATTATATAGTCGCCTTTTCCGATGTGCTTTTCGATTTTCGCGCCCTCGCTGTCAAGCACAGCAAGCGCCTCTTTTTCGCTCGCATTGTCGGGGATTTTCTCGTCCGCAACCTCGCATATTTCAAACTTGCAAAAACGCGAAAGACGCTTTGCATACTCTTTAATTCCGTCCGCAAAATATTTTTCTTTAATTTTTCCAACGCAAATTATTTTAATCTTCATCTTCTTTTTCCTCGTATTTCGTCAAAAGGTCGCCTTCAAGCTGTGATGCAAACGACACCGCACCGTTTCCGAAACGGCGGCGGATTTCGTCAATGGAATTATCAAAGCTTTCAAGCTTTTTATCCTGTGTTTTGATATTGTCAAAAAAGCTCACCTGCTCGGTCGGAGTATCGCCCTCAAAATCGCCCGCGGTGACGGTTATCATACGTATCGGCTCGTCAAAATTCCAGTTTTCCTTTACAATTTCAAACGACGTTTCAAACAAATCGCGCTCGGTGTTTGTAAAATATGCCGTCCTCTTTCGGCGCGAAAACTTCTTTAAATCGGGATTTTTTATCGTAACGCAAACGGTTCTGCACTTAAATCCTTTTTTGCGCAGACGCGTGGAAACGGTGTCGCAAATGATTGTGAGCGCCTTTTTAACATCCTCCTCGCCGAGAAGGTTTCTTTTAAATGTATGCCCGTTTCCGATTGATTTTTCCTTTTCTCTTTCGCACACAACGGGCGACGTGTCCAGTCCGTTTGCATAAATGTAGAGTGTTTCGCCCGATTTGCCCAAAAGCTTGACAAGCGTGCTTTTCGGCGAATTTGCAATGTCGCCGATTGTTTTAATGCCCACTTTTTCAAGCTGTGAAAGCGTCGCTCGCCCGACAAAAAGCATATCGGATGCTGGGAGCGGAAACAAAATGCGCTTATAATTTTCTTTTGAAATGACGGTTATCGCGTCGGGCTTTTTGTAGTCACTGCCGAGCTTTGCGAAAATTTTGTTGAACGACACGCCGATTGAAACGGTAAGGCGCGTTTTTTCCTTTATTTCATCACTGATTTTTTTAGCAATTTCATATCCCGTGCCGAAAAGCTTTTGACTTCCCGTGACGTCGAGCCACGATTCGTCAATGCTGAACGGCTCTACCAAATCGGTGTAATTATAGTAAATTTTGTTGATTTCTTCGGAATAATACTTATATTTTTCATAGTGCGGAGGAACGGTCACAAGGTCGGGACATTTTAATTTTGCCTGCCAGATTGTTTCCGCGGTTTTAACACCGAACTTTTTCGCCGCCTCGTTTTTTGCGAGAATTATTCCGTGCCTGTCTTCACTGCTCCCGGCAACTGCCATCGGAACGTCCTTTAAATGCGGTAAATCAAGACATTCGACCGACGCGAAAAACGAATTTAAGTCACAGTGCAAAATTACGCGTTCCGACATTTTCTCCTCCGTAAAATTTATTCTTCCTTTGCCGTTTCAAGCTGATTTTCAAGCTCATCAAACGTTTTGTAAAGTTCATTCTGACGCTCGTTTAAGGTATTTAGCCTTTCAAAAAGTTCACGGCACTTGTCCAAATCCGACCCGCTTTCGTTCAAAAGCCTGTCCGTTTCCTCAATCTCGCCGTCAAGGCTCAAAATTTCTTCTTCGCACGCAGAAATTTTCTTTTCGAGGCTCTTTATAAGCGACTGTTTTTTCTTGTTTTCAAAATAATCGTTCGTCTTTTTCTCTTTTTGAATGTTCTTTTCGCTCGCCTCGTCCGCCTCGGTCTTTTTTTCAAGGTAATAATCGTAATTTCCCTCGTAAACCGAAATTTTTTCACTGCCGAGCTCTATGATTTTCGTCGCAACCTTGTTCAAAAAATATCGGTCGTGCGACACGAAAAACAGTGTTCCGTCAAATTTCATAAGCGCCTCGTCCAGCTTTTCTTTGGACGCAAGGTCAAGGTGATTTGTCGGTTCGTCCAAAAACAGGGTGTTGTTTTTTTCGAGCATCAGCACCAAAAACGCAAGCTTTGCCTTTTCACCGCCCGAAAGAGAATTTATCTTTTTGAAAACGTCCTCGCCGTAAAAATTCATCGAACCCAAAAGCGTGCGGATTTTGCTTTCTTCAAACCGCGGGTGGCGGTCATAAATTTCGTCAAACACGGTTTTGTCGCCGTTTAAAATGTTAAGTTCCTGGTCGTAATACCCTATTTCGGTGTTTCTGCCGATTTCAAATTCACCGGTATAATTTTTGTAAATTCCGAGAATTGTTTTTAAAAGCGTGGATTTCCCTGCACCGTTATCGCCGATAAGTGCAGTTTTTTCACCGCGCAGAACCCTAAAATCGGCATTTTTTATGAGCGTGCGCACGCCGTCGCTGTTTTCTACGAAAACACTCAAATCTTCAACATTTAAAACCTCTTTATAAGACGGATATTCAATTTCAAAATCAAAACGCGCACTGTCGGTGTTTTCGCTCGGACGCTCCAAAAGCTCCATTTTGTCAAGCTTTTTCTGCCTGCTCTGTGCCATTTTGGTAGTTGACGCGCGTACCAAATTTTTCGCAACGTACTCTTCAAGCTTTTTAATTTCGGTTTGCTGTTTTGCGTATGCCTTTTCTTCAACTTCAAGATTTTTCTTTTTCTGTTCAAGATACGCGCTGTAATTTCCTGTGTACTTTTTCATACGCGTGTTTTCAATTTCGTATACCGCGTTCACCGTTCTGTCGAGAAAATAACGGTCGTGGCTGACGGTAATGAGCGCACCGCGGTAGCTTTTAAGATACCCTTCAAGCCACTGCATTGTTTTAAAATCGAGATGGTTTGTCGGCTCGTCAAGGAGCAGGAGTTCTCTTTCTTCAAGCAAAAGCTTTGCAAACGAAAGTTTTGTTTTTTCACCGCCCGACAAATTTTCCGCCGGCATATTAAGGTCAAATTTGTCAAACCCCATACCCGTTAAAATGGTGTTGATTTTTGTTTTTATCAAAAATCCGTCTTTCTTTTCAAACATCTCGCTCTTTTTTGCATACGAATTGAGCAAAGCTTCGCGTTTTTTTTCGTCCTGTTCGTCTGCAATTTCGTTTTCAAGACGTCTTAAATCCTTTTCAATTTCAAAAACATCGGCAAAAACACTTGTCATCTCTTCGATAATGGTGGTCGTCATAACCTCACAGCCGGTCTGGCGCAAAAATCCTATGCGCGTATCCTTTGCCGTTTGGCACGAACCTTCAAAACTTGTACCGCCCGAAATGATATTGAGCAAAGTGGTCTTTCCGCACCCGTTTTTGCCTATTATGCCTATACGGTCGCCATCGTTTACCGAAAAGGTAATATCGTTTAAAATTTCGTCGGTGCCGAAGCTTTTTGAAACCTTGTTTAACTGTAAAATCATCTTTTAAAGCTCAAAATCCTTTCTGTCGAATTTCTCTAATATAACTGTCTTTTTGCGCTTAAAATTACATTTAAAAATATCAAATTTATACTTTCTGCAAAGATAGTCTTTTTTAACCTCGCCTTTTCTGTCACACATCACATTGTCCGAATTTTCAATATGCGCTGCGTGCTGGCAGTAAAAGCACTTCGGGTTGTCAACACCCTTAAAAATCATTTTCATCATTCCTTATATACGTTTGACACATAAATTTTCATTATTATATACATTCTACCACAAATTTTTGTAAATTACAACACCAAAACAAATGTATGAATAACTTTAAGCTAATCCACATATATATTTACCATCAAACATATGCAGGAGGAAAAGAAAATGGACAATATCTACTCTGATATAAGCACGCGGTGCGGCGGCGACATATACATCGGCGTCGTAGGCCCTGTGCGAACGGGAAAATCCACGTTTATAAAACGTTTTATGGAGCTTCTCGTCATTCCCAACATAGGCGACGCATACAAGCGCGAACGCGCAAAAGACGAGCTTCCGCAAAGCGGTGCGGGCAAAATGATAATGACAACCGAGCCGAAATTTGTTCCCAACGAGGCGGTGAAAATTTCGCTTGCCGACAACGCGGCGATGAACGTTCGGCTGATTGACTGCGTTGGATATATCGTTGACGGCGCAACCGGGCATTTCGACGAGGATATGCCGAGAATGGTCAAAACTCCGTGGTCGGACGAGGAAATGCCGTTCGCAAAGGCGGCGGAAATCGGCACAAAAAAGGTTATCAACGAACACTCCACCATAGGAATTTTGGTAACTACCGACGGCACGGTTACCGACATTGACCGCGCAGACTACATAGACGCCGAAGAAAGAGTGGCAAAAGAATTAAAAGCTATAAACAAGCCGTTTGTTGTGATTGTAAACAGTGTCAATCCCGAAAGCGACACCGCAAAGCGTACGCAAAAGGAGCTTGAGGAAAAATACAAGGTTCCCGTGCTTTGCACCGACTGTGCTAACCTCACCAAAGAGGATATAAACAAAATTATGGAAAGCATACTTTTTGAATTTCCGCTCTCCGAAATTTCCATAAATCTGCCGGACTGGTTTGACGCGCTCGAGGACGGTCACTGGCTTAAAGACGGCGTTATAGACTGCGTTAAGAATTATGCGGACGGCGCACAAAAAATAAGCGACGTAAAAGACCTTGCCAAAAGACTTAACGAATACGAAAACATAAGCGGTGCAAACATTGAAAACATGAGCCTCGGCACGGGGTGCGTGAGAATAAGCGTAACTATGAGCGACGATTTGTTCTACAAAATTCTCGGAGAAAAAACGGGAATGGAAATTTCGGGCAGAGAAGCGCTTGTCGAGCTTATAAGCGAGCTTTCCGACACCAAGAAAAAATATGACAAAATTGCATATGCCTTAAACGAGGTTAACGAAAAAG
>OGHJ01002883.1_pt1 | contig 13562 bp, 11 predicted proteins | sample 1571351 | NCBI WGS metagenome assembly OGHJ01 (sample SAMEA2582037, study PRJEB24529) | metagenome | biome: Human gut stool | place: China | collected 2011 | reverse complement strand
TTCGCTTTCTCCCTGTAAATAAACCCAATAAAAAGGCACAGCCCCCGGTTCTTCACCCGGCGCTGTGCCCTTTTTGTTTATCTTATCCTGTATTAAAGTTTCTTCGGTTTCTTCTTTTCAAAGAAGGAACCTCGTCATTCCAATTATTCTTCGTCCTCGCCCTCAGTGTCCGGTGCGGCGTCCTCAGCAGCCTCTTCGGCGGCTTCGGCTGCGGCAATGGCTTCCAGTTCTTCAGGGGTCGGGTCAGTCTCGCCATCATCCTCCGGCTTGGCTGTTTCGGCGGTGGCATCGCGGTCCACGCGGGCCAGCACGGCTACCTTGTCCTCGCCAATCAGGCGCATCACGCGCACGCCGCTGCCATAGCGGGACTGCACGTTGATGTCATTGGCGTGCATGCGGATCAGAATACCGTCCTGGCTGATGAGGATCAGGTCATCGGTGTCATCCACAATCTTGATGCCTGCCACACCGCCGCGGGTGTAGTTGCGGATGCCCAGACCACCGCGCTTGGTAATGCGGTAGTCATCAATCAGGCTGCGGCGGCCTTTGCCGTCCTCGGTGACGGTCAGCACGGTTGCGCCGGGGCGGCAGACGCCCACGCCCACAACATAGTCACCATCACGCAGCTTGATGACGCGCACACCATGGCCTGTGCGGCCCATAGCGCGCGCTCCAGCCTCGCTGAAATGGATGGCGGCACCATCATGAGTGGCCACGATCAGCTCGTCCTCGCCGCCTGTCAGGTGGCACCAGACAAGGGCATCGTCCTCGTTCAGCGCAATGGCGTTCAGGCCGCCCTTGCGGATGTTGCGGAACTGGGAAAGCGGCGTGCGCTTGATCAGGCCCTGCCGCGTTACCATCGTGATGTAGCTGGCATCCTCGTCCATGTTGGCGGGCTGGCGCATCATGATGGTAACTTTCTCGCCCTCCTGCAGCTGCAGCAGGTTGGCAATGTGGCTGCCCTTGGCGGTGCGGCTGCCCTCGGCTACCTGGTAGCCTTTCAGGCGGTACACACGGCCCTTGTCCGTCATGAACAGCATGTAGTCATGCGTGGAGCCAACAAACAGTTCCTCGGTAAAGTCATTGTCTTTCTGGGTCATGCCGGCCACACCGCGGCCGCCGCGGTTCTGAGCACTGTAGGTGTCCACCGCCGTGCGCTTGATGTAACCTTCATGGGTCAGGGTAAAGACGCAGGTCTCCTCGGGGATCAGGTCCTCAATGTCCACTTCGCCGGAAACCGCCTCAATGGAGGTGCGGCGGTCGTCACCGTACTTGTCGGCCAGAGCCGTCAGGTCGGTCTTGACGATCTCCATGGTGTGGGCGTCGTTGGACAGGATATCCTTGTAATTTTCAATGCTGGCGCGCAGCTGGCCCAACTCCTCGTCGATCTTGAGGATTTCCAGGCCTGCGAGACGTCCCAGCTGCAGTTTTACGATAGCATCGGCCTGCGGGTCATCGAAGCCAAAACGCTCCATAATGGCCGCCTTTGCCTCTGCAAAGCCGCCCTTGCAGGCGCGGATGGTGGCGATGATCTCATCCACAATGTCCACAGCCTTGCGCAGACCTTCCAGGATGTGCTCGCGGTCCTGGGCTTTTTTCAGCTCATACGCCGTGCGGCGGCGGATGACCTGGAACTGGAAGTCCAGATAGCGCTGCATCATGGTCTTCAGGCTCATGATCTTGGGCACGCCGTCATCCAGCGCCAGCATGATTACACCCACGGTGTCCTGCAGCTGGGTGTAGCGGTAGAGCTGGTTCAGCACTACCTGCGGGTTGGCGTCCTTCTTGATCTCGACCAGGATCTTCATGCCGGTGCGGCTGGAGGACAGGTCGTTCAGGTCGCTGATGCCCTCAATGCGCTTATCTTTGACCAGGTCGCCGATGGATTCCAGCAGGCGGGTCTTGTTGACCATATAGGGGATCTCGGTGATCACAATCTCATACCGGCCGTTCTTCTTCTCCACGATCTCGGCACGGCCACGCAGGGTGATCTTGCCGCGGCCTGTGGCATATGCCGCACGGATGCCGCTGCGTCCCATAATCACGCCACCGGTGGGGAAATCGGGTCCCTTGATGTGCTCCATCAGGCCCGCCAGATCAATTTCCGGGTCATCAATCAGGGCAATCATGCCGCTGACGACTTCGCGCAGATTGTGCGGCGGGATGTTGGTGGCCATGCCGACCGCAATGCCCTGGCTGCCGTTGACCAGCAGGTTGGGGAACCGGCTGGGCAGCATGTGGGGTTCCTTCTTGGTTTCGTCAAAGTTCGGGTCCCAGTCAATGGTATCCTTATCAATATCCGTCAGCATTTCGCATGCAATTTTGGACATGCGGGCTTCGGTATAACGGTAAGCAGCCGGGGGGTCGCCGTCCACGGAACCAAAGTTGCCCTGGCCGTCAACCAGCGGATAACGCAGGCTGAAATCCTGCGCCAGACGCACCATCGCGTCATACACACTGGCGTCGCCGTGGGGGTGGTAAGCACCCAGCACAGCACCAACCGTATCCGCAGACTTGCGGTACGGGTGGCTGGGATCGTTGCCGCGCTCGTGCATCGTGTACAGGATGCGGCGGTGTACGGGCTTCAGGCCATCGCGCACATCCGGCAAGGCACGGGATACGATAACGGACATGGAATAATCCAAAAATGCCGTTTCGATCTCCTGCTTGACATCGCGCACAATGACCTTCGTGCCCGAACCGGGCACCATGATAACATTTTCTTCCATTCAACTCACCTTTCGGATTGTTTCAAAGCCCTTTTGCAAAAGCTTCACCGAAAATCTTCACTCTATCATCAAAATATCAAAAACAAAATTCATCAGCATCTGGCGGCAGCGGAAATTTCCACCGTAATCCGGGGTGGTAATAGATTGCCCACACGCAGCGGGCGCACAATGTGCGCCCCTACAGGGGCCGCCATTCGCCCTGCCCCGTAGGGAACGGTCTTGACCGTTCCAAACCCTGCGGGCTTTTTGCTCCCTCTCCCCTACCGCCTTTTCTTTAACCCAAATGATTAAAGTTTTTTGCCAGGCTTTTTTTCAAAAAAGCCGCCAAAAAAGCCGCGAATCAAACGTCCAGACGTGCATACTTGGCGTTGCGCTCAATGAACTCCTTGCGGGGTTCCACCTGCTCACCCATCAGGATGCTGAACGCCTCGTCGGCGCGCTCGGCATCTTCGATCTTGATCTGCACGATCACGCGGTTATCAGGGTTCATGGTGGTTTCCCACAGCTGGTCGGGGTTCATCTCACCAAGGCCTTTGTAGCGGTTCACCTTGGCGCCCGGCATCTCAGCCGAAAGCTGCTTCATTTCGTCTTCGTTGTACGCATACTTGACGGTGCTGCCCTTTTGCAGCTTGAACAGCGGCGGCTGTGCCACATACACATACCCGTGTTCAATCAGCGGCCGCATGTAACGGAAGAAGAAGGTCAGCATCAGGGTGCAGATGTGGGAGCCGTCAACGTCAGCATCAGCCATGATAAAGATTTTGTGGTACCGCACCTTGTTGATGTCAAATTCATCGCCAATTCCCGTGCCCAGTGCCGTCACAACCGGCATCAGCTTGTCGTTGCCGTAAATGCGGTCGGCGCGGGCTTTTTCCACGTTCAGCATCTTGCCCCACAGCGGCAGGATTGCCTGGATGTTGGAATCACGCCCCTGCTTGGCAGAGCCGCCAGCAGAGTCACCCTCGACGATGAAGATTTCGGTCTTGGCGGGGTCATTCTCGTGGCAGTCTGCCAGTTTGCCCGGCATACGGTTGCTTTCCAGCGCACTCTTGCGGCGCACCAGGTCGCGGGCCTTTTTGGCTGCGGCACGGGCGCGGGCTGCCTGGGTCACCTTTTCAAACACAGCCTTGGCAACAGCAGGGTTTTCTTCCAAAAATTCGCTGAGCTTGTTGTACACAATGTTGGAAACCAGCGTCTTGATGTAGGTGTTGCCCAGCTTGGCTTTGGTCTGGCCCTCAAACTGCGCTTCCTGCAGCTTGACGGAAACAACGGCGATCATACCTTCGCGCACATCGCTGCCCTGCCAGTTTTCGTCCTTTTCCTTCAGGTAGCCCTTGGCACGGCCAAATTCGTTAAACACGCGGGTCAGCGCGGTTTTCAGGCCTTCCTCGTGGGTACCGCCCTCCGGGGGGTGCACGTTGTTGGCAAAAGAAAGGATCAGCTCGTTGTAGCTGTCGCAGTACTGCAAAGCAACTTCGGCCACAGCGCCGTTGGCTTCGCCTTTCATATAGATGACCTGCGGGTGCAGCGGGGTCAGGTCGCGCTTTTCATGCAGATACTGCACAAAGCTGCGCACGCCGCCCTCATAGCACATGGATTCCTGCGGCGGTACACCGTCGTTTTTCTCAATGCTTTCGGGGCGCTCATCCGTCAGGGTAATGCGCACACCGGCGTTCAGGAAGCTTTCTTCCCGCAGGCGCTTGAGCAGGATCTCATAATCGTATTCGGTGGTTTCGGTGAACATTTCCGGGTCTGGCTTAAAAGTAACGGTGGTACCCGTAGATGCCGCCACACCGATCTTTTTCAGGTCTCCATCCGGTTTTCCGCGCTTGAAACTCTGCTCGTACTCGGCGCCGTCACGGCGCACATGCACAACCAGCCATTCGCTCAGCGCGTTTACAACGCTGGCGCCGACGCCGTGCAGACCGCCAGCCACTTTGTAGCCGGAATCCTCGCCGCCAAACTTGCCGCCGGCATGCAACACGGTATACACGACCGTGACAGCCGGGATGCCCAGTTTGGGCTGGATATCCACCGGGATACCGCGGCCGTTATCACTGACTTCAATGATATTGCCCGGCTTGATGGTCACTTCAATATGGGTGCAGTACCCGGCCAGAGCTTCATCGATGGAGTTATCCACGATTTCATAAACCAGATGATGCAGACCGGAAGGGCCTGTGGAACCGATATACATGCCGGGGCGCTTGCGCACAGCTTCCAGCCCTTCCAGGACCTGGATCTGCGCGCCGCCGTACTCATGGTCGGTCGCCGTTTCGCGGTTGGTTTCGGTGATGATTTCTTCTGACATGAACTTTCCTCCCATTTCTTACGAGGTGCGGGGATTTCGGCAGCTTTTTTTCAAAAACTTAAACCGGCATTTCTGCCGTTATCAGGGTAAAACCTGCCCTTTGGTATATCTGGGGTGTATTTTTGTATCTGTAAAAATTATAGACGCTTTTTTGTCCGCCTAACGTTTTTCTGCAGTTTTACTGCCCCATATCAAACTTTGCCGCGCGGTTGCGGATGGCGGCGGTGGATATCTGGGTAATATAAACCGTATCATCGGGGAAATCTGTCAGGACAAAGCTTTTTGGCATACTGCCGCTCACATCCACAACAGCCCCTTCCTGCTGGGCATGCCGCAGGAATTCATCGGTGATCTTTGCCTTCTGGCCCGCATCGGTTGCGGTATCCAGGTCAAACACTCCGATGACGTCCCGCGTATTTACGATAAAATCCTGACCTAAGTGAAGATACATGATAATTAGTAATGAGAAATTAGCAATTCGGAATCGGAGGCAGAACAAACTGCCGGGTTTGTCTTTTGGGGATCACGGTTCAGGAATGGGATGGCACTCTACGCCACCCTTTGGTCGTCTCAAAATTTAGAAATTTTATTTCCACATCGCGTCAATTTTTGCAATGTTTTCATTTTGAGCTTTGCATTCATCAGCGCTTATTTTAAGACTGCGTTTTACTTTTAGTTTTCTATTATTATAAAGATAATTAAAAGTTTTTTCCGGTTCTCTTTTTTTTCAAAAAAGGGAACAAAATCCCCCGTAAAGCAAAACCTCAACCCTCCCGCACGGTTCCGTGGTCCACAAAGACCAGCTTGCCGTTGGTTCGGGCAAAGGCGGCGGAATCGCAGGTGGTCACAAATGTCTGCTTGTCCTCAATGCGGGTCAATAGATACGTCTGGCGTGCGTCATCCAATTCACTGAGCACATCATCCAGCAGCATCACCGGATGTTCGCCCAGCACCTCGCCCGCCACGCTGGCTTCCGCCAGCTTCATGCTCAGCACCGCACTGCGCTGCTGGCCCTGGCTGCCATAAATTTTTCCCGGCTGGCCGTCAATTAAAATTTCCAGGTCCTCGCGGTGGGGCCCCGTCAGGCAAAAGCCTGCCCGCAGCTCGGTGTTTTTCACCTCGCGCAGCTTGGCCGCCAGCGCTTCCGGGCTGCCCGGATCGCAGCAGGGGCAGTATTGGATCTCCAACTTTTCTGCCCCGCTGGAAATATCACGGTAGTTCGCCGCTGCCGCCGGGGCCAGCTGGTCCAGATACCCCGCACGCCGCCGCATGACTTCGCAGCCATAGGTCACAAGCGCTTCGTTGTAGGTTTCCAGCAGAACATCCCCGCCGGGGGTGATGTCATACGCTTTCAGCAACGCATTTTTCTGCGCTACCCCGCGTAAATACCGCCGTTCCGCCGCCAGGTAGCCGGGGTACAGCTGGCAGAGCGCGGCATCCAGGAAATGCCGCCGCCCTTCCGGCCCGCCTTTGACCAGGCTCAGATGGTTGGGGTCAAACGCCACCGCCGTAAAAGTTCCTGCGATCGAAGCAGCTCTTCCGCGGTCGGCTCCGTTCAGACGTACCGTCCGGCCGGGGCGCTGGGTTCCTTTGGCGCCAACGGTCAACCGTATTTCCTGGGGGCGGTCTCCCGCTTCAAATGCGGCCTCCAGCACGGCAAAGTCAGCGCCGCGCCGGATCAGCTCGGCGTCCTTTGCCCCACGGAAGCTTTTGCCCCCGGTCAGCAGCCAGACGGCTTCCAACAGGTTGGTTTTGCCCTGCCCGTTTGCCCCGCACAGAACCGTCAACTGCGGGGCGGGTTCCAAAACAGCGGCGGATAAATTGCGATAATCCGTCACCGCAAGGCGGTTCAGCCGCATCAGCAGCCCTCCGCGATCTGAACCTGGCGGCCTTCCAGCTCCACCACATCGCCCGGCACGCATTTTTTACCGCGCATGGTGCAGGGTTCCCCGTTCAGCTTCACTTCTCCGCCCTGGATCAGCTCCTTGGCTTCGCCGCCCGTTTCACACAGGCCGGCAAATTTCAGCAGAGCATCCAATTTGATAAATTCCGTGTGGATTCGTACTTTTTCCATCGTATCAGCCTTCATTCTTAAAGCGTACCGGCAGCACCAGGTAAATAAAGTCTTCGCCCTCCACCGGCAGGACCTTTACCGGGCTCAAGGGGCCGTTGATCTCCAGGCGCAGCTTTTCGCACTTGGAATAGCGCAGCGCATCCAGCAGGTAGCGGTTGTTGAACCCGATTTCCATGGAATCGCCTTCCATGCTTTCCGGCGTAAACTCATCCACCACCTTGCCCAGCGGGGTCTGGCAGCGCACAGTTACTTTATCCGGTGCAAAATTGATGCGCAGCGGGTTCTTCAAACGATCGGTAATAATCAAAGAAGCACGTTCCAACGTATCAATAAAGCTCTTGCAGTCGATCACGACCTTGGTGCGGCTCTCTTTGGGAATCACGCTCTCATAATTCAGGAACTCGCCCTCGATCAACCGGCTCATGATGGTGTAGCCGTTGGTAGTGAACACCACATAGCGGCGGTTTGCATCAATTTTGACCGGTTCGTCCGGCCCGCCGGTGATTTTCAGCAGCTCCTGCAGTGTTTTTGCCGGAATGATAATGCGGATATCGCGGGTGCATTCCACATCCCGCTTAATGATGGCCAGGCGGTAACCGTCCAGAGCCACAACCGTCAGGCGGCCCGGCTCGATCACGAACAATTCACCGGTGTGTGCGGGTTTCTTATCTTCCACAGCGACCGCATAGATGGTCTTTTCGATCAGCTCGCGCATCATCGAAGTCGGAATGGTCATGGTATTTTCGGCTGCCGTGTTGGGCAGGCTGGGGTAATCGCTCGCGTTCATGGCAGGGATCTCAAACTCTGCCACGCCGCCAGAAATAATTGCCATACCTTCGTTATTCAGCTCCACCGATACGGTGCCGGACGGCATACGGCTGACCATGGAGCCAAACAGCTTTGCTTCCAAAACCGTCTCGCCGGGGACCTGAACATTGCACTCAATGTTGGTGGTGATGCCCATTTCCATATCGTAGCCGGTCAGCGTCAGCTGGAACCCTTCGGCTTTCAGGTAAATGCCCTCCAGCACGGGGATCGCCGCGCGGTTGGTGATGGCGCGGGAAACGCCGTCGATCGCAGCAGACAGCAGCGACTTGTCACATTCAAACTTCAATGTTGTCACCTCGTATATAATCACTAAACTTACAGAAAACCGTGAAGTGTTGTAGCCTAGCAGACAGTTCAGAAATCTGAAATATCCGTTTTGTATAATCCCTATTTGCTGATGGGCCTGACGGTGCAGAACACGTAAAATGTCAGGGTAAACTAGATACTTTGATAGTCATAGTAGTAGGCTACGTTGAATCTGTGGAAAAGCCTGAAACCTCCGATTCCGAAGCAATTTTTGAGGACCTGGCTTTCCGCAAAACCTCGTGGAAAGAAAAATCTCAAATGTGGAAAACCTGACCTTTCAACTTGCTCTGTGGAAAACCTGTGTTAATTGTTGAAAAATCAGTTGAAAATGTTGAAAGTGGAAAACTGCTGTCGGAACCCGGAATATCCGTTTTGAAAGCCCGGAAAAGGCATGATATGTTTTGTATATTCATGCATAAACATACAGGACACCGGGCGTTTCATTGTCAACCTGCAGCATGCATCAGGTACGGATGTTCTTCATGATGTCGTCCACGGTCTCCTTCAGGTGGCGGTCCTTGCCGATGTTCTTCTCCATCGTATTGATGGAGTACACAACGGTAGAATGGTCACGCTGGAATTCGGAACCGATGGCTTCCATGCTCATACCGGTGATCTCGCGGATGATATACATCGACATCTGGCGGGCGGCACTCACATTGGCGCTGCGCTTTTTCCCGCGGATGTCGGAGGGAATCACATTATAGGTGCGCGCCACTTCGTTGATGATCTTTTCAATCGTAACGGGGATGGGCTGGGTATCATTCAGTGTATCCTTGATGGCGGTCGTCGTCACGCCGATGCAGGGGGCAATACCCTCCAACATATAGTAGGCGTTCAGCTTTTTCACTGCGCCCTCCAGCTGGCGGATGTTGTTTTTCAGGTGGTTGGCAATGAACTCTGCCACGTCCTCGGGCAGGTCCAGATGCAGCAGCTCTGCCTTGCGCTTCACGATGGCTACCCGGGTCTCAAAATCGGGCGGCTGCACATCGGCGGTCAGACCCCACTCAAAGCGGGTGCGCAGACGCTCTTCCAGGCTCTTGATCTCCTTGGCGGGGCGATCGGAGGCGATGACGATCTGCTTGTGGGCATCGTGCAGGGAGTTGAAGGTGTGGAAGAACTCCTCCTGCGTGGACTCCTTGCCTGCGATGAACTGGATATCGTCCACCAGCAGCAGGTCTGCCACGCGGTACTTCATGCGGAAGTCCTCGGTGCTGCCGGCGCGGATGGCGGCGATCAGCTCGTTGGTGAACTGCTCGCAGGTGACATACATGATGACGAAATCGGGGTGGGTGCGCTTGATCTCGGTCTGAATGGCGGTCAGCAGATGGGTCTTGCCAAGGCCGGAGCCGCCGTAGATGAACAGGGGGTTATACGCCCCGGAGGGGTTTGCCGCCACAGCCTGCGCAGCAGCAAACGCAAACTGGTTGGACGGCCCCTTGATGAAGTTTTCAAAGGTGAACTCGTAGTTGCCCTGCGGGGAGGCGGGGTTTGCCTCGTACTGCTGGGCCAGCACTACCTCGTGGGGCGGGGTGCTGGGCACCACAAGGGTGATGTCCACATCAAAGCCCAGCACGGACTTGAAGGCCTCCTTGAGCAGGCCAAGGTACCGGTCGGTGACGATCTTGCAGATAAAATCGTTGCGCACCGACAGGGTGATATGGCTGGAGTCCTCAAAGCTGATGGGCTCCAACCCGTCGATATAGAGATTGTACGTTGGCTCGGCCATCTGCGCCTTGCAGTACATCTGGGCCGCTTCTAAAACGTCCTTGAAAGAATCCATAAAACATCCACTCCATTGAATCGGTCGAAGTTTTCAACAATGCTGCTGATACCACGTTAGTATACCACAAAAATCTCCCTGCGTCTATATTACTATAATGTAATTTATAATACATAAGATAAGATGGTACAGCAGCCTTGTGGAAAAACGCAAAAAAGACCACAATATCTGGTAGAAAAAAGTTTTCCACAGCAAAATGGTAAAAAAGTTGAAAAGCTTTTAACAGAAAAATCAGAAAAAAGTTTGCAGAAAACTGCAAAAAATGCTTGACAGAACGTCATACTATGCGATATACTGTTGAATTGCAAGCCTGTCCCCAATCTGGGACCGATCAAGACCCCATACCGGGGATAAGTTTTTACGGAGGATACAACCATGAAGAGAACTTTTCAGCCCAAGAAGCGTCAGCGCAAGGAAGTTCATGGCTTTCTGACCCGCATGAGCACCAAGAACGGCCGTAAGGTCATCAATGCTCGCCGTGCAAAGGGCCGCAAGAGCCTGACTGTCTGATCTTAAACCTTGCAGGTGAGATCCGGCGCAGAAATGAATATGCGCACAAAAGACCGCTGATATCCCATTGGCGGTCTTATTTTTTTACCCGTCAAAAGTTTTTTCGTAAAAATGCCCGGATGGGCTTTTAAAGTGCAAAAATTTTTGATATACTGGCTAAAGAGTGCACCTATGTGCACCCGGACGAAAGGAGGTGCCGACGTTATGCGTTATCGTCCGATCCGCCGCAACAGCGAGTTTGGCCGTGTGTACGCCCGCGGCAAGTCCTATGTGAACCCGGCACTGGTGCTGTATGTGCTCAAGACCCGCGGCCGCAACACCCGGGTGGGCCTGACTGCCACCAAAAAGGTCGGCCACGCCGTGCAGCGCAACCGCGCCCGCCGCGTGATGAAAGCCGCTATTGACGAGCATCTGGATTACAATATCGGCGGCTACGATCTGATCTTCGTGGCCCGGGGCATGACCCCCAAACTGAAAAGCTGGCAGCTGAGCAGCGTTGTGGCAAAGCTGTTTGCCCAGGCCGGTCTGCCGGATAAGGCCAAGCGCCCGGACGCAAAGCCGCCCGCCACCGTGCCCCCTGCCCGCAAGCAGAAGCCGGAGCCCCGCGCGTGAACCGGCTGCAAATGGCCTGCCGCAGGGCGCTGTGCGTGCCCATCCGCATCTACCAGTACACCCTCAGCCCATGGATCGGCCGCAGCTGCCGGTTTTCGCCCAGCTGCAGCAACTACACCATGCAGGCCATCCTGACCCACGGCTGTGTAAAGGGCATTTTGCTGGGCGCATGGCGCATTGCCCGGTGCAATCCGCTGGGCAGGTGGGGCTACGACCCCGTGCCGCCGCCCGGCCGCTGGCAAAGTCCCGCCCGCAACTTACAGCCCGCAAAGCTGTTTTGCACACGGCACAAGCGAAAGGTGGAAAAATAGAGGTTTCCTGCGCAGAGCGTAGTCGCGTGTTTAAAATTTAATGCTTTTTGCAAAATACATCGCCGCCGGGTATGTACTCTTTTGCGCGCACAAAAGAGTACCAGAAAAGCGCCCGCTACTTTCGAAGCGCGGGAGGCACGAACCAGGGGCTGCTCGCCCCTGGTAACCCCAAAGCTGTTGGGCTCCATACAAAAAATCCAAGCCGCTGCGCTAGAGGATTTTTTGTGTTCCGCCGGTTTGAAGTCGCTGCGCGACGGCCACAGCCGGCCGCAGCAAATGCCGTTTTTCGTTACGACCCTCTCCGGTGAAAATGCAAATCGAAAAAATCCGCAGATTTTTTCGATTTGCGAAATTAAAATTTTATTTCCGCTATTTATGGCCAGAGCAAAGCGGCGGCCATTTTAGATAATAAAGCTTCTTATGACGCACTGCACTGTGGGCGGCGTGTCCTACGATAAAAAAATAATGCGTCCCGGGCCACAGCCGGGGCAGAATGGACAAAGGTATGAACTTCTTTTACATCCTGAGCGGTCCTCTCGGCTATGTCATGGAGTGGATCTACAAGCTGCTGCCGAACTACGGCTGGGACATCATCCTCTTCACCCTGCTCATCAACATCGTCAAGATCCCCCTGCAGACCAGCCAGCAGAAGAGCATGGCGAAAATGTCTGCTTTCCAGCCCATGATCGCGGAGATCCAGACCAAGTACAAGGATAAGCCCGAAAAGCAGCAGGAAGAGCTGATGAAACTGCAGCAGGACTTTGGCTATAAGCCCACGGCCGGCTGCGTGCCCATGCTGCTGAATTTCCTTGTCATGTTCGGCGTTATCGGCGTGGTGTATAACCCGCTGGAGCGCATTTTCCACATCAGCGCTGCTGCACTGGCCAGCGCAGGTGAGGCTCTGACTGCCGCCGGTGTCACCTTTACCGCCATCACCCGCGATACCAACATCATCGCCGAGGTACTGGCAGGCAACAGCGGCGTGCTGGGCTGCTTTACCGCACAGCAGATCGCTACCATCACCGAGTTCGGCCAGCACATGAACTTCCTTGGCATCGACCTGACCCGCATCCCGCAGATCGGTCTGTCTCTGGATATCGTGCTGCCGCTGCTGTCAGTCATCACTATGTTCCTGTCCACCCACATCAGCATGAAGGCTTCCGGCCAGCAGATGCAGGGCAGCATGAAGCTGACCATGTACATGATGCCGCTGATGTACCTGTTCTTCTGCTTTACCTTCCCTCTGGCATTCTCTCTGTACTACGTCATTTCCAACATCGTTATGACCGCACAGACTCAGGTCATGCGCAAGTTCTACGACCCTGAGAAGATGCGCAAGGAAGTGGAAGCGGAGATCGCCGCCAAGCGCAAGCAGGAAAAGCGCGGTGTGAAGAACACCACCATTCAGGTCACCGACCCCAAGACCGGCAAGACCATGGAGAAGAACCTTTCTGCCAGCGAGATGAACAAGCGCCGGCTGGAGTATGCCCGTCAGCTGGACGCCGAGCGCTACAAGGACGAGCGCACCGTGCCGCTGAGCGAGCTTGACAAGCAGGATAAACAGTAACAAGGGAGGTAAACGGTTATGATCCGTACACAGGAATCCACCGGCAAGACGGTGGACGAAGCCCGCGCCAAAGCCTGCGCCCTGCTGGGCGTGCAGGCCGACGATCTGAATGTCAGCTATGAAGTGCTGGAAATGCCCCAGAAGACCGGTTTTCTGGGCTTAAAGACTACCCCCGCCAAGGTGCGCGTGAGCGTGGAACTGCCGGATGCCCCTGCCGCTGCGCCCGCAAAGCCGGTGGAGCCGGTGGCAGAGCAGCCTGTTGAGACTGCCGCCCCCGTGCAGGAGACTGCCCCCGTGGCAGAGCAGGCTCCCGCTGCTGTGGAGGAGCCCGCCGCTCCCACCGCAGAGCAGACCCCCGCTGCCCAGCAGCCCGCCGAAGCTGCCGAGGAGACAGAAGAGGTGGAAGTGCCCATCGTGATCGAAGAAAACGCCAAGGTGAAGGCCGCCGTGGACTATCTGCGGGAGGTCATCACCCTGATGGGCGTGGAGAACGTGACCTTCAGCGCCGTGCAGAAGGGCGAAGCCACCATC
>OGHJ01002880.1_pt1 | contig 13582 bp, 12 predicted proteins | sample 1571351 | NCBI WGS metagenome assembly OGHJ01 (sample SAMEA2582037, study PRJEB24529) | metagenome | biome: Human gut stool | place: China | collected 2011 | reverse complement strand
AGTATTCCCATATAGAACTTATCAAGAATTGATTGAAGAATTTAAAAAAATTGATTATTGGTATGAATTATCGGAAAAAGATTTTATATATCTTCGTGGTATATACGACTTTGATGAACCGCATTTTTCAATTATTTCTTCTTTATATGATAAGATTTATGATGTTATCACATTGGATTGGGGAGAGCTTGAAGAACCATATACGCCATCATGCTTAAGCGCAATCATTGAAGCAGAGCAAATTCTAGAGAATAACAGAATTCCTTTCCCACAGAATAACCATGCAATAGTATTTATCATGAACCATGTAGATAAACATTATGGATTACCTTTCGATGGACGCCAATTTTCAAGCTTACTTTCCACAGAATCGAAATAAATTGCGATACCGTTGGCCGCGATTTCACCGGAAGTGGCGATAACTTCTGTAAAAAATCCCGGTTGGTGTCCCAAGCAACTCTGACTACTATTCTTAAACTTCGTTCTACTTGCCTCCAATTTGTTTGGTGCCGCTTCGCCACGGCGGGGTAGAGCCACTTAGTCACCATTGTCAGCGCCTCCGGGTTGTCCTCGATGATTTCAAGGGCTGTGAGCATCTGGTAAAAGCCTTTATAATTCGGTGTGATCCCAAGCTGGAACAAGATCGGACGATAATCCATGCCTATTCCCCCTGTCTCCCATTATGGCCGGCAAGGCGGCTGAAAAGGTCCGCCGTGTGCCGGAGCCACTGTATGTACTCCTGCTGCTCATCTGGCCCAAGCATCAGGAACCAATCGGTCCGTTCCAGGCATCGGGAGAGTAGGTCCAGTTCCAAGGGCTGTGCAGCATCAGAGAGGACTTCTTGTGGAGAAATGCTGAGGCTGTTACAGATCAGTTCCAGGGTGTCGAGCCGGATCGCGGACCGTTGCGCTTCAATGGCCTGGATGGTGGCTTTTGCAAGGCCAAGTTCTTCGGAAAACTCAGCTTGGGATTTATTGCCTCGGAGCGCCCGCAAATTTTTCGACAAGTTTTTTGACAATTCCACAGCATTCACCTCCGATTGATAAGCATAATAGAGTTCGGATGGAATTGGTAGGGTAATTACCCGGCCAACTGGGCCGTTTTGGCAACCGAATGAGTCCCCTATGCTCCGATTGACGGTGGTATCGCAGGTCGATGCTTTGATATCATTGGCGAGGAAAGCGATCTGAGGTACAGGCATCCGAAACCCCCTCTCCCCCGGCACCGCTCTGCGGCCATCCCAGACCGAAGCATAGAAAAACTCCGCTGTTTCCTGCATGGAACAGCGGAGTTTTTATTTCAGGGATTCCGCACAGTGGGCCACGAAGCCCTGATAGTACCGGCGGCTGACAGGGGTAAACTCGCCCGTGCCCAGGGTGAGCGCATCCCGTTCCACCTGCGTCACAAGGGCCAGATTTGCTAGATAGCTGAAATGGCACAGACAGAAGCGCTGCCCCTGCAAACGGCCTTTCCCATTCAGAACATGGCAGGCGGCAGATCTGCTCTGTTCCACGGTGGGCGGGGCATTATCGTATACGGCGATGCGGTACATGGTCTCACCTCAAAGGAAATCATGGTATTGATTATGCTATGGAAATTCCCACTTACCACTACCCTGTACTACATATATCTACATTATACATATTGCAGCAAAAAATAACAAGTGGCAGCAGACTACTACATTGAGTAGCGAGTCTTGAGTATGATTTTAACGAATGCGTGGTGTTAATAACGCCGTGAGCTGACGCCGAAAAGGCGGCAGGATGTGACGAGTTGCCAAGGTCTGGGGATGGAGCTGCCGGGATAAGTCGATATAAAGACGACCTGTTTTGGCATCGAACCTGATTATCTTCTCTTGGCAGGGAGAATTATCTGTTCCAACAATATTATTTCTATCCGGTGCGGTATATTGTGGCCAGATCCAATGCATCCTCGTCCCATTCGGCCTTATTTACAGCTTGCAGATGACATTCGTACCCATTATAATGGATTAACGTCTGGACGATAAATCATATTTTCTGCCTTCCCATGCGGTTAAGGATCTTCACTGCCGACTGTTGCTACGGGCCATTCATATTGAAACGAATAGTGAACCGGCCGGGCTGCATTTTATGTATCACGAATGAAATTCGCGGAGGCTTGCTATGAAAAATAAAACAGATGAAAAAACACGAATTATGGTAGTAGATGATGACAAAGAAATAAGAGAGGTTATTTCTGTCCTTTTATCAAATGAAAATTTTGAGGTAATCGAAGCTGTTTCCGGAGAGGAGGCATTGAAGATGCTGACTGCCAACATCGATTTGATTATTCTCGATGTCATGATGTCAGGCATATCCGGATACCAGGTAAGCCGTATGATTCGAGAATTGTCAAATGTGCCGATTCTATTCTTAACCGCAAGAACTCAGAGTTCTGATCTTGTATTAGGGTATTCTTCCGGTGGGGATGACTACCTTGCCAAGCCGTTTTCCTATCCAGAGTTGATTGCGCGGGTAAAGGGATTATTGCGGAGATATAAGGTCTATCAGGGCAAGAAGGTACCGGAGCGGAAAACGGAGTACATCGAATGGGGCGGCCTGCGTGTTGACTGCTGCCGCAATATGGCGTGGAAATGCGGGAAAGAACTGGACCTGACCTCTACGGAATACCGTATACTGCGTCTGCTGCTCGCCCATCCCGGACAGATTTTCTCGGCGCAGAATATCTATGAGAGCGTTTGGGAAGAGCCCTTTCTAGCCACCGACAGCAACTCCGTCATGGTCTTTATCCGCAGGCTGCGGGATAAAATCGAGGATAATCCCCGTCATCCCGCTCACCTTGTAACGGTATGGGGAAAGGGGTATCGTATTGAATAAACGGAATATATGGGCGTCACGGCGGCTGGGCGCAAAACTGCTGACAACGGCGGCGGTCGCCCTGGCCTGTGCGTGGGTGGGGCATTATCTGGTTTCCGACGTAGCGGCGCAATGGTTCTTCTACGACTCCAGATTCGATGCCTACTGGGATGCCAAAAGCTACTCCGCTGTGCAGAACTTCCAGGAGTATGTGACAGAACAAAACCTGTCCAGGCGGGAAGCGCTGACAGATACGGAATGGAACAAGAAAAATTCCGATATCATTCTGTTTACGGAGCCGGCGCAGTTCTATGAAGAAAGACAGTCCGGTCAGGGGCAGGATAGCGAAGATGAATACGAACCGATACTTTGCTCGGACGGCCTGATTTACGCCACTTCCTATTCACCAGGGGACGCCTACTTCTTCTGGTGGGACACCGCCGGACTCCTGTTCGGTATCCTGCTATTTCTGGGGATTGTTGTTCCGTTTACTGCCTATACCATACACCGTATTGACGCGCTCTACCAGCAAGTCCTGCGTTCTGCTCAATCAGGCAGGAGCCGACGTATTGAGATCAGCGGCAGGGATGAAATCGCGGAGCTTGGGAATGAGATTGAGTCCATGCGGCTGTCTCTGCTTGCTTTGTTGGAAAATGAGGAGCGAATAAGGAAAGAGAGCGAGCAGCTGGTCGCCTCGCTCTCCCATGACATTAGGACGCCCCTGACCAAATTGACCGGGTATCTGGAGATCCTGATCCATAAAAAGAATCTGACGGCTACTGAGTGCGAAGATTATCTGGTAAGGGCTGCGGAGAAAGCCAAACAGTTGAAAATCCTGACAGATGAACTGTTCAACAAATTTGTTGCGGACTGTGACGGGACGCCGGACTATCCCAAAGAGTTGGTGGACGGCGGTCAGTTCTTGAACCAACTGCTTTATGAGGAGTGCAGCGAACTGGAGGAAGACGGCTTCCTGATAGGGCCACCCCCCGTATTTGGCTCGGAATATCTTTGTCGCTTGCATATTGAGGATATCCACAGGGCGTTTGACAATATCTTTTCCAACCTGCGGAAATATGCGGACCCAAGCACTCCGATCACCATTACAAGGGAGGAAAAAGAGGGACAGATCTGCGTTGCGATTGAAAACCGGAAGAGGAAGTGTCCGGCGGATGCCGCAAGCCATAAAATCGGCTTGATGACGGTCAAAACGCTGGTGGAGCAGAATGGAGGATCAGTGGACATAGAACAGAATTCCGTGCGCTTTTCCATTCGACTTTCATTACCACAAATTAAATCGTCTGAGTTTGGTAAGGATGTTTGAGCAATAAAGAATTATTATTGATAGTAAGCCAGTGGTTGATACCAGAGATCAGCCACTGGCTTTTCAATATTACATCGAAAAGTAAGAATTGTTAAGAATTAGATGTGGCGGAAATTAAGAAATTTGCTCTATACTGTCCTCATTCAAGATCATGGCCGTGATCACAGAAACTCGAAATTACCGGGAGGTACAGCTATATGAAAAAGTTGACAAATCAAATCATCAGTCTTATCCTAACTGTATCCATTCTCTGTTCCCTAAGTTCTACTGCTTTTGCGGCCGGGTCTACAGAAGCAATCGTTGTTGATGGAATTGGCTCTTATACAGTTGTGTCTACGGTTGATACTGACTATGGACCAATTTACTTCGTAAAAGAAGATGGGAAGCCGCAGACACGTGCTCTGTGGGATATTCTCGATATTGCGATGGCCGGTAAAAGTTGGAGCGATTTGCTCAAAGAACCCTCTTGGGGGAATTTTGCTTGGGCAGTTTTAGATACTGCTGCCTTGTTGCCGCTCATTCCATCGACTGCTTATGTTCGTGAAGGTGGGAAAATATTACTCAAAGCAGATGATTTTATCAAGTTCGCAAAGACTTCCAAAGGCAAAAAAGCAATCTCTGCTGCGATGAAAACATTTAAGTTGGCATCCGTTACATATGATGCAAAACAACTGCAAAAGAAATTTAAACATGCTGTGGACTTTGGTATTGAAGGTGGATACAGTTTAGCCAAGGCCAAAGAGTTTAAACAAGCGTTAAGTAAAGTTGTTAAGGAGGCGGATGAAATTTACAAAACAGCATATCATGGTGATGCAATTATTTATATTAAAGGAAAACTGGGTGTCGTCGTAAGGTTAGATGGGACTTTTGTGAGTGGGTGGAAACTAAATGCTTCACAATTAAAGTTCCATCGAAATCATTTGAAAATCAAGTAACCTTTGGTATCGCACGATAAGACGGGGGCTTTTCTTCGCTTAAGCCCTGTCTTATCATATTTCTGACTTTAAGAAGGAGTATGGTATGGCTACAATTGATCTAGGAATATGTGTATCACGAGAGATATTTGGGTGTTGCTCTATTAGTAACCTTAAGCTTTTTTTGTTAAATTCTCTCAAATTGGTGTCTACAAATTATCAACCATACTTTGAGTCTGCGTATTTTTATAATAGTGAGACAGATCAAGGAGCAGAGATTTATTCTATTGATAAGGCTATAGAGCAAATGTTGGCAGAAGATACTTACAACAAGTTTTCATTTTGTATTGCTGGAGAACATTGTTTTGCGTCTATAGGATTTTGGCAATCTGGCATAACGGTAAATGTAAATTTGGACTATAATTCTATACAAAAAATATCTGCTTCTGATACTCCTGAAACCGCACTTCAATATCTGCGAGAAAATATGTATGCGCTTTTTCAAACGCTGCCATATCAATTTGCGTTTGCAGATTTTGATTCAGAGATTGAGTATTCATATAATCAATTACTTGATAAAATAAAAAATGGAGATTATCCATATACTCTCTTGTTAATTCATAGAAATGGAAAGTTGGCAGAGTATCGTTCTGGATATAATCTATTGGGAATATGAGTAATACTGTTACCGGAAAACAAGCAGTTGATCTTTCGTATCAGTCGCTTAGTATTTATCCTATAGGTTGTGGAAAACACCGCCGCACTAGCCGGGTTGAGTGCGTTTCTCCAGCAGAATGGTTGTTTGCTCTCCATCTGAGATCCATAGCAAAGTCCAATTCCAACATGAAGGGCCAGCTGCATTGCCGCAGCTGGCCCTTCATGCTATAATATGGATGGATGTTTTACTGGAAAGGGTCTTGCTTCACTGTTTCCAAAAGGTAGTGTCAAGGAATGGACCTGTTGACAAAGTTCCCCCAAAACTCCAACCCTATGGTATAATTGAAATAAGGGGGGATGTAAGGATGATGGGACGGCAAAGCGGTCAAATGAGCATGTTGATACTGGACATAGAGGAATTGATCCCAGGAAATCATTTGCTCCGGCAAATCAATCAGCTGGTTTCATTTGATTTTATCTATGACCTTGCAGCACCGTATTATCCTGCGAATGGCCGTCCATCTGTCGATCCTGTCAGTATGTTTAAAATGCTGCTGGTGGGATACCTATACGGTATCAAGTCAGAGCGTCGGCTTGTCCAAGAGGTCCAGTTAAATATTGCGTATCGCTGGTTTTGCGGTTTCGAGCTCGGAGAGAAGATACCAGATCATTCTACGTTCAGCAAAACAAGAGTTCGTAAATGGAATGAAAGCGGCTTTTTCCAGAAGGCTTTCCTTGAAATTGTTCGCCGCTGCATAGAGCAGAAGCTGATAGATGGCAAAGAAATGGCCTCGGATGGCAGCTATATCCCCGCTGAAGTCTCCCGCAACAGCTGGATTGACGTAGAGGTAGAAGTCGAGCAGAGTATGCTGAGCTATCTTGACGATTTGGATCAAGAACTTGCATCACAGCCAGGGTTCAAGAAGCCCCCAACCCGCATGGTCACAAAGAAGATTACAACAAGCACAACAGATTCTGAGTGCGGCTATATCCACCACGGGAGCAAACGAGGTGTGGGATACCTCATGGAAGCGACCGTAGATTGCAAACATGGGATTGTTACAGCAGTCGATGTATTCCCGGCAAATGAAAAAGAAAGCCTCTTGGTTTTGCGGCATCTGGAACGGCAGAAAAAGCAGTTGGGCCTGTCTATGGAGAAAGTTGCTTTGGACAGAGGGTATGACACTGGTGCTGTTCACAGGGGATTGGAACTATTGGGAATTACCGGTTATATTCCCGCCATCCGTTTTCCCAATGACCCAAGTAAATATGGATTTTTATATGATCCGCAACAGGATACATTTATTTGCCCAATGGGACAATCTCTTGTATATCACCGTCTGAACTGCAATAAGTCCACAGGGAAATATCTTCGTTGTTACCAGGTACAGGGCGATGTCTGCCAGAAATGCACTTCCCGTAAGACTTGTTTTGATACGACCGGGGTGCGCAGAAGAATTTTGGCCAGCAGCTGCTATCCCGCGTTTTACAGAGGGCATTTAAGGGTCAATACTCCGGAATACCTGTGTATGATGAGAAAACGGAAAATATGGGCCGAAGGCAGCTTTGCGGCTATGAAAAGAGAGCATAACCTTTTGAAAATTAGAAAACGAGGCATTCTCGCGGCAACTGAGGAATGCCTCATGTCTGCCATGGCATTAAACCTCAAGAGAATGGCTAAGGCCATCTTTTCTGCAATATATATGGATAAAATGTGGGCTGAGAATATGATTTCTCAGCCTATATTTTATCTTTGTCAACAGGTCCAACTCTTGACGGCACCCCCCGGTCCTGTCCGGCATCTATACTTTGCGGACAAGACAAAACAAAAGGACATCCGAAGAGTTAAGCCCCGTAGGTACACAATGTGAACCTACGGGGCTTAACGCTGTGTATGGGAGAAATTAGGGTCTGTGGAGTACCACAGGCCCTAATTTTTCTGGGGCAAGGAAACCACCGGCTCTCGCAAGGTAGGAAGCTTTCTACTCGTGGACTACGGTGCATGATTTGCATTGTCCACATCAACAGCATTACTGCAAATGCAGTTTGACTTTGAGTTTGACATTCATCATGTAATTCAAAAAATGCTCATTTGTTAGTGGTCAATTTGAAAAATGCCGAAGTTTGTTGAAGAGGTCTACCATATAAGACTGGGCATAGCTTATGCTTTTCATTTTTATGCTGGTTTCTGCTCCTTGAACAATTAATGTTGAAAATTTCTCTTCGACACTTGTGATTTCAGAATAAGGCATATATTGGGGTGCAGATGTCGGCGTCTGCTTAAAGTAAAAACCGTCTATCACAAACAAAATGCCGCTTACATTTCCGGTTATAGAGTTCGTAATGCTGACATCATACAATCCTGCCACTTGAGAAATATACTCCTTCTGCAAGTGTGCCATCTGCCACAAAATGCTTGCACATTCACTTTCGCTCATGTCGAGCCGTGATTTGTAAAAAGATCCCCCTTTCTTCTTTAAGGAATCGACAAGTTCAAAAATCGCTGCCTTCTTGTCAGGTTCTATTGTATTTCCACATTCGCTGGGAGCGACACCGCCGCTTTCGGGGTTGCTTGCAGAATTTTTCCCGGAAAGCTCCAGTCCCAAATGTTTTCCTAAGACGTAATCTGTCCTTTTTGCTGCTTCGAGAACCAGAGAAATCTCACTCTTGCATTGTGGTAAACCTAACATTGTATTAAGCAAAGAAGTATAGCTTTCTATCAGTGATTCCATCTGTGTCTGAATATTTTTTTCCATTAGTTCGGAGTCGCTTTTTCGCTTACCCCCGAAAAGTGCTGTAACTGCAGTTACACCTAACGCCGCCGTAGTGATTACTGTCCCGATGCCAGGGATAAACATGAACCACCATATGTTTGCCCACAAAAATGCTGATCCAAGAACTGTAGCAACAGGTATTCCTACTCCGGCGGCAATGGTTGCCAATGCTTGCGTTGCATTTGAAATCTCTTTTGGGGTAATATCTCGTTTTAAAGTACGGTAAGGGATTTGTGCTACGGGTATCAGCTTATCTACTATTTCTTTGCTAATCTCCAACTTTCCGGCAATCTCGTCAATTTTGCTTGTTTCAAATGCTGTGATCCCTCTGCACCGGCCACTGGAGAATTGGATCAACGCAACAAGTGATTGAATCAGCGCATACGAAATGCTCTCCTCGTTAGGGTAAGGCAATGATCTTTTGAATTCCCGGATTAAATCGTCTAATTCACTCTCCACATGATTTCCATAAGCATAGACCAGCAAAATTTCAAAGGTTTCTCGCATCATCTTGGTGTCATGAGCCATGCGGATAGACTCAATCCACTCCAGTTGGCATTGTTGTCCAAAGAAAACCAATAACTTCCCATATGCGAGCTTGACGACCTCCGGCATTTGGCTGATCGATTTTATAGAATCTGTCTGTGCAGTCTCCATCTGAGCCGCTTTCTGCAACATCTCAAGGAATTCCTCTGGCTGCCGTATATGTAAGTAGTCTTGAGTCGCAGTATCTCTGGTGCGAAGATAGACTCCGAGTGGCGTTCCATCATCGGTTCGAGTTATAGTGGTTTTTGTGAAATCTATGCTTTTGTACGCAAGTGCTACTGGTTCCTGATTCGTGTTCAAAAAATGAATTCCCCATGTGGTGAGCACAACTTCCGGAACTTTAGTCATTCCAATAATAGTCTTCTTAGCAACCATTGGCATATATTTTTGCAAGAACTTTTCTTGAGCTTTTTCGGAAGCAGAGTCCAGAGGATACCCATCTAAATAGCTTTTAAGATGTGCTATCAGTGCAAAGTACTTTGCACCGCAATTATCCGAAGCAACTGCATCTACAGAATCACAAGTTTCGTTTCCAAAATGATTGTTGGTGGCATCTGCACCTAAGTCTGTACAAGTTGTGCTTGTAACCGTGCGCCAAACGGGATCCCATGTATCCAAAGCTATTTCGGGATCTGGCATCGGGAGGATGTACTCAGAATTGACCAACTTCTCCAGCATTTTGTAATCAGTTGTTCCGCTATCTTCGTTTCCTGCTTCACGGGACTTGAGTATGTAGAGGGCGCTTAATACTTTAGCAGTAACAGGAACATTATAATCCTGGTTGACAAGGTAATAAAATATCCGGGCGGCATTTTTTCGATCCCCCACTTTGAGATAAGCGTAGCCGCATAGTTCAAGAACATCGTTTGCTTTTCCTGAATATTTTTCGGCAATTTCAACCAGTGCGGCGGCTTCTTTTCGATTTGCCTCACAGGAAAGGTCTAAAAGGTCAATGTATTCCAAGGCCCAAGAGGAAGTCAAAACATCATTTCGAAGGATGTTGAACTGATTCAATTTCCTATACTTTTCAAAGCTCACAATAGCTTGCTCTTTAAATTGGGTCTTTGCGGATATATCCAATCCCCACTCTGTATCTCGATAAATACAGTTCGCCGTGCTTCCAATTTGATACCAATATGGAGGATATGCGGCGAAATCTTCTCTAATAGCGTCTAACTTATTGAATCGCTTCAACGAGTTCGTCTCCGCCAAAATCTCGTTGTACCTGTGTATTTGGTCATCAGACAGGCGATATCGGTCGGGGAAGTTATATTCTTTAGCAAGCCTCCAAGATGTCTCGAAAAGCTGTTTCCGCAAGCCATTTAGTTGGTCTAATGCATTGCGTTTTAACTGCCATTCTTCTTTTTGACGATTTAATTGGTACTCCGCTCTGTGCCGACGGTAATTCATGTACCCAATGCCTACCTGCGTGGCTAAGGTAACGCCCATCGCAATGGGGTTGCTTGTTGCAAAAATCATACTTACATTGGGAATTGCAGACCATACAGCGTTTTGCATTCGTTGCTGATATTCCAAATCGACGAATTTCTGATCTCCTGCGGATTTGCGGAAAAAGGTGATAACGTCCAAAATTTCCTTGAGTACATCCAAAAGCGCTTCGTCCTTGGGAATTTGCTCTAAATTCAGGTTGTTGAGAATATTATCATACTCCTGATTTAAAATGTTAATGTCATTGTAGTCGATAATCTGAGAAATTGAAACTGAACACAGATTGAGTGCATACGCCGCTTTAAGTTTGCTTTCATCTGTGTAAGCAGCACTTGTATCTTGTAATGTCATATTTTTTCCTCCATATTTAAAGTTCGAGTTCCATCACAATGGGAAGATGATCAGAGATGTTCTTTCTATAGTAGTCAAGATCGTTATTACAGTACTTGTGGACCGCTTCAATCACATAGCAGGACACGTCCGAAAACATTGTCTGCTCAAAAGAAAAGTGGTCATAATTGTTTGCGCCAATACTCTCAGAAAGGCCATCGATGGTAAGATTTTTTGTGTCTTGACCGGTATCTTCTTGGCTTTTAAGAGTAGATAATTGATGCTGCGCAGTTATAACTGTGCCATATTCGGGGATCGTAATAACCTCCTGCAAATCGCCTTTTTTTTCTTGTGTGATTCTATCTGGTCGAAAGATATTCAAATTATAGTCGCCCATGGCAATAGTATAGGCTGGGCGAAAATCCCCATATCTCTGCTGACTAATCTGTGGATAAAGTTCCCGAACCAGTAATAGATGTTCAATTTTGCGCTTTTCAATATCAGATATATTTCCTGTCTTCCCATGGAAAATATGAATATTCAATAAGCGAAGATCGAAAAAGCCACCATAACGAGGTTGTAGTCTGATATAATAAGGGGTTCTTGCATAAAGCGAACAGTCCACTTTTACATCATTGGATAACGAGTTAACGATTCTTGGCTCAAATATATGTTTAACACCTTGCTTCTGTGTTTCAGCTAATTTGAACTTTTTGTTATTCCAAATATAAGCGTAACCTTCTCCACGCTTTCCCTCTTGAAGCATCTCTTGGAGTTTCTCTTTATCTCCTGATTCTTTTGGTGCCGCCCAACAAAAACCCCAATCATATAAATTATATCGCACACAGGTTTCCAACCACCGTTGTACGCCAGAACCTTCGCTCCATATTTCTTGAAAAGCAACCACATCCAGATTTTCGCCGTAGATTATGTCAGAAATTTTTTCAAAATCACGGCCAGATGATTTACCCCATCTTTTCATGTTAAATGACCCTATTTTATAACGCATAAAGCCTCCTTGCTAAAATTACTTATAATTGCACATACTCTCCCTGGCTCCTCAGCCACATCTCAATCCCCTTTCCAAACACCTCGGCCTCTATGGCCCAGCCCTCTTCATCCTGGAAGAGGATTTCCGCCGTGGGCAGCCTGTCCAGCACCGCCTCAATGGATGGGCCAGTGTATTTGAAGCGGATCCGTTCCAGCTTGCCGCCATACATAAACTGCACCCGCTTGCGGAATTCGCCCTCCTGAAACCGGTCCCTATAGGGAACCTTGAAATGCTCCTCCAGCATCTTGAAATCCCGGATCCGGTCGACCCGGTAGATGGTGGGGAACAGGTCGTCCGGGTTGTCAAAGTCCGTTTTGTCTTCTAAAAAAGCCGTCAGATAGAAGTAGTACTCCGAGAACATAATGCCCACTGGTAACACCCGTCGACGTACCAGTCGTGGTTCCTTCAGTCGCTCATACTCGATCTCCATCACCTGGTGGTTCTGCACCGCCTGGCCAATCTCCCACAGGCCAGGTAGGAGGTGCCGCCCATGATGGGGTTCCACATAGTGGTGCTTCTCGTTGGCCAGCAATTCCGTCACCGCCCGCTTACTTCTCTCCGGGACACAGCAGGCAATCAGCTTGTCCAAGATTGGGAGCATCTCGTCTTTCCGCATAGATCGGCTCTCCAAGAGGATCTTACAGACCGCTAAGATCTCACTGTTGTTCAGCAAAGAACAGGCGGGGCTCTCCAGTCGGTAGCCCTTTGCCGCTTTGTCATAGACGATATCCTGCCGCAGTCCCTGCTCCGCAAAAAAACAGCGCAGCGATTCCATGTCACGCTGAACACTCCGTTCCGTGACATGAAATTGTTGCGCAAGCTCTTTTTTTCTCAAAACATCCCCGTTAACTAATCTGGAATAAATTTTTAAGACGCGGTCTGTTTTAATTGCCGTACCGTCCATAGGAGGGCCTCCTGCAGATAGATATGTACCATCAAACACATAAAACTATCCAAAAGATATAATAATATATTTATTCGCTCATGTCAATTTCTGTCGCAATCCGCTACCATAAAAGGGACGCTGGAGGAATTGCGCATGAAAACAATCTATAAGGAACAATACCGTCAAATCGGTCTGAAAATAGCCTACTACCGGAAACTCCGGGGCTTGACCCAAGAGGAGTTAGCGGAACAGGTCGGTGTGACCCCCGCCTTCATCGGCCACTTGGAGGCACCCAATATCTCTAAAGCTCTATCTCTGGATACGCTATTTGATATCGCCACCGTATTGGAGGTACCTCCCCACAAGTTTCTGTGCTTCGAGGATCCCTGATGCTGCCATTATATCATATCGGGTGGACAGTGAGTGTCCTTCTCGACATTTTCTTCGACATATTTTTCATTCAATGCTGAAACCAGCCGCCGTGTTCCGATGGAGCGCGGCGGCTGGTTTTTGTCATTTTCTAAAGATTTTGTCTTTGGTGGTTTTGGATCCCCACCATGCCGGATAAGGCAGGCAATCGCTTTCGTTCCCCGCTTCCAATCTGGCCCTGTTCACCAATCGGAATACCTCCCGCCAGCGTTGCAGTTCGCTGCCAGGATACCTCTGCCGCAGGTGCTCCAGGGCCGTCTTTCGCGCCTTTGTTACGCCGTCGGGGGAGAGCATCTCCCGCAGGCCAAGCTCGTCGGCGGACAGCTGTTCATAGCCGTATACGCCGAAGGTGTGGCCCAGAATGGAGCGGTCCTTGGCACTTAGA
>OGHJ01002876.1_pt1 | contig 13596 bp, 10 predicted proteins | sample 1571351 | NCBI WGS metagenome assembly OGHJ01 (sample SAMEA2582037, study PRJEB24529) | metagenome | biome: Human gut stool | place: China | collected 2011 | reverse complement strand
CTGATCGCCATCAGCCACGGCGAGGGCCGCTTTGTCTGCAACGAGCAGCTGCTGAACCAGCTCATCGACAACGGCCAGATTGCGACCCAGTACGTTGACCTGCTTTGCCGCCCGACGATGGACATGCGCTACAATCCGAACGGCTCCGTGCTGGCAATCGAGGGCATCACGAGCCCGGATGGCCGTGTCTTTGGCAAGATGGGCCACAGCGAGCGCAGCGGCGAGCAGCTCTATAAGAACGTCACCGGTGACAAATATCAGCCGATCTTTGAGGGCGGCGTGAATTATTTCAAGCTTTGATATTTCGGGAAGTTTCTGCTATACTGGAACTATCAGCTTAAAAGATTGTGAGGATTTGACCCAATGGCACAACACGACAAATATATTTCGCCGTTCTCTACCCGCTATACGTCGGATGAGATGCAGTACATCTTCTCTGACGACAACAAGTTCCGCACCTGGCGCCGGCTGTGGATCGCGCTGGCTAAGGCCGAGCAGAAGCAGGGCTTGGCCATCACCGATGAGCAGATTGCCGAGTTGGAGGCGCACAAGGACGACATCAACTATGAGGATGCCATTGCGCGCGAGAAGCTCGTCCGCCATGACGTGATGAGCCACGTCTACGCCTACGGCCTGCAGTGCCCCAAGGCAAAGGGCATCATCCATCTGGGCGCGACCAGCTGCTATGTCGGTGACAACACCGACGTCATCATCATGCGCGAGGGCCTGCAGCTCGTGCGCAAGAAGGTCATCGGCGTGCTGGCAAATCTGGCCAAGTTCGCCGACGAGTACAAGGCCATGCCCTGCCTGGCCTACACCCACTGCCAGCCCGCGCAGCTGACCACCGTCGGCAAGCGCGCCACACTCTGGATGAACGAGCTGTACATGGATCTGGAGGAGCTTGACCACCAGATCTCCCAGCTGGCGCTGCGCGGCGTTAAGGGCACCACCGGCACCCAGGCCAGCTTTGTGGAGCTGTTCAACGGCGACTCCGCCAAGATCAAGGCCGTCGAGGCCGACGTCTGCGCCCAGATGGACTTTACCAAGGTCGTGCCGGTCTGCGGCCAGACCTACAGCCGCAAGGTGGACTACAATGTGTTGTCCGCCGTGGCAGGCATCGGCCAGTCCGCCATGAAGATGGCGACGGACATCCGCCTGCTGGCGAACTTCAAGGAGATGGAGGAGCCGTTTGAGAAGAACCAGATTGGTTCCTCCGCTATGCCCTACAAGCGCAACCCCATGCGCTGCGAGCGCATCTGTGCGCTGAGCCGCTACCTGATGGTGGACGTGCTGAACCCCGCCATCACTGCCGGTACCCAGTGGTTTGAGCGCACGCTGGACGACTCCGCCAACAAGCGCATTGCGATGGCCGAGGGCTTCCTGGCTGCTGACGCCATCCTGAACATCCTGCTGAACGTCTCCGACGGGCTGGTCGTCTACCCGAAGGTCGTCCGTGCCCGCGTCATGGCCGAGCTGCCGTTCATGGCAAGCGAGAACATCATGATGAAGGCCGTCAAGAAGGGCGGTGACCGTCAGGAGCTGCACGAGCGTCTGCGTGAGCACGCCGTGGCCGCCGCTGCCGTTGTCAAGCAGGAGGGCAAGCCCAACGACATGATTGCCCGCGTCGAGGCTGACCCCGCGTTCGGCCTGACCCGCGAGGAAATCGAAGCCGAGCTCTCCCCCGAAGCCTTTACGGGCCGCAGCGCCGAGCAGGTCACCGAGTTCCTGCGCGACGTCATCCAGCCCGTGCTGGACGCCAATGCCGAGGACGTCGGCCAGCATGTGGAGCTGAACGTCTGATTGATTGCATCGTAAATTGTAGGGGCGAATGTTTGCATCCGCCCGCAGGTCGATGACAAGCATCGACCCCTACAGAACAGCAAAATACCCGTACTGTCTTACTAAAGGCAATACGGGTATTTTTTATGCAATTGTATCGGCGGACGTCAGGCCGGATTCCAACACATCCGCCATAAACGCGCTGTGGTCAGCGTAATCGCCGGTGGGCACAAGGGTGATGTCGTAATAGGTGATCGGCATGTCGTTGCTTTCCAGCACCTGCTTGAGGGTGTGCAGGACGGTTTGCATGTCCGCCTCGGTAGGCTTGCCGTCGCACAGCACTTGTGCGCACAGGCGGCTGGGCACCTTTTGCAGCAGGGCTTTGTCAAAGGCAGCATCCAGCGGCAGGTCGTCCACATAGTCAGCTGGGGTCATGCCGTCCTGCTCCGTATAGCAGAGATTGATGTCTACGATATTCCCCTGTGCGCCGTAGGCCGAAGCGAATTGCAGTTTCGGGGCCTGCACGGTCAGATACGCGGCTGCCTGCTGGGCGGCTTCATTTCCCAAGCGATAACACGTGTTCCAGCGGTGGTCAACGTAAAACGTGTGGGTCGACTCAAACTCCATACCCCGGATTTCATCATCGGTCAGCAGCCAGAACCGCGTCTGCACTGCAAAGTTTGTGTCACTGCTCTGGTCAGACTGAACGTATACCACATAGTTGAAGAACTGTCCATCAGCGGCGGTGCGCTGGTCCCAGTGAAATGTTTCCTCCGGATATAGCTTTTCCGCATATCGAATGGCCCGATGTATAGCCCACTGTTGGCTGAGCGGGTCACCGTTGAGGGCATCGAAGGCCAGCAGCAGTGCCAAAATCAGCAGCAGGGCCGCGGTCCATGCGAGATTACGCATCGTTTTGGTTTTACGTGTTCTTTTGGTCTTTGTCATCTGCAGGTTCCTCCTTTGCAGTTCTTGCGTAGTGCAGCAGCCAGCCTATCAACCAGCCAATGCCGCCCAAAGCAGCGTATAAAACACAGCCTGATGCCAAATTAAACAGGAAATTGCCAATCGAGAACGATTCCAGAAACACGAGTTGCTTCACAATAGCATCCAGCACGGCCAGCCCCAGCGTAAACAGCAGCAGTGGCTTGCCCATGCCGGTATCCCGGCAGGTCAGAACGGCCCAGACACACGGCAGGAACAGGATGACCCAGTTGGCGCTGCCTGTATACCCCAGGGCCACGCCCGCCGCAATGCCCACAAAGGCCAGCAGCAGCAAATGGGTGCTGTATCGGCGGCGCAGTTTTTGCAGGATCTTACCGTCATCCGGGGCGGGCAGTTCAGGCACGGCGGGGGCGTCTGCCCCCTGCCGCAAAGCGCGGCAGGCCGGGCAGGCGGCCAGGTGGGCTTTTACCAGCGCTTCACTTTCCGGGCTGGCTACGCCGTCCTGCACCAGAGGCATCAGGTCGCGGCAGACCGCGCAGGAGATTTTTGCAGTTTCGGCAGCTTTGTTCACAGGTCGTAGCCCTCCTTTGCAAGCATTTGTTTTAACCAGGTGCGGGTGCGGTGCTCGATCACGCGGGCCGAGCTTTCGCTGATGTGCAGCTCCGCGGCAATTTCATTGTAGCTGTAGCCCATGGCCCGCAGCTGCACCACGCGGCGGGCTCGGTCATCCCTTTGCTGCAGCAGTTCCTTCACACGCTGCCATTGCAGGCGGCTGTCCGTGCGCTCGGTCAGGGTGTCCTCGGCCAGGCAGCCTTCCAACAGTTCATCGGTGCTGGCGATGGGGTGCTTTTTGCGTAAGCCTTCGAGCCAGATGTTGCGCGCAATGCCGAACATCCAGGTCTTGACAGCGCAGTCCCCGCGGTAGGTGTGCAGCCGTTTCAGCGCCCGCAGGAAGGTCTCGCTTAGCAGATCCTCCGCCTCGGCGGGATCATGGGTCAGGTGGCAGAGATAGCGATACAGGTCCGTGCGGTAGAGTCTGTACAGTTCTTCTAATTCCGGCAATTCCGGCAGCGGCATGGCCTGTCCCCCTTTCTCTGTGCTTTCACTCTATTAGTGCTGTTTGGGTCGCGGATGTTACAGCCCTATCCAAAAAAACACCCCGACTTTTCTGTCGGGGTGTTGGGGTTATTCTGTGGGGCTTTCGGGGTCGGTCTCCTCCTCGGGGGACGGGGTCGGCTCCGGGGCCGGTGTCGGTTCGGGGGTATCGGGGGCGAAGTAGGCGCGGATGTCGCCGTCGCTGCGCTGGGTCGAGATGTCGAGCACGCCCTTATCACCGGCGGCCAGACCCTTTTCCGGGTCGGTCAGCGCGGCAGCGGCCAGTCGCAGCTTGTAGGCGAGGTTCGTCTCACTGCCCAGCAGCACCTGAATGCGGTTTTGGTAGGTGAACTCAATATCACTCAGATCCTGGATATTCAGCGCCGTCGTGCCGTCAAACAGGTTGTTCGCCTGCAGGCCGTCCCGCATTTCGGTCAGCGTTTGCAGTGCGCTGGCCTGCAAGCCCGCTGTCTCCGCTGTGGCCTGCTGGGTCTCGCTAAGGAGTGAGTTATAGCTCTTGGGCTCGATGTTCTGCCCCACCACGGGGGAGAAATCTGTGGGCAGCGACATGGTCAGCAGAATCAGGCCGTCCGGCTGGCTGACGTCGGTGCGCAGAATTTTGAGGGAGTCGCTCAAGACCATCCACCCGCCCGGGTACATACAGGCGAACCGCTCCGTGGCGGGCTCGACCTTGATGATGACCGCGGCGGGCAGCTGGATCTCCACAGCGACACGCTCCAAATACGGGAACTGAAGCGCCAGCTGCTGGGTCTTTTCCGCGGTGGAGAAGGCGAACAGGTTGGAGTTTTTCTCGATGCCCAGTGCCTCGATCAGCTCGTCGGACGTGTAGATGCCGGTATCGACGGGCTGGGAGCCGTCATAGCTCTCTACCCGGAAGATCGTGACCTTGAACAGAAGGTTGATCGACACAAACGCACCCACGGCCAGCACGGCCAGCACGCCGAGTGCCCCCAGCAGACGGCGGCGGCGCTTTGCCCGTATGATCTCCGCCTGTGTGACGCGGCGCGTGCGCCTTGGCGTGCCGGGGCGGTAGCCTGCCTTCTGGGGATTGATCTCCTGCGCAGGGCGCTGCCGCGGGGGCACATGGGGAGTAGGCGCGGCCTTTTCAGGCGGCGCTTTGGGGCGCGGGGCGTTCCTTTTTTCAAGGCCCAAGCGGCTGCCCATACTGCGGCGGGACTGTTGGGCGTAGGAGCCGTTTGCGGATTTTTGCCTGCGGCTGCGCTGGTTGCGGTCCATAAGCGGCTCCTTTCCGGTGAATTTTGGGGCGGCTGCCCGTGGGTGGATGGTACGTTGGGCGGGCGCATATAGAATGCACCCCCTACGGGGTGTGGCCCGGCGACGCTCGCCGCATCGGGCGGGCGAACGATGTTCGCCCCTACAGGGTGTATGCAGCCTTGCTTAGCCGTTGACCAACTTCAGCAGCTTTTCGGTAATCAAATCAAGGCTGTGCGGATTGCCGAGGGTCTTGGCATTGGCGCCCATCTCGGCCAGCTTGCCGGGGGAGGTCAGCAGGGTCTCGACAGTTTTGACAAGACCGTCACCGGTCAGGTTCTTTTCCTCGATGACGACTGCCGCACCGGCCTTTTGCAGCTCAAGGGCATTGTAATACTGGTGGTTTTCGGCCACGTTCGGGCTGGGGATCAGCACCGATGCGCGGCCCACAGCCTCGAGCTCGGCCAGCGTCAGTGCGCCGGAGCGGGCAATGACGAGATCTGCCGCGGCCAGCAGCTGGGGCATGTTGTTGATATACTCCGTCACGACGAGGTTCTCGCCGGGGGCAAAGCCCTTTTCCTTTTCCAGCCCTTCAAACAGCTTGACGCCGCGGCTGCCGGTGGCGTGCAGGTGAAGCACGTTCCGGTGCGTCTGTTTCTCCCAGGCGCAGAGGTCGGCCACGACCTGATTGATGCGGTCCGCACCGAGACTGCCGCCAAAGCTCAAAATCACGGTGCGGTTTCCGGCGTTCAGCTTGGCGCGCGCTGCGGCGCGGTCCGCGGTCAGCACCTCGGGGCGGACAGGGTTGCCCACGACGGTGGTTTTTTCCGGCGCGCCGAGCTTTTCAACCGCATCCGCGCTGGCGGCCAGCACAATGTTGACCTCCTTCGCCAGCAGCTTGTTGGTCACGCCCGGGAAGGCGTTCTGCTCATGGATGGCTGTCTTGATGCCGCGCCGGGCTGCCGCGCGGACGATAGGCCCGCTGACGTAGCCGCCGCAGCCGATGACAAGGTCGGGCTTGACCTCGTTCAGAATCTTCCGGGTGCGCGGGCCGGACAGCGCCAGATGCCAGATGGCTACGATGTTGCGGCCAATGTTTTCCAGGCTCAAATGGCGCTGGAAGCCGTTGATCTCAATGTGATGGAAGGGGTAGCCTGCCTTGGTGACAAGGCCGTACTCCATCCCCTCGCGGCGGCCCGCAAAGTGGATCTCCGCCGTCGGGTCCGCGGCCTTCAGGGCACCGGCAATCGCCAGCGCCGGGTTGATGTGACCGGCTGTACCGCCGGCAGCAATTAAAACGCGCATGATGGACCTCCATGAGAATAAAATATAGGCTGTGCCCGCCGTGCCGCGGGCGCTGGGCGTCCCCCCTTACCGCGCGGCTCTGCTGCGGTAGCGGGTGCGCTGCAGCATCCGTTCTGTCTCGGCGCGGTGCTGCTCTGCCAGGCGCTGTTCCCGGGCATTTCCGGCGCGCGAGATACTCAACAGCACGCCCATCTCGCTCAGCAGCAGCAGCAGACTGGTGCCGCCGGAGGAGAAGAACGGCAGGCTGATGCCGGTGTTGGGGATCAGTGCCGTGCCGACGGCGATATGCAGAAACACCTGCCAGGCGATCTGCGAGATGATGCCGATGCCCAGCACCGTGCCGTACAGGTCGGGCGCGCGCAGGGCGATCATAACGCCCATGATCAGCAGCACCGCAAACGCACCGATGAGAATAACACAGCCGAAGAAGCCCAGCTCCTCACCGATGACGCCGAAGATAAAGTCGTTTTCGGCGTAGGGCAGCCACTGGTGCTTCTGCACGCTCGCGCCGATGCCCACGCCGAACATGCCGCCTGTGGAGATGGCATAGATGCTCTGACGGGTCTGCCACCCCATACCGGCAGTATCCAGCGGCGCAAGGCCCCAGGTAGCGTCCATACGGCCCGCGGCGTAGCCTTCCCCGCCGGCCAGCCCCTTCAGGAAGTACATGACGGCTACTACACACGCCGGAACGAGCGGCAGCAGCCAGCGGCCGGGTGAGAGGGTGCAGATGAGCATCGTGGCAAAAATCAGGCAGAGCAGGATCATGGCGGAGTTGTGCGGCTCCTTGTGCAGCAGATACAGGATGGGCAGCAGCGGCAGCGCAGGCTTTATCGCGCCGTACCACAGCCTGTTCTTCTTGTCATAGTCGCGGTCCAGCATATCTGCCGTCCAGATCATGAGTGAGAATTTTGCCAGCTCCGACGGCTGGAAGGAGGCACCGCCCGGCAGATACACCCAGCGGTAGGTGCCGTTGGTGTCCTCCGGGCTGAGCAGCGCCAGGATCAGCAGCACAATGGTGATGATGTACAGGCTCTCACTCATCAGACGCAGTGCGCGGTAGTTGATTTTGGACAGAAGCCACATAAAGGCCAGCCCCACAATTGCAATAATGACCTGCGGTTTAATGATACTGTACAGTTTACCGCTGGTGGCGTAGGCGCTGGAATAGCTGGCCGAGAACAGCATCGTCAGCCCGAAGAACAAAATGACCAGCAGCAGGGCGAGAAAGCCCCGGGAGACCGGCCCCCGCTCCAGTTTGGGCAGGCGTATGATGGGTATCATGCGCACAATATTTCCGATAGTATGGTCAAACAAAAGGCCCAGCAGTGTACGCACAATGCTCATGGCAGTGCTCATGGGCGATCACCTCCCTTAGGGGCAGAAACAGGCAGAGGCCGGGTAGGCCCGGCCCCGCTGCTTATGCCACACAGATGTAAAAAATTCCCATTGCCACACCGATGACGGCAATCAGCGCAAAGAAGCCGTCGATCTTGACCTCGCGCCAGCCGCGCATCTCAAAGGCGTGGTGGATCGGCGTCATGCGGAAGATGCGCTTGCCGTGGGTCGCCTTAAAATACGTGCGCTGGATGACGACGGTCATCGCGTCCCAGATGTAGACAATGCCGAAAAAGAGCACCAGCTCGGGGCGCTGCATCACAAAGGCCAGCGCCGTTACGATGCCGCCGAAGAACATGCTGCCGGTGTCGCCCATAAAGACCTTGGCCGGGTAGAAGTTCCAGACCAGAAAGCCCGCGCAGGCACCCGCCGTGGCAGCGGCAATCAGCGAAACATGTACAAAGCCCAGCAGACTGCCGGCCAGCAGATAGCCGATCATCGACACGAAGGTCACGCCGGTGCACAGGCCGTCCAGACCGTCTGTCAGGTTGACAGCGTTGACAAGGAAGATGATGCCGAAGAACGCGATGGGATAGTAGAGCAAGCCCATGTCCACCAGCCCAAAAATCGGGAACTGGACCTGCGTGGTCAGCAGCCCGAGGCTGTGCAGGCCGAACATGAACCCGAAGGTCAGCGCGATCTGCAAAATCATCTTCTGCGCCTCGGTCAGGCCGAGGTTGCGATGCCTGACGACCTTAATGAAGTCATCCAGAAAGCCGATGAGGCCCGAGCCGAACGCGAGAAACAGCACCAGCATACCGGCCTGCAGCTGCGGCATACCAAGCACCTCCGGCAGCTTAGGGCTGTACATGACCCAGACGATGCCCAGCGTGGCCAGAATGCCCAGAATAAAGCAGAGGCCGCCCATGGTGGGGGTGCCGTTTTTCTTGCTGTGCCATGTAGGGCCCTCCTCGCGGATGGTCTGGCCAAAGTGCAGCCGGTGCAGCGCCGGGATCATGAATTTGCCCGCCACCGCCGTGATGGCAAAGCCGCCGACGGCTGCCGCCGCCAACAGGGATGAGATTTGCTCCATGCCGTTGATTCCTCCAAACGTGTGTTGGGGTGCTTACCCCTGCGGCAATTCCTTATAGTATTCCTGCAGCAGCTGCTCCAGGCCCATGCTGTGGCTGGCCTTTACCAGCACAGCGTCACCGGGGCGCACGAATTGCCGTACATATTGTAGCACTTCTTCCGCCGTTTGGCAATGCACCGCTGCAACCCCGCGCGCTTTTGCGGCCTCGGCCATGGCGGCGCTGCGCGGGCCGTAGGCGATGAGTGCATCAACGCCCGCGTCAGCAACCCACTCGCCGGTATGGCGGTGCCCTTCCTCGCTCGCACCGCCCAGCTCAAGCATATCGCCGAGCAGCGCGATCTTCCGGGCATTGGGCAGTGCCTTGAGGACAGAGAGCGCAGCCTTCATGCTGTCGGGGCTGGCGTTGTAGCAGTCCTCAATGAAGGTGATGCCGCCCTTTTCCACGATATGCTGGCGCATGCCCGTCGTCCGGTAGGTCGCCAGCGCGGCAGCGCAGCGGGCAGCGTCCAGACCCAGGCGGGTCGCGGCGGCGTAGGCGGCCAGCGCGTCGTAGACCGTGTGGATGCCCGCTGTCGGGATGGCGGCATCGAACGTACCGTACTGCGTATCAATGATTTTGAAGGTCGTGCCGTTTGCGTCGGTGACGACATCCACCGCGCGGACATCGGCATTCGCGGCGTCAATGCCGAACCAGACCGGCCGCAGGCGGCTGGGGATGCTCGCCGTGGGCAGCAGGTCGTTGTCCGCGTTCAGGGCCAGCGGTGCGCCGTCGGGCAGGCCGGTGCAGATCTCCATCTTTGCCTTCAGTATATTCTCGCGCGTGCCAAGATTTTCCAGATGCGAAACACCGATCATCGTGATGATGCCCGCGCTGGGCCGGGCACAGCGGGTCAGACGCTCGATCTCGCCCGCGTGATCCATGCCCATCTCGACAACGGCGTACTCGGTGTCGTCGGTCAGGCGGAACAGCGTGTTGGGCACGCCGATGTCATTGTTCTGGTTGCCCTCTGTCTTGAGGGTCTTGCCGAAGGCGGAGAGCACCGCGTAGCAGAACTCCTTCGTCGTCGTCTTGCCGACGCTGCCCGTGACGCCGATCATTCTGGGGTTGAACAGCATCCGGTAGTTGGACGCCATGCGGATCATGGCCTTGCCGCTGTCCGGCACAATGACCGTGCGCTCCGCAGGCACGCCCTCGACGGGATGGTTGGCAACGATATATTCTGCACCGCTCCGGTAGGCACCGGCGGCGTAGTCATGGCCGTCAACACGCTCGCCGGGGAAGCAGACAAAAACGCAGCCCGGCTCGACCTTGCGGCTGTCGGTCACAACGGCGCGGATGGCGACCGGCTCGGCCAGCGTCAGTCCGGCCAGCAGTTGATTGGCAGGAATGGTTTGCATGAAAAAGACCTCCTATACAGAAATGCAGCGTTTCGCAAAAGCCCGGGTGCCCCTGCGGGGATGCTTACCCCTCCTCGTTTGCCGGGTCGATCTCCTCGGTCACCGTCGGGGCGTCATGGGTGGTATCCTCTCCGCTGTCCATCGTCAGCGTTATGATCGTGCCGTAGGCAGCGGAGGTTCCGGCCTCGACGTCCTGCGCCACGACCTTGCCGCTGCTGTCGCCGGCGAACTGCACGTTCAGGTTGGCGGCCTTGAGCATCTGCTCGGCAAAGGTGCCGGTCTTGCCGACGACGTCGGGCGTTGTGGTCATCGAGTTCTGGTCGGTGGCCGTGTACAGGTAAATGGTGGAGCCCGCGGGCACCACGCTGCCGCCGACGGGGTACTGGTAGACGATATTGCCGCTGCTGGGGCCGATCAGCTTATGCTTGAGGCCCAGGCGGTTCAGCGTGACCTGCGCGTTCGTCCAGGTGTAGTTCAGGCAGGTCTGCACGGTCACAGTGCCGGTGGGGTTGTAGTCAGCGTCCTGCTCGATGCCCAGATAGGGCGCGATCTCGCTGATGATGTTGCCGACGACGGGGGCCACGACCTGGCTGGCATAGTCCTTGACCCAGCGCGGGTCATCCAGCAGGACGAAAACCTCGATCTCGGGATCGTCGATGGGCAGCACAGCGGCAAAGCTCATCATTTTATAATAGTCGCCGTCGCCGCGCAGATGGCGGTCCGTGCGCTCTGCCGTACCGGACTTGCCGCCGATGCGGTAGCCCGCCACGTAGGCGTTGGCGCAGGAGTGGTAGTCCCCTGCCCCGTGGACGTTGTTTTCCATCATGGCCAGCAGCTGTCGGCTGACTTCTTCGGAGATGACCTGGCGGCGGATGTTCGTCTCGGTCTGGGAGATAATGTTGCCGTCCTTGTCAGAGATGGAATCCACGACATAGGGCGTAACAAGGTAGCCGCCGTTGGCGATGGCCGCTACGGCGGTAGCCATCTGCATCGGGGTGATGGACTCGTTCTGGCCGAAGGCCGCCGTGTACAGGTTTGTATCGACCTCTGCCATCTGCTCGGCGTTGTAGACGCTGGTCCAGCGGGTCTCGTTGGGCAGGTCGATGCCGGTGGGCTGGGTAAAGCCGAACGCCTGGATATAGTCGTAGAAGATCTGCGGCTTGAGCGTCTCTGCCGCCTGAATGAACCAGAGGTTGCAGCTGTGGTTCAGCGCGCCTGCCATGTCCTGTTCATAGTGGACCTCGCCGTTGGCACAGCGGTAGGTGTGCTCCCACAGCTCGCTGCCCTCGTTGACGGTCAGGCTGCCGCCGCAGTAGAAGGTCTGCTCCGCACTCATAACACCGGAGTCCAGCCCTGCCGAGGCCGTGATGAGCTTGAACACCGAGCCGGGCATATACAGCTCGGTAATGTTCTTATTCTTCCACTGGGCCTCGCGCATCATACCCTGCAGCTGGGTAGCCTCGCTGGAGACCTCCTCGCCCTTCTCGTTCGTCGTCTTTTCATGGCTGATGATTCCGTCTGCAATGATGTCCTTGACGGCCTTCTCGCCCAGACGGCTTTCCAGCCAGTCAATGTCCTCCGCGTCGATCTCTGTTTTAGCCAGGATCTCGTTCATCTTGGGGTCGGTGATCGTCTTGGGGTCGTTGGGGTCAAATTGCTCAAGGGACGCCATCGCCAGGATCGCGCCGGTCTTGACGTTCATGACAATGGCGCTGCCGCGACCATGGACCGTAAAGGTGCTCATCGCCTCGGTCAGGTACTCCTCGACGATGGACTGTACGTTCTCGTCGATGGTCAGGTTCAGGTTGCTGCCGTCGATGGCTTCATGCACGTCGGCCTGACCGCTGGCCAGCGGGTCACCGTAGGCGTCCGTTTCGGCCACGCTGCGGCCCGGCGTACCGGCCAGCGTCTCGTCGTAATATTTTTCCAGTCCGTAGGCACCCGAGCCGTCCTCGTTGCAGAAGCCCAGCACCGAGGCCAGAAACTCCCCATAGGGGTAAGTGCGGGAGGCTGCCTGTTCGCTGGTCAGGTAGAGGATACGGGCTGCCTTGCCGGTTTTGGCCTCGCCGTCCTTCTTGTCCTCCTTTTCCTCGGTCTGCAGGCTCGTGTCCACCGCAGCGCCGTCCTTGAGGCGGTAGCTGTCTGCATAGGCCAGGATAGCATCCGCCACGGGCTTTTCGACACCCTTTTTCACCACACGGTACTGGTACGGCTCACCGGTATCCTTGTTGGACGCCGTCAGCGCCTTGTACACAGTGTCCGCCGTTGTGCCGTCGTCCAGCAGCTCGGCAATGTGCTCTGCCGCTGTGCGGATCTGGTCCTCCGTCGCCCCGCTCTTTAAAACGGAGGACGGATCGGCCACGATGTTCCATACCGTACTGCTCTTGGCCAGCAGCTTGCCGTTGGCGCTGTAGATCGAGCCGCGCACAGCGGGCAGCGTTGTGTCCTTCAGCTGCTGGGTCACAGCCTCGGCGCGGTAGCTCTCGGCATCACGCACCTGCCACACATACAGCTGGTAGACCAGCACGCCGTAGCAGACGAGGATAAATACTGTCATGCAAACCAGCGTCCAGTATTTTATGCCCTTGCTTGCCCGGGGACGATGCCGGGGGGGATGGTTGGGTCGTTGCTCTGTCATGGATACACCTTGTTATTTCAAAAGCCTTTTTGCCGACGGCAGCAAGGCCGTGCAGCAAAAAGGCTCGTAGCTGCATATTTTTGGTTGTTTTACGGGTTCAGGCTGTCCAGCAGGCTCAGCGCTGCCGTGCGCACCTCATCCAACAGGCGGCCCGCGGCACCGGTGTTCCGCTCAATGATGCTCTGGTCCTCCAGCTGGACGTAGGTGATCTGGCTGGGATCGGCCTTGACCAGTCCCAGCTCACCCTCGGCCACCTGCTGCAGACTGGCGCGGCTCGTGATGTCGTTCATCCGGGTGTTCAGGTAGTCGTATTCGCTCTGGGCCTCGGCCAGCTGGGCGCTGACCTCATCGACCTGTGCGTTCAGTTCCATCAGCGTTGCACCGCTCATCAGGCTGCTGATTGCCAGCCCGCCAGACACGGCAAGAATCAGCACGATCACGGCAGTCCGCATCACATGGCGGACGCGGTTCAGGCCGTGGTTGCCGCCGCGCACCGCACGCACCTGCGGGCGCGGCGGGGGCTCCAGTTTCGGTGCTGCCGAGCCCTCGTGCAGCAAAACAGTTGTCATGAATAATGCCTCTTATGCTTTCTCCAACACTCTCAATTTGGCGCTGCGGCTGCGACGGTTGGTCTCCAGCTCCGCGGCGTCAGCCTCAATGGGCTTGCGGGTAATCAGCTTGGCCTTGGCCACACCTCCGCAGGTGCAGATGGGCTGCTCCGGCGGGCAGGTACAGCGCTGTGCCCAGCGGCGGAACTTGTTCTTGACGAGCC
>OGHJ01002872.1_pt1 | contig 13617 bp, 10 predicted proteins | sample 1571351 | NCBI WGS metagenome assembly OGHJ01 (sample SAMEA2582037, study PRJEB24529) | metagenome | biome: Human gut stool | place: China | collected 2011 | reverse complement strand
CTTAGGCTGTCAAGGGGAACTGACGCAGTAGCCGTAGCTTTCAGCATTTCAGAATTTATGGTTTCTTATCTGGGCGCACCTTTCAGGGCATCTTTTTTTATGTCTTGTGGCTTTACAGTCACACTTTGTCCCGTTTTTCATAATATATAGAAAAAAGGGGGCGAGGGGAATGCTGAAGGAACGCATCCGCACAGATTGCGGCAACGGGGATAACTGCTCACAGGTGATTCTGCGCGCAGTGGCAGAGGAATATGGCATTTCCCTGTCGGAGGAGCTGTTCTGCGCCTGCCGCGGCATCCATGGCGGCTTTGGCATCAATGGGATGTGCAGTGGGATTGTTGCAGGGGTGATGGCGCTTGGGCTTTTGTGCGAGGAGGAGGAGTTGAAGCTGAAACGGATTCTGTTTCTTCTTCGGGTACAGAATCGATTCGGCAGTCTGGATTGCTGCACGCTTTCGGCTCTGGGCGCGGATTGCAGCGGCGTTTTGGAGGAAATCGGGGGAATTTTACAGGAGGTGATAGAAGAATAAAGGGCAGAAAGCAAAGTCAGCTTCTTCCTGGTTTCTTATTGGAACACATGCAAGGATAGTATTGCTTTTTATTCTTTACACAGAGGCGAAAGCCTATATTTTTTTGCAGATGCAATCGTATTTTTGAAGCTTCTGTGTTACAATGATTCTCACGGAGGGATTACCATGAAACTGATTGCACCTGAGTATTATACAAAATTTCACTGTATTGCCGATAAATGCAGGCACAGCTGCTGTGTCGGCTGGGAGATTGCGATAGATCCCGATAAGCTTGTGTATTATCGCAGTATTGAGGGAGAGTTTGGCGCTCGCCTGCAAAAGGGCATTGCGGAAGCGGATGATGCGGCGCAGTTTATCTTAGATGATGAGGAGCGCTGTCCCTTTCTGAACCGAACAGGCTTATGCGATATGATTACGGCCTTGGGGGAGGATGCGCTTTGCCAGATTTGCCGCGACCATCCCCGTTTTCGTAATTTTTACGCCGACCGAACGGAAATCGGTTTGGGGCTTTGCTGTGAAGCGGCAGGAGAACTGATTTTGTCGCAGCAGGAGAAGCTGACGCTTATCACACTTGAGGATGACGGCGCGGCAGATTTGCCGGATATTGCAGACGAATCCCTGCTTGCGTGGCGAGAGGAGCTCTTTGCTCTTGCGCAGGACAGAAGCAAGCCAATCGAACTGCGCGCCGCGGAAATTTTGCAGACGGCGGGGCGGACGCTTTCCCATTATTCGTGGGCAGAATGGGCGGAGATTTATCTGGAGTTAGAGCGTTTGGAGCCAAGCTGGACAGACCGCCTTCTGGAGCTGAAGGAAACCGATTTGACGGGGATTTCCCTGCCGGATGCGATGGCGTGGGAGCCTGCGTTGGAGCAGCTTCTGGTGTATTTTCTCTATCGGCAGATGCCCCTTGCGCTGGATGATGGAGAATATGAGGGAAGAGCCGCCTTTGCTGTGCTGAGCTTTGCCATAATTCGCAGGCTTTTATTGGTGCATTTTGCATTGCACGGCAGCGTTGTTTTGGCGGATTTGATTGAAATTGCAAGGCAATATTCCGCAGAAATCGAATATTCGGATGAAAATGTTGAAATTTTGTTATACAGAATACAGGAAGTATTGTAAAGAAAGTCGCCTTTTGGCGGCTTTTTTTGCGTTTTCGATGTACAGATGTAGAGAATTGTCGGGTTTTGTTTGCAGGGCGAGGACTTTTCATGCTATAATATTACCTATTATACTTTATTAAAGAGGCGCTTTATTTTGTGATTTTGCAAAGTGATTCTCGAAACGGAAAAAGAGGAGGAAAGGAAAGAAAAATGAGTTCCAAAGACTGTAGCGTAAACAACATTTATCAATTAGAGGGCAGGGTGCCTTTGCTGAAAGCCATTCCCTTTGGCTTACAGCATATTCTGGCAATGTTCGTTGCCAATCTGACCCCGATTACTATTATTGCGGCGGCAGGAGGGCTTTCTCAGGCGGAGATTGCAGTGCTTCTGCAAAATGCAATGTTTATTGCCGGGATTGCAACGCTGATTCAGCTGTATCCCGTCTGGAAGGTCGGATCGGGTCTGCCAATCGTTATGGGGGTCAGCTTCACCTTTGTAACGGTTTTATGTACGGTTGCGTCTAATTATGGGTATCCCTCGGTTGTCGGGGCGGTGCTTGTCGGCGGTCTTTTTGAAGGCACACTGGGGCTTCTGGCAAAATATTGGAGAAAGCTGATTGCACCTGTGGTTGCGGCATCTGTTGTTATCGCAATCGGGATGTCCCTGTTTTCTGTTGGCGCAAGATCCTTTGGCGGCGGTTATGCAGAGGATTTTGGATCTGCGCAGAATCTTCTGTTGGGGACGATTACGCTTGTGGTCTGTCTTGGCTGGAACTGCTTTGCAAAGGGTTATCTGAAGCAGCTTTCCGTTCTGGTGGGACTGCTTGTGGGCTATGTAGTGGCAATCCTTATGGGGAAGGTGGATTTGTCCGTTATTTTTGCAGGCGGCTTTGTCTCCCTGCCGAAGCTGATGCCCTATAAGCCGGAATTCCATGCGGGTGCGATTCTTTCTGTCTGTATTATTTTTCTGGTTTCCGCAGCGGAAACGATTGGGGATACCACAGCCATGGTTGCGACAGGGCTGAACAGAGAAATCGAGAGCAAGGAAATTTCCGGCTCTCTGGCGTGTGATGGCTATGCGTCCTCGTTGTCCTCTTTGGTAGGCTGCCCTCCTGTGACATCCTTTTCCCAGAACGTCGGGCTGCTGGCAATGACGAAGGTAGTCAATAAATTTACGATTATGACAGGTGCAGGCTGCATGATTCTGGCAGGGCTTCTGCCGCCTGTCGGGAACTTTTTCGCATCTCTGCCCGAATCTGTTCTGGGTGGCTGCACCATCATGATGTTTGGTACGATTATGACAAGTGGGATGCAGATGCTTGCAAAGGCAGGCTTTAATCAGAGAAACGTGACCATTGCCGCATTGTCTTTGGCAGTCGGCGTTGGCTTTACGGCTGCAAGCGAAATTGATTTGTGGCATATTTTCCCCGAAATTGTGCAGTCTGTATTTTCCGCAAACGTGGTAGCGGTGGCATTCGTGGTGTCTATCATTCTGAATCTGGTTTTGCCGAAAAATATGGATGTGGATAAAATTTCGGAATAAGCAATCAAAAAAACAACAGCATCGATGGAGGATGGAGCATCGGTGATAAAAAAGAGAAGGAATTTAGAGAACAAGAGGAAGAAGAAAGAAAAAGGAGGAGCTTATGAGTCGTTTATCTATTGAAACGCCAGGACGCGCCCAAAATGTCTTAGATGGTCTGCATCGGGATATGGAGCGCCGCATTGGTGCCAGTGCCTACGGACTGTGTCCGGTGGATATGTCTTTGAATTACCTGCGGCTGTGCCATGCGCAGACCTGTGGGAAATGTGTGCCCTGCCGCATTGGTCTGGGACAGTTGGAGGTGCTGATCGAGCAGGTGCTTGACCGTACCGCAACCATGGAAACCATTAACATAATTGAGCGTACCGCAAAGGTGATTGCCGATTCCGCAGGCTGTGCGATTGGCTATGAAGCGGCACACATGGTTTTGAAGGGGATTCGCGGCTTCCGCGAGGATTATGAGGAGCATGTGCAGCATGGACGCTGTATCTCTGTGCTGAGCTATCCCGTTCCCTGTGTTTCCGCCTGTCCTGCGCATGTGGATGTACCCGGCTATGTGGCGCTGGTGAATGAGGGCAGATATGAAGAAGCAGTGAAGCTGATTCGGAAGGACAACCCCTTCCCATCCGCCTGTGCGTATGTCTGCGAGCATCCCTGTGAAGCACACTGTCGCCGCGCGATGGTGGATGATGCTATCAATATCTGTGGTCTGAAACGCTTTGCAGTGGATCATGCAAAGGCAGAGCCTGCGAAAATCCTGTATGAGAAAACAGGCAAAACCGTCGGCATTATCGGCGGTGGCCCCGGCGGACTGACGGCGGCGTATTATCTGGCACAGATGGGGCATCAGGTAACTGTATATGAGCAGCGTCCCAAGCTGGGCGGTATGCTTCGCTATGGTATCCCCGATTATCGTCTGCCGCAGGAGGTTCTGGAGCGCGATATCGAGCATATTCTGACAACAGGCATTAACGTGATTACGGATGTTTCCATCGGCAGAGATGTGACAATGGAGGATATCCAGAAAAGCTATGATGCAGTTTATATTTCCATTGGCGCGCATAATGATAAAAAGATTGGCATTGAAGGCGAGGACGCAGAAAATGTTGTCAGTGCGGTCAGCCTGCTGCGCCGCATTGATGAAGGCAATGCGCCCGATTTCACGGGTAAGAGAATCTGCGTTATCGGCGGCGGCAATGTTTCTATGGATGCCACCAGAACGGCAAAACGTCTGGGAGCGGAAAGCGTCACCTGTGTATACCGTCGCCGTGTGGATGATATGACCGCGCTGGCGGAGGAAATCGAAGAGGCAATGGCAGAGGGCTGTCAGATTTTACCCCTACAGGCACCTGCACGCATCGAAAAGGATGCAGAGGGCAAGGTTGCGGCGCTGTGGACAGTTCCGCAGATTATCGGGCCTTACGGCAAGGATGGCAGACCCAAGCCCATTCCTGCGGATGTACCCGAATTCCGTATCGCATGTGATTATGTGATTGTTGCCATCGGGCAGGCGATAGACGCGCGTCCCTTTGAAGCCATCGGCATTAAGACCTTTAAGGGCATGATTCAGGCGGAGGATACCAGCTCTGTTGCGGATGTGGATAACGTATTCGCCGGCGGTGACGCGGTTTCCGGCCCTGCTACGGTCATTCGTGCCGTTGCGGCAGGGAAGGTTGCGGCAGCGAATATTGATGCCTACCTTGGCTTTGAGCATAAGATTAAGACGGACGTTGTGGTTCCTCCGGCGCATCTGACAAATGCACCTCCCTGTGGGCGTGTAAACTTGAAAAGCCACTGCACACCGGACTGCAAGGGCAACTTTGATCTGGTTGTGGAAGGCATGAGCAGAAAAGAGGCGGATCAGGAATCCGAACGCTGCCTGCGTTGTGATTACTTCGGCTTTGGCAGCTTCAGAGGAGGGAGGACAGGAGAATGGTAAGAATAACGATTGATGGACAGCTTGCGCAGGTGCCGGCAGGAACGACGATTATGGAGGCGGCGAAGGCGGTCAATGTAAAAATCCCTCATCTTTGCTACCTGAAGGGAATCAATGAAATTTCCGCCTGCCGTATCTGCTGTGTGGAAATTGAGGGCGAGCGCGCGATGGTTGCAGCCTGCAGCAACCCTGTAAAGGATGGCATGGTGGTGTATACGAATTCCCCTCGTGCCAGAATGACACGCCGCACAAATGTAGAACTGATTTTGTCTCAGCATGACTGCAAATGTGCGACCTGTGTACGCAGCGGCAACTGTCAGCTGCAGGAGGTTGCGAATGATCTGGGTATCCTTGAGCTTCCCTTTGAGACACAGCTGCAGAAGGGGCTGCGCAGTGCGTGGACAAAAACATTTCCGCTCTATCGGGATGTGAATAAATGTATCAAATGTATGCGCTGCATCCAGATTTGCGATAAGGTGCAGACGCTGAATATCTGGGATTTGGCAGGGACAGGCAGCCGCACAACGGTGGATGTTTCGGGCAACCGTGTCATCAAGGATTCCGATTGTGCGCTTTGCGGTCAGTGCATCACGCATTGCCCGACAGGCGGCTTAAGAGAAAGAGATGACACCGCAAAGGCAAGAGCGGCTCTGGCAGATAAAGAAAAAATTACGGTCGTACAGGTTGCGCCTGCGGTGCGTACCGCTTGGGGCGAGTATTTTGGGCTGAAACGGGAAGAAGCGACCATGGAGCGCATGGCAGGCGCACTGCACCGCCTTGGATTCGATTATGTATATGATACAAACTTTGCGGCAGACCTGACGATTATGGAGGAAGGCAATGAATTTCTGCATCGGCTGAAAAGCGGCGCATTGGTGCGTTGGCCCATGTTCACAAGCTGCTGTCCCGGTTGGGTGCGTTTCCTGAAAGGGCAGTATCCTGAATTGACAAATCAGCTTTCTACGGCAAAATCTCCCCAGCAGATGTTCGGCGCGGTTGCGAAAACATGGCTGGCGAAGAAGCTTGATGTGGCACCCGAAAAAATCTGCTGTGTTTCCATCATGCCCTGCGTAGCGAAGAAAGCGGAAGCAGATTTGCCGACCATGCGTGGTGAAAGCGGTGCGGATGTGGATATCGTGCTGACAACAAGGGAACTGGTGCGTATGATGCGTGCAGACCATCTGGACCCGCATTTCATCGAGGAGGAAGCACTGGATTCCCCTATGGGAACACATACCGGTGCAGGCGTGATCTTCGGTGCAACCGGCGGCGTTATGGAAGCGGCTCTGCGTACTGCGGCGTATGTGCTGACGGGCGAAAATCCGAATCCGGATGCCTTCAGTGAGGTGCGGACAGGCCCCGGACTGAGAGAGGCAACCTATACCGTTGCGGGAATTCCTGTGCGCTGTGCGGTTGTCAGTGGTCTGGGCAATGCGCGTAAGCTGATTGAACGGCTGAAGGAGGGCAAGGTGCAGTATGATTTTGTAGAGGTCATGGCTTGTCCCGGCGGCTGTGTCGGCGGCGGCGGTCAGCCTATCTCCGCAGAGGATGAGGAGCTTTACGGCGTGAGAGGGGAACGGCTTTATACCCTTGATGCGGAAAATCCGATGCGTTTCGCTCATGAAAATCCTGAGGTACAGGCATTGTATCATGAATATCTGGGCGAACCCTTGGGAGAGACAGCACACCATCTGCTGCATACGGACCATAAGGCATGGAATATGCCCATGCAGAAATAAACGAAAAGAAAATACAAAGGCTGTTGTACTTTATTGTACAGCAGTCTTTTTTATGCAAAAAAATGCTGAACAGAGAAAAATTTCTGTTCAGCAAAAGAATCAGATTTAGGAATATAGCTTACGGACGGAAACCCGACTTAGCTTTTTGATGATATCCGCCCAGAAGGCTGTCCCGAACAGGAAGGTCAGCAGAAGGGAAACAACCATAATCTCCAGAACGGCAAGATAGCCATTTGCACTGAGCAGCTCATAAAAGCCGCCGTAAATGAGGAAATCCTTAAACAGGCGGTGCAGGATATAAATACCGATGGTATTTTTCCCGAATTGGCAGAGGAAGGTTTCCTTTTTCGGGCAAAGGATAAACAGACCAAAGAGCATCAGCACAACCGCCGCCATCCACAGGATACAGATGAGCGGTGCAAAGGGAAACAGCTGACTTTTCAGCTGTGCATAGGGGGCAATCCCGAAGAAGAATACCCCCAGATATTTCTGTACCCCTCGTCCATAGGGAATCAGCATGCAGGCGGAAAGCAGCAGAACGGCAGGCAATGCTTTTCTGCATTTCGCATTGTTGATGACTGCCTGAAACTGCTCCTTCTTGATGTAATACCCCATGAGGAAGAAGGGCAGAAAGTGAATGGTGCGGGAAAGGCTTAAAAATTTCCCGACCGGCTCCTGATAATGGATGACTGCCGCCAGAAGGACTGCTCCAATGAGGACATATTTCGGTTTCATATTTTTTGTCACGTAAAGAAAAATATGCCACCAGATTAAAGAAAGCAGATACCACGGTGCTGCCCCAACTGTCAGCATATTGATTTTCAGAAGAGAGAAAATCAGAACGCCAAGAATAAATGCTTTTCGGAACAGCGCGGATTTACTGTACGCAAAAGAGAGCAGCCAAATGCCGCCGCAAAACAGCAGAACAATGAGAGTCCAGACGGCAGGGTGGTGTGCCGTTTCAAAATATGGTCGCTCAAAGATGAAATGTACCAGCTCGATGGCATCCTTGAACAGAAGATAGAGCCATGCGAAGGAGAGCAGCTTTTCCGCCTTATATTCCTTTGTGAGAAAGCCCTTTGCCAGATAGCCCGACATGAAGATAAACCCCGGCATGTGGAAAAAATAGATAAAGGTTCTCACGCCTGTGGCAAAGGCAGAATGGGTTTCCTGCAAATAGCCCAGCATGTGTCCCAGAACCACCAGAAAAATCAGAACACCCTTGATGTTGTCGATATGAAAATCTCTTGCTGTCTGCTGCTTCATGATGAATGACTCCTGTTTCATTTCTGTTTGATGTTTTCTTCCCAAAGAGTATGATAAAGCGCAGGCTTTCTGTCCGCCTTGACAGGAAAGCTATTGCGGTATGCGTCTGCCTCGCTTAGGTCGATATCTACAATCGTCAGCCCGTTGCCGCCCTCTACATGCGCCAGCACTTCGCCTGTCGGGGAAACTGCCATGCTGTCACCGATATAGGAAAGACCGCCGCCCTCGCCGCTGCGGTTCACACCGAGGATGAAGCACTGGTTTTCGATGGCGCGTGCCTTTAGGAGTGTCATCCAATGCTCTCTGCGTGCTGTAGGCCAGCTTGCGATAACGGGAATTACCTTTGCCTGCTCGGATACAATCTGAAAGATTTCGGGGAAACGTAAATCATAGCAGATTAACGGTGCAACAGGTACACCCTTTACCTCGCAAAGCTGCAGCGCATTACCGCCGGTATAATGCTTTGCCTCTGCGCCGAAGGAGAAGGGATGAATTTTTGCATAATCTGCAAGCTGATTCCCGTTCTCGTCCAGAATGATGCAGTGATTTGTGGCAACTCCGTTTTCATATACGGGCAGGCCATAGCAGATGGCAACATGGTTTTTCTTTGCTTCTTCGCGGAAAAACGCCATGGAGGGGCTGTTTTTTCTGTCCTCGCCGTAGGTTTCGGGGTTCAGCGTAAAGCCTGTCAGCGTCATTTCGGGGAAAATGACAAAATCCACCTGTTTTTCCTTTGCCTCTGCAAGCAGCCTGCTGCAAAGTGTCATGGTCTTTTCCTTTTCTTCAAAGCCCATATCAATCTGTCCCAATGCGATTCTCATAGGATTTTCCTCCTTTTATTCTTAAATGTTATTCTCAAATGCAAAACTGATTTTTTATTCCCAATCCTTCCAGATATCGGGGCAATAGCCCAGTGTAAACGCTTTACCGTTGCGTACAATCGGTGTGGCGAACAGCTCCGGATTTTCAAACAGCGTCTGCTCGCGCTTTGCCTCGTCGATATAATCCATGTAAAGCCTGGTGTATGCCTTTGCCTTGCGGTCAATCATATCCTCAACGGGGATACATTTTTTCGCTGCTTCAAAGACTGCCTTTGCCATGCCGAATTGGTGCAAATCAATATATTGATATTTTATTTTTCTCTCTTTAAAATAACGCTCGGCTTTTTTGGTATCAAAGCTTTTCTTGGAGCCGTAAATTTGGATATTCATGCGAAAACCATCCTTTCTTTGATACCTCATTTTATAATATTTTTTCCGTGGGGGCAAGACAATAGAGAATGATTCTGTTATACTTATGTTATTTTCAAGCGAAGGAGGCAGAAAAATGAGATTCATTTCATGGAATGTAAACGGCTTACGCGCCGCAGTAGGCAAAGGCTTTTCGGAATATTTCAAGGAAGCTGATGCGGATATATTTTCCTTGCAGGAAACAAAGCTACAGGCAGGGCAGATTGATTTAGAAACAGAGGGCTATCATCAATACTGGAATTATGCCGAAAGGAAGGGCTATTCCGGTGTTGCGGTGTTCACGAAGCAGGAGCCGCTTTCTGTTGCCTATGGTATTGGCGTGGAGGAGCATGACCACGAGGGGCGTGTGATTACGCTGGAATTTCCCGAATTTTACCATGTGACGGTATATACCCCCAATTCGCAGCAGGAAAACGCCCGTCTGGCATACCGCATGGAATGGGAGGATGCGTTCCGCGCGTATGTAAGCGGTCTGGATGCGAAAAAGCCTGTTGTTATCTGCGGGGATTTGAATGTAGCACATAATGAAATCGATCTGAAAAATCCCAAAACAAACCGCAGAAGTGCCGGCTTTACGGACGAGGAACGCGGCAAATTCACAGAGCTTCTGGGTGCCGGCTTTGTGGATACCTTCCGCTATTTTTATCCCGAGCAGGAAGGCATTTATTCCTGGTGGAGCTATCGTTTCAAGGCAAGAGAGAAGAACGCAGGGTGGCGGATTGATTATTATGTGGTTTCCGCACGCTTGCAGGACAAGCTGATGGATGCGAAGATCCATACAGAGGTGCTTGGCTCTGACCATTGCCCTGTGGAGCTGGAAATCAATCTGTAAAAGAGGAGAACTATGGAACCGTATTATTATCAAACCTTATCCAAGGCGGAGCAGAGCAGCTATCAGGCGATGCAGGCAGGCTTGCAGGCGTTTGCGCCCTCCTTTCCTGTACCGCTGCTGGAAAACAGAGCGTTGACGGATGTTTTCATGAAGCTGCGTCTGGATTGTCCGCAGCTGTTCTATGCAGGGACATTTCAATATCGCTATTATCCCGATTCCAGAAATGCGGAATTGATTCCTGCGTATCTTTTTGAAAAGGGAAAGATGAAGGAGCATCAGAAGGCGCTGCAGTCACGCGTGGAAAAGCTGGTTCGCCCTGTGGCAAGGTGCAGCGATGAGGAAAAGCTACTGTATATCCACGATTTTATCTGCAAAAATGTACGCTACGATAAGCTGAAAAAGCAATATTCCCATGAAATCATCGGCGTTCTGGGGCATGGCGTTGGCGTTTGTGAGGGCATTGCAAAGGCAGTCAAGATCCTCTGTGATGCACTGCAAATCCAGTGCATCATTGCCTTGGCGGAAAATAACCCCGAAAAGGGCGTGAAGTATCGCCATGCGTGGAATGTGGTGCGGCTGGATAAAAAATATTACCATCTGGACTGCACCTTTGATCTTTCCTTAGGGAATCCTGAGGAAATCCGCTATGATTATTTTCTGCTGAGTGATAAGCAGATTTTTCGCGATCATGAGAGACTGGTATGGCGTGTGCCTGCCTGTGAGGATGCAGACAGATTTTATTATAAGAAAAAGAAGCTCTCCTTCACGAAGACGGAGGAGGTGCAAAAGCGCGCGGCGCAGGCGGTGAAAAAGGGAAAACTACTGCTGTTTCATTGGCGCGGCGGCTATATGACAAGGGAAATCGTGCAGGAATTTCTGCGGATTTTCAAGGAAGAAGCGGCGAAGAAAGAAAAATTCGCGCAGGTTTCGCTGAATTGGGCGCAGGCGATTGTGAAGGTACGCTTTATCGAACAATTACCGACACAGGAATTGACCATGGAAGAAGCCAATGAAGGCGAAAAAGAGGAATAAATCAAGAAAAGAAAATCAAGAAAAGAAAAACCCGGGGACAAAAAGCATCCTCGGGTTTTTATATAATAAGGGGTAGTGAGTTATCAAGGGTTTTTGGGAAATTTATGCTTCAAAGGCAGTCAGCTTTTCCAGAAGAAGATTGCTTCTGTCAATGAAGGCTGTCATTTCCTCGGAGGTCAGCGGACGGTGGCTCATCAGTGCCAGATCATACAGCTGATGGCACAGAAGGGTTGCATCCTCCTTCTTTTCCTCCTTGCCTGCCATGGAAAGCAGTGCTTTTACCAGTTTATTATTTTTATTCAGCACCAGAGTTTCATCGGGCTTCATATTGGCAAACATTGCCTTAAATTCTTCGTTGTTGGCGTAAGCCTCCATCATTTCCATCATACGTCTGGATTCCTCGGAAAGCAGAATCATAGCGGAAACCTTTTCGGCTTTCAGTGCTTCCAGCTTTACATTCAGCTTTTCATTTGCAACCGCCGCGCGGAACAGCTCCTGCATCTGATTTGCTTCAAATTCGTCTGCCTGCTTTTTCGCTTCGGAAATTTCGGCATCCTCTTTTTCCTGCAAGGAATCAATATCCGCATCGACACGCTGTACCTTCAGCTTGATGTCCTGATTTTTATATTCGAGGAAGGAAACGAAGGGCTTATCCACAGGCGTATCCATGATGGCAGCCTCCAGACCCTGCTCCTTGAACAGGCGGATATACTGCGCCTGCTGATTGGTGTCGGTTGCAAAATAAATCACGTTTTCGTGCTTTTCCTTATTCTTTTCCAGATATTCGGCAACGGTTTCATAAACGCCGTCTGTTGTTTTCAGCAGCAGGATATCCTTTACCTTATCATACAGCTTTTCTTCCTTCATACAGCCGTATTTGATGAAGATATTGATATCATCCCAGAAGCCCTCAAAGGCAGGACGGTCGGTTTTGAACAGCTGGTTCAGCTTGTCCGCAACCTTCTTGGTGATGTAGGCATTCATTTTTTCCACATAGCCGTCATTCTGCAATGCACTTCTGGAAACATTCAGCGGCATATCGGGACAGTCCAAAATCCCCTTCAAGAGCAGCAGAAATTCGGGGACAACCTCTTTTACGTTATCCGCAATATAAACCTGATTGCAATAGAGCTTTACCTCACCGTCCATCATGTCCATCTGCTCCACCAGCTTCGGGAAATAGAGAATCCCTTTCAGACGGAAGGGGTAATCCATATTCAGATGAATCCAGAACAGAGGGTCATTCAAGTCATTGAATACCTGATGATAGAATGCCTTATAGTCCTCATCCGTACATTCGGAGGGCTTTCTCTGCCACAGGGGGTTGGTGTCATTCAGTGGCTTGGGCTCCTCTGCCTTTGCCTCCTCTGCGGCATCCTGCTGCTCCTGCAATAAATCCATGGCACCCTCGGTGGTCAGCTTTGCGGCTTCCTCGGGGGAAACATGAACGGTGTTTTCTGCTTTCTTTGCGGCTGCCTTTTCCTCCTCGGTGTAAATATCGTAGAAAATCGTCTTGCCAGCCAGAGCCCGCTCCTTCAGAGTGTTGACGATCTCAACGGTCTCGTCAGGGTCAATGTGGCTGTAATAGGTCAACCGCAGGTCCCCCAGGGTTTCGCCGCTCCAGTAGCCTGTATCCACAGGAAAAAGCAGGCGGCCATAGTCGTCAAACACCGGGTCATCCATGACTGTCTGGATGGGGGTATCTACGGTAAACTCCGTTTCCATGGCCGCTCCTCCTTGTTCCTCCTGGCCGGACGGCACGGTATGGCCTTCTCCGCAGCCGGAAAGCGCCAGCGCCAATACAAGTGCGCCAGCAGTCAGTACTTTGCTGATCATCATTTTTCCTTCTTTCTGCCTGAAAAGCGGCGCAGGCCCATCCCGCCGTAGTGAGCTGCACATGCGAATAAGCCCATCACAGCAAGGTGATCCACCACAAACCGCGTCGCTGTCTGATCCGGGGCAAAAAATATAAAATGGGTCCGTAAAAGCAGGTAATCAGAAAACCTGTAATGTGCAAACGCATAGAGGCCATAGCCCACAAGCACCGCAGCCAGCAACCGAAGGAGCAGCACCCGGTTTCTGGACGCGGACTGTATATGCAGGCGTCGGCGGACTGTATTCATAATGCCGCTCCAATGCAGGCCCAGGTGCAGACTCATAAGCAGAAACCCCCAATAGGCAAGGGGCAGATGGAGCGTCCGGGCAATGGTTTCGCCACGCTGCAAGGGCAGAAAATCCAAAATGTGCTGGGACAGAATCAGGCCACTGAGGAGCATCCCCAGCACTACCGCAAAAAGCAAAAAATTCAGTGCGGTCTGGACTGCTCGATACGGAGATGGCCTGCCTCGTCCAATGCTTTTATACCAGGCTCGATTCCAGATATGGTGGAGA
>OGHJ01002864.1_pt1 | contig 13654 bp, 25 predicted proteins | sample 1571351 | NCBI WGS metagenome assembly OGHJ01 (sample SAMEA2582037, study PRJEB24529) | metagenome | biome: Human gut stool | place: China | collected 2011 | reverse complement strand
GGCGGTGGCGGAGATTGTGGCGGGGATGGGCCTGGGTACCGACGCCATTTTAGGCGCGCTGCTGCACGACTGCATCGAGGATACCCCCAGCACCCACGATGAGATTGCCAAGCGGTTTGGCCAGGTGGTGGCGGAGCTGGTGGAGGGCGTTACCAAGCTGACCCGGGTGGAATATTCCACGCTGGAAGAGCAGCAGATGGAGAATCTGCGGAAGATGTTCATGGCCATGAGCAAGGACATCCGGGTGGTGCTCATCAAGATCGCCGACCGGCTCCACAACATCCGCACCATGCAGTACCAGACCCCGGAAAAACAGATTGCCAAGTGTCAGGAGACCATGGACATCTACGCCCCCCTGGCCCACCGGCTTGGTATGCAAAAGATCAAATGGGAGCTGGAGGATACCTCCCTCAAATACCTGGCCCCCAAGGAGTACAACGAGATCACCGCCTACCTCCAGGAGCACAAGGAGCAGGACGAGAGCTTCATGCGCACCATCCAGGACAAGATCACCCAGCGGCTGACGGCCATGGGCATCCACAACACCACCTACGGCCGGATCGGCGTGAAGGTCTGGATCTACAAGGGAGAGGTCCTCTCTCAGACCCTGCGCACCACCCCCCGCACCATGGACACCTCCAAGCCCTACCAGGAGCGTCGTGAGCGTCGTCCCCGCCGGGATGGCGACCGCCGCGGCGGTTTCGGCGACCGGCGCCAGGGCGGCGGGTTCAACCGTGACCGTCAGGGCGGTTTCAACCGCGGCCAGGGCCGTCCCCAGGGCGGTTTCAACCGTGCCACCAATCCCAGCCGTCCGGCTGCCCCCGCGGCGCCCGCGGCACCCGCTAAGGAAGGAGGAGCCCAGTAATGCTTCTGCCGAAGAGAGTCAAGTATCGCCGCGTACACCGCGGCCGTATGACCGGCAAGGCCACCCGCGGCAACACCATTGCCTACGGTGAGTTCGGCCTGCAGGCCCTGGAGCCCGCCTGGATCACCAGCAATCAGATCGAGGCGGCCCGTATCGCCATGACCCGCTACACCAAGCGTGGCGGTCAGGTTTGGATCAAGATTTTCCCCGACAAGCCCGTGACCAAGAAGCCCGCTGAGACCCGCATGGGTTCCGGTAAGGGTTCCCCCGAGTTCTGGGTTGCCGTCGTGAAGCCCGGCCGCATCATGTTCGAGATCGCCGGCGTGTCTGAAGAAGTTGCCCGCGAGGCGCTTCGTCTGGCCAGCCACAAGCTGCCCATCAAGACGAAGATCGTCGCCCGCACCGAGGAAGCAGGTGAGTGAAGATGAAGGCAAGTGAAATTCGTAGCATGACCCCCGAGCAGCTCAACGAGAAGCTGGTGGGCCTGAAGAAGGATCTTTTCTATCTGCGTATGCAGCACGCCACCAATCAGCTGGATAATCCCCTGAAGATCCGGGAGACCAAGCATGACATTGCCCGAGTCAAGACCATGTTGCGTCAAAAGGAGCTCTCCGGAGCTTCTGACAAGCAGTAAGAAGGAGGGAATCGAACATGAACGAAGAGAAGAGAACTTCCTCCCGCAAGACCCGGGTCGGCAGAGTCGTATCCGACAAGATGGACAAGACCGTGGTCGTCGCCATTGAAGACCGTGTGGCCCATCCCCTGTACAAGAAGATCGTCGGCCGCACTTACAAGCTGAAGGCCCATGACGAGGAGAATGCCTGCGGCATCGGCGACCGGGTCAAAGTGATGGAGACCCGCCCCCTGTCCAAGGACAAGCGGTGGCGCGTGGTCGAGATCATTGAAAAAGCGAAGTAAGGAGGTGCCGTTATGATTCAGCAGGAAACATTTCTGAAGGTGGCCGATAATACCGGCGCCAAGGAGATCAAGTGCATCCGTGTCCTGGGCGGCTCCAAGCGGAAGTTCGGCAACATCGGCGATGTGATCGTCGCGTCCGTCCGCAAGTCCACCCCCGGCGGCACGGTGAAGAAGGGCGAGGTCGTCAAGGCCGTGATCGTCCGCAGCGCCAAGGGCGTCCGCCGGGCGGACGGCACCTATGTCCGTTTCGACGACAATGCCGCCGTCCTGATCAAGGATGACAAGAACCCCAGAGGCACCCGTATCTTCGGGCCGGTTGCTCGTGAGCTGCGCGACAAGGATTACATGAAGATCCTGTCCCTCGCTCCCGAAGTGATTTGAGGAGGGCAGCGAAATGGCTATGAACATTAAGAAGGGCGATACCGTTGTCGTCCTGTCCGGCAAGGACAAGGGCAAGCAGGGCAAGGTGCTGGGCACCGTTCCCGGCTCCCTGAAGGTTGTCGTGGAGGGCATCAACATGGTGACCTGCCACGTCAAGCCCCGCAAGCAGGGCGAAGAGGGCGGCATCATGAAGCGCGAGGCCGCCATTGCCGCCTGCAAGGTGCAGGTGGTGTGCCCCAAGTGCAGCAAGGGCACCCGCGTCGCCCACAAGATCGAGGGCGGCAAGAAGACCCGCGTGTGCAAGCACTGCGGCGCTGAGCTGTGAGAAAGGAGAGCTGACAAATGGCCAGACTGAAAGAAAAATACACTGCCGAAGTCGCTCCCGCCCTGATGAAGCAGTTCGGCTACAAGAGCGTCATGCAGATCCCCAAGATCGACAAGGTGGTCGTGAACGTGGGCTGCGGTGAGGCGCGTGAAAACTCCAAGGTTCTGGAGAACGTGGTGGGCGATCTGAGCCAGATTACCGGCCAGAAGCCCGTCATTACCCGGGCCCGCAAGTCCATCGCAAACTTCAAGCTGCGTGAGGATATGCCCATCGGCGCCAAGGTCACCCTGCGGGGCGACAAGATGTGGGAGTTCCTGGACCGCCTGTTCAACGTGGCCCTGCCCCGCGTCCGTGATTTCCAGGGCATCAACCCCAACTCCTTCGACGGCCGCGGCAACTATGCCCTGGGCATCAAGGAGCAGCTGATCTTCCCCGAGATCGAGTACGACAAGATCGACAAGATCCGCGGCATGGATGTGGTCATCTGCACCACCGCGCACACCGATGAAGAGGCCCGCGCCCTGCTGGAGCAGGTCGGCGCTCCCTTCGCCCGCTAAGGAGGAAGAAACGATGGCAAAGAAATCCATGATTCTCAAGCAGCAGCGGGCTCCCAAGTTCTCCTCCCGGAGATACAACCGCTGCAAGCTGTGCGGCCGCCCCCACGCCTATCTGCGTGACTACGGCGTCTGCCGTATCTGCTTCCGGGAACTGGCCTACAAGGGCGAGATCCCCGGCGTGCGGAAGGCCTCCTTCTGAGAGGCGCCCCGCGCAACCAAATTTTGTGACCACGGGCTTTTGATATGGAGCCTTTGGCAGATCGGATGGCGAAAGGTCATGACGAATTGGGCACCACGCGCGAGCGGACTGCTCCATTCGCCATGATACCTCGCTGCCGCAGCGGTCTCGAGAGAGCCGCAACTCTAAAATAGGAGGATTTATTATGCATATCACCGATCCGGTTGCGGATATGCTGACCCGCATCCGCAACGCCAACAACGCCAAGCACGACACCGTTGATGTTCCCGCCTCCAACATGAAGAAGAGCATCGCTCAGATTCTGCTGGATGAGGGCTATATCAAGAACTTCCAGGTGGTGGAGGACGGAACCCAGGGTGTCATCCACATCTCCCTGAAGTACAACGCGGGCAAGGAAAAGGTTATCACCGGCCTGCGCCGCGTCTCCAAGCCCGGCCTGCGCGTCTATGTGGGCGCCGACGAGCTGCCCCGCGTGCTCCGCGGCCTGGGCATCGCTATCATCTCTACGTCCAAGGGCGTCATGACCGACAAGAAGGCCCGCGAGCTCCATGTCGGCGGCGAGGTCCTGGCATTCGTTTGGTAAGGAGGGTATTGGACCATGTCTAGAATTGGCAGAATGCCCATTACCGTTCCCGCCGGCGTCACCGTCAATGTCGCCGAGGGTAATGTGGTGACCGTTAAGGGACCCAAGGGCGAGCTGACGAAGGCTCTGCGCCCTGAGATGATTCTTAAACAGGAAGGCAGCACGATCACCGTGGAGCGTCCTTCCGACGACAAGCTGCACCGCAGCCTCCACGGCCTGACCCGCACTCTGCTCCATAACATGATCGTCGGTGTGACCGACGGCTACAAGAAGGAGCTGGAGGTTAACGGCGTCGGCTACCGTGTGGCCAAGGAGGGTAAGAACCTGGTCATGAACCTGGGCTTCTCTCACCAGGTGATCGTTTCTGAGATCGAGGGCATCACCATCGATGTCCCCGCTCCCAATAAAATCGTCATCAACGGATGCGACAAGCAGGCTGTCGGCCAGTTTGCGGCCGAGGTCCGCGAGAAGCGTCCTCCCGAGCCTTATAAGGGCAAGGGCATCAAGTACGCCGATGAAGTCATCCGCCGCAAGGTCGGTAAGACCGGCGCCAAGAAGTAAGGAGGTGTGCCGATATGATTAAGAGACCGAATACCAACGCCCAGCGCCTGAAGCGCCACAAGAGAGTGCGCGCCAAGATCTCCGGCACCCCTGAGATGCCGCGTCTGAATGTGTTCCGCAGCGAGGCCAACATCTACGCCCAGGTCATCGATGATGTCAACGGCGTGACCCTGGCTTCCGCTTCCTCCCTGGACAAGGCCATCGAAGGTTACGGCGGCAATGTGACCGCTGCTTCCGCTGTTGGCAAGCTGATCGCTGAGCGCGCTCTGGCCAAGGGCATTGAGAACGTCGTGTTTGACCGCGGCGGCTATCTCTATCACGGCCGTGTGCAGGCTCTGGCTGAGGGCGCCCGTGAAGGCGGCCTGAAATTCTAAGGGAGGAGGAAACGAGAAATGGCAAGATTTGAAAGAGAACAGAGCGAGTATATCGAAAAGCTCGTTTACCTCAACCGTGTTTCCAAGACCGTCAAGGGCGGCCGTGTCATGAAGTTCTCCGCGCTGATGGTCGTGGGCGACGGCAAGGGCAAGGTCGGCTATGGTCTGGGCAAGGCCGCTGAGGTCCCCGAGGCCATCCGTAAGGGTCTGGAAGCCGCTAAGAAGAACATGATCACTGTGACCATGTCCGGCAGCACCATTCCTCATGAGACTGTTGGCGAGGCTGGCGCCGGCCGCGTGCTGATGAAGCCCGCTGCTCCCGGTACCGGTATCATCGCCGGCGGCGCTGTGCGTGCCGTCGTCGAGGCCGCAGGCATCAAGGATATCCGTTCCAAGTGCCTGCGTTCCAACAACCCCAACAACGTCGTCGCCGCCACCTTCCAGGGCCTCAAGAGCATGCGTGGTCCTGAGGATGTCGCCCGTATCCGCGGCAAGAGCGTCGAAGAGATCGTGGGTTAAGGAGGCGCTGAGAAATGGCTAAAAATATTACGATCAAGCTCGCTAAGAGCCTGAACGGCCGCCTGGAGAAGCAGGTTGCCACCGCACATTCCCTGGGCCTGCGTAAGATCGGTGACGTCACCGTGCAGCCCGATAACGATTCCACCCGCGGCAAGATCGCCAAGATCGGCTACCTGCTGCAGGTCACCGAAGAGAAGTAAAGGAGGACGGAATCATGAAATTGAGCGAACTGTCTCCCGCTGAGGGCTCCGTCCGTCAGGCTTACCGCAAGGGCCGGGGCGCCGGCAGCGGCAATGGCAAGACCGGCGGCCGCGGCCACAAGGGCCAGAAGGCCCGTTCCGGCGGCAAGGTCCGTATTGGCTTCGAGGGCGGCCAGATGCCTCTGGCACGCCGTCTGCCCAAGCGCGGCTTCAACAACATTTTCGCAACCCCGCTGGAGATCATCAACCTGAGTGCCCTGAACGTGTTTGAGGACGGCGACGTCGTCAACGTCGAGGCTCTGCTGACCAAGGGCATCCTGTCCAAGTGCGAGTATGGCTTCAAGGTTCTGGGCAACGGCAAGGTCACCAAGAAGGTCACTGTCGAGGCTTCTGCTTTCTCCGCTTCTGCCAAGGAGGCTATCGAGGCAGCGGGCGGAAAGGCAGAGGTGAAGTAAAATGATCCAAACCATTCGCAAAGCATGGGGCATCCCTGAGCTGCGGAAAAAGATCGTTTTTACTCTCCTGATCCTGCTGATTTTCCGTCTCGGCAACGCCATCATGGTGCCCTATATCAACCGGGACGCTCTGGCCCTGCAGATGCAGGTTTGGGGCACCGGCCTGCTGGGCCTTTACAACGTGATGAGCGGCGGCGCTTTTGCCACCGCCACCGTGTTTGCCTTGAGCATCCAGCCTTATATCAACAGTTCTATTATCATCCAGCTGCTGACTGTGGCCATCCCCGCTCTGGAGCGGCTGGCCCGTGACGGCGGCGAGGAAGGTAAGAAGAAGATCCAGTCCATCACCCGCTACGCTACCGTGGCGATCGCCATTCTCCAGGCCATTGGCTATTACTTCATGATGAAGAATTACAACCTCCTGGAGCAGGACGGCATCTGGGTGGCACTGGTCATCATCGTGACTCTGATCGCAGGTTCCTCCTTCGTGATGTGGATGGGCGAGCAGGTCACCGAGTTCGGTGTAGGCAACGGTATCTCCATCATTCTGTTCGCCGGTATTCTGGCCCGGATCCCCTCTATGGTTTCCGGCATGAAGGACGGCATCCAGAGATGGTCCGCCATCAACGCAGGCACTTTGACTGCGGAGACCCTGACCTCTGCCGGTTACACCGAGGCACAGGCGCAGGCTTACCTGAACGGCGCGCTGGCTCCCTGGAGCATTGCGCTGCTGGTCATCGGTATGCTGGCCCTGATCGCATTCATTGTCTTTATCAATGACGCTGAGCGCCGCATTCCCGTGCAGTATGCCAAGCGTCAGGTGGGCCGTAAGATGTATGGCGGCCAGAGCAGCACCCTGCCCATGAAGGTGAACATGTCCGGCGTTCTGCCTGTCATCTTCGCCCAGAGCATCGCTTCTCTGCCCATCACCATCTGGACCTTCATCGGTATGCCCAAGGAAGGTACTGTGTCCTACAGCATCTACAATGCCATTGATACGAAGTCCGTCATCTACATGGTGGTGTACTTCATCATGATCATTGGCTTCAGCTATTTCTACTCCAGCATCCAGTTCAACCCCGTGGAGATCGCCAACAACCTGAAGAAGCAGGGCGGCTTCATTCCGGGCTTCCGTCCCGGCCAGCCCACCGTGCAGTTCATTCAGAAGGTCCTGAACCGGATCACCATGTTCGGCGCCATCTATCTGGGTATCGTTGCCATCTGCCCCCTGATCGTGGGCAAGATCATTGGCAACTCTTCCCTGGCCATCGGCGGCACCTCCGTTATCATCGTGGTGGGTGTTGCGCTTGAGACCGTGAAGGCGCTGGAGAACCAGATGCTGATGCGTCAGTACAAGGGCTTCCTGGAATAAAAGGAAGGCGTGCTGTCATGAAAATGATCCTGTTAGGCGCCCCCGGCGCCGGCAAGGGCACACAGGCTGAGCGCCTGTGCAAAGTGCTGAATATCCCCACAATCTCCACTGGCAACATCCTCCGGGCCGCCGTGAAAAACGGCACCCCCACCGGCAAGCAGGCGGAAGCCTACATGAAGGCCGGCAAGCTGGTCCCCGATGAGGTCATCATCGGTATCATCCATGACCGGCTGGACGAGGATGACTGCAAGAACGGCTATATCCTGGACGGCGTGCCCCGCACTATCGCTCAGGCTGAGTCTCTGGAGAAGGCCGGGATCCGGTTTGACGACGTAATCTCCATTGAGATCCCCGATGAGGCGATCATGGAGCGCATGAGCGGCCGCCGCGTCTGCGAGCACTGCGGAGCCAGCTACCATCTGGTGGCTGTGCCTCCCAAGGTGCCCGGCGTGTGCGACAGCTGCGGCGGCAAGCTGATTCAGCGTCACGATGATGAACCTGAGACGGTCAAGCACCGCCTTGAGGTCTATCATAAGGAGACGGAACCTCTCAAGGATTTCTACGCTGAGAGGGGTCTCCTGAGATCGGTGGAAAATCAACCCTCTGTGGAGGCCACAACCAAGGCCATCCTCAACGCCCTGAGGAGATGAGCTTATGATTACGCTCAAATCCGCACATGAGATCGAACTGATGCGCCGAGCGGGAAAAATTACCGCGGCTGCCCGTGCTTTGGCAGGGGAAATGGTAAAGCCCGGCGTAACAACCCAGGAGATCGACAGGGCAGTGGAGCATTTCATCCGCAAGCAGGGTGCCGTTCCCTCATTCCTCCATTTTCCCGGCCCGCCGGGAGTCCGGGCATTCCCCGGCAGTGTCTGCGCCAGTGTCAACGATGAGATCATCCACGGTATCCCGGGTCCCCGGGTGCTGCAGGAGGGTGACATCGTCAGCATTGATGTAGGCGCCTATATCGGAGGATATCATGGGGACTGCGCAGCCACCTTCCCCTGCGGCAAGGTCTCTCCGGAGGCTCAGAATCTGATCGATGTGACCAGACAGAGCTTCTTCGAGGGCATCAAGTTTGCCAAGGAAGGCTGCCGGCTGTATGATATTTCCGCAGCGATCCAAGGTTATGCGGAGAGTCACGGCTGCTCCATCGTCCGTGAATATGTCGGTCACGGCATCGGCACGGAGATGCACGAGTCACCCGAGATCCCCAACTACGGCCATCCCGGCCGCGGCCCCCGGCTTCTTCGGGGCATGACCATCGCGGTTGAACCCATGGTGAACGCCGGCACTGCCGCCATCCGCCAGATGCCAGACGGCTGGACCGTCCGGACTGCGGACGGCAAGTTGGCGGCCCACTATGAGAATACGCTTCTGATCACCGACGGGGAGCCTGAGATCCTGACGGCTCCCGCCATCTGAGGAAAGACGTATATGGAGATCGCAAAATCAGATATTGTTCGTTCCGATGCCGGCAGAGATCAGGGAAAACTCTTCATCGTTCTCGCGGTGGAGGGGGAGTACCTTCTGCTGGCAGACGGAAAAGGCCGCAAGGCGGAGTCACCGAAACGCAAAAAACGCAAACACGTGCTGTTTGTGGCGGAGGATGACAGCCGTCTGGCGGATAAGATCAAACGCAGCGAGAAGATCACCAACAGTGAGCTTCGCAGGACACTCGCGGCCTACCGCGGGGAAGTCCAACCGGACCAGGAGGGATAACGTTTGGCAAAATCCGACATGATCGAAGTGGAAGGCGTTGTGGTAGAGTCCCTGCCCAACACGACTTTCCAGGTGGACATTGGAAATGGCCACATGATTCTGGCACACATCTCCGGAAAACTCAGAATGAATTTCATCAGGATCTTGCCCGGCGATAAGGTCACCGTGGAGATGTCTCCCTATGACCTGACCCGTGGCCGGATCACCTGGCGCAGCAAATAAGCCGCGTCCGGCGAAATCTAAGACACAAAACGCTGAAAGGAAGGTTACAAACTTATGAAGGTAAGACCGTCCGTGAAGCCCATGTGCGAGAAGTGCAAGGTTATTCGCCGCAAAGGCCGTGTTATGGTGATTTGCGAGAACCCCAAGCACAAGCAGCGCCAGGGCTAAGATTGATTGGAGGTTAAAAAGTATGGCACGTATTGCCGGTATTGACCTGCCCAAGGATAAGCGCATTGAAATCGGCCTGACCTATATCTATGGCATTGGCCGCAAGAGCGCGAAGGACATCCTGGAAAAGGCCGGGGTCAACCCTGACACCCGCGTGAAGGATCTGACTGACGCCGAGGAGCAGAAGCTCCGTGACGTGATCGACAACTATATCGTCGAGGGCGATCTGCGCCGTCAGACCGCTCTGGACATCAAGCGCCTCAGCGAGATCGGCTGCTACCGCGGCATGCGTCATCGCAAGGGCCTGCCTGTCCGCGGCCAGCGCAGCAAGACCAACGCCCGCACCCGCAAGGGCCCCAAGAAGACCATCGCAAATAAGAAGAAGTAAGAAAGGAGAACAGCAATGGCACAGGCAAAGAAAGTCATCCGCCGTCGGCGGGAGAAGAAGAACATTGAGCGTGGCCAGGTCCATATCCGTTCTTCTTTCAACAACACCATGGTAACCGTTACCGATACCCAGGGCAATGCTATTTCCTGGGCTTCCTCCGGCGGACTGGGTTTCCGCGGCAGCAAGAAGTCCACTCCCTTCGCGGCTCAGACCGCAGCCGAGACGGCTGCCCGCGCCGCTATGGAGCATGGCCTGAAGACCGTTGAGGTCTTCGTCAAGGGTCCCGGCCAGGGCCGTGAAGCCGCTATCCGCGCGCTGCAGGCCGTGGGTCTGGAAGTGACCATGATCAAGGACGTCACCCCCATCCCCCACAATGGCTGCCGTCCCCCGAAGCGCCGCCGCGTGTAATCGAAAGAGGAGGTAACAAGCAATATGGCAAAGAATATGCAGCCCATCGCCAAGCGCTGCAAGGCTCTGGGCATCTCTCCTGCTGAGATGGGTTACGCTAAGAAGACCACCAATCGTAATCCCGGCGGCCAGATGCGTAAGAAGAAGAGCGAATACGGCCTCCAGCTGGCTGAGAAGCAGAAGGTCAAGTTCATCTACGGTGTTCTGGAAAAGCAGTTCCACGCTTACTATGAGAGCGCTGCTGCCGCTTCCGGTAAGACCGGCGATAACCTGCTGATCCTGGTTGAGCGCCGTCTGGACAACGTTGTGTATCGTATGGGTCTCGCCGCTACCCGCCGTCAGGCCCGTCAGCTGGTGAGCCACGCCCACTTCACCGTCAACGGCAAGAAGGTCAACATTCCTTCCTACCTGGTGAAGGCTGGCGATGTCATCGAAGTGGCCGAGAGCAGCCGTTCTTCCGAGCTGTTCAAGCGCCTCACTGGTGAGAATGCCCCCATGACCCTGCTGCCTGCCTGGCTGGAGCGCACCAAGGGCACTCTCCAGGGTACGGTTGCTCACCTTCCCACCCGCGAGGAGATCGATACTCCCGTGGAAGAGCACCTCATCGTCGAGTTGTACTCCAAGTAATTGGGAGGATACCCTCGAAGAATGGTACGAACTGCAAGCGGCACGCGGCTTGACCGCGTGACCGCAATGACAAGATGAAGGAGGGTAACCGCATGATCGAAATTGAGAAGCCCCAGATCGAGTGCATCGAGACCCCGGCTGACATCACTTATGGCAAGTACGTGGTAGAGCCTCTGGAGCGCGGCTATGGCACCACCCTCGGCAACGCCCTGCGCCGCATTCTGCTTTCCTCTCTGCCCGGCACTGCGCCGACGACCATCAAGATCGACGGTGTGCAGCACGAGTTTTCCACCATCCCCGGCGTCAAGGAGGATGTGACGGAGATCGTTCTGAACATCAAGAGCTTGCTGACCAAGCTCCATGGTGATTCCGGCAAGACCGTCTATATCGAGGCGGTGGGTCCCTGCACAGTTACCGCCGGCGACATTAAGGCCGACGGTGAGGTGGAGATCCTGAATCCGGATCTGCACATTGCGACGCTGGACAGCGGTGCCACGCTGAACATGGAGATCACCCTCTCCCATGGTCGGGGCTATGTGCCCGCCGACCGGAATAAGCCCACGCAAAACGTCATCGGCACCATTGCCGTGGATTCCATCTATACCCCTGTCAAGAAGGTCAACTACACTGTGGAGCCCACCCGTGTGGGTACCTCCAGCGACTTCGACAAGCTGACGCTGGAAGTCTGGACCGACGGGACCATTTCTGCCCGGGACGCTGTTTCTCTGGGTGCCAAGATCCTGTGCGACCACTTTACTCTGTTCACCGACCTCTCCGAAAGCGTTGGCAGCAAGCCTACCGTGGTGGAGAAGGCGGAGGCCCAGCGTGACAAGGTACTGGAAATGACCATCGAGGAGCTGGACCTCTCTGTCCGCAGCTTCAACTGCCTCAAGCGCGCCAACATCAACACCGTCGAGGACTTGATCTCCAAGACCGAGGACGAGATGATGAAGGTGCGCAACCTGGGCCGCAAGAGCCTGGAAGAGGTCATCAACAAGCTGGCTATGATGGGTCTGTCCCTGGCCAGCGACGACAGCAACAATTAAGGCTGTGCCGGAGGGCGGTCCGGGGGGCATGTAACGTCCCCTCCCGGACCCGGGACACCGTCCCGGCCAACGTCCTCCCGAGGGCATGCGCCCTCAGGACGAATTTACAGAGAAGGGCGTTCGCTGTGCGAAACGCCGATTGAGGAGTGTATCACAATGTCCGGATATCGTAAGCTTGGTAAGCGTTCTGACCAGCGTAAGGCTATGCTCCGCGCCATGGTGACCTATCTGCTGGAGAACGGCCAGATCAAGACCACCTACGCCCGCGCCAAGGAAGTGGCTCCTGTGGCCGAGAAGATGATCACCCTGGCCAAGCACAACAACCTGGCCACCTATCGTCAGGCTCTGGCCTTCATCACCAAGGAGGATGTGGCCAAGAAGCTCTTCGACGAGATCGGTCCCAAGTACGCCTCCCGCAACGGCGGTTACACCCGCGTTGTGAAGATCGGCCCCCGTCGGGGCGATGCCGCCGAGATGGCCATCGTGCAGCTGGTGTAATCGCTGAGATCACCCCACGCTGAATAAGAAAAGCCCCTTACGTATCCCTGGTGCACCGGGGATACGTAAGGGGCTTTCTTCCGTGTTTCCGCATGCCTCCCGCCGGGAGGGGAAAGAAGGCTTCGTCATGACCTATCTAGCTACCTTTTCCTCACAATTCGACAGTATTTTGGCCAGCCGTGTCCTCCACAGCTCCGGCGCCTGCTCCACACAGCTCATGCCGGTGCCACGGGAGCTTTCCACAGCCTGTGGGACCTGTGTGCAGTTCGACTGGGATGGAGAGCCGCCGTTGGTGGACCGGGCGGAGCACCTCTACCGCCGAACGGGACCGGCCTGGGAGCTGCTTAGATGAAAATGGGCGCCGCGGCAAAAGCCGCGGCGCCCATTTTTCCACAATTTCAAAGGTCTTTGTGGAAAAAGATACGCCGGGAAAGAAAGTAGGAGGGGATCAGCGTCAGCAGGCCCACCACCGGCAGTACAAAGAGGGGAAGGGTCAGCTCGGAGAGGGAGATACCCATCTCCTTGAGACCCGTAAGGCCGCCGAAAATGACGCCTACCCCCACGCCAAGGGCCAGGAGCAGGTAAATACGCCCCTTCTGGGAGCCGAACTTGAAGAGGAGAGGGAGGAGAACCGCGTTCATGAAACAGCCGTAGGCGGTGGGCAGGAGGCCGCTGAGGAGCAGATCCGTCCGCGCCTGCCCCTGCGCGCCGGTGAAGAGAGCCACGATTAGCTGGAGGAACAGGGCAAAGGCCAGAGAACCCAGACAGATGAGAATGGTGAAGAGATACCGGGCCTTCACCACCCCCGCCCGACCGGAGGGCAGGGCGGCGGCGTACTTGTCCCAGCGGGCCTGCTCGTCGTAGGCGAAGAGGTTCACCGGGATCATAATGCACATCACCGACAGATAGGTGACGAAAAAGGAGATGTCGTAGATACCCGTCAGGGTGAGGAGGGCAAAAACGACCGCCACCAGCACGTAGCTTTTGAGCATGCTCAAAGAAAGATAGAGGTCCTTTTTCACAAGGCCCGTCATGTCTCGTCCCCCCTTACCGTAAATACCATAATGTCCTCCAACGTCACCGGGTCCACCGTCAGGTCAGGGTACCGCCGCCGGAAGGCTTGCTGGTCCTTCACTAGGGCCTCGCAGCCGAACTGGCTCACCCGGGTACCCTCCAGCAGAGCGGGGTCCACCGCCGCCAGGTCGGCCCGGGAACACACCAGCCGCCCGTAGGTGTCCAGCAACTCATCCTTGGCCCCCTGGAGGA
>OGHJ01002860.1_pt1 | contig 13666 bp, 11 predicted proteins | sample 1571351 | NCBI WGS metagenome assembly OGHJ01 (sample SAMEA2582037, study PRJEB24529) | metagenome | biome: Human gut stool | place: China | collected 2011 | reverse complement strand
AGCCCTGCAAGACAGAATACAGAGCATTCGCATTATTCGCTTGTCCGATACGGAAACCTTTACTAACTAAATTTTGTTGCATCACCTGTTGGAAAAGTTGAGTAACGCTTGGCGAGGGGGGGGAAAATATTCATATCATATATTGCGACCTCCAAAATATTAAAGCTCTCCCAAGTAAAATTAAGAGGAGAGATTTTGACTGTTTCTATCATTTAGCATGGGAAGGGTCATCTGGTTCTCAACGTGCTAACTATTTGATGCAAATGAATAACGCTACTGCCAGCGCTCAAGCTGTTGATACTGCAAAACAGTTAGGCTGTCGGCGATTCGTAGGTGCCGGTAGTATAACAGAACTAATGTATGGTGACTACCTAAAACAGGATGGCAGTCAACCTGACATGGTTACTTGTTATGCAATCGGGAAAATTGCTGCTGAATTCCTATGTCGCTGTGTAGCTGTCGAAAAAGGCATTGATTTCGTGTGGGGATATCTTTCTAACTTTTACGGAGTTGGCGATCAAACACAAAATTTTATTAATTTTTTGATCCAGTCTTATTTACAAGGACAAACTCCCTCCTTAACTGATGGTAAGCAATTGGCTGACTTCACTTACGTGTCAGATATTGCAAAAGGTATCGTTTTACTTGGAGAAAAAGCAATAGCTGGAAACACATATTATGTTGGTTATGGAAAACCAAGAGCCCTAAGAGAATATATCTTGGATGTTCGAAATTCTGTTGCTCCCAATCTTGAGGCTGGCATTGGGCAAAAGGAATTTCATGGTTTAAGTGTTGATTTCAATAAAATTAATATAAAAAAGCTTTTTTTAGACACAGGTTTTCAACCGTCTATTTCTTTTAATGATGGAATAGCACTCACATTAGATTGGTTTAAAACAGGGAGGTATTCTCCATGGATTGTTTAATTATCGGATGTGGGCTTTGTGGAATGGCAGCCGCCCGACGCATTGCCGAATCGGGAAAACAAGTATCAATTATTGAAAAAAGGGACCATATTGGTGGTAATATTTACGATTATTACAACACCGACGGTATTTTAGTCCAACGTTATGGCCCTCATAGTTTTTTCACAGATAAGAAAGAAATTAAAGATTATGTAGAGAACTTTCTTCCTACTCAAGATAGTTTTGTTGAGTGTCAAACTATCATTAATGGTCAAGCCATCCCTATGCCGTTTAACTTTAAGTCCATTGATTTACTATATTCTAAAGAAAAAGCAAATGATTTGAAAAAGCGGCTTTTATCAGCTTTTCCACATCAGGAAATTGTTTCAGTAACTTCCTTAGTTGAACATCCAGATCCCCTCATTAAATCCTATGGGGAATTCATGTTTCAGAACGAATACCGTTTATATTCTGCAAAACAATGGGGTCGTCCTATTGACTCTATTGAGCCAGCAGTATTTAATCGGGTTCCTGTATACTTGTCTTATCGAAAGCCCTACCAACGGCATCCATACCAGTTTCTCCCAGTTGGAGGTTTTACTGAACTATCTACAAAAATTATTAGCCACCCCAATATCAGTTTAACACTTAATGAAGATGCTCTTAGTCATTTAACCTTACAGGAAAATGGAAAATTATATTGGGATGGAAGCGAATTAAACTGTCCTGTGCTTTATACTGGTCCTTTAGATGCATTATTGAACTATAAATTTGGCGTTCTTCCGTACCGTTCTTTAGAGTTTATTTGGAAAACTCTTTCAATTGAATCTTTTCAAGAAACAGGTATTGTAGCTTATCCACAGGCGGACAAAGTTACGCGAATCACAGAATATACTAAATTGCCAGAACAACATGTCCCTGGTAAAACAACTATTGCTATAGAAATTCCTTTTGATTTTTTCGTTAATAAATCAAAAAGCGACATCCATAAAAGGACGTCGCAACGTGGTTCCACCTTCATTTATGTTCCTCAAAAAAGAGGGACACCTCTGATTGGCTCTAACGTAGCCACCGTTTTATGTTTGCATAAAAGAATCACGAGTAGTCCCAAACCTATCCTCTACGCGATTTCCAGCCCCACGCGCTCTCTATCAGATTTCCTAGATTTGATATGTCTCTGTCAGTTATTATAGCACGATTGAAAAATTTTGCAAGAAAAAGTTTCATTTTCAATCAAAGAAATGCGTGATTTTACGGATTTTCTTCACTTGTTTGACCGAAGCCTTCATCATCTTCACAGATCCATTGACCGGAAGAGCAATCACCTTGGTCGGGATTTTCACGATGGTCTTAGACATCCGCTTGACCCGACTTTGCTCAGGATTCAAATCATTTGAAAAGTCTTTAGAGATGATTTTATCCAAGTAAAATTCGTAGACCCGACGGCCAAAGGTTGCTGCAGAAATATCATCAATCTTTTCTGCCCACTTGGTCTCATCGATTGGTGGCATCTCCTCAATCGCTTCAAGAATCGCTTGGGCCAGATCACTCTCTTCATAAAAGAGCTTTCCAAACATAGGGTCATCAATCACATGATCGAGATAAGGATTGCCATGAGCGATGATCGGGGTACCACTCGCAATACTCTCTAAATAAGTCAACCCTTGCGTCTCACTCGTTGAAGCTGAAATAAAGAAGTCAGCCGCCTTATAGTAAAGAGCTGTCTCATTTGGTGGGATCATCCCTGTAAAGACAACCGCATCTGAAATCCCCAGTTTCGCCGCTTGTTTTTTCAAATCATCCAAATAAGGACCATCTCCAGCGACGATCAACTTAACTTTTGAATTGACCTTGAGGACATCAGGAAGGGCCGCAATAACAGCCTGAATATTCTTTTCATAAGAAACCCGCGACAGACTCAATAAAAGCGTTTCATCTTCTGCGACTTCATATTTTTCACGAAGAGCTGCTGTCTCTGTCGGAGTGATTTCCGGTCGGTCAAACTTGGCCAAATCAATCCCTGTCGGAATAATGCGTTTTTCTGCCTTGACCTTGTACTTTTGGAGCAAGTCATAAACGATCTCACTAGGACAGATCACTCCATCCAGATCATTCATATAACTTCTCACAATGTATTTGACCATACTTGGGCGAATGACCATACCTCTTGCAATATAGCGGACATAGTCCTCATACTGAGTATGGTAGGTATGAATAACAGGAATCCTCAACTCTCGTCCAATCCACACTCCCAAAAGGCCCAGTGAAAACTCAGTCTGGGTATGGATAATATCCAGCTGGTATTGCTTGGCAATGGCAAGCGCCTTTGAGAATCCACGATAAGCAACGCGGCGATCCTTAAAGGCGAAGAAAGGCACACTTGGAATCCGAATGATCTGCCAATCTTCATAGCGGTTGACATCTTTATCCGTTGTCGTAAAGATAAAGACCGTGTGACCCAATTTTTCTAATTCTGTTTTGAGCGTCCGAATGCTGGTCGCCACTCCCGAAACTTGCGGGAAATAGGTATCTGTAAATAATCCTACACGCATCTTACATCTCCAAAACTGTTTGATAGGCTTCGACCAGTTGATGAGCCACTAAGTCGATCGAACGACTTTCAGCGACCTTGTAACCGGCCTCCCGCTTGTCTACTTGTCCGTTCAAGACCTTGTTCAAGGAATCCACAAATTCGTCTACATTGTGGCACAATTCAGATGACGTCTCGTCAATCCAGCCATTGTATACTGGAATATCCCGCAAGACCGTGTGCTGATGACTGGCCAAGGCTTCCAAAACAACGATTCCTTCGGTTTCCTCATAGGATGGGAAGAAAAAGGCGTCCGCTCCCGTCATAGCCCCTTGGAAGACCGCTCCCTTGAAATAGCCAGGGAATTCCACATTGCTTGGATGGTCCTTTTCTACTAGGCGGCGGATCTTGCGCGGGATAATCCATTTATTGATGGAACCTAGCCAAATAAAGCGCACATCCGGCATGCGACGAGCCACTTCTACGAAATCTTCGATCCCTTTGCGTTTGAAATAAAGTCCCGCACAAATGACCACTTTTTGGCCTTCTTGGATATTAAAATGATTGCGAAAGACTTCTTCTTTTTTCGGATCCTTCTTGTATTTTTCCAAATCAATCCCATTAGAGACCGCAATAATCGGTGTTGTCACTCCATAGGACTGAATCAAGTGTTTGGAATACTCAGAAGGTGTGATGACGTAGTCTGCCTTTTGGTACATGTGAGCCAGATACTTTCCAAACAAGGGCGCAAAAAAGTTCGACCCGATAAAGGAATTTTCAAAATCCTCACGGGTTGAATGACCATGCATGATAACTTTCTTTCCACGACGTTTTGCTGCATGGAGCAAAAGGAAACTCCGTGGGCCATAGGTATTGATATGCACCACATCATAATCTCCTAAAATATCTGTCGTATACGGAATCCCAGCCAAATCAAGCGCATGCATTTGGTGCTGCAAGGCTCGACCAATTCCTGATTTTTGTAATACGGATTTTCCTTCTAAATACAGTAAAACTTTCATACCTTCTATTATACCGAAATAAAGAGTGCCCAGCAAGTCTCTACCTGTTTCTAGTATAAAAAAGAGGCTAGAACAGTTTTGTTCTAACCTCTCAGACTAGTAGACACGTCTTCCCATGTCGAGACTCTAGTCTACTAATCCTTATTTTTTCGTCGTTCCACGTTGGTTGATCGTATGAGACAACAACACTTCGCGTTCTTCCAACTCTTCTTTGTGCATGATCTTGGTCAACATACGCATACTAATCGCACCAAGGTCATACAAGGGTTGGCCAATCGTTGATAGATTTGGACGAGTGTAACGTGTTACTTGTGAATCATCACTAGTAATGATTTCAAAGTCTTCTGGTACTTTGATACCGTGATCAGACAAGCCATTCAAGAGACCTGCAGCCAATTCATCACCTGTCACAAAAGCAGCTGTTGCTTTTGACGCAATGATGCGTTCTGCCAAGTTGTAACCTTCATCATAACGGTATTTCGATTCAAAGACAAGTCCTTCGCTGTAGCTCAATTTTTTCGTTTTCAAAGCTTCTTTATAGCCAGCCAAACGGATTTTTCCATTGATATCATCCACCAATGGACCACTTACAAAAGCAATTTTCTTGTTGTGTTTTGCCAATTGTGCAACAGCATCAACAGTCGCTTGCTTGTAGTCGATATTGACACTTGGTAATTGGTGTTCAACATCCACTGTCCCAGCAAGGACAACTGGCGTCCGAGAGCGTGAAAATTCTGAACGAATCTTTTCTGTCAAATGATAGCCCATGAAAATGATCCCATCCACTTGTTTTGAAAAGAGGTTGTTTACCACTGAAACTTCTTTGTCATCGTCTTCATCGCTATTTGCAAGGACGATGTTGTACTTGTACATTTCCGCAATGTCATCAATCCCTTTAGCCAAGGTAGAGAAATAGCTGTTGGTAATGTTTGGAATCACAACACCGACTGTTGTGGTTTTCTTGCTGGCAAGACCACGCGCAACAGCATTTGGACGGTAATCCAAGCGTTCGATCACTTCCAAAACTTTTTTACGTGTATTTTCTTTAACGTTCTTATTTCCATTCACTACACGACTAACGGTTGCCATTGAAACCCCTGCTTCACGGGCGACATCATAAATCGTTACTGTATCGTCTGTATTCATAAGATTTCCTTTCATTATTGAAAATTTCGTTTTCACTCTCTAATTAATCCTATTTTATCATGGATTGTAAACACTTTCAAGTATTTTGGTAAAATTTTGTAAACTCTTGCTTTTTTGGGGAAAATTTGACAAAATAGATCCATAGAAAGAAGGTAGCATTATGTCTAAATTAGATCAAATCGTCGATTTTCTTGAAACTGAAAAAACAGATGTCGCTGTTGTATCCGATCCTGTCACCATCAATTACCTAACTGGATTTTACAGTGATCCCCACGAACGTCAACTCTTCTTGTTCGTTTACACAGACCACGAACCACTTCTCTTCGTTCCTGCCCTTGAAGTGGAACGGGCGACTGCAGTTGTCGATTTCCAAGTGGTTGGCTATGTGGATTCTGAAAACCCATGGGAAAAGATTAAAGGGGCTATCGCAAAACCAGATGCCAAAACCGTTGCACTTGAATATGATAACTTGATCCTTACCAAATACAATGGCTTGCGTACTGTCTTTGAAAAAGCAACATTTACCAACTTGACACCACGGATTAACCGCATGCGCTTGATCAAATCTGCTGATGAGATCCAAAAAATGTTGGTGGCTGGTCAATATGCAGATAAGGCTGTCAATATGGGATTCGACGCCATTTCACTGGATAAAACAGAAACTGATATCGTAGCAGAAATCGACTTTGGTATCAAACGCTTGGGTTATGAAATGAGCTTTGAAACCATGGTCTTGACTGGAAATAATGCAGCTAACCCACACGGAATTCCTGGAAGCAACAAAGTCGAAAACGATGCTCTCTTGCTCTTTGACCTTGGCTGTATGGTAAATGGTTATGCGTCAGATATGACTCGTACCGTTGCTGTTGGGAAACCAGATGATTTCAAAAAAGAAATCTACCACTTGACGTTAGAAGCTCAACAAGCAGCCATTGACATGATCAAACCAGGTGTAACAGCACATGACGTCGACCGTGCTGCACGGAGCGTCATCGAAAAAGCTGGCTATGGTGAATACTTCAACCACCGCCTCGGACACGGGATCGGAATGGACGTGCATGAATTTCCTTCTATTATGGAAGGAAATGACATGGTGCTTGAAGAAGGCATGTGCTTCTCAGTCGAACCAGGAATCTATATTCCAGGTAAAGTCGGTGTCCGTATCGAAGATTGTGGTTATGTCACAAAAGACGGATTTGGACTCTTCACTGAAACCAGCAAAGACTTACTTTACTTTGACTAAGCCTTTAGTCGTTTCAATATATAACAAACATCTTGTTTCGTTAATAACTATAAAAAATGAGGCTGGGACAAAAGTCCTAGCCTCTTAATTATCTTTGGATTGTCGAGCAAGACGCAGTGGTTGAGTGGGCTCTACTACGCTGATTTCATCAGCTTTTACAGCCCTACTCAACTGTGCGGAGGTGGGACGACGAAATCGAATTCTAACGAATTACCGATTTCTGTCCCACTCTCTTTTTTCTTATGAAACCGATTCGAGTTTCATTCTTTTCTGCGTATCTTCTACGACGTCTTTTAAAGTGGTTTGGGACATTTCTTTTTCCATAGCAGTCTGAATGTCCTCAAGCTTTCCATCTAAAACATTATGGATATTGTGGCCAATTGGGCAGGCTGGATTCGGATTGTCATGAAAACCAAATAATTGACCTGTCGAACCTAAGCATTCTACTGCTTGATAGATATCCAGCAGGCTGATCTCATCGGCTGCTTTTGCGAGCTCAGCTCCGCCTGTCCCACGCGCTACATGAATCAATCCAGCTTTCTTCAACTGAGACAAGGTCTTTCGAATAATAACAGGGTTCACGCCGACACTTCCTGCCAAAAAATCACTGGTTACTTTTGTTTTCTCTCCTTGTAGAGCAATCATGATCAAGACATGAGTCCCAATGGTAAAGCGACTCGAAATTTGCATAACTTCACTCCTTTCTACCCGTTTTTGAAGGTAGAGTCTATTGAACAACCGTCAAGGGACGACTTTCGTTATTCCTATTATACTCTTTTTAGTTGTAATGTCAATAGTTACACTATTGGAAGAAATCCGCTAGCCAAGCATCGATTTCTAGATCATGACCTTCTCTCTGCTCAATTTCATGAAGGAGCTCATGATTGTGGGTATGATGAATGCCATTGACCAAACTTTCATAATACACTTGGTAATAAGGAAGATGGAGGTCTTTGGCGAGTTGCAGTTCTTTTTGGACATCATAGTCCACCCGTCTAAAATCGACATCTTTTAGCCCCATTTGATCAAATTCGAGAATGGCATACATGGCCCGAAGGTCCTTGCGAAGATTCTTTTCCAAAAAGAAAGGTTGACCGATCGATCCAGGATTGATAATCAGTTCTCCTCCTGTCCCGTAGCGGAAAAACTGCTGGTGAATGTGTCCGTAGACTGCAATATCACAAGACGGATTTGTCACCAAGCGATCAAAATCCTTCTGCTCACCAATGTGGATCAATTCGCGACCCCAATTCTTATCAGGTAAGTGGTGGGTAATACCGATCTTTAAACCTGCGATTTCTCTATGGACCTGCATGGGCATTTTCTGCATGTCTTCAATTTCCTGGGGCGTGATTTCTTCAAGAATATATTGACACTGACGCATGAGGTAGCGATGACTGGGTCTGGTCTCATCCAACATCCCCCTCATAGCCCGCCAAAGACTATCCTCCCAGTTCCCAAGGACTTTGACCGTAATCGGTAACTCCTCTAACAGCTCCAAGAGGGCCCGTCTCCCTGTTCCAGGCATCAAACTATCTCCTAAGAGCCAATATTCATCCACCTTGGCTTTTCGACTATCCTCTAGGACAGCTTCCAATGCTGTCGTATTTCCATGAATATCTGAAAGTAAAGCAATTTTCGTCATGATCTTCTCCTTCTCTCCATTATAACAAAGAGAAGAAAAACTTCCACCCAAAGGTGAAAGTTTTATGAACATTCCATGCTACCAGAAATGAAAACTCAGGCTAGAAGCGGACGCTTCGTCGTTGGATTTATCTTTTTCCAAAGAGTTGCTTAACGGCTTTGTATCTTAGTCTACTGATTTGAGGGCTTCGAGCATGTCTACTTTTCGAAGATAATGGTCAACATAAATTCCTAACAGGATCAAGAGAAGGATCATACCTCCAACAGGGAAGAGGAAAACGCCAAGTCCCACTTTAGGGTAAAAGAGAATGGCATCTGGTGCAATCATAACAATGAGGAATTGATGAAGATAATAGCCACCTCCTAATCCCATGAGAATCCCTATGATAGACAATAAGATGGTTTCACGGTAAATATAGAGCGTCACTTCCTTATTATGGAATCCTAAAACCTTAACGGTCGATAATTCACGGATCCGCTCTGCCACATTGATATTGGTTAAATTATACAAGATCACGATGGCTAGCAAGATCGATACGACTACTAGAATCATCATAGTGGTGTCCAAGGATTTGGCAACTGAATTAAAGAGGGAAATCATCGAAGCATTCTGACGAACCGCCTTCACAGCTGCAAGTGCCATCATATCCCGACTAACAGCCTGCACTTGTCGTGTAGAAGGATTTTTCAACTTCACCAAATAGCTATTTGCTGAAGTCCGCTTTCCGTAGATTTTTTGGCAACTTGCCTGATCCATATAGACAAAATGGCCGACATAATTTTCAGTGATTCCCGCCACCTTAAAAGTGTGACCATCTAAGGTCAGTCGATCGCCAACTGTAACCTGGGCTAGTTGTGCTAGCTTACTACTGATGATGACTCCTTGCTTGAGAGACAAGGACTCTCCTTGCTTGAGAGAACGCAAGCTTACAAAGGGAGAAAAATCTGTACGATCTGTTACCATCATCGTAATGGTCTGCTTGTCGCGTCCCCCCTTTAAAGAAGCTTCGATGACCTTACTATAAATCAATCGATAATCCTTGATATCTGATTTTTCCAGACGATTGGTTAGTTCCTTGCTTTCTTGGCTTGATGCATTGGTTTTTTTGACTACAATCAACTCATAAGATAGGATCTCTTGAAATTGGCGTTTGGGAACCCCTCCTACAGAAGATTGAATCCCTAGCCCTGCAAAGAGAAGAGCAACAGAACCTGCCACTCCAAATATGGTCATCAGCATCCGTTGTTTGTAACGAAAGAGATTACGAGCAGTGACCTTGTGGGTGAAACTCAGACGCTTCCAAATAAAATGGAGACGCTCCAGGAAAATCTTCGAACCAGATACCGGTGGTTTGGGCAGTAATAAAAGATTGGCTTCTTCTTTTAATTCCTTACGCGAAACCCAGTAAGCCGGAAGCACACTCGCAGCGAAAGACAGTCCGAGCGCAATCAGGATCATATCCCCATAAAAATACTCTCTGCTCTCTCCAATCACCATTCCTTGCGTGATAATGTTGGAAATGATCCCCGATAGGAAATAATGGCCCAGCAAGCTTCCTAGAAGGGTACCGATCGTCCCTGCAAAGAATCCATAGAGGACAAATTTGAGAATGATGTCCCTGGGACGGTAGCCCAGTGCCTTAAATATACCTGCATTGGTCCGCTCTTCATCGACAAAGCGGGTCATCGTGGTAAAGGTCACCATGGCGGCTACCAGATAAAGAACAACCGGAAAAATATTTCCGACAGCAGAGATTCTACTACTGGCATTGCTATACATCAGGTAACCTTGTCCACCTGGCATGGTCTTGCGATCATAGACATGATAAGTTGGAATTTCCAGCTGATCTCGCTCCCTTTGGGCTTTTTTCAGCTCACCCTCTTTTTTTTCAAGCTCCGTTTCACCTGCAGTCCAGTCCTTCTTTTTCTGATCCAGTTGTTCTTGAGCTTGATGGAGCTTTTCTTGACTGGCTACTTGCTCTTTAGCTGGCAGAAAGGAAGCTAATTTCTTGAACTGGGCCTCCTGCAAGTCTAATTGTTTTTGAGCCTGATCGATCTGACTCTTGGCTGACTGGAGGGTTTCCTTGGCACGACTGAGTTCTTTCTGGCCTTTTTGAATCTGTCCATCCGCCTCCTGCTTGAGTCTTTGATAGCGGGCCTTTCCATTATCTTTCAAAAGTTTTTCTAACTCTTCTTGATGAGCTTTGAGCCCTTTTTGGTAGACTTGCGAAAAAGAATCTAAAGACTTCAGATCATCAAACTGGATACGCGACATCGCGGGAAGTTTAGTCGTAAATACCTCTTTTGAAACTAGTGCATAGGCATCTAGATTTCCACTGCCACTCATGGCAGTTCCTAAATTCTTTTGAGACCACATCTCAGAGGATTGAACAAAACCAACAATGGTGAATTGCTTTCGCTTTAAACTAGAGCGCGTTCCAGCCTTTTCTTCAAGTGTGAGGGTATCCCTTATCTGATAGCGATCCTCCCAAAAACTTGCTAGGGCCAGTTCCCCTTCTTTTTGGGGCAGGCGCCCCTTGGTAACACGAAAAGAAGAAAGGCTCTTTGGGGCAGAAAAAAGTCGAATTGCCTTTCCTGTTCCTTTCACCGTCAGATCCAGCAGGGAACCAAATTCGACACGCGCTCCTTTTACTCCTAAAAGTTCCTCTTGGTCTGCCTGATCTAATCCCAAGTCCCCCATGACAGCAAGATCTAGCATCTTTTGTTGCTGAATAAACTGGTTAGCTGTTCGGTGCATATTTGGAGTAGTCACCTTTAAGCCAACCAAGGCCAAGCTTCCCAACAACATCAAGGTTAAGATGGAGAGAAAACGTCCTTTTGAATGTGTAAAGGAAGCAAATAGATCCTTCCAATAGACTTTTCGTTTCATGCTACCACCTCTTCTAATATTCTAGCGTAGCAATATCTTGAGGAAGCTCATTGATTTCTACCGACTTGACCTTGGCATCATGCATGCGAATCACACGGTCTGCAATCGGAGCTAGGGCACCATTATGGGTTACGATGACAACCGTCGCTCCCTTTTTTCGAGACATATCCTGTAAAATCCCCAATACTTGCTTACCCGTCTGGTAATCCAAGGCTCCCGTCGGCTCATCACAAAGGAGGATTTTAGGGTTTTTAGCCACTGCCCGAGCGATCGCCACCCGTTGTTGCTCGCCGCCTGACAATTGGGCAGGAAAATTATCAAGACGATTGCCGAGTCCTACTTCTTTCAAAACAGCTTCCGGATCTAGAGCATCAGAAACAATTTCTGAAGCCAACTCAACATTCTCTTTAGCTGTCAAATTAGGGACCAAATTATAAAATTGAAAGACAAAGCCAACGTCATCTCGTCGATAATTGGTTCGTTGATGAGCATTGAGCTTTGCAATATCCACCCCATCAATCAGAACCTGACCCTCGTCATTGGTGTCCATCCCTCCTAAGATATTGAGAACCGTTGATTTTCCAGCTCCTGATGCTCCCAAAATAATGACCAACTCGCCTTTTTCAATCTCAAAGGAAACATCCCGGTTAGCGAAAATCTCTGCCTCTCCACTCGTATAGCGCTTGTAACAATGCTGCATTTCAATGTAGGCCATTTCCTCTCCTCCCTCTACTTCCTATCTATATTATAGTCCTTTTCTGATAGATTACAAAGAAATCGAGGTAGTAGAAAACAAGGTTATCCTAAATTATCATGAAGGATTATAAATTTTATGCTATAATTAGAGACAAATTTGATTTATTCTTAGAAAGAAGGCTCATTGTGAGTTTACAACAGTTTGAAAGGAAATCACTTCAAGAAATCAACCAATCTATTGACGTGCCAAAAGGGATCCCTTTTTGGAAGACCCTCCTGCTCTTTTCAGGACCAGGAAGTCTAGTAGCTGTCGGCTATATGGATCCGGGAAACTGGATTACTAGTGTCGTTGGAGGGGCCCAATACCGCTACCTCCTCTTATCAGTGGTTCTTCTCTCGTCTTTAATCGCCATGCAGTTGCAACAAATGGCTGGTAAACTAGGGATTGTCCATCGTAAGGATCTGGCCCAAACAACTGCCCATCATTTACCCAAATGGCTTCGCTATACTCTTTGGATTGTGATCGAGCTTGCCTTGATGGCGACAGATTTAGCAGAAGTCATCGGATCAGGGATTGCCCTCCACCTTCTTTTTGGCTGGCCCTTGCTCTTTTCTATCCTGATCACTATCTTTGATGTCTTTCTATTACTGGGGCTCATGCATCTAGGATTTCGAAAGATCGAGGCCATCGTTTCAACCTTGATCCTCACGATCCTAGCAATTTTCGGCTATCTGGTTTTCCTATCGAAACCTGATATCGGAGGAATCTTCGCTGGCTTCCTCCCTCAAAAAGAGGTGCTAGGAATTGGACTTCCAAAAGGAAATGAAGCCTTAACCTTGGCGCTTGGGATCATCGGTGCAACCGTAATGCCCCACAACCTCTATCTCCACTCTTCCATTTCGCAAACGCGAAAGGTGGACTACAAAGATCCAGCAGATATCAAACGGGCAGTGCGCTTTATGACCTGGGATTCAAATATTGAATTGAGTCTGGCTTTCGTCGTCAACTCCCTCCTCTTGATTCTTGGAGCGGCCCTCTTCTTTGGTCACGGAGATAAGATCGGTGCTTTCTCTAGCATGTACAACGCCCTTAAGGATAACCATATTGCCGGTGCTATCGCTAGTCCCTTCTTATCCACCCTCTTTGCCATCGCTTTGTTAGCCAGTGGTCAAAATTCAACCATTACTGGGACCCTAACCGGTCAAATCGTTATGGAAGGTTTCTTGAGATTCCGCTTACCACAATGGGTCGTTCGTCTCATGACTCGGATCATTGCCCTTCTTCCTGTCATCATCGTTGCGATCTTATTTGGAGATCAGGAACATGTCCTCGACGACCTTCTAGTCTACTCTCAAGTCTTCCTATCAGCGGCTCTTCCATTCTCCATCTTCCCTCTGGTTTATTTCACCTCCAACAAGGAAATCATGGGAGAACATGTCAATGCGAAATGGAATACTTTCTTAGGTTATCTCGTTGCGATTGTCTTAACTATCTTAAATTTCAATCTGATCGTGACAACTTTTATCAAATAAAGAGAGAGTGGGACAGAAATCGGTAATTCGTTAGAATTCGATTTCATCGTCCCACCT
>OGHJ01002856.1_pt1 | contig 13688 bp, 13 predicted proteins | sample 1571351 | NCBI WGS metagenome assembly OGHJ01 (sample SAMEA2582037, study PRJEB24529) | metagenome | biome: Human gut stool | place: China | collected 2011 | reverse complement strand
CGTTCAAATCAATAGACCATCCGAAATAAGGCTTTCCCGCTGCATCCTTTTGGACACAATGCGTCATGATGGCATCCTTAATCTCACTGGCAGTTTTTTCAAGATGTGCATATTGGGGCGCGAGTTGGGCCAAATCTTTAAGTGCTTTCCAAACAAGCACATTATCGTATGTAATATAAGGGTAAACGTGTTCATCGTCTGTTGGCTGCAGGAAGGTATCATACAATCTGCAAGATGCGGCTTCATGCTGCCGCAGACGATTCAGAATGAGGCTTATGCCTTGAACAATATCGGAATCATTCAAAATGGATTTGTCGTCGGTTTTGTTAATGTAGCGTTCAAGCGCCAGAAGAGGGGCAACGAGTTCGTCCAGCTCAAAGCCCGGCTCCAAAACAGTGCCATCAATGTATCGTGAATGGATACCAAAGTTTCGGCGCTGTCGGCCAAATACATAGGAGAGCATTTCTTTGGCACGTTCGGGATCGGCATCCAAAATAGCAGGGAAACTCCAAAGCAGACTGTCACGATCCCAATAGGCAGCACTTACATAGTAGCGGGGGCTTCTGCTGGTAACGAGCACCAACTCTTCGGTGTCAAGTGTAATGCCGGTTGAGAAGAACATACAGAAGAACAGATTCGTATTGTAGAGCTGTGTGAGTTTTGCATCATCATTAAAGGTGACACGGCGCTCTTGAAGCCAAGTTCTTGTTTTTGTAAGTTCTGCATTGAAAGTTTGCCGAAGCATTTCCTTGGCGCTTGTTGCGGCAGCAACTTCCTCGAATCCGAGTCCCCAATAAAATACGACCGAGGTTGTTCCATCAGCAGGAACTGTACAGTGATGGGATAAATCGTAAGCAATACTGCCATCATCGGAACAGGTGAAAGAAGAAGATGTTTGCACATCGGCCATGCCCGTCCGGTGTGTCTGAAATGAAGTGAAAACCTATGGGGAGCCCCCGGCAATGCTGTCTGATGATAGGCCAACCGATCCGGCGTGGCTCCCCATCTTTTCAAAAAAGGAGCACTTTATGGGAAATGCGTTTGGAATGATCCCCGGCTTGGAACCGGACGAATGGAGCAATGACGCCTGCCGTGGTTATGTCATTATGGCAATGGAGGACTGCGGATTTTCAAAGAAGGATATACGGCGTGTTGTGGGGCAGCTTTATGAAGTATTCGACCTCAACAGCGTGGAGGACGCCAAAGAAAAGTACCTTTCCAGTCCTTACTGACCTCGGGCCACATTGACCCGAAGTGGAGAAAGCTCAAAGGGCGGCACCTGCTGGGTGCCGTCTTTTGACATTTCCCCACGGGACAAGTGGGAAAGGCTGGCATATACACGCACTTTCGCAAAGGAGGTTTTCAATGACGCAAGCTGTCACTTATGAACGAGAAACAAAGTCTGTCGCATTTCAAGGGAAGATCATTGTGCTGGAAAGCCTCACGCCGGTACTTCCCCCGAAGGAGAAAGAACAGCGCAAAAAAGAAATTGAGCGTTGTCTTTACGAGGTGTTCAGCAAATATAGGGACAGATTTCCCTAATCATTCGCAACATTGTTGTCCGGGGCTGCTGATGGTATAATATAGTTGTAAGGTTGGTAGCTCCATTCCAACAAGGAAAGGAGCCCAATATGGAATTTATCAGAGAAGATTGTATTTACGCAAGACAGTCAGTAGACCGCAAGGACAGTATCAGCATTGAAAGTCAGATCGACTTTTGCAAGTATGAATTGAAAGGCGGGAGCTGCCGGGTATTCAAGGACAAAGGCTATTCCGGTAAGAACACGGACAGACCGGAGTTTCAAAAGCTACTGGGCGAGATCCGCAAGGGAAAGGTCCGGCGGGTCATCGTGTACAAGCTGGACCGTATAAGCCGCTCTATTCTGGACTTTGCAACGATGATGGAGCTGTTTCAAGAGTACGATGTGGAGTTTGTATCCTCCACGGAAAAGTTTGATACTTCGACCCCGATGGGCCGGGCCATGCTGAATATCTGCATTGTATTCGCCCAGCTTGAACGTGAGACAATTCAGAAGCGTGTCACAGACGCCTACTATTCCCGGTGCCTGAAAGGCTTTCACATGAGCGGACAGGCACCATACGGTTATCAGTTAGAGCCTACTGTGGTAGAGGGTATCCGCACAAAGAAAATGGTTGCCGACCCCGTAGCCGCCGACCATGTTCGGCTGATGTTTGAAATGTACGCTGAACCGGAAACCTCCTTCGGAGATATTACCCGATACTTCGAGGAACATGACATAAAAATTTATGGCAAATCCATGTTCCGTACATTTCTTTCCCAGCTTTTAAGAAACCCCGTTTACGCACAGGCCGATTTGGAGCTGTACGAATTTTTCAAGAGCCAGGGCGCAGCGATTGTCAATGACGCTTCCGACTTTGCCGGAACAAACGGCTGCTATCTCTATCAGGGGCGGGATGTGAAGGAGGACAAGGACAGGTGCTTAAAAGACCAGATACTTGTTATCGCTCCCCACGAAGCACTCATTTCCTCTGACACATGGCTGAAATGCCGGAAAAAACTTATGGCAAATACCACCTTCCAGCAGGGACGGAAACCGAAAAATACTTGGCTGGCCGGAAAAATCAAATGCGGGCATTGTGGGTATGCGCTGAAAGCCACCCATGTACCAAACAGCACCGGATATTTCCGCTGTACCAAACGGACGGAAAACAAAGGCTGTCCGGGCTGCGGGAAAATCCGCAAAGAAGAATTTGAGCAATTCATTTTCTCGGCCATGCAGGAAAAGTTCAAAGACTTTCAGATACTCCACGGCAGAGAGGAAAAAGTCAATCCGAAACTGACCGCCTATCAAGTGGAGCTGGCACAGGTGGAGGCAGAAATTGAAAAGCTGCTGGATACGCTGACCGGAGCCAATGCGACCTTGCTTGCCTACGCTAACAAAAAAATTGAAGAACTGGACACCCGACGCCAGACCATTTCAAAGGCAATCGCTGAATTGAGCGTTGAAACCATATCTCCCCAGCAGATAAAGAAGTTATCCTATTATCTCGACAACTGGGACAGCATAGATTTTGACGACAAAAGAAAAGCCGCCGATGGTTTGATCTCTACGATCAAGGCCACCAGCGACCGTGTTCAGATAGAGTGGAAAATCTGACATTTCCGCTCTATCGCCCCTCATTTCTATTTTATCTTGTTTGTACCCCTTGTACACCGATGTTTCCAACACTCTGGACAAAAATGAGCGTGAGCAGATTTGGAAGGATACCCTGGAGAATCTGGCATCGAATTACGTTTTGATCCCCCTGTGGCACAAAGCCTTGGTGGCGGGCGTTAGCGACAACGTGGAGAACTTCGAACTGACCCGCGATTACGAGGAGCACTATTTCCAAAACGTCACGCTGAAGTAAACGCTAAGCAAAGTCTAAATAACCCTTTCTGAATTGTGGGGATAGGGAGAGGAGCTTCACCACTCCCTATCCACGTTTACTTCAAGAAGTCATCTTGAGAAGTACAGATTATCCCATAATAGGGGGAAAGGAAGAAATCATCCATTGATTTCGCTTGATAATCATTATGACACGTTATATATTAAAGCGCTTTGGATATATGATTTTTACGCTGCTGGCGACAATTGTCGTTGTGTTCACTCTAATGGAATTCGTTCCTGGAGATCCTGCTAGAGCAATTTTGGGCGAACATGCAACAGATGAAGCAGTAGCTGCTATCCATGAAAAACTGGGACTGGATGATCCTTACTTGGTCCGTTTAGGCAGATATATTGTGAATTTGTGCCAGGGCGATATGGGCACCTCTTATCGTACAGGCCGTCCTGTATCAGAAGAGTTGATGGCACGCTTTCCCGTAACGCTGCGCATTACCATTTTTGCCGTGGTTGTAGGTACACTATTGGGAATTCTGGCGGGAGTCGTATCAGCAGTCAAACAGTATTCATTGTTTGACCGAATACTGACAGCGGTTTCCCTTTTCGGCGCATCCGCACCGTCTTTTTGGCTTGCTATGCTGTTCGTTCTGTTCTTTTCCTTGAAACTGGGGTGGCTGCCAGCAACGGGAAGTTACGGCGTTGAATATTGGATACTGCCCATTGTCACATTGGGACTGCAATGCAGCGCCAGCATTACGCGTATGACTCGCTCCAGTATGTTGGAGGTCATCCGGCAGGATTACGTCAGAACAGCCCGGGCAAAAGGCCAAACAGAATTCAAAGTGATCGTTTCTCACGCGCTGCGGAACGCACTCATTCCAATCCTTACTGTCATTGGCGGACAGGCGTGCGGGTATATTGGCGGTACTGTGCTGATTGAATCCGTATTCGGCCTGCCTGGAATCGGCAACTATATTCTTGACAGCGTGAATTATATGGATTATCCCGTAGTGACCAGCGGAATCGTGTTTATCTGCTTCTGCTGTGTGATCATTACATTCTTGGTAGATATGACGTATGCTTTTGTGGATCCTCGCATCAAGGCAGCTTACGGATTTGGAAATAGAAAAGTGAAAAAAGCCGCGGCCAAAGGAGGTGCGCAAGCATGAGAGCAGCAAAAAAGAACAAACAATACGGTACCAGCCAGTGGGCGCTTGTATGGCAGAAGCTCTGTGAAAACAAGTTTGCTCTGGCCAGCTTCTGGCTGATTATCGCCGTGATTCTTATTGCGATTTTTGCCCCGCTGATCGCACCATACGATTACGCCGCCCAGGATTACAATGCCATCATGGTCAAGCCCAGCTTACAGCATCCGTTCGGTACAGACCAGTTTGGCCGTGATATTTTGAGCCGAATCATCTATGGCAGCCGGTATACCGTGTTTATCGGCTTTGGCTGTATGATAATTTCCAGCTTGTTGGGTGTAACATTGGGATTGGTGGCAGCTTACTACACCAAACTGGATAACCCCATTATGCGCGTGCTGGATATTATCACCGGTATTCCGGATATGCCGCTGCTGATGTGTCTGATTACAATTATGGGTATCAGCATTCGGAACCTTTTGATTGCATTAGTTATTTACTACATCCCGGTATTTGCCCGAATCACTCGCGCAAAAGTTTTGACGTTACGAAATGAAGAGTTCGTAGAAGCGTCAATTGCGCTGGGAGCAAGCGATTTTCGCATACTGATACACCACATTTTGCCCAACGCATTGGCCCCTATTATCGTTAGATTCACGCTTTCCACAGGCGGTTCTATCCTGGAAGCGGCCGCTCTTTCCTATATCGGTCTCGGAATTCAGGCTCCAAATCCTGAGTGGGGTCTCATGATTTCTCAGGGCAAGCAGTTCCTGGGGACTTATTGGCAGATGGCGATCATTCCTGGACTTGCAATCGTATTCCTGACTTATATGTTAAACTATCTGGGCGATGGTCTGCGAGATGCCCTGGATCCCAGACTGAACTATTGATTTACGGATGAGGACAAATGCTATGGAAGAAAAAAACCTTTTATCGGTAAAAAATCTTGAGGTGAAATACTTCCTGAGAAATTCGACTGTCGAGGCCGTTAATGACATCTCCTTTCACATTGGCAGGGGAGAGAGAGTTGGCCTTGTGGGCGAAACCGGCGCTGGAAAGACAACAACAGCTTTATCTATTATGGGCCTAATCCCTAATCCGCCTGGAAAAATTACAAAGGGAAGTATCCTACTGGATGGAGAGGATTTGCTGGAAAAATCAGAGAAATCAATGCGGAAGATTCGCGGAGAGAGTATTTCTATGATTTTTCAGGATCCTATGACATCTTTGAACCCGGTCGTGACCGTTGGCGACCAAATTATGGAGGTCATACAACTCCACGAAAAGCTTAGCAAAGCAGATGCCACTAAGCAGGCACAAGAAATGTTGGAGTTGGTCGGCATTCCCGGAGACCGCTATAACGAATATCCTCACCAGTTCTCTGGTGGCATGAAGCAGCGTGTTTTGATTGCTATTGCATTGGCCTGCAACCCTAAGTTGCTGATTGCAGATGAGCCCACTTCAGCGCTCGATGTTACAATCCAGGCACAGATTCTGGAACTAATTGGAGAACTCAAAGATAAACTGGGAATGTCTTTGCTTCTGATTACTCATGACTTGGGCGTGGTAGCGGAGACTTGCGACCGCGTATTCGTTATGTATGCAGGTTCCATTGTTGAATCTGGAACAATCCGATCTGTGTATAAAAATATGATGCATCCCTATACAATCGGCCTGTTCAATTCTCTGCCTAGATTGGATGTTGATGCAGAGCGACTAGAGCCTATCAAAGGCATGATGCCAGATCCTACAAACCTTCCTAACGGTTGTGCTTTCTGCGATCGGTGCCCATATGCGACAGAGCGTTGTAAACAAGAGCACCCCGATTTGAGAGAGATGGAAGACGGACATGCTGTCGCATGCTTCTATGTATTTGATAAGGAGGCCTGACATGGATAATACAATCATTAGTGTCAGAAATCTCAAAAAATACTTCCCGACTAGCAGCGGAACGCTGCACGCAGTAGATGATGTATCTTTCGACATTGAAAGAGGCACGACTCTGGGCGTTGTGGGCGAATCTGGCTGCGGCAAATCAACGTTGGGGCGGGTGCTGCTCCACCTGTTACCTTCAACAGATGGTCAGATCGTATTCGAGGGAAAGGATATCACCGATGTTTCCCGGCATGAACTCCACGAACTGCGGAAGCAGATGCAAATTATTTTCCAAGATCCGTTTTCCTCTATTGATCCGCGTATGTCTGTCAAACAATTGATTGCAGAGCCGCTGAAAATCTATAAGTTAACTCGAAGTAAAGAGGAACTTGATAAAAAGGTCAAAGAAACCATGGACATTGTTGGTTTGGCCAGAAGATTGGAAAACTCCTATGCCCACGAGTTGGATGGAGGCCGTCGTCAAAGAATCGGAATTGGTCGCGCAATCATCCTAAATCCCTCTTTCATCGTCTGTGACGAGCCAGTATCCGCCCTTGATGTGTCAATTCAGGCGCAGGTACTTAACCTGATGCAAGATCTCCAACAGGAGCGAAATCTAACCTATATTTTTATTACACACAATCTGAGTGTTGTAAAACACATTTCTACCGACATCATGGTTATGTACTTGGGCTGCACAGTAGAAAAGGCGAATGCAAAAGAACTATTCCAAAAACAGTATCATCCATATACCAAGGCACTTATTTCCGCAATTCCCCGCATCAATCCAGATGAGAAAAATACCCGCATTCTTCTAAAGGGAGAACTAACCTCGCCGATCAACCCGAAAGAAGCTTGCAGATTTGCCCCACGCTGTAATTACGCATGTGAAAAATGCCATTGCCAGGTTCCGCCGTTGGAAGAAGTCGAACCGGGGCATTTTGTAGCCTGCCATCGGGTCAGAGAGATTAACGGGCTTTAAAGCAGGCCCCCTGCATAAAGGGTATAATCTACGTTCCTATTGAAAATCTTTTTTCAGGCATTTCATCAGATAATTTTGACAACAGGAGAATAATAATCATGTCTGAATTTGCAAGAGAAACTGAATTGCTGTACGCCGGGGATAAGGTTGGCGGCGTCGATCATTCCCCCGAAACCCTGCCTATCTACCAAACTACTGCTTTCACCAGCAGTTCTCTGGATGAGGTACTGGAGAGATATGAACTGATGGACAAGGGCAAGGCCTATTCCTACATCCGTTCTGGTAACCCCAACCGTTCTGCTACTGGCAACATCATGACCTTCTTGGAGCACGGCGAGGAATCTCTGGTTTGCTCTTCCGGTATGGGGGCAATCTGCGGTGTTTTATTCACCTTGCTGAAAGCTGGCGACCATATTGTTTACAGCAACTGTTGCTATGGTGAGACTCTGGAGGTTATTAATGAGAACCTCGCCGATTTTGGTGTGCAGTCCACCGCAGTCAACATCGACAATCTGGAAGAAGTCAAGACTGCCATCCGTCCAAATACAAAGATTATCTACACCGAAGTCGTTGCCAATCCTCTGATGCGCGTTGCTGACATCGACGTTCTAGCTAAGATGGCCCATGACATCGGTGCTCTGCTGATTATCGATAACACCTTCACCTCTCCTTTTGCTATCTGCCCTCTTGATCATGGGGCTGACATTGTTATCAACAGTCTCACCAAATTCCTCAACGGCCATAGTGATGCCTGCGCTGGTTCTATTACTGGTACCGCCGAAATGATGGGAAAAATTAAATCTAACATCTCTCGTTTTGGCACCCCTTGTGATCCTTACACTTCTTGGTTAGTAGCTAGGAGCCTGAAAACCGCAGAACTGCGTCTGCTTCGTCAAATGGAGAACGCTGCTAAACTAGCTGATGCGCTAAAGAAAGATCCACGAATCATTGAGGTTCGCCATCCTAGCATCAAAGGCTTCTCCGGTTATGAAACCGCCAAGAAGTTATTCAAGAATGACAATCAAATCTGTGCCATGCTGAGCTTCACCATCAACACGGAGGACTATGATAAGCGCAATACCTTTACCAGAGCGCTTAAGGTTGCTCATTATGCTCCCACCCTGGGTGGTGTCCGAACCACCTATCAGCAGCCCATCTACTCCTCTCAAAATCATATGCCCGACGAGGAACGCCGCAAAATTGGTATTACTCCCGCTATGTTCCGCGTTTCTGTAGGTATTGAGAATGTCGAGGATCTCATCGCCGATTTCACTAATGCACTAAGCGCTATTCAATAATCATAAAGGCTATTCTCTGACTGAAAGTAGTTTATCTTATGGTCTTGTGCAAACAGGGTGTCCAATGACTGACAAGCACTGGGCATCCTGTTTGTTTTTCTCTTAAAGTTTACATAATGTATTATGAATAATAGAAAAAGCCTTGTAGTTCAAGACATAGAAGCCTGATAAAGCACAATAAGGGACCTGTTGACAAAAGCAAAAATTCTGCCGGAACCCACAGGTTTTCCGGCAGATGCGTACGCCGCTCTGCAAAATCAGCTCGACCGGCGAAATTGAGCAGCGGTTCCGCTTGAATTGAGCAATGGGACCGCCCGGATTGAGCAGTCCCACCGCTCAGGTTGAATATGGACAGCACAAAGGTGTCAAGGTATCATAAATACGGTCGGAGTCAGATGTCTTGCAGCCCCTTCCGCTTGCGCATGGATTCCTTGCCGCCAATGACTATGGTGTAGGCGTCGTGGACGATTCGGTCGCAGATGGCATCAGCCAGCAGTAGGTCAGACAGCTTTTCCGGCCAGCCCGGAATGTCAAACTGGGAACAGAAGATCGTGGAGTTTCGCTTGTACCGGGACTCCACGATTCCCAATAAGTCCCTGGCTTCCGTTTCTTTCAAAGGGTACAGAAGCCATTCGTCAATAATGAGCAGGGCATACTTCCTGTACTGGGCCATGAACTTGCGGATGGTGCCGTTACCCCTGGCAATTTGGAACTCTACCAGCAGATTCGGGAGCCGGATGTACTTCACCGCATAAAACCGCCTTGCGGCAGCCATGCCCAGAGCGCAGGCGAGATAGGTTTTGCCGCTGCCGGTGGCACCCAGCAGGATGATGTTGTGGTGCTCCTGAATGTAGTTGCAGGTGCCGAACCGCAGCAGTTCCTCCTGTTTCAGACCTCTGTCGGGCAGATACTCCACATTCTCCAGACAAGCTCCCGGATCCGAGAAGGTTGCCTGCCGGATCAGCTTGTTCAGATGGTTATTCTTTCGGGCATTCCATTCCGCATCCACCAAAAGACCGAGCCGGTCCTCAAAGGCCATGCTTTGGAACTGCGGATCGGCAAATTGGTCCTTTAGCGCGTTGGCCATAACGCTCAGCCGCATTTCACGCAGCTTGGATACCGTTGTTTCAGTCAGCATCACTTGTTCCCCCTTCCGTAATACGCAGCTCCACGGGTGAATCCGTACCGGGATGAGGATGCAGTAGCCGCACTCTGCTCAGGGATGGCTTTATCCTGGCCAGATGCCAGAATAGCCTGGATATTCTTGAGAGAAGGGCGGGGGGTGTATTCCAATGCCCGTTTGCAGGCATTCTCCAGCCGTTCCGGGGTGTATTTGTCTGCCAGCTTCAGCAGACCCATGCAGGACTTGTAGCCCTGCTGCTCTACTTTGTAGTCGCTGAGAATGGCTTGGACAGCGACCTGCGTGTTGCTGCCGACTTTAACCCCACATGTGCTGCGCCACACTTTCTGCACAAATATGCAGCAGGCCGGCATCGACATTAAAAGCCTTCAGTATCTCATGGGGCATTCCAACGTCAGCGTGACGTTGGATGTTTACACCCATACAGACTACAAATTGATCAGGAGGCATTGCAACTATTCCAGCAGTATGGCTTGGAGTAGAAGTCTTGCGCTGAAAACAGTTTTGAAAGGAAGCGGGAGCGTCAAAGCTGAACATTGAAAAGCCGCAGATCCGGCAAATGCTGTCGGGCCTGCGGTTGTCCTTTTCGCTTGCTGTACACATCCGGCGTGTGAACTAGAGGGACAGTTGTCCTGTCGTGATTAGCTTTGCCATGACTTTAATTATGAGCAGTCTGTAGCCTGATATTAGAGGATCTGCTGAACCATTTCTTCTTCCGCAGTTTCAATCAAACTGTATCACAAGGCGGGGTTATATGGGCTGATGAGGTCGAAATCGCAGACCCTGTTGCAAAAATTGTTGCAACAGGCCAAAAATCGGAGGCGGCAATCGTTTGTGGTGCAACGGATAGAGGCCTGCTGTGGCAAATTCCTTGACGTGCAGGGGGTCACAGGTTTGAGTCCTGTATCGTCCACCAAACAAATCCCTTAGAGCCGCAAGGCTTTGAGGGATTTTTTGCTGCGCTGAAATGGTGTTTACCCTTCATCTTACCCTTTACAGAAAATCTTTGCGACCGGATTTTCCGCGTATTGGTGGATCGTGGTGCACAGTTCCTGTCCGATCCGGATACGGCCTGCGGTTAACAGGCAGAGCTCTTACAAGGCTGCCTGAGATAGAAACGCCCGGTATACCGCCAGTCCGTCCACCGTGCCCGTTTGGCAGTCCGCTGTCAGCCGTTCCGGGTGCCATTGGATCCCCCAAACCGGCAAGGTTTTGTGTCGGAAGGCCTCTACTACGCCGTCCTCCGCCCGTTGCAAAACCTCCAAACCGGTTCCCAGGCGGCCAATGATCTGGTGGTGGCAGCTGTTGACCATACAGCGCTCTCCGTATAGCTCCCGCAGAAAGGACGGTGCATTTTGGACGCTGTGGAGCCGGTCAACGCCTTCTATGGCGCTGTGCCCCGGCCAGTCCTGCACCAGATCGCCGCCGAAAAACACATTGATGGTCTGCATTCCCCGGCATATACCCAGGACCGGCTTGCCAAGGGCCGTAAAATCCGCCAGCAGATCCAGTTCCAGCGCGTCCCGTTCCGGCTCCAGATCCCGGCAGGCTGTGTTTTTCTGGCCGTAACGCCAGGATTCCATGTCCCCGCCGCCGGGCAGCAGCAAGCAGTCGCAGTCCGCCGGTCGGCTCCCGAAGCAGGGAATCCCTCCGGCACGTTCCACCGCCAGTGCATAGTTTTGGTAAGTTGCGGCATCACCAAGAATATAGACCCGCAGGGCCATAGCACTTCCTCCTTCGTCATCCGCACAGGTAAGATATGCTCATTCTATGCTGTGTTCCTTCGCTGCGCAAGTATTTCTCTTGCAATAGCCGTGAAAATATGTCATAATAGCTAACGCAGTCCCCACAGAGTTTGGATTTGACCGCCTGTGCGGCGGGCAAATAGGGTTGCTTGGAGATGTACCCAAGTGGCTGAAGGGTCCGGATTCGAAATCAGGTTTCCTATGCGGAGTGCCAAACGGCTGAAACCCTTGGAACCATGCGGGTTCCAGCCGAGTTCAAATTGAATAATGTTGCTTGTTCTATCCTGTTGTTCTTCCCGATTTCCACCGGCTGAATTGGTCGGCGGGTCGGGACCAGGGATATAACATAAATTTGGAGATGTACCCAAGCGGTTGAAGGGTCCGCACTCGAAATGCGGTAGGTCGGCTCAAAACCGGCGCGAGAGTTCGAATCTCTCCATCTCCGCCATGAGGTCTGCCAGCGAAAAGCTGGTAGACCTCTTTCCTTTTTATGGAGAAACCGCCGATAGGTTTTGCAGCATGGGCGCCACAATGTCCTGCTCAATGGCTGCGGCGGATTGTTTTTTCGTGGCATATTGCAGATGCCCGTAAATATCCACCGTTGTTGAAATCTCACTGTGTCCCAGCCATTCTTTTACCTGTTCCATCGGAACACCGTTGGCCAGCAAAAGCGAGGCACAGGTATGGCGAAGATCGTGGAAACGAATGTGCCGTAAATTGTTCTTGGCAAGCAACTTCCCAAAGGTCGAGGACACATAGTTGGGTTTAATAAGATTGCCGATCACATCGACACAGACATATCCCAGATATTCTTTGTTGTAGGAACGCCCGCACAGCTTGCGATTTTCTTCCTGCTGTTTCTTGGCCTCCAGCAACCGCTCTTTCAAAAAAGGAATCAATGGATAAGTCCGCAGACTGGATTTGTTTTTTGCCTTGTCCTTCTTAATCGTGACCCGTTCTCCCTTTACATTGCAAGTTGTTACCGTATGCCGGATGGAGAAGCAGTTATGGTTGAAGTCAAAGGCACTCCATTTCAGACCGATAACCTCACTGCGGCGCAGGCCGTAAAAAGCAGTCAGAAGAACTACCAGTTCGATCTTATGCCCCTTGATGACTTCAAACAGATTCAGGACTTCCGAATCCAGGTAGTAGTCACCCTTGAAGGGTTCAGGCTTGGAAATGATAATCCGGTCAGCCGGATTGCTTGGAATCAGATTTTTGTCAACCGCATAATTCAACGCCCCATGAATCAGAGCGTGGTAATGTTTAACGGTGGTCGGCTTGACCCGTTCCAATTCTTTCTCATAAAAAGCGAGAATATCTTGTTTGGTAAGGTCACAAAGGGCGACAGGATGCTCTCGGAAATACGGGGCGATGGGGTTGTTAAGCTGTTGTTCGTATCCCGAATAGGTCGAGAGTTCAATGGGCTTGCTGTCCATCACCCGTCCGGTAGCAGACTTGTACTTGTACTCAAGCCACTGGTACAGGAAATCCACAAAGGAAATCGCTGCGGATGACGGGCCAGACGGAGAAGCCGACTGCTGTGAGGCCGTAGCCTCCTGAAGCAGCTTTTCCGTCCATTCTTTTCGGATGGTGGGAAGCATATTGTTTGCCCAGGTCTTATTGCCCTTGACTTTCTTATGGGTGGGAATCCATTTGGGCTTTCTCTTACCGTTCTCATCGGTAAGGTTTAGAACCCAATAGAGATACCCTTTTTTCTCGGCCACATGGCCGGAGATTAGTTTGCTGTTTTCTTGCAGGTGTACCGCTGGCATACTGATCTGTTCCTCCTTTTGCGGTATTGAGTTCACCTACCAATGACACCTTTATTGTATCATCGGACAGAACAAAACTCCAGGTAAATCCGCGTCAGAATTGTTAACTTTCTGCGTCTATCCGGTGAAGATCGACACCATAGCCTGCTACTCCGCAAAAGTGGAGCAGGTGATTTTCAAATAACGAAGAATGTGGGCTTTGGGGATGCGGTAAGCCCGTCCAATTTTAAGGTACTCAATTTTCCCATCTTTAAGTAACTTGTACCCGGTTTTTGTACTGACGCCAAGCGCCTCACACATTTGACCAATGTCCATCACATCCGGGTAGTCTTTTAACATCAATCGGTAGGCATCTCTGG
>OGHJ01002854.1_pt1 | contig 13692 bp, 13 predicted proteins | sample 1571351 | NCBI WGS metagenome assembly OGHJ01 (sample SAMEA2582037, study PRJEB24529) | metagenome | biome: Human gut stool | place: China | collected 2011 | reverse complement strand
GGCGGGCGGCTATATGATGCGGCAGGCCGCGCCGGACCGTCGCCGCCGTGCCGGGCGGCGGCGTGGGGCCGCGCTGGGGAGGCCGGCGGCTGTTCCGGGGCCACGTTCCGCTTGCCGTATCCTATGCCGCCCAAGGGCCGGGGGTGCCCGGCCGGCGTCCGGACGAAGGGCCGCCGCCCCTTGTCCCGCCGTTATTTTTCCACAGGGAGTGAGGAATTATGGTAAAGATCGCGCCTTCCATTCTCTCCGCCGATTTTTGCGACCTGGACCGGGAGATCCGCCGGATCGCCCCCGCCGCCGACTGGCTCCATGTGGACGTGATGGACGGCATGTTCGTGCCCAACATCACCATCGGGGTGCCGGTGGTGGCCTCCATCCGGAAGCACACCGACCTCTTTCTGGATGCCCATCTGATGGTGGAGAAACCGGGGCGGTATGTGGAGGCCTTCGCCAAGGCGGGGGCCGACCTGCTCTCCGTCCATCTGGAGGCCGACCTGCCCCCCGCCATCCATGACGCCCTCCGCGCCATGGAGGCGAACGGCGTGAAGAAGGGCATCGCCCTCCGGCCCATCACCGCCGCTGAGGCGGTGATCCCCTACCTGGAGCAGGGCCTGGACCTCATCCTGGTGATGACGGTGGAGCCCGGCTTCGGCGGCCAGAAGTTTATGACCGATCAGCTCGGCAAGATCCGGGCCATCCGGGGCTACATCGACCGGTACTGCCCCGGCTGCGACCTGGAGGTGGACGGCGGCGTCAACCTGGAGACGGCGCGGCTGGTGACCGAGGCCGGCGCCAATGTGCTGGTGGCCGGGTCAGCGGTGTACGGAGCGGCCGACCCCGCCGCCATGATCGCCGCCCTCCGGGGCTGAGCAGCCCATTATCCCGATTCCGTTTGGAGGTAACCCAATCTATGGAATACTTTCCCCCCGCCCTGGAGCGGCTCACGGAGCAGTTCGCCCGCCTGCCGGGCATCGGCGCCAAGAGCGCCCAGCGGCTGGCCTTTTTCGTCCTCAACCTGCCGGAGGAGGACGCGAAGGAGTTTGCCGACGCCATTGTCGCCGCCAAGGAGTCTATCTCCCTGTGTCCCGTCTGCGGGAACTTCACCCAGGGAGACGGACCCTGCGCCATCTGCAGCAGCGACAAGCGGGACCCCGGCCTGGTCTGCGTGGTGGCCGATCCCCGGGACGTCATCGCCCTGGAGCGGTCCCGGGAGTACAGTGGCCGCTATCATGTTCTCCACGGCGTCATCTCACCCATGAACCACGTGGGACCGGATGACCTGCACATCAAAGAGCTCACCGAGCGGGTGGCCTCCGGTGAGGTCCGGGAGGTCATCATGGCCACCAACCCCGACACGGAGGGAGAGGCCACCGCCATGTATTTGGCCCGGCTGCTGCGCCCCTTCGGTGTCAAGATCACCCGCTTGGCCTATGGCATCCCCGTGGGCGGACATTTGGAGTACGCCGACGACGCTACCCTCATGCGCGCTCTGGAGGGCCGCCGGGAGTTCTTTTTCTCGTGAGAAAAAGAACCAAAAAGAGCTTTGTTATCGCTCTTGCACTGGTCCGAGGATGAGAGGCAGTCGCACGGCCACCAGCGTGATTCGTATATGAAAGGCTTTTTGGGTGAGAAAAAGAACCAAAAAGAGCTTTGTTACCGCTCTTGCACTGGTCCGAGGGTGAGAGGCAGTCGCACGGCCACCGGCGTGGCGCGTATGTGGAAGAGCTTTTTGGTGAGAAAAAGAATCCAAAAGAGCTTTATTACCGCTCTGGAACTGGTTTGATGACAAAAAGCTGTCGCCCGGTCACCCGAATGGTCAGTGGCCGAATATTACAGAATGGAAAAAGCGGACGCCCGAGCGGGCGTCCGCTTTTTCATTTAGTTTGGAACAGATACCTCACCGCAGAGACTGCGGCTGAAGCAGTCCCGGATCTCCGCCGGGTCGTCGCTCTGTCCCAGCACCCACATAAGCTTGGTGACAGCCGCCTCGGTGGTCATGTCCCAGCCCTGAAGCACCCCCTGGGCCAGGGCCTTCTGCCCCGCCTGGTAGAGGGTGAAGTCGCTGCTCTCGTAAAGGCATTGGGAGCACACCACCACCGTCATCCCCGCCTGAGCGGCGCTGTGGAGCTTGGAGATGAGGTCACGGCGAATGAAGTGGAGACCGCCGGCACCAAAGGCCTCGATGACCACGCCGCGGTAGTGCATCTGGTGGAGCATGTCAAAAATCTCAGGGTCCAGGCCGGGGGTGAGCTTGATGAGAAAGACGTCCCGGCACAGTTCGCTTCTGAGCACGCAGTCTCCGTTGGCGCGGGGCGGCAGGGCGGCGGTGTTGATATGGAGACCGCCGGCGTCCACATCGCCCACCAAAGGCCAGTTGACGCTCTCGAAGGCGTCAAAGTCCTTGGTACGGGTCTTGACCGCCCGGCAGCCCAGGATGACCTTCCGGTCAAAGGCCACAAAAACTCCCGCCGCACCGGAACAGGCCATGGCGAAGGCGATGCGCAGGTTTTCCAGAGCGTCGGTGAGGGGGTGCTCGATGGGGAGCTGGCTGCCGGTGAGCACCACCGGGATGGGAATGCCCCTGAGCATGAAGCTGAGCATGGAAGCGGTATAGGCCATGGTGTCGGTGCCGTGGGTGACCACAATGCCGTCGTAGCCCGCCCGCTCGGCGTACACCGCCCGGGCAATGAGCTGCCACTCCTCGGGCTGGATGTTGGAGGAGTCCAGGTGCAGGATGTCACGGACAGTGACGGTGTAGCTGTCGGTGAGGAAAGGGATGCGCCGGGCCAGGTCCTCTCCGTCCATCTCGGGAGCTAGACCCTCATCCGTGGTACGGGAGGCAATGGTCCCGCCCGTAGTGAGCAGAAGAATGTGTTTCAATGGTGTTCCCCCTGTTTTGGGCGGCTCAAAAGCGAGCGGCCATGGCTTCGGCTTCCTGCATGGCCCGGGCCAGGATGGCCGCCTTGTCGTTTCGGATGTCGTCCAGCCCTTCGGCGCACAAAAGCTGGAAGTCAGGAATGCCGTACATGGCGCACAGCGCCTTGAGGTGCCGGGCCCCAGACTCCATCCACTCCGTCTCCGGGAGAGAGAAGTTGCCGCCCCTGGTGGTGATGAGGAGCAGCTTATCCGCCCGGCTCAGGCCGACGCTGTTTCCGTCGGCGTCATAGCCAAAGGTGATATTGGTCACCGAGATGCGCTCCAGGTAGATCTTCAGGATAGCGGGGTAGGAGAGATCCCAGAAGGGGGCCGCGATGACGATTTTGTCCGCTTTGGCGAACTGCCAGGCGGCGTCAAAGCTGGGGTCGTCCAGCTTCCCGGCGTTCCACAGCTCATCCCGGTGGGCCAGCACCTCCGGGTACTGGGGCTCCAACCGCTCCGTCATCAGGTTTCGCTCCGTGATGGTGACCTCGGGGTGGTTTTTTGTATATGCGGAGAGAAAATGCCGGGCCAGGGACAGGGTGCGGGACCGCTCTCCACGGACACAGGCGTTGACAAACAGCAGTTCAGACATGGTAATGACCTCCCGTTGTTTACCCAAATTTCTCCTCCAGTATACCGCGGACGCTTTCGTCTGTCCAGTCCAGAGGCCCTTCCAGCCGGACGGCGGTGCGCCCCTCCCGGAGGACCAGAATGGAATAGTCGTCAGGCGGATCGGGCTGGAAGATCCAGCTCTCATCAAAGCCCAGGTCCACCGGAGTGAAGGGGTCGTCCTCCATGAGGGCCTGTGCGGCCTGGACGGCCAGACCCTCCCAGAGGCAGTGGTAACGTCTGGTGTACAGGAAGAGCGACCAGGTGGAGTCACAATCCACCAGTTCTAGGTATTCCCACCGGTTTACCAGAGGAGTACTGGTGTGGACACTGTCCATGGCGTAGCCGGCATAGATGAGCCCCACCTCCTCCGCCGTCACCACTGGCTGGTCCCGCAGCTCTTCCCGCTCGCTCTGGGTGTAGGTGTGTTCGGAGTCAGGGAGAAAGGACAGGATCAGAGGCAGGATAATGGTGAGCATGATGAGCATGGAGACGGCAAACTCCGTCACGCCCCGCCGCCAGGCCCAACGGGAATCGGGGTCGGGCAGACCGTCCCGACGGGACCGGAAGTAATAGAGGGGAAGAGCGGTGAGCTCCCACAGGACGGAGAGCAGGAGGAGGGGGAAAAAAGGCAGCTGGCAGAGGTCCCGCCAGGAGGAGAGCTGGTTAAGGAGGAAACGGGGATAGTAGGGGTGGTCGCCCAGCAGGATGTGCGGCAGCGCCAGAAGGGTTGCCGCCAGCAGGGAGAGAATCAGCTTGCCCAGCCAGGTTCTCCAGAAGTAACGCCGTCCGAACCGCTGCCGCTCCAGGCCGGCGTCGGTCTGGATGGGGACAGGGTCGGCGCCGGGCAGGGAGGAGAAGATGTCCATGTGACGGACGGTGCCCTCCCAGCCCCAGCCCGCCTGATTCAGGAAGTTCCGGTAGTCCTTGTCTTTCTTGCCGCCAGAAATGTCCACGCAGTATCTGAGATCGGTGCGCTCCGTCCGACGGAGGCGGAACAGATAGCCCCACAGGGTGGTTTTGCTGGTATACTGCCAGCCCTGGGCGGCCTTCTGGTTGAGCCACCCCTCCGCCGCCTTGTAGTCCATGGTGAGAAAGGGAAACAGGGTCCAGGTTTCTTCCGTCATGATAACACCTCCTGTCTAAGAAGCCAGCTCCAGGGCGTCCCGGAGCTTTTCCAGCCGGTCGGGGGTGGTGAGGTCCAGACTGCCGTAGAGCTGGACCACGGTGTTCCCCTGCCGCAGCAGCAGGGAGTGAAAGCCGCTGTCGCTCATATAGGTCCAGGACTGGTCAAAGCCCAGGGCGGCGGGGGTATAGGGCATGGAGCGCTCATAGGAGGCCAGGGTGTCCGCTGCGATCAGATCGGCCACCCAGCCGAAGCGGCAGTCCCAGCGCTCCTGGGTCAGGGAGAGACCGTCGGTGTTCTCCTCCAGAACCAGCTCCGAGGCCAGGATGGAGCTCTGCTGCCGGAGCCTGATGGCAGTATCTCCTGCCAGTCCCAGGTCCTCCAGGGTCAGAAGTGGGAGTCCGGCCACAGCTTGCGGGTCCCGCACCGGAGCGGACCCTTCCGCCTCCAATACCCGGGAGAAGGGAAGGAGAATCAGGCAAAAGAGCCAACAGAGGTAGAAGAGCGTACCGCAGAAGGACTTGAGCCGTGCCAGCCGGAGGTTGGGGGCGGGAGGCGAGGAGCGCAGCCAGAAGCGGAGCCCCCATCCGACGGTGACGAAGAAAAAGGCAATCATGTAGAGAAGCGCGACCGCGTTCAGCAGCTTCCAGTTGGAGGTGAGCAGCCCGGCGGGCAGGGTGGTGCGCAGCCCAAGCGTGGACCCCAGCAGGACCAGGAACAGCGCCACGATGAGGCCGCCAATCAGGATGGGGAGCAGTTCTCTGCGGAAAAACGCCTTTTTGAACAGGGCCGGGTCGGTCTGGATGGGGATGGGGTCCCGGCCGGGGAGGGATTTATAGACATCCAGACCGGTCCGGGCGGTGCCAACCAGCGCCCAGCCGGACTCTTTGACTAGCTGGTCGAATCCATCGGGGGCAAAGTTGGGGTCCCGGACCCCGCGGGTCAAGTCCACGCAGTACTTGACGTCGTCCCGGGTCCTGGGTATGAATTTGGCGGGGAGGAAGGCAAAGCTCGGCAGATGCTCCAGCTCCCAGCCCTGGGCGTAGAGCCGGGTGAGCCAGAACTGGGCGGACTCACAGTCGGAGGGCTGAAAGGCGAAGAAGGCGTACTTGACCTTTTTCATGATCACACCTCCTGATCTATGCGTTCCAGGACAGCGGATAATATGTCCGGATCGGTGAAGTCAACAGGTCCCTCCACCGAGACCACCACGTTGTCCAGCCGGAAGAGGAGTGACTGCCAATCCCCGTTGTCGTAGAGCCAGCAGTGGGTTAGGCCCAGCTCGGTGGTGGGAGAGAGGGTGATGGGGTCGTGGAAATGCATGGCCTTGTCATCCTGTTCCTCCCTCACCAAGGAGTCGGCCACGGCTTCGGCCAGCCACTCCCAACGGCAGGCGTAGTAGACCGAGCGGACCATCCCGTCCCTCATGTAGGTGAGGGACTCACCGTGGCGGAGGAGGTCGGTGCCCTCCCACAGAAGATAGCCGCTGTCGGAGCGGGGAAAGCCCAGGTCCTCCGCCCGCACCAGGGGGTATTCGTCCCCGGGGTAGGTGACGGCGTTGATGCGGTCATCTCCCAGGTCGGGCAGGATGGAGAGGACTACAGCCAGCACCAGCAGGGGCAGCCAAAGCCCCTCTGCCAGGCCACGGAGCCGGGCCGCCCAGGGCCGTGGGATGGGCAGGTCCTCCCCGGCCTCCGCTGCCCGGCGGCACCGGCGGCGGAACTGGCCCAGGAAGGCGAAGTAACCCAGCTCCCAGACCAAAGCGGCGGCCAGGAGAAACAGAAGGACCATGGAGCCGGCGGAGAGAAAGATCTCCCACCAGTGGAATACCTCTCTGGGGAAAAGCTGCCGCAGCAGGAGCTGGATGACCAGGAGAAGGGGAAAACTGAGGGCGCTCCATCGGGCCTCCCGGAGGGCTACCTTCCAGTGCTCCTCATAGTCCAGAGCGGGGTCGGTCTGGAGGGGAAGGGGATCGGTCCCGGACTTCGAGGCGAAGATGCGGAAGACGGTGGTCTGGTCCACCAGCTCCCACCCGGCGTCCTCGCACAGGTCCAGGTAGTCCCGGTCGGGATCACCCAGCTCGTCGGGGTCTTTTTTGCGGGGGAGCAATTCCACGCAGTAGCGCAGGTCGGTCCGCTCCGTCCGCCGGAAGAAGGCCAGCCCGCCGAAGAGCCACTGGAGGGCCCAGCCCGCCGCCGCCCGGCGGTTCAGGGCGGCTTCCAGGGCCTTGGCGTCGGGCGCTAAGTAGTTGAGGTAGGAAACAGGCAGCATCATGGGTCACACCTCCTGTTGGGACGATAAAAGGGAGAACAGACGGTCGATCTGCTCTGCCGGGATGGGACCGGAGCGGGTCTCCACCGTTACTACAGTATTTCCAGAGCGGAGCAGAAGCAGGGACTCGGTCTTTCCGCCACCTAGATCGGCCTCCTGGAGCCAGACGCCGGTGTATCCATCCAGAGGCGGATACCAGGGCTCCCGCAGCAGCTCCTGCACCAGCCGGGCCAGCCATTCCCAGCGGGCGGTGTAGCAGTCAACATTGTGCTGCTCGGTGCTGGGGTTCTCCCACCAGCTCTGATGGCGCAGTGCAAAAGAACCTTCATCCGATGGGGAGAGCTGGAGAGACTGGACGGTAAACTGAATGCTGGAATATCTCCTGAAATTCCGGTCCACACGGACGGCATCGGGAACAAAGGTCTCATCCATCAGCACGGGAGTGGGCATCATACGGCTTGTCACGGGGGTGAGGAAAGGGGCAAAAATGACGGTAGAGAACAGCGCGGCGTAAAGAATGACAGTGACGTGGCGGTTTAAAGACTGCCTGCCCTCTTTGGTACGGCGGTTTTTATAGAAGAATAAGGCCAATACACTGCCGGTTAGCAACCCCAGTGCGGTGCTCAGACTCATGGTCTGTACAGCGTCCAGGAAAAAACACGCAATAACGGTCACGCCCCAGAACCGGCAGAAAAGACACAGCCAGGCCGCCGCCCCGGCGCTCCTCCGGCCGGGGGCGGGCAGGGAGCCGCCCGCCGCCCGGTCCCACTGCCGCAGCCGCAGCAGGAGACGGCCGGTCCAGAGCAGCCAGGCTCCCAGGATGGCAGGAAGGGAGAGCAACAGGAAAAGACCGGTTTGAGTGAGCAGAAGGCTGAGGAGGACTTGCCTCCAGGAGCCGTCCGAAACCAGAAGTGCCAGGGTGGCCAGGAGCAGAATCATGGCCAGCAGGAAAATCCAGCCCTTGAAGTTGGCCCGCAGCACCTCCTGCCGGAAACGGCGGGACTCCTCCACACTGTCGGTCTGGATGGGCGGGGTACCAGCAGGAGCCTTGTAGAGGTTGAAGGCCCCCACCTTCTGGACCAGGACCCAGCCGGCGTCGGCGCAGAGTGCCAGGTAGTCGGGCCGCTCACTGTAGCCGGAGCGGCTCCAGTCCACGCACCAGGCCTCCGGAGTGTTGGCAGGAACGAATCGGGCGAAGGTGCCAAGATAGACCCGGTCCAGAGTCCAGCCCTCCGCTGCGCGGCGGTTCAGGAGGGCCTCAGCGGCCTTAATGTCCATGACGGGGTATGTAAACAGAGACCAACCGGCTGTATTCATAGCTGTCCTCCTCTCTGGACATTCGCATTGCTCTTGCGGCGGAATGGATGAAACCGTCTCACTCAAGACGGCCTATGTAGAGCGGTTCCCGGTGGCAGATCATATCTGTCCTGCTTTGAGACCAGGAAAGCGGGCGGAGGGACAAAAGATCGTGAGATCAGCGGGCTTATCCACCGTGAGGGGACGATAAGAGTGCCGGTAACCGCTCGATCCGTTCAGGAGGGATAGGACCGGAGCGGGTGTCCACCATCACCACCGTGTGCCCGGAGCGGAGCAGAAGCACGGATTCGATTTGGCCGTTGCTCCAACGACCCTCCTTCATCCACACGTCTGAGAAGCCCTCCACCGGGTGGAACCACTTCTCGCAATTTAGTTCCAGTATAAGCGAAGACAGCCATGCCCAGCGGGCGGTGTAGCACTCCACCAGATAGTCTCCCTCCATGGGGAGCAGATAGGAGCCGCCGGTCCAGCTTTCACGGATGAGATATACTGGATCATCATTGGGATCTGCCTCGCCTGTGTCCTCCCACCAGCTCTGGTATCGCAGGCCGAAGGAGCCAATGGAGGAGGTGTCGGTGTTGGCATAGGAGACGGAGCGGGGGAAGGAGCGGTTTACCCGGGTGGCGCCGGGGACAAAGGTCTCCCCGTTCAGTGCTGGAGCAGGCATCAGCACGTCGGACAAGGGAGAGAAGATGGGGGCCAGAATGGTGACCGAGAGGAGGACGAGCGCGTAAAAGACCACTGTCCCCTTACTGTTGAGCAGCTTCCGCCCCTCCTTATCTTTGCGGTTCCGGTTAAAATACAGGCCGATGCAGCCGCCCAGCAGCAGGCCCAGAGCAGAACCCATCTGCATCCGGTGTCCGACATCGATCAAAAAGCAAAGGACAACGACGATGCCCCAAATCCGGCAGAGAAGGCACAGCCAGGCTGCCGTCCCGGCGCTCAACCGGCTGGGGACGGGCAGAGGTCCGCCCTCCGACTGGTGCCACTGCCGCAGCCGCAGCAGGAGACGGCCGGTCCAGAGCAGCCAGGCAGCTAGGATGGCAGGAAGGGAGAGCAGCAGGAAAAGACCGGTTTGGGTGAGCAAAATGTCGAGGAGGCCTTGTCTCCAGGACCCGCCGGAGACCAGCAGCACCAAGGCGGCCAGGGCCAGGAGCAGGACCAACAGGACGGCCCAGCCCTTGAAGTTGGCACGTAACACCTCCTGCCGGAAGCGGCGGGACTCCTCAACGCCGTCGGTCTGGATGGGCGGGGTACCGACGGGGGCTTTGTAGAGGTTGAAGGCCCCCACCTTCTGGACCAGGGTCCATCCGGCGTCGGCGCAGAGGGCCAGATAGTCGGGCCGCTCGCTGTACCCGGGGCGGCTCCAGTCCACACACCAGGCCGACCGTATGTCGGCGGGGACGAACCGGGCAAAGGTGCCCAGATAGACCCGTTCCAGGGCCCAGCCCTCCGCCGCGCGGCGGTTCAAAAGGGCCTCGGCGGCCTTGATGTCCATGACGGGGTAGGTGAACAGGGACCAACTAGCCGTTTTCATGGCCGTCCTCCTCTCTCAGCACCCGCTCTCCGTCGGCCATCTGCCGACGGAGCCGGTCGAATTCCTCCTCCAGCACCTTCCGCCCCTCGTCGGTGAGGCGGTAGCGTTTCCGGTTCTCCTCCTCAGCGGCGAGCTGGATGAGCCCCTCCTTTTCGAACCGGGCCAACAGGGCATACAGTGTGCCCGCTCCGATGGCCACCCGCCCGCCGGTGAGCTCCGACACATACTGCATGATGCCGTAGCCGTGGCGCTCCTTGGTCAGGGAGAGGAGGACATAGTACATCTGCTCCGTCAGAGTATCCAGCTTCTTCCGGGCCATGTCCTCACCTCCCAACTATATCGAATATCGTCATAATCATAGTATAACGATATTCGATATAAGTCAATAGAGAAGCAAAAAAAGCCCGGACCCTTCTGAAAAGGGCCCGGGCGGAGCGGTACGGGTCAGGAACCATAGGTCTTGAGGGCGGAGTGGAGGAGCAGACCGTCATCGGTGGGGGAGAGGGTCAGCTCCAGGGTCATGCCGTAGGGCTTTGCCTGGAGCAGCGCCCGGTAGGTCCCATCCTCCAACAGCTCCAGGCTGCTGAGGGTGTAGACATCCTCAGAGGTGGTAAAGGCGCCGCACTCCGGGTAATAGCCGCCGCTTTTCATCGGAAACTGTTCTGTCCCCAGGGCGGGAAGCTCTCCCTCATAGCCGAAGAACCGGGTCAGGTAGTCGGCCACCGTCTGGGGGGCCATAATGTCGCCGTCGCTGCACCCGGAGCGGTAGCACCATAACAGCACGTCGTCCCAGTCAGAGAGGAAGGCGCCGTCCTGGTAGTCAGGGAGGAAGCGGAGGACGTACTGCTGGGCGAAGTAGGAAAAATCATCCCTGAGCTGCGCTGTAAGCTCCACCGGGCCGGGGTCCTGCTCTGGCAGGGCGGCCAGCTCGTCGGAGACCTCCAGGGCACCGTCGGCGGCGGTGGTCACCTTGATGCCGCTGGGGGTAGTGTAGCTGATCCGGTGGGCGGACAGGGTCGTAGAGACAGTGGCATCCGGGACAGGTTCCGGCGGCGTGCGGCTGGACCACAGCCCCAGGCCCGCGCCCAGACAGAAGGCGGCGCAGAGGGAGAGGGCCAGGGCAGGACGCGGAAGGACACGCCGGGGCTTACGGCGCGGCAGCACATCCATGCCGCACAGGGTATTCATGTCGGTGCCCAGGGCGGCGGCGATGGAACGAAGCATGTCCAGGTCGGGGACGGTCTGGTCCGTTTCCCAAAGTTAAGGATATGGATACAGGTTAATCAATTTTGCCGATAAAGCGGTAGTAAATCTCAATCTCTTGCTCTCGCATCCCATCCGCACCTTTAGTAGCCTCATGAATCACAATCTTCTCAATCAGGGTATTGAGAAGTTCAGCGGTCAGTTCCGTGGGATTGGCGTACTGCTTGATGAGAGCGACCCACTTTTCGGCATCCACGGCAGTTTGCTGCTCTGCGGACAGCTCCGCTTGCAAGCGGCTGATCTTTTCCTCCAGCTCCAGCTGTTCTGCCTGGTACTTTTTAGTCAGCAGATTGAAGTTATACTCGGTGATGTGTCCGGCAGACCAGTCCTCATACATTCGGACGAATTTTCCGTCCACTTCCGCCTTACGCTTTTCCGCCCGTTTCAGCTCGGATGCCTGACGCTTGGCAGCAGTCATGCGTTCCCGGTCACCGTTTTTCAAAATCTGCTGCAAGAGTTTTTCTTCGCTCAGCTGCGCCCGATGGGACCAATACTGGATTCTGGACAACACATAGACATAGAGCGTGTCATAGCGGATATAATGCGCCGAGCATTGTGTCCCCATCTGTCCGTACTGGCTGCAAGTGAAATGACTGTACGGCGTTTTGTTCTGCCGGTTCGTGCCGAAGCGCATAGACCAGCCACAATCTGCACATTTTACAAGCCCGGCGAAAATCTGCGTTGTGGCATCCTTCTGCTGCCGTCTGCGGCTGGCGATCTGCTTTTGCACCTGCTCAAACACATCCCGGCTGATGATGGCCTCATGGGTATTTTCCACCCAAATCCATTCTTCTTTCGGCTTGCGCACCTTTTTCTTGTTTTTATAAGAGATGTTGGTCTGCTTATTGTGTACGCTGTTGCCGATATAGGTTTCATCTTGCAGGATACTTTTGACCTGAGCAATCGTCCAGGCATACGATTTTTCTTCCGGCGCATGGGCATAGATATTGGCGAAAGTTCCATATCTCTGATAATTCAGCCAGCCTGCAGTCGGGACTTTCTCTGCAATCAGGGTCTTGGTGATCTTCGCCGCACCTGCTCCATGAAACGCAAGGTCAAAGATTTTCTCGATGATCCAGCGGGTTTCTTCGTCTATGGCTAAAGTGTTTTTGACTTCGGGATGGCGGATGTATCCCAGCGGCGCATAGGCAAAAGTGCGCTCTCCGGCAGCAAATTTGGCATGGAGCGCCGTTTTCACCTTGCGGCTGGTATCCTTTGCAAACCATTCGTTGAAAAGGTTCTTGAACGGCACAAAATCCGAAAGTCCTTTTTCGGTGTCCTCATTTTCGGCCACAGCGATGTATCGAATCTGCTTTTCCGGGAACACAAATTCCAGATAGTAGTCCATCATCACGTGTTCACGGCCAAAGCGACTGAGGTCTTTGGTAATGATGCAGTTGACCTTTCCGGCCTCCACATCATCCATCATCCGCTGAAAGCTGGGACGCTCAAAGTTCGTTCCGCTCCATCCGTCATCGACATATTCGCCATACACCGAAAGACCATGTTCCTTTGCGTACTGCTGCAAAATGGTGCGCTGAGTCTCGATGCTCACGCTGTCGCCATAGTTTTCGTCGTCACGGCTGAGACGCATATAGAGTGCGGTATTGCAAGGTTGTTTCACGGTAAAAATCCTCCTTCTAATCGAAACAACCCACGCTTACAATACTTCTGCTTTTATTATACCGTAAGCGTGGGTGTGGTTCAACGACATTTTGTTGTGGAATGGGTTTATCCAGCGTTGCGGGCAGCATACTGGATCACATTTTCAATCAGCTTGTCCATGGGTTTGCCTGCCTGGGAGAAATGCTCGGATACCCGAATCCTGGTATTGCCGCAGTAAAAATATTGAGCGCCATCCGGCTCTGTGACATAGACCGAGGTGTTTTCCAGTGTCGGTTCGGGTTCATGCTCCCAGCTGTGCCATTCTTCCAGGGTTTCCAAGGGCGGCTCAAAAATCGGTTCAAAGCAGGATTCAATGTCGATATAACCATAGTCGGGTTCGCTCATAAAATCTTTGTGTTTTCTCATGCAGTTTCCTCCATCAATTAAAGTTCCATTTCGTGCGACTTGCGGCGGGAAGGTTGATCGTGCTGCCTTGTTTGCCGGGTCCGGATTAAAATGGCGTCAAGAAAAGCCCGCACCTTTTCGGGTGCGAGCTTGACAGCGTCCAGATATGGCTGGACTTCCTTTTTCAGTTTTTGGTACTTGTCATAAATCTTTTCATACCGCTGTTTCCAGACAGCGGCACTCTTTTGCGCTTGTTGCAGACTATCTTCCAAACGGCTGTTTTCCGCCTTGGCAAGAATCCCATTGACCGCATAATCCTTGAGCGTACTGCACTCGGATGGGGTCAGAGTGATATTGCCGGTGATCGTCTTTTTCCCCATAGAGCGGATTTCCTGTACGGTCAGGGCGGCAGTGCGCTGTTCTTTGGTCTGCTTTTGCAGGGATTGCAGCTCCTTCTGCTTTTTCTCAACGGCAGCCTGTGCGGTGCCCAGCGCCTGTTCTGTCTGAGCGATTTGGGTGGTCACATCTTCCAGCCGCTGCTGCTCCAGTGCCACCTTGAACTGGGTCACAGTCAGATGTTCTTCAGTGCTGCCACGCTCTCCACGCTCCACATCGGTATATCCGGCAGCTTTCATATAGT
>OGHJ01002846.1_pt1 | contig 13737 bp, 19 predicted proteins | sample 1571351 | NCBI WGS metagenome assembly OGHJ01 (sample SAMEA2582037, study PRJEB24529) | metagenome | biome: Human gut stool | place: China | collected 2011 | reverse complement strand
GTCGGTGCCGTCCGCCTCCCCGGACACCGCCCGGGCGGCCAGCGCCGCCGCGTCCGCCTTGCCCTTGGCTCTCAGCTCGTCCTTTGCCATGGTCACAATATCAGCCATTGCTCTCCACCCCTTCCTGATATGCCGCCTCCAGCTCTGCCTTGATGGCGCTCTCTCCGCCCCCGGCCTGCTCCAACTCCTGGATGCGCTGGGCCTGGAGCTCCACCTCCAGCGGCTTTCCCATGAGCACGGAGAGGGTGCCGTCCCGGTGCGCGGTGATGTCCCCCACCATGCTGTACTCGCTGTTGTCGTACTCCTCCGGCTGGCCCTCCTCCTGACACACGATGGCCCAGGCCAGCCCGTCCACAAACAGCGCCGCCGCCGCGGCGTAGTCCATCTCCAGCACGATCTCCTTGGTATCCCGCCCATCCCAGGCGGAATTCTTCAGGCGGCCGTTGATCTCCGCAGGATAGGTAGTGCCGTTGATTTTAATGCTTGTCATACTTCCTCCCATTTAGTAGGCGTCGAGATATACAGTTCCGTTTCCAGCTACGATCCCAACAAAGCGGTTATCGGTTTCTAATACATCAGTAAATGCTCCGCTTGTATAATTGTTAATCATCATCAACGTAAAATTTACGCGGAGCTCGTCCCCTTCCTCTGCTGTTCCAGTCCAAACCAGCTCATTCCCTCCGTTTCCTGTTACATATAAAGAATCTTGACGCTTGTCATTTAAAAATATATCTGCTACTGCCCCTCCACTATTTCCTTCCAGAACATTTACCGAAATCGTATATCGTGGCTTGAACGCAATATCATACCCCGTCCCACCCACCAGCGCCCGGCCCTTCTTAATGGCGTAGTTGGTTCCATTTACACGGCATTTCCCGCCGGTGATGCTGTAATTAGTCCCGTTGACCCTGACCTTGCCCGCCACGCAAACACCCCCTTACTCATAGGTCCAGTTGATGGTGCCGTTAGCCGTCGGATTGGTGTCGGCATTGCGCAGGCCGGACCCCCGAAGCCTTACCGTGGTGTAGTCGGTGCCGCTGATAACAGCGGTCTCTTTCACGAAGTTCGCGGGCGTCGTCCAGTAGGGACCGCCGCTTGTACTTTGCCGCAGAATGGAGTTTGCCGAGCTTGGAAATCCCAGCTGTGTCACGCCGCCGGTGCTCCCGCCCACAAACAGCCGGCCGTTCACAAACCCGCTGGCCGCCGCCGCACCCATGATCTCAGGGGTGAAGCCGATGGAGCTGGTCAAGAGGGGCGTTATAGACTCTCTGTATTCTCCAGATAGGTCGTAGTTTCTCTCCAGTTTAAAAATGTTTGCGTAGCTCGGGTCAGTAAAGTCAGTGGTTGATTCCATATAATCCAAAATGCTGATATTGTAGTGCCAATATTTTCCGCCTTCGTTCACATATAAATCAGCATAGTTCCCATCTACAATGATAGCGAATCTATTTTTCATATATGAATCGGTCAGCGTATGCCAAGCCAATTTAGAGGCTGATTTATTCAGTACCCCAGCACTACTTTCCGTCCGAACTACTATCTCCAGAATTCCGCTACCTTTCGATGCCGACCCTTTGACTGAAAGCAATGTTCGACTTGTTTTGTATGCACTATTTATACGGATACGGCCAACTCGAAACCATCCAGTATACGATGTTGCTCCGATACCAACAACAGCCGATCTCATATAATTCCGGTCCGCCGCCCCCACATCCGCCGCGTTTAGACTCACGTCGGAGGAGAGAGCCTTGTTGTTGATCTTTCTGGTGATTGGCACAAACAGTCCGCCCAAAAGCTCCTTGATGTCGCTCCAAAAGACCCGTTTGGTTTTGTTATTGGCCTGACTGTCCGTAATGACGGCGGCGTCATCGTCAACTAGATTTCCCTTGATCTCCGCGTTGGATATCCCAAACTCCGGAAGCTGCTCCTGGGGCACCTTCCCGTCTGCGCCCAGAGAGGCCACCCCGCCTGGGACGCCCTTTGCCGCCTCCATAACCACCGGTCTTTTTTCACCCTGTGCCATACTCACACCTCCTGTAATTTCAGAGTCCCGTCCTCCACCACCAGGGCGTACCCTGTCCCGGTGGTCAGGTCGGGCAGCTCCAGCTCCGTGGCGGTCAATCCGCCGGACACGCCGAGCAGCTTCAAAACGCCAGACTCCACAATCAGGGCGTACTGATCCCCGGTCACCCGGTCGGATAGGATCACGTTGTAGACCCCCTCCACCGCCGGGATGGCGATTCCCTCCGCCGCCGCCTGGGAGAGGCCGGCGTAATACTCCGCGCTCTGGGCGTGGTCCTCCGCCGCCTGGGCGCTGCCAGACGCCTCCTGGGCGCTCTCCGCGGCGCTCTGGGCACTCTGTCCGGCGGAGGAGGCGTATCCGGCGGCGCTGTTCTGGCTTTGCACGGCGCTCTGGGCGCTGGCTGTGGCTGTCCCTGCGGCCTGCTGGGCGGTCTGCGCCGCCTGGGCCGCATTCTGTGCGTCCTCCTGTGCCTGCTGTGCGTCATCCCGGGTCAGCTGGGCGTAATATTTGGCGTTGTCCGTGTCCTCTCCGGTCCTGGTCCCGGTTCCGCCCACCGCCCAGCTCTCGGCGGTCCGGCTCCAGCGCTCCGCCGCTCCGGCGTTTTCCCCGGAGGATTGGGCGCTGTTCCCGGCCTGCTCCGCCTCTTCGGCCGCCTCCTGAGCGCTTGCGGCCGCCTGTTCTGCTGCGGATTCGGCGGCCTGCCGGTCCTCCTCCAGAGTGTCCTCCAGGCCGTCCAGCTGCTGCAAAATCTGGTCCAGCTCGTTGGGCGTAATGGGCTGGGAGTTTCCGGCTGAATCCGGGATATAGGCCAGATGGACCGGAATTTTCTCCGCCTTTGTGGTGATCACCCGGTCCTCCGAAGTCCCCCGGAAGGTCACCCAGGCATATCCCCCCTGGGTCATGCACTCCCCCGGGACCGGCACGTCATAGGTGTCCGTCTCCCCGGGGACCAGACTGCCCAGCGCCACCACAACCTGAGTCGCCTCCAGCCGGAGCGCGTCCCAGAAGTAGGCCGTCTTGCCCGTCCCCTCCCACTGGCTGTCAAAATGGACCCGGAGGGTCAGCGCGTTTGCCGAGCCCACGGCTCCGGAGGCGTCCCCTCCAAACTGAATCCAGGGACCGCTCACCGACACCGGTACGATCCGATTTGCCATAATGCTGTCGCCCTCCTGTCAAAAAGCGCGGCGGGGAGCGGAGGAAAAGGCCCCCCGTGTCCTCGCCGCGCCGTGTCGCGTCGTCTCCTCTCCCCAACGGGCCGTCCGGCCCGCCGGGGTCCCCGGTTGGGGTGTTTTCGCGGAAGTATTCTGTTACAGCTGGGACATGGCCTTATGGGCCTGCTGCTGGGCCTGCTCCATGGTCTTGTATGCGGCCATCTCCTGGTCCGCCGCCTGCTGAAGCACCTTCAGGAACTTCCGCTTGATCTTTACGGGCACGCCCCGCTTGAGGCGGATGGTCTCCCCGTTCACCCCAACAATGATGTCCTTCTTGTTGGGCGACCCCAGCAGGGGGGCCATGTACTCCACCAGCTCGTCGTTGGGGTTGGCGGTCTTCTTCTGCACAGTCGCTGCCATAACGATTCCTCCTTACTTGCTGGCGGTGGCCTCGATCCGGACCATGTACTGCTGGACCAGGATCTCCGCCGTCTTGGTAGCCTTCCAGCCCACCGTGGCCCGCTGGTTCAGGGGGTCCCCGGACCCGGCACTGCCCAGCTGCTTGACGATGTGCTGCAGGCCGCCGCCGGTGATCTCGGTGACGCCGTAGGCGTCGTCGCCCAGGATCAGGGTGGAGTACACGTCCGCGCCATCCTTGCCGCCCTCGCCGGGATAGATCACGGCGTTGTCCGCGGCGGTCACATTGTCCGCCACCGTCAGCTGGCTGGTGGTGTTTGCGGTGACCTTGGTGACAGTGCCGCCGATGTTCACCATGCGGCCCACCAGGGCGCTGGCCTCTACCGTGCCGCCGTCGAAGGGGACCGTCTTTGTGGCGCTCACGCCGGAACCATTCACCGTCAGGGTCCGGCTGTCGCTGGCCAGGTCCGCGCCGGCGAACACCTTGGCCCGGCTGGACTGGACAAACCGCACGCCGTACAGCTCGCCGATCTCGTTCTGGTACACGTTCTCGGTGTCCACATACTCGTGGGGGGTCTTCCAGTCGGGGTCCTTCATCAGGTCGTACTTGCTGTACGGGTGGATGATACCCACGTAGTAGCCGTTGATCTGAGGCGTGTCCTGGGTCTCCAGGAAGCGAACCGCCCGCTTGATGGCGTCCACGGTCAGATTGCAGTTGTCATCCTCGCTGGTGTAGTACAGCTCGTCCCGGCTGTCCACCTGGCCCTGGCTAAACTGAACCACCGTGCCGGCGTTGATGATCTCCCGGGTGATGGTGTCCAGAGTCCGGCCCGCCTGGCTGGCGATCAGCTTGGTGGCCTGGACCAGATTGTTATCGATGGCAGTCATCATCAGCATGTCAGACAGAGTGACATATCCGCCGTACTGCTTCACCTCAGAGGTGATGGTCTTCACGGTGAGGGACTGGCCGTCCGGGGTCACCCCTTCGGTCAGGGGGGTGGTCTGCTCAGGCAGGGGGTCGTACTGGCGGAACTCGATGACCTTGCCGCCGTTCTTGGGGATGGGGTGCTTCTGGCCAAACTGATCGTGGACCAGCTCGGGCTCCGCTAAGTCGATCAGATAGTCGGAGTAGAAGGTCTTCATCTCCGCCGACATGCCGTCGCCGGTGGTCACGTTGGGATTGAGCTCCCCGTCAAACAGAGAAAGCATGACGGGCAGCAGAATGTAGTTTCGAATGGTTTTCATGGTTGATCTCCTTTCCGAGGAGAAAAGGAACCGTTGTCACGCTGTGGATTGGGCGCATGGCCGGGTCGCTTTCGCTGCGGCTCGGGCAAAACCCGGTCCCGCACGGCGAGCCCTGGGCTTTTCCCCTCGATCCGCTCCAAGCTCCCCTATGCGCCTATCCTCCGCGCTTATAGTTTGATTTTCTCCCCGCGCGCCGCTCGCTTGACGACCTCCGCCCGGTCCTTCTTGGTCCACTGGCTGGGGTCGTCCTTCACTACAAATGCGCTCTGAGAGGATGTGCCGTTCTCTGCCGGGCGGGCCCCTTTGGCCCGGATACCCTCCACCACCTGCTTTTCGGTGGTCTTGGCGGTATTCTGGGCCACTCCGGCCTTGATCTCGTCCATGTGCTTGACCTCGTAGGCCAGCCGCACCGGAACGCCGGATCTCAGCATGGAGAGGAACTGGGGGTCCTTCGACTCAGCGGCCAGATCGAACTCCGGGTAGTCCGCTTTCATCTGCTCAGCCTCGCCGTACCATTTCTGAAGCTGCTGCTGGGCGGCCTGCTGACTCTGCCGCTGCCGCTGGGCCTGGCGCAGAGCCAGGTTTTCCCGCTGGAGCTTCTGGAACTGCTTGTACTGCTCCACGCTCATGCCGGCCTCCTCGGCCGCCTCGCTCCAGTACGCGTCATCGTTCTCAATGGCGGCGGACAGCTTGCTCAGATCCCCGTCGCCGATCTTGTACCGCTGCATCAGCATGTCCAGAATGGGCTTCTGCTGGGAGAGCTGCGCTTCCAGATTCTTGGTCTCCCGGAACCGGTGGTCAATGATCCACTGGGTGTCCTCGGTATACTGGTCCTTGTACTCCCCGTCCACCATGGCCCGGTAGGCACGGCGCTTGTCCTCCAGAGTGTCGGACGTGGTTTCCACGCCCTGCTTCTTGGTTTCCTCCCCGGCGTCGGGAGGTGCGGCCTGCTGGTCCCCGGCGGCCGCCGGCTGGTCCTGCTTGCCAAACTTCACATTGCTGTACTCGCCCGAACCCCGCCGCTGTGCGGCGGTTGTCTGATTGCCCCGGCGGGTGGCTCCGGGGTCCGTCTGCTGGGAATCGCCCTGAGTGCCGCTCCCTGCGCCCTCTCCGGCTCCGGCGGCTGCCGCCCCGGCTGCTCCGCCGTCGAACAAGCACAGGTTCACGTGCAGAATATCGCTTGATTTCATGGAAAATCCTCCTTCGCGGGCATTTTCGCGTCCCGTGTGCGCGTCCTCCCTGAGAGGGCGGCTGTCACCCAGCATGGTCGGGCCGCCGCCCCCATCAGTATAGGAGGTCCATCCTCATGGTATCAGGGGCGGTTCTGGATTGCGCCCCGAAACTCAAAAAATTTTTTATTCCTCCAAAATTTCCATCCGAAGGTAGTCCGGCTCGCTCTCTGCCAGTTGGCATAACCCAAGCAGAACCGCCTCACAAGCCCCAACACACCGGTCATCCCCGCTGGCATGGATACGGACACGGCCCGGCTCCAGCTCCGCAGCGTACACCTCCGCCCGGACCTCCCGCTCCGCGTTGGTCAGGTATCCGGCCAGAGCGTACACCAGCCCCGAAATGGCGGCACATACCGAAGGGCTCCCCGTGGCATGGCCGTCCAGCACCAGCAGGCACCGGCTGCCCTCCAGCTCCGCATATCCCGTCGTCATAGCTGGCCACCTCACTGCGGCGCCGCAGCGCTGCTCCTGGCATTCATGTCGGGGGTGGAACGCTGTGCCAGTCGGGTCCCATAGTCCGTCATAGGGGTCTGGGCCTGCTGGACCGCGCCCGCCAGGTCAAAGCTCAGTCCACCACCGCCGCTCTGCCCGTTGCTGCCTCCGCTCTGGCCCGACGCCGTGCCGCCGATCCCCATGTCCTTCCCGGTGAGCGTCTGGATAATGAGGGCCATCTGGTCCATCTGCTGGGACATCTGCTGGCAGATGTTGAGCAGGGTCTGCCCCTGCTGGACCCGCTCCTTTACCTTGTCGATTCCCTCAAATTCCATCATTTCCAGGGCCCCCAAGGCCTCCTGGGCCCGCTCCGGGTTGAAAAAGCCCATGTTGTACAGATCCTGGGCCCGCTGGTTCTGCTCCATGCGGCTGAAAGGGTTCTTCTTCTGGGCCTTGATCTTCACGTCAAAGATGGGCCGCCGGTAGATGGGCTCCTGCCCAGGGTAGGCCTCCGGGATGGGCTGGTCCCGGATGGCGGAATTGTTGATGTCAACAAAATCGTACTGCCCCGGGGCGCTGCCGGTGATCCGGAAAGAGCGGGTCTCGTCGTAAAACTGCCGCATGAGCTCGATGCACATGGAGTTGATTTTCACATGGGTTCGGTAGCTGGCCGCGATCATGTCCCGGCTGGCCTTGTTGCCCGCCTCCTGCAGAGCCGCAATGGCCGCAGCCGCCGTCACACCAGACCCGGCGCTGCCGCTGTTCACGTCCCGGTTGGCCGCCGTGTCCTTCATCTCCTCCACCTTCATGTTGATAATATCCACATAGATGGAGCTGAGGGGCTGGGTGACGATCTCCTGTATCCGCTTGTCGTCCAGCTCCCCCTGCACGTGAACCAGGGGCTTGGTCCAGTCTTTGAACTCCTCCTCGTTCACGCCGGTGTTGGAGGAGACGAAGAAGCGCTTCTTGGTGGTCATCATGGCGTTTTCCATGATATTGGCGGACAGCTTGTCGATGTAGATCTGCGGGTCCTTGCAGATGGCCACATAGCCGAAGCCCACCGGCGTCCCCTTCTCCGGGAACATCACGTCCAGCACCACGGGGTAGAGCCCGTGGTCATAGAAGCCCCGCTCCCGGTACCGTTTGTCGTTCTCGCTGGCAAACAACAGCGTGTCCCCCACGAACTTGGCATAGTGCAGGATGGTCCGCCCGGATGCGCTCTGGACCTTGTAGTACCAATCCACCACCACGCTCTTTCCGCTGGTGTCCACGGTGTCGTCGTAGATGTACTGGCTCACGTCGATGGTGCTGCCGCCCAGGTGCCCCTTGTGCTCGGGATACCGCTGCTCCAGCACCTCCTCGTCCACCAGCTCCACCAGAAACAGGTTCCGGCTGTCCTGGATGTCCGTGATCCCCGGCTCCCAGAACAGCTTCAGCAGGTCGATCTCCCGGATGTCGATGTCCCCCAGGCCGTTGTCCTTCTTGCTGTTCCAGAACACCCCATAGGCTGCCGTGCCGTGCTTCAGCTTTTCCCACCAGTTGTCCGAGTAGGTCTGCTCGAAGTCGTTGTACTCCAGCACCACCGGGAGGACTGAGGAGAGCACCTTTGCGCTCTCGTCGTCGCTGCGCTCCCGGGGAAGGACTACCGGCTCGGGGTAGTTGTCCATCGCGTCCGCATGCTTATTCATAATCGCATTGAACAGCCAGGCGGACGTGGGCTCCGGCTGTATCTCCTCCGGCTTGCAGGGGTTCTGCTTCTTCCGCATGACCTGCCAGTGTCTCAGCTCATACCACAGTTCGTCCTCGATCACCCGCGTCTCCAGCATGGTCTTCCCCTGCTTGTACTCGGTCAGGATCTCCGCGGCCCGGGCGATCTCGTTACGGCCGATCCTGGGGCGCTCCGGCTCCGCTCCCGTGCGAAAGACTCCCACCAGGGGCGCGTCCTGGGCGCCGGTCAGCAGCAGCGCCGCCAGCTCCGGATTGACTGTGTCCTCTGGCTCCGCCCCCGGCGCGGCGTAGGGCACTCCCTGGCCCCGCCCCTCCTGGGCGGCCTCTGGGGCTTCCCGCTGTTCTCTCTGTGTGAATCTCGGCATATGTCAATACCTCCTGTAAAATTCGTATCGGTCGTACTGGTTGTCCTGGTCCGTGTCCAGGGGATTGTATGGCCTTGGTATCTCTGCCGGCCGCAGTCTGGGGCTGATGGGATTTTTCATGCATACATACCGCAGCTCGTCGTATATATGGTCTTCTCCGTCTGTGTCGATGTCCTCCACGTCGGTCTCGTCATAGACCAGGTTTGGCACCGTTCGGATGAAGTGCCTGCAGGTGTCGAACACATACAGCATGGGCCGCCCGTCCTCGTCAAAGGCCAGCCGGTGGTGGACCTGCATTTTCCCGTTGATCCGAGCGTGGTCCCCTTTCTCGAAGTACACCCGCTCCCGCTCCATCAGGGCGCCAATGCTCTCCGTACCGTCTGACTGCCAGATGGCCGGGTCCCCCACGCCGAAAATTTGCTTGCCCATCAGGTTTGGGTCCTCCGCCTCAATGCGGCGGATCTCCTGGGCGACGCGGGACGGCTCCCACTGGACGCCGGTGTTGGGCGTTCCCGTGCAGCCGTACAGCTCCCGAATGCGATACATGCGCCGCTCGTGGTCCACTGCGTACCAGCCCACCGAGAAGGGCCTGGAGTAGCCCCAGTCGAACCCCCGCCATACCCGCCAGGAGTCCGGCACCCGGAATGGATGGATCACATGGGTCCACAGCCGGTCCCCATAGTGGTCCGGGTCGTTGCGCCACTCAGTGAACACCTGGCCGCTGAAGGTGTCCCAGTCTCCGTACAGCAGGGCTTTCCGCTCCGCTTCCGGCATGGAGGCCAGCCGCCGCACATAGTCCGGGTCATTGTTCAGCAGGGCCGGGTTGTCAAACACCGAAGACGGCACAAAGATCCGGCTCTGCCGCGCCCGGTGTTCCTGCCCGCTGGGGTCCCTCCAGGTCACGTCCTCCCAGATGGTGGTCATGGGTTTCCCCGCGGTGACGAATCGCTCCTTCACCCACCCGTGGCCCACCCCGCCCGGGTTGGCCGTGGCTCTCGTATAGACCCGCGTCCCCGCCCCGTTTGGGCGGTTTCGCGAGAACAGGTAGCTGTACTCGTCCCAGGTAAAATGCGTCAGCTCGTCCACGCCGATAAAATCAAACGCCTTGCCCTGATAGTTGTACTTGTCCTGTGTGTGGTTCAGGCTGCCAAAATAGATCTTCGCCCCGCTGGGAAAGGTCCAGGTGTGGGCGCTGGCGTTGTACCGGGCCTTGGGATAGGCCCTGGGGTAGTAGTTCAGGCTCTTGTCGATCAGCTCCGCCAGCTGGGGAAAGGTCTTTCGGAGTATCAGCCCCTTGTAGTACGGAATGCCAACCTGCCGCAGGGCCTCAATCACCAGCGCGTCCGACTTCCCCCCGCCGGCGGCCCCGCCATACAGGGCCTCGTACTCCGGCCGGGCCATGAAGGCCGCCTGCTTGGGCTGGGGTTGCCACACTACGTTACCCATCCGACTCGCCCCCATCCATGAGGGTGTCGTCTACCGCCGGGAGCAGCACCACGCCGCCCTCCTGGCCCGGATCATCTCCCTTGTCCTCCTGGGGCTTGTAGGCCCATTTCCCTTTCAGGCGGTTTGCCAGCCAAAACATGATGGCCGTGGTGTCCGCCGGGATGTGGACCTCGTCAAATCCAGTCTCCAGCCGCTCATACTCCCGCAGCCGTCTCCCGGTGTCCGGGTCGTACTCCTCCTCCTTGACCTTGAAGGTCTTTTTGACCGTGGCGTTGTATCCGTGGCACTTCTTCAGCAGGTCGTTTTCCACTTCAACGTCCACGACCTCCTTCCCGCGCGCGAGGGCCTCTGAAAACTCCGGGTGGTCCTTTTTGTACAGATTCAGTGTGGAAACCGCCACGCCCAGATTGTGGGCGATCTGCTTTTCCACGAGGCCGTCCCGGGCCCACGCCTCCACCAGGTCCAGCTTGGGCAGCACATGGGTCTCATATTTACTTTTCGCCATGGGCCGCACCTCCCTGATGTTCTGCCTCCATCCTAGCAAGGAGACCGTCACATTGCGCCCCGAAACCGGAGAAAACTTGATCATATTCGTGACGCCACGAACATGAAAAGGCCCCGGGGACATGCCCCAGGGCCAACGGCTTATTTCTTCTCGATCTGATATGTCACGCCATATCGCCGCTTCCCGCACTGCTGGCAGTCGATCTTCTTCGCGATCCCGCCCGCGGGCTTCACGGTGTAGGCCTCTTTCAGCTTCTCAGCACACGGCCGGCACAGTTCCAGTTTTTTCATCTCTATCCCCTCGTATAAAGTTCTATATCTTTTGGATTATATACAAACAGAGAACCCCGAAAAACAACTTCATCCCGTTCAATATTTTCCTTAGATTGTAACAAAATGGCATCTCTTTTCAAAATCTCTCGTGCCATCTCACGCGCCATCCGGTCCTTGATGTACTCTGGAAAATAACGGGCTCCAAAACCGAAGAACTGCTCTTCGCCCACGCGAAATTCCACTCGTAACTGAATGGGATCTATGTTCACAACGGGACTCACAATTCTTGTCTGCTCGATTTTCTGGATGTCAAACCCACCCAGCTTCCGGATCAGCCACCGGCGCATCCGGTTCAAAAGTTCACTCATGCTCACCGCCCTCCCTCCAGTCTCTCCCGCCACCGCGCCAGCTTGGCCTCCATGGTCCTCTGGTCCGCTGCCAGTCCCAGCAGCTCCAGGCACAGCGCAGTGTCGCTGATCTCCTCCTCCAAGTTGGACTCCGCCGCCTCCCGGGTCACCGGCGTGGGGTTGATCCCCGTCATGGCCCGCCGGAGCTTCAGGGCGGCCTGGGCCATCTCCGTCGCCTCCTCCGCCAGCTGGGCCAGGATCTCGTCCGCCGGCAGGGGGATGGGGGGCTTGCGGATAATGCGGTCGGGGTGGTTAATGGCATTTATTAACACGGAAGCGGCTGTCATTTTGCACGAAAGAGAAGAAATGATAACCCGACCATCTTCACAAACGCAAAGATTTTCTTCCGATCCGTCCGTGTGCCGATATTTAAAGTCTTCTTCCACCTCAACCCCAAGTACCTCACAAATTCTCGGCTTGTCCATGTTGGCCTCCTCCAAATGCACGCGTGCGTTTTCGATGGCATCAACGTGCGTTTTTTCGTGTGTTTGCATGTGTTTCCTCCAAACTTTTATCTTTTGCGTCACTTTTTGGAAGTACAGTTTCAATCTTGCGCTGGCCCCAGGAACAAAAATGATTATCCCCGTCATGATCTAAGTATGAGTGGTGGTGGAGTTCACACAGCATTCGCTTCCCGTTTTCCCATTCATCGCAGATTTTGTAATAGATACACTCCCGGCACCTGACCACAGGCACGGCGTCGATGGTGGTGGCAAGATCAATATGGGACGGCGGTATGCACCAAAGCACGTCCCCGTCCCTAAGCCAGGAATGCTCTTTTTCCATCAGTGCGTCTGCATCAATCAGCCTCATGCTCGTCCTCCTTGTCCATGCGAGCGCCGCAGTTGGGGCAGTAGTTGGTTGGCAAATCCAATTCATTGACCCATTTCGCATTTTTGGCGTAGGTCTTATAGCAAACAGAGCAGTACAAATGATGTGGATATGCGTCCGTTGTCATCCATCTCCCGTGCCGCATCTCCACCACATCGGCGGCTTTCAAACCAAGCAAAATGGATTTGATCTGGAAATAGGAATCTGTGCCCATGGCCTTGTCGAGAATATCTCTGGCTCTAAAATAACTATCCATCCTACCTCCTCCGTTCCAGCGCGTCAGCGATCCGCTTTAATTCTTCCTTAATTCCTCGCAGTTGATCCTGCCCGCTCATATCCTTGAAAAGTAGCAACAGAAACAAAGCAATTGCAATCACTTGCAAGGTTGCGTCAATCTCGGTCATTCCTGCTCCCTCCGTAGTGCGGCCTCGGCATCTTGCCGGGCTTCGTAGGCCGCAAAGTGACGACCGCATAGCCATTTATAACCGTCAGGCGTTGGCCTCCCGCCGGTTGCCCATTCGTGGCATCCGTCCTCCTGGCACTCGCATTCCGGTGCAGGTTTGGGGTCGGGCCAGCCCAAAAGGCTCCATGCCCATTCGAGGGTGGATAGGCCGCCGGTGGTGTACGCCGGTCTCCCGTCAGGGGTCGTGCCGTGATAGCCAAACTGCCTTGCTACGTCCTCGGCAAACTCTCTCAGCGTATCATGCACCTCCACCAGCTCCCGTAGGCGGTCAAGGTCGTAGTTGTCGCCAAGGATGTCTTCAATTTTCGCCAACCTATGCACAAGAGCTGGGATTTTGCACGGAGTTGGCTGTGTGCAGTGTCTCGTGCAATGTGCATCCAATCCGCAGTAGTCCCAAGGGTCATTACACGCCTTGGTAAGCATTTTGTCAGTCAACCGTTCCACGCTCATTCCTCCTGTTACAGTTCGAATTTGCTGAAATATTCCAGTACTTCACGCATTGCCATCTGCATGCCTACATACTTCTGGTACTCCGCAGAATAGGTCTGATTAGAGGCGTGCCGCCCCTCGTTGTCTTTTCTGAAAATATCGTTTGCGGTGTTGCGATAGAATACCAGTAAATCCGAAAAGTACTCTTCTGCCGCGTCCGCGTTAAACACCGGCTTTTTGGTATCACTCACACTCATTCCTCCTTGTGCAGGCCGCGCCATTCTGGTGCAACAACCATCACAAGAATCTGCACTTCTATCATGCTTGTTGCACCAATTATCAGCAGAATCCCAATGTTTGCAAGCAGGACATCCTGTCCATTGGAAAATTTCCTTAATAGCTGCATCCCTCTCCTGCTTCACCTGCTCCAGCTCGGCCCGCAGCTTCTCGTTCTCTTCGCTCATTTCTCCAAGCCCTTTTGCGTACCCCTCCAAACGCACATCTTCAATTTCCCCCCGCAGCCTCTCGTTTTCAGTTTGGAGCGTGGAGAGGGCGGTGGCAGCCTCGTCGCAAATACTGCAATATCTCCCATAGGCTCGCACACATGAAACGCCGTGCTGTCGCAATGTCTCAATCAGCTTCTCAATGTCCATCAGGTGTCTTCCTCCCCCTCCGGCTCGTAGTAAACAAAATCCGTCCCTGCATTTGGCTTATGCAGTGCCAATGCCACAGGGTCAATGCAGTTATAGCACGGGGCCTCAACGGTCATTTTGTTTTTGTGCCTGCAGGTT
>OGHJ01002845.1_pt1 | contig 13754 bp, 14 predicted proteins | sample 1571351 | NCBI WGS metagenome assembly OGHJ01 (sample SAMEA2582037, study PRJEB24529) | metagenome | biome: Human gut stool | place: China | collected 2011 | reverse complement strand
TCCGCCTGCGGCGGCGGCTGCGGCGGGAGTTGCTGCCACTGCTCCGATGAACACCACTAAAAGTACAAAAAGTCCCGGTACATCTGTGATGTACCGGGACTTTTTACGGTTAACGATCGGGGAGCCGCTCGGCGTCCTCACTGGCCATCAGGCGGCCCAGCTTGAGCATCTCAGGGGCAATGAAGAGGGCCACAATGACTCCCGAGGAGATGTCGGCAATGGGGCCGGCGTAGAGGATGCCGTCCAGGCCGAAGAAGGTGGGCAGGATGAGCAGCAGAGGGATGAGCAGCAGCAGCTGCCGCAGCATGGAGAGCAGCGACGCCTTCAGCGGCTGGCCGGTGGCCTGGAAGTAGCTGGTGGAGACAATCTGGAAGCCGGCGCAGAAGATACCAAACATATAGGTCCTCATACACCGGACGCCGAAGTCGGCGAAGTTCTGGTCGCCCGTGCCGAAGAGGGAGAGAATGAGCTCGGGTGCCGTCTGGCAGACGGCCCAGCCGGCGGTGATAGCGATTGTGGCGGTAATGACGGCGATAAGGTAGGTCTTGCGCACCCGGTGGAATTTCCGGGCACCCCGGTTGAAGCCCAGGATGGCCTGGGCGCCCATGCCGATGCCCACACAGATGGAGCCCAGGATCATGGCGATCTTCATGACGATGCCCATGGCCGCCTGAGCGGTCTCACCGCCCACGGGGTTTAAGTCACCATAGTATTTCAGGGAGTTGTTCATGACGATCTGCATGATGCAGGCCACACCCTGGGTGATGCCGGAGGAGATGCCCAGCGCGCAGATACGGCTGCACAGGTCCCGCCGCAGTCCCATAAGGCGCCGGTCAAAGCGCATATGGATGCCTTTTTTCCAAAAATAGAGGGCCAGAACCACCGCGGAGATGAGCTGGGAGGTGATGGTGGCGATGGCGGCTCCCCGGACGCCCCAGTGGAAGATGAAAATGTAGATGGGGTCCAGGATGGTGTTGAGGACGGCGCCGATGATGATGCCGTACATGGACATTTTAGGGCTGCCGTCGGCCCGGACCATGTTGGAGAGGGTCACCGACAATACGCTGAATGGCGCGCCGATGAGGATGATGGAGGTATAATCCTTGGCATAGGGCATTACGGTATCCTTGGCGCCGAAGGCCCGGAGCATGGGCTCCAGGAAAATCAGCCCCAGGGCCATCATGACGATACCTGCCAGAATGGACAGGACAAACAGGTTGTTGAGGGTACGACCCGCGGCCTTCTCGTCGCCCTCGCCCATCTTAATGGAGGCGTAGGCACAGCCGCCGGAACCGATCATAGTAGATATGGCCAGCATGATGGTGACCACCGGGAAGGCGATGGTGGTTGCGGCATTGCCCAGCACGCCCACACCCTGACCAATAAATATCTGGTCCACGATATTGTAGACCGAGTTGACCAGCATGGAGACCACCGAGGGTACGGAAAATGCCAGCAGCAGCTTGCTGACGGGTTCATAGCCCAGAGGGTTTTCTCCCGGTCGTCTCACCTGCTCCATCTGTTCAGATGTCATTGCTCTTTTTCTCCTCCTGTTCCAATGCCAGAATGGCGTTCTCGGCGACACGGGACACCAGGTCCTTGACCGTCTCCGCCTCTTCCGGCGTCATCCCCTGGGTGAGCATTTCGTTCCAACGGATGCGGGCGGCATACCCCTCCTGGACAACAGGTTCGGCCTTCTCTGTGGCGTACAGCCGCCGGATCCGCCGGTCGTGCTCATCCGCCTCGCAGCGGACATACCCCAGCTCCTCCAGCTTCTGTACCGCTCGGGTCACCGTCCCCTTGTCATAAAGGCCCATCCGCGCCAGGTCGTACATACTGATCCCCTGATGCTCATAGATGCGCAGGAGAAAGAACTGCTGTCCGCAGCCAATCCCCCAGGGCGCCAGGACCCGGTCATAAAAGCGATTGGCCATCCGATACGCGATGGACATATTCCGACCCAGAAATACAGACTCGTCCATAGTGTCTGTCCCCTTTCCGTGGTGCTCCGTGCTCACGGCGCTCTCTCTGCCGCCGTTCCCCAGGGCCCATACAGAATACCACATAGTAGTTGCATGGTCAATCATAATCGACAAAAGTCCCCTGTTTCCCACCGGGAAACAGGGGACTTTTCAGGAAAGAGAGCTAAAATACGCCAAATTCCAGAGATAGGATGGATCATCCGGCTTGTAGCCGCCCGCCCGCTGGTTCCAGGCCTCGGCCTCCGCGTGGCGGCCCAGCCGGTCCCAGCACACACACAGCTGGATGCAGGGTAGGAAGCCGTAGCAGTCCGGCTGGACAAAGCCGCCGCCCTCGTCGTTCCGTTCCCGTGTAAGGGCCAGTTCATACCAGAAGATGGCCCGCCGCCACGCCTCCCGTGCCTGGAAGTAGGCGCCCAGGGCACAGCAGGTCTCCGCCCTGGGGTCGTCATAGCGAAAGCTGTCCAGCAGGGCCTGGAGAGCGCCGCTCTCGTCGCCCGCTTCCGCCCGGCACCGGGACAGCAGCCGGCAGGCCTCGATCTCGTCCTCCACCCAACCGCCCCCCCGGGCCAAAAAGTCCTCCAGCTGCTTTGCCGCGTCAGCGTACCGCCGGTGGTCCAGGAGTTCCCTGGCGTAGTAGAACCGCTCCCGTGGGGAGAACGCCTCCCCACGGGCCAGTTTCCCCTCGTAGATGCGCAGGTTCCGGTCCGGGTCGCCAGGACCCTCCTTCCGGTGGGTCACCGCCGCTTTGGCCCAGAGCACCTTGCCGAAGGGGGCGATGGCCTCGTGGACCGCCCCCTCCCACAGGTCCCGGCCCAGGTTCCGCACCACCCGCTCCCGGTAGCAGGTGAAGACCGGCCGCCCCATCGCATCCAGGCCGCTGTGATAGGGCAGCATCACCACGTCCACCTCGGTGGACAGGGTGCGCTTGAGGTCCAGGAAGGCCTCCCGGTCCGCCGGCAGGAGGACATCGTCGGCGTCCAGCCACAGGAGGTACTCCATCCGCCCCTTGGAAAAGGCGAAATTCCGGGCGGCGGCGAAGTCGTCCCGCCAGGGAAAGTCATAGACCCGGTCGGTATAGGAGAGGGCCACCGCTCTGGTGGCGTCGGTGCTGCCGGTGTCCACGATGACCATCTCGTCCACCAGCCCCGCCGCGCTCTCCAGGCAGCGGCCCAGTACCTTCTCCTCATTCTTCACGATCATGCACAGGCTGATCGTCGCCATGCTGGCACCCCCTTCTCCCCAGCCTATGCCTGGGCCGAAAAAAGGTGCCGCGCCGGATCAGTTCAGCCGGGGCAGGCCCCGCGTCTCCTCCACCGGCATGGAGAAGAGGACGCCGTGGCTCTCCGTGGCCGCTCCGGCAGCCCTGTTCACCGCCTCCATAATGGGCAGCCGCAGTTCCCTGGGCGCCAAGATGGCGACGATGTCCTTTTCCAGCCAAACGCCGTTGTCGCCGCTCTTCTCTGTCTCTTCACCCACACGGCGGCCATGAAGGATCGTCCCTCCCCTGGCTCCGGCAAGTTTGGCTGCCGCCATAACCGTGTCAGTGCAGCCGCTGTTGACGACCACCACGATCAACTCATTCTTCCCTTGCTCCGGCATATGTTCCTCCTGTTCTGTACCAGTCCTGTGAGCCTGGCTATTGATAAATCTGGCGGCCGCGCCGCTTACCGCGGACAGCGGAATGGTAAAAAGGATTCCCTTTCCAGGCGTGGCAAGCTGGAGCTTTTCCCCCGCCGCCTGCAAAAGTCCCGGAATGGTACAGCCGGGAACCAGAGAAAACACCACGTCCTTCTCTGTCTCGCCTAACCCCAGGTAATCCAGCAGCTCTGAATTGGCCGTTCCCCGTCCAGGGGTTCCATAGTGAAGGGGAAGGCCATAGCTGGCGAAGAGCTCCGCAGCCCGTGCGCCCTTGCCCCGGTCCAAAATGATGACCATGAGCCGGATACGCATATCTTCCTTCATGGCTCACCCTCCTCTAAAATGCCCGCAAGGACGTCGTCGTAAACGATAATATCCTGGCCGCTGTCCATGACCAGGCGATCAGCCTCAGCCTCCTTGCGCGACTTTCTCTGATAGACCAGCCCCAGGGTCTGAATGGCCACCAGCGGCGTCATCGCCACCATGGCCACCACGCCGAAGGCATCTGTGAGCACATTACCGCCCATCGCATCACATGCGCCCATAGCAAAGGCCAGGAGGAAGGTGGCGGTCATGGGCCCGGAGGCCACACCGCCGGAGTCAAAGGCAATGGCGGTGAAGACCTTCGGCACCCGGAAACTGAGTCCCAGGGCCACGGCGTATCCGGGCACCAAAAACCAGAGAATGGAGATGCCGGTGATTACCCGCAGCATGGCCAAGCCAACAGCCACCGCCATACCGATGGAGAGCGTGGTCCCCATGGCCTGCTGGGAGATAGCCCCGCCGGTGATCTCCTCCACCTGCTGGTTGAGCACCCGTACCGCGGGCTCCGCCGCCACGATAAACCAGCCCACCAGCATTCCGATGGGGATCAGCACCCAATGATACTGAAGCTGGGCCACCTGCACACCCACGAAATGCCCTGCCGGCATAAAGCCCACATTCACTCCGGTGAGGAAGAGTACCAATCCTACGTAGGCATAGGCCATGCCCACGATGATCTTTACCATCTGACGCCGCCGCAGGCGAAGCGCCACAATCTGAAAAATGGCGAAGAAAATCACAATGGGAGCCAGGCCCAGAGCCACTTCCTCAATATATTCCGGGAACCCAGAAGCGAAATACTGTCCCACATCCGCCGTGGTCTCCAGATTTGGGATGGTGAACGGGGTGTAGCTCAGATCCGAAGAATTGTAGCACAAACCCAGAACCATTACCGCCAGAATGGGCCCTATGCTGCTCAGGGCCACCACGCCGAAGCTGTCGGCGTCTGAACCGGAATCCTTCCGCAAGGCGGTGAGCCCGGCTCCCATGGCCATGATAAAAGGGACCGTAATAGGGCCTGTAGTCACGCCGCCGGAGTCAAAGGCCACCGCCAGGAACTCCTTGGGGACTAGAAAAGCAAGCACAAAGACAACGATGTAAAAGCCGATCAGCAGCCGGTTGAGTTCCCAGCCGAACTTTGCGCGCAAAAGGGCGATCACCATGAAAAGCCCCACGCCAGCCGCCACAGTGAGAATGATGACCATATCCGGAACCGCCGGCACCTGTTTGGCCAAGACCTGAAGATCCGGTTCTGCGATGGTGACAAAGGCTCCAATCAAAAAGCACAAAGGGGCCATGGCCCACATTCGCTTTCCATTGGCAATCTGTCTTCCGATGCCGTCTCCAATTGGCATCATCGACATGTCCACACCCAGGGAGAAAAAACCGACTCCCACAATCAGCAATACTGCCCCCACCAGGAAGAGCATCAGCGAGGCCACCGGCATGGGAGCCACGGTGAAACTCAGAATCAGGACAATTCCGGTGATGGGTACCACAGAAGTAAGCGCCTCCAACACTTTTTCTTTCAGCTTCTTATTCATTGACGCCTCCCTTAACATAAAATGTATAGTATTCCGCTTTCTATTCTAACATTTTTCCCGCCTCGCGTAAACCATTTTCGTATAGAAAATAAAAGGCGGGACAGAGCAGTTCTGTCCCGCCGGAGGTTCCCCTCTTCAGGTCCTCCCATTGGTTCTATCTTTTGTGCGTGCATATCGGCAGATTCAGCAGCCGCTCTCCCGGTCCTGCCGGATCAGGAGCTTTACCGCTTCAATGCCCACCTCGATGGCGGCGGAGAGGTCGTGGCTCTCCTTCTGGTCCAGGCCGGCGGCCTCCCGCTCCTGGTTCCACACCACATGGAAGCAGGAGCCGCAGCGCACACCCAGGGCGGCGGCGCAGCAGAAGAGGGCGGCAGACTCCATCTCGGAAGCCAAAACGCCCAGGCGCTTCCATGCCTCCCACTTGGCCTGGAGCTCATAGCTCACCGGCATGCGGGCAGGGTCGTGCTGGCCATAGAAGGAGTCCTTGCACTGGACCACACCGGCGTGCCAGGACTTGCCCAGGTTCTTGGCGGCCTGGACCAGGGCCTCCTGGATCCGGTGGTCGGATACGGCGGGGAACTCGATGGGAGCATATTCCCGGCTGGCACCATCATGGCGGACGGCGCCGGTGGCGATGACCACATCGTCGCTCTGCACCTGAAGGGCGATGCCGCCGCAGGTGCCCACACGGATAAAGGTATCGGCGCCGATGGCGTGGAGCTCCTCCATGGCGATGACGGCGGAGGGGCCGCCGATGCCGGTGGAACAGACAGACACCTTCTCTCCCAGAAGCGTGCCGGTATAGACGGTATATTCCCGGTTGGACTGGACCTTGACGGGATCATCAAAATAGGCGGCGATCTTCTCACACCGGCCGGGATCTCCCGGCAGGATACAATACCGGCCTACGTCGCCTTCTTTACACTGAATATGGAACTGAAGCTCATGCTGCTGCATCTGCTCGCCTCCTGTAACATTAGGGTAGTTTGATTCTACCACATCTCACCTATTTTTGCAAGAAATCCGCCTTCTCCCAGCCGGTTGTAACCATTTGTAATTGCAATTTTTCCGTCGTTTCGCTACAATGTAGTATACCAGTTTGGGGAAAGTGCCGCTTCTTTGTCTCTGTGAGCGGGACTCCTCCATCTCAACATGCCCGGCGGGATTCTCTGCCGGTGGAAAGAAGGCATTTATGAAACGAAGCGCTCTCCTGTGCGTGCTGGCACTCCTCCTGGGCGCCACCGCCGGTCTGCTCCTCAACTTCAGTCAGCTTGACGGCCGCGGGCTTCTGGCCTCAAACGCCGCTGCCGCCACTACTCCGAGCACTGCCCTGCTCAGTCCCTACACCACTGTAAGCTCCGTCGATCCGGACAGCAACGCCCCGCTGTTAGATGCGGGAAACGCCGTCCTCGCCGCCCTCAAGAAGGATGACATCCAGACGTTGTCCACCTTGGTGGACCCGGAGCGGGGCGTTACCTTCACCCCCTACTCCACCGTAGACCCCCACAGCGACCTCACCTTCTCCCCCGACCAGCTCACCCAGGCGGGCGCCAACGGCACCCGATATGTTTGGGGCTACACCCAGGGCAAGGGCGACCCCATCACCATGACCCTGCCGGAGTATCTGGACAACTACGTCTTCAACGCCGACTATACCCAGGCACCCATCATCGGAGTGGACTCCGTCCTCTCCTCCGGTAACTCCCTTGAAAACGTTCGGGATGCCTACCCGGGAGACCGTTTTCTGGAATATTACTTCCCGGGCCAGGACCCGGAGGTGGGCGGCCTGGACTGGTGTGCTCTCAAGCTTGTTTTCCGCGACGTGGAAGACAACGGCACCTACCGGCTGGTAGGCATCATCCACAGTGAGTGGACCATATAATGAAAACCAGGGCGCCGCAGCTGCGGCGCCCTGGTTTTTTACTGTTTTGCTGTCTGCCAACGCACTACCACTCGGAAAAGGTCTCCCTCCAGCTCAGCAGATACGGTATGGCCCATCCGCTCCACCAGAGCCTTCACAATGGCCAGTCCCAGACCGGTAGACTGTCCGGTACGCATTTTGTCGGCGGTAAAGAACCGGTCAAAGACATGCTCCACATCCTCAGGCGTCAGGCCGGGGGCGTCATTGGCGAAGACGGACACTACTTCGTCGCCCTCCTGATAAAGGAGGATGGACATTCTGGACCTGCCGTGCTCCATGGCATTGCGGATCAGGTTGGTGAACACCCGCAATACCCCCGCCGGGTCGGCGGTCACAGACGGCAGTCCCTCCCGGAGCTCCACCGTCATATCAAATCCTTCAAAGTCATTATAAAACTCCGCCACCAGCTCACTGAGCACGTGGTAGAGATCCACACGCTCCCGGGAGAGAGGATACTCACCCCCCTCCAGTCGGGAGAGGTCGTAGAAGCTGACGATCATACTCTGGAGCGCTTTGGCCCGCCGCTCCTCCGCCGTAAGCCCCTCCCCCTCCAGCAGCTGGAGGTAGCCCAGGATGGAGGTGAGGGGGGTACGCAGGTCGTGGGAGATGTTGGCGATCTGCTGCCGGATGGCCCGCTCCTGACGGCGATAGTCCCCCTCTTCCTGCTCCCGCAGGTCCAGCAGTGTGTTGATGGCGGTAAGCAGCTCCTCCGCCGCGGCGTTGGGGGCCGCCATGGACACCCTGGGCCGTCCGGAGCGGAGCTGCCGGGCGCAGGAGCGGATGTCCCGCTCCAACGCATAGAGCCGCAGGCCCAGCCCCAGACATAGCAGCACCAGCAGTGCCAGCAGGATGAGCATGCTCACTTTTCTCCTTTCTATCGGATCTCCCGACGCCAGAGCAGGAGGAGCCCCAGTCCGGTGGTGACTCCCAGCCACAGCGCTCCCGTCAGCCAGCTGTTGCCCAGCGTGGGGGGTACATTCCCGTAGCTATAGACAAAGTAGGCATTGGTGAGCAGGAAAGGCCGCACAGCCTCAGCCAGGTGGTTGAGCATATTTCCCACCAGCCCCATGCCCATCACACGGACAGCGGCCAAGGTCAGCTCCCCTATGGTGATGTAGAGGTAGTAGAGTATGGTGCCCACCCCGGCGGGACGAAGGGTGAAGACCAGAAAATAGGCCAGGGACACCGCTCCCACATACCTGGGCAGAGAGTGGAGCATGGAGATCAGCAGGTCCATACTCACCAGCGTCCTGTCCTCCTTGCTCAACTCCAGCACAGCAGAGGGAGAGAGCGCGCCCAGGAAAAAGGCCGCCGTGGTGAGCAGGAAGAGGAGCACCCCCACCAGCAGGGCGGCGGAGAGCTTACCCAGATAGATCCGGACCCGAGGCAGTCCGAAGGATACCTCATTGGTCAGACTCCCCACCCGGTCCAGGCCGCCTCCCGCCCAGTCGGCCAGCGGCAGCGCCACATAGAGCCCGATCACCATAAAGTTTTGGAAGGCCAGGAGGCACTCCGAAGGTGGACTCCCCCTGAGGGTGAGTCCCGTCAAAAAGGTCAGGAGCAAATAGATCACCCAGCCGGTGCAGGCCGCCCGCCGCCTGGTCATCCGCCACAGCTCAGCGCTGAGATAGTTGAGCATGCCTGTCCCCCTCTCCTGTCAGCTGATCTCTCTCCGGTGGAAGCACCACAGGCCCAAAGCAGTGGTACCCACACACCAGCCGGCGCCCACGGCCCAGGCCCAGGCCACCCGGGACCAGTCCCCGATGGCATCGGTGAGGTTCTCCAGGGGCGAGGCGAGGAGGAGCCCCTTAACCGCCAGCAGAGCGTCCGCCAGCCCAGGGGCTGGCATGCTCACCAGCAGGGAGAGGAATGTAAGCATCTGTCCAAACAGAGCGATGATGCAGACGCTCACAATGGTGGCAGCGGTGTTGCCACGGATGGAGAAGAAGCACAGGAGGTAGAGGGCCTGCGCCCCTACCCATACCGGGAAGGCGCATAGCAGCGCAAAGCCTAGCACCTTCAGGGTCTCCAGGGCAGCGCCGTCTCCGGGAAGCATGAGGGCACACAGCAGGGCATACCAGCCCAGCAGCAGGGCGCAGGCCCCAATGGACAGCAGAACGCCGGCAAAGAGTTTGCCCAGGTAGATCCGGGCCCGGGGGATGCCATAGGCCACCTCATTCTTCAATGTGTTGTACTTGTACTGGTCGGAAAAGGCGATATCCGAAGTGATGGCGGTGGCATAATAGCCCAGGGACAGGAGGTAGAGCACCATAGAAAAGCCCGCGGAGACCGTCATGTTGTTGGGCAGTTCGCAGTTGATCCAGGCCCACAGCAGGACCAGCACCAGCTCCAGACCGCCCGTGATGAGGAGGGCCATCCACAGATAGGACCGGTGAAGCATCTTATAGCACTCGGCACGGAGGTAATCAAGCATGGCGGACACCTCCGATCAGGCCCAGGAAGTAGTCCTCCAGGTCGGCATTTTTACTCTCTGCCCCGATGAGGGCCACGCCTTCCTCCACAAGGGTAGCGGTGACCACCTGGGGCCGGTCCAGGAAAGCATAGAGCCGCAGCACATTGCCGGGAAGCACCTCGTACTCCCGGGTGTCCAGCCGCTGCTCCAGGGCCAGGGCAGCTCTGGAGGCGTCGTCCACAGTGAGCTGTAGACAGGCCCGACACTTCTCCCGGAGCTTCTGAGCGGAAATCTGCTCCAGCATGTGGCCCTGGTCCAAAAAGCCGTAGTGGGTGGCCACATTGGAGAGCTCCGATAGGATATGGCTGGAGATGAGGATGGTGGTCTCCCGCTGGCGGTTGAGCTCCAACAACAGGTTTCGGAACTCCACGATCCCCTCCGGGTCCAGGCCGTTGATGGGCTCGTCCAGAAGCAGCAGGTCGGGGTGGTCCATGAGGGCCAGAGCCAGCCCCAGCCGCTGCTTCATGCCCAATGAAAACTGCTTGAATTTCTTTTTCCCGGCGCCTCCGAGCCCCACCTGCTCCAGCACCTGGGGCACACAGTCCCGGCCCGGGATGCCCCGCTGCCGGCGGTAGTACTCCAGATTCTCGGCTGCGGTGAGGTATGGGTAAAAGCTGGGGATCTCCACCATGGCCCCCAGCCGGGCCCGGGCGGCGGAGAGGCCCTTCTCGGTGGTCTCGCCAAAGAGCTCGATCTCCCCGGAGGTGGGTACGGTCTGGGCGGTGAGCATGCGGATGATGGTGGTCTTGCCCGCCCCGTTGCGGCCCACAAGGCCGTAGATCTGGCCCTTCTCCAGCCGGAGCTCCACATCCTCCACCGCAGCGTGGGTACCGTATTTCTTGGTGAGCCCACGGGTCACCAGAATGGGTTCTGACATTTGGCATCAGCCTTTCCTTTTGATCATGGTTTCATTGTAGCGGAAAGGCAACAATCCTACATAAAGCAAAGATGAAGAAAGAATAAAGTCTTTCCTTCATTCCACATTCATCTTGAAGCCGATACCCCACACCGTCTTGATATACTCCTGGTCCGATACCTTGGAGAGCTTGGAGCGCAGGTTGGAGATGTGGACGTTCACGGTGTTGTCGTCGCCCATATACTCTCCGCCCCAGGCGCTCTCATAGAGCTGCTCCCGGGTAAAGACCTTCCTGGGATGGGACATGAGGAGGGAAAGGATCTCAAACTCCCGTGCGGTGAGGGGCACCTCTCTCCCTCCGGCGGTAACCCGAATGGCCTCCCGGTCCAGCTCCAGGTCCCCGCAGCGCAGCACCTGGCCGCCGCCGGGCGCGGAAAACTGCTTGTACCGGCGGAGCTGTGCCTCCACCCGGGCAAGGACCTCGGCGTTGTCAAAGGGCTTGGGAATGAAGTCATCGGCCCCCAGTCGCAGCACATTCACCCGGTCCTCCAGCCCGGCCTTGGCCGAGAGGACGATGATGGGCATGGTGCGCTTCTTCCGCATCCGGGCGATGAACTCCTCGCCGGTGATCCCAGGCAGCATCAGGTCCAGCAGCACCAGGTCATAGTCATACTGCTCCGCCCACAGTATCGCCTCGCTGCCGGAAAAGGCCGGGCGTACGTCATAGCCGCCGTCGGTGAGGATGCGGCACAGGAGCCGGTTGATGTCCTGGTCGTCCTCCACCACCAGGATGTGGCAGGTCTCCATCAGAGCCGCTCCCCTTCCCTGTGGTCCCTGGCCGCCCGGTTATAGAGGGACAGCCCCAGCAGCACCATGAGGATTCCCACCACAAGAGCAAAGAGCACCGCAAGGATACCAAAGGTCGTAAAGCTCATGTACTTATCCACCAGATTGTCATAGCCCCAGAACACACCGCCGAACATCAGCAAAAATCCGGCGATGTTGCTGGAGCTGGCCAGCGGAGCCTGGCTGATCTTCAGCTGCGCGCCGCAGTGAGGGCACTTATCCTGCACAGCTTTGATAAAATGATAGTGGTTTTCGTGGCCGCACTCCCAGCAGACCCATTTCATATTGATACGCCTCCTGTTTTTCCGCCTTTTATTATTTTACCCGCAGCCGCTTGGCCAGCTCCCCGTCGGGGTCCACGTAAGCGGTCTGGTAGGTGGTATAGACCACCATGCCCGGCTTGGCCCCGGCGGGCTTTTTCACATATTTCACCGGGGTGTAGTCCACCGGCACCTTCTTCCCGTCTCTGGCCTGGGAGAACCAGGCCGCCAGCTTGGCAGCCTCCTCGATGCTCCCGGCATCCGGGGTCCGTCCCTCGGTCCACAATATTACGTGGGAACCGTGGATCTTCTGGGTGTGGAGCCACAGATCTCCCTTCCCCGCCTGCTTGGCGGTCAGGAGATCATTCTGGGTATTGTTCTTGCCCACCGAGATCCGCAAACCGGCGGTGGAACGGAACTCCATGGGCTTGGCCGCCACCTTCATCCGCTTGGCCGCCTTGGCACCCCGGCGGAGGTACCCGGTGTCGGTGAGCTCCTGGCGGATCTCCGCCAGATCCCGCTCGCCTTCGGCCAGGACGATGGCCTCCAGCACGCTGTCCAGGTACTCCAGCTCCCGTTTACCCTTCTCGATCTGCTCACCCAAGACCACCTCGGCCGTTTTGGCCTTGTTGTACTCCTTATAGTACTTGGCGGCGTTCTGCTGTGGGGTGAGAAGAGGGTCCAGGGGGATATCCACCTCCCGGCCCTCGGGGTCGTAGTAGTCGGTGAGACGCACCGTCCCCATGCCCTTGCTGAGGGCGTAGAGGTTGGAGGTGAGGATATCTCCCAGCTCCCGCTTCCGCTCCCGGTCCTTGGTAGCCTCCCGCTCCAGTTCCTGCTGGGCCACACGCCGGGCCACCCGGTCCCGGACCCGGGTCACCGCCTTCTGGAGGTCGGCACCCCGCTGGCCCACCTTCTCCGCTGTGGCCCGGCTGGCATAAAAGTCGTCCAGGAGCTTGGAAAAGCTCTCATAGCGTCTGAGCCCGGTGTCCGGCCCATACTGGAGTATGGGGAGGAAGGTGAAATCCACCAGCTTGTCCTCCCGGACCAGGCCGTAGGGCACATAGCCCTCGGGGCCCACCGCCTCCTTGAGGCGCTCCAGCTTCTCCGCCAAACTCTCTCCCCGGCTCACGCCGTTGGAGCGGAAGTCCAGCTCCCGCTCCAGCAGGGGAGGCAGACCAGGCCTGGGATCGGGAAGGCGGTAAAAGAGTCCCGGCATCACACCCCGCTGGCCGGTAGCCACATCTCCCTCCACCCTGCGGACACAGTCGATGATCCGGTCCTCACCGTCCAAGAGGATGAGGTTGGCCCGGCGGCCCATCGCCTCCAGCACCAGGGTGCGGAGGACCTTGTCACCCAGCTCGTCGGTGGATTCCAGCCGCAGCAGCACAATGCGCTCCAGTTCCGGCTGCTCCAGCCGGAGGAACCGGGCGCCGGTGAGGTGTTTGCGCAGGAGCATACAGAACATGGGGGGCTGGGCTGGGTTCTCCCGGACTTCCTTGGTCAGGTGCAGCCGGGGACCGTTGGGGCTGGCGGAGAGGAGGAGCTTCACATTCGCTCCCGCGCCCCGGACGGCCAGGACGATCTCGTCCCGGCTGGGCTGGTAGACCTTATCGATCCGTCCGCCCTCCAGCACCTTTCTGAGCTCCTCCAGCACTGCCGTCAGGCAGATCGCGTCCAATGCCATGCCGCGTCACTCCTCCATCATCAGGGTAAACAGCTCGTTGAGCCGGTCCGTCCGCCCCTGGAGATAAAGGTAGCCGAACAGAGCCTCCAGGGCGGTGGCCGTCTGGTACTCCTCCCGGCTGGCCGCCTTGGGGATGGTGTGGGGGCTGGTGTTGCGGCCCCGGCGGAACACGTCCTGCTCCTCCTCAGTGAGGACGCCCTCCAGCTTCTTGGCCATAGCCGCC
>OGHJ01002843.1_pt1 | contig 13760 bp, 7 predicted proteins | sample 1571351 | NCBI WGS metagenome assembly OGHJ01 (sample SAMEA2582037, study PRJEB24529) | metagenome | biome: Human gut stool | place: China | collected 2011 | reverse complement strand
AAATCGTCGTACAACGGCGAGTATTCGGCAACATTGTTAAACGGTCTTATGATGTAAATCTGCGCGTTCGGGTAAACAGTGCTTAACTTTGTCACAAATTCAATATACGTTTTTGTGAAATTCTCACCGTTAACTCCCGCAACGTTATCTCTTATGTATGTACTGTCGTTTGTGCCGATGCCTATAACAATCGCGTCGGGTGCGTTGTCGGAGGAAACGTCAAACGCAGGGTTGTCGTAATGCAAATCTCCGTTTTCGTCGAGGTAGTATGCCTCTTTGGGACGTTTCACGCTGAAGTATGCGCTTTCCATACCAACGCAGTCCTCGCGTTTAAGCTTTGAAGTATCATCGGAGGTCGGACGCCATATAGTACCCGTTGAACCGAAATACCAGCCTGCGCCGTCCTGAAGTGCGATACCCGAGTACGCTATAACCGAGTAATCAAGGTTATATTCTTTCGGAATTGTAAATGTGTAACTGCTTGAAGCCTCCGAAATCGAGTCACCTATAAACTGAACGTATTTTTTGTCTTTTACGCTTTTTGTAAAATTACCGCCTTTCGACGTTTCAACGTATTTCAAACCGCTTTTGCTGTCGGGTCTTGTAATTTTAATAATTGCAGTGTGTTCTGTATCTGCCAAACCGCTTGCAAAAGTTACTTTGCTGTTGTTTGCCGAAAAGGACGTTTCCTCTCCATCTATTGTGCATTTGCCCGAAACATTGCCGTCAAACACGGCGGCAAGACTGGTGCCAGTGAAGTTAAATTTAACATACGGGTCGTGCCAGTTTGCCAGCGCGCTTGTCGTTTCGTCGTCGTTTTTAACAAATTGCCATCTTCCGAAATAAGTTAATATGTTGTCACTCGACCGGGCAATTCAGGTTTCGGGAGCAAGTGCAGTGTAGTTAACGGTTTTGCAGGGTGCAAACGGTGTTAATGTTTCAACGTTCCAAGCAAAAGCTTTGAGTGTGTCGGGGCTTGATGTTCCGACGTCCAAAGTTACGTTTACATCTTTGCTTTCGCCTTTGGCAAGTGTAATTTCTCCGCCGATGTCCGAGCAAATCATAGCGTCTGACGCGTATACCGCAGCAACGGGTTTGAATGTGATGCTGTCGTCCGACAAATTTACGCAGGTGAATTTTACGTTGTTGCCGTCTTTGCTGAAATCAATCATTGCAATTTTGCCGAGGTTGGCAACCTTATCGGGGAACAACTCTTTGATTTCGGTAAGCGAGTAGCCTATTTTGCGAAGATCGTCGACTGTTTTGTCTGCAAGTTTTTCTTTTAAAATCGTAACCACTTCTGTGTTTGCAAGTGTGAAATCAACCTTTACTTTTGCAAAGAAGTCGGGATTGAGGTAGAAACCAACCGTTTTATAATGCCATCCGCCGTAATTAGCAAGTTTTCCGGAAGTCGGATTCAAACAGGTAATCTTTTGTTCAGTATTTGAAATCATCAAAACACGCGGATTTCCCAATCTTGGGCAGTTCCAATCGTATTGAGGTGTTCTAAGCAATGCGTTTCTTCCAAAATCACTGTATCCTATTCTCTCGGCATTTGCAACATACTCTGTATAACTCAAAAGAGCCAACTTGCTTTCCGTTGCATATGCTTCTTGAGATTGATAACCTGTATTCGAGCTGCCAAATGCTTCATTCCACCAACGGTGCGTAATTACGTAATCTGCCATTTTAGCAGGCACAACTTTATCAAAATATTGTTTTGTATTAAGTTTGTATGCAATGCTTTTTTCATCTTTCGGATCATAAATAAATCCTATTTCTTCATTATAATTTGTGTACCAATTAATAGATTCATCACGAAAACTTGAGGCAAGTGTAACAAACTGACCGTCATTTTCGCCGGCATTAACACTTTTTAAAAGGATATATTCCTTTCCGTCTACAACAAAGTCATATTTTCCATCAGTTGTAGCAACCGCATTTGTAACAGCTGTGGAGTTCCAGTTAGAAGTACCTGTTGTTAACGGTGCTTTTTCAAACGTCGGTTTTGTTTCAAGTGTGATTTCGTTTGCGTAAGCTGACTGCGAAAGTGTTGTACCGCTATAAACGTTAACCAAGCAGGTGATTTTCGCATAATCAAGGTCTGCAAATTTTATTGTGTATGTCTTAGAAGTTTTATCATCAGTAAGCAATACTTTTGTGCCGTCTGCTTTAACGCCGCACCACTCATATTCTGTCTTATCCGCAGTACCCTCCGTTACAACGTTTGCGGTGATTGTTTCGCCGCATTTGCCGCTGCCGCTGATTGCTGCCGATGTAATTTTAACATTACCTACCGCTATTCCTAATTCAGCAAGGCCACTTTCTGTGTAGCCGGCATTCTTTAATGTGGCAATGCCGCCCTCTTCCGCTGCAATCTCTTTTATGATTTTTGCCGCTTCACTGTCCGCCGTTGTTAAAAGCGACATATCAAGCTTAACGTTTCTAAAGAAGTCTTTGCTGAGATAGAAGCAAGGACGTTCTACAGTCTGCCAATAAAATACCGCAACGCCGTTTTGCATTTGCAGAGTACCGTCAGTATTGTTTTTTGCAAGCCAAACTGCCTTGGTTGTATATTTACTCGATGTATGTTTAGAGTCTATCCAACCGGGATGTGCGGTTCTGAGCATAAAGTGAACAGGACTAAATGCTGACGATTGACCTTTCGCGACACTGTTTACACCAATTCTGTCAACGTTAGCTTTATATTCTGTTACCGAAGGCAAAGCGATTTTAGCATTGGTTTTATAAGGCTTTATCTCATTCCCACGAGTACCCTCTGTGTACCAAGTATGGTCATTGATGTAATCTTTCATTACAGGAAATTGAGTGTCGATATAATCCGAAGTATTCAAATAATATGCAATGGATTTTTTGTCATCTTTGTCAAAAACAACGGTAGGTGCTTGTGTAGTTCCGTCGGCAGAAGTGCCGGGATAAACTTTTTTTAATTTTGCGATAGCGCTATCGGCAGTATCAGCCCTTAAACCGCCGTCTTGAACCATTACAAAATATCCGTCATTTTCACCGGCATTTACATTTTTAAGCAAAATATAAGATTTTGTGTCGCTGCTTGCAGGTTTAAATATATATTTTGCGGGTGTGTCGGCAATCATTGTATTAACACCATTAACCATAAAGCCTTCAGTTGAAGGTACATTGCTGACCGGCGTCGTTAAACCGTTCATTTCTTCTTCTGTCAAATCTGTTGTCGCGGCAAAAGCCGGTGCCGCAACGGATAATACCATCAAGATGCACAAAAATAATGAGATTACTTTTTTCATAATTTTCTTCACCTTTCTTTTTATTTAACCGTCAGCGTAAACGGTTGTTTAATAGTTACTTTTCCGTTATTCTCAACCGCGATGTAATACGTATATTCACCGGCGGTGCTTACGGAATTTCCTGTTAAATCTACGCTTGCAGACGAGTTTGCGTCAACATTCAGCGCCGTTTTGGCACTTCTTGCAACTCCGTTTCCGTCCGCTATGTATGCGAGCGATTCAAACGGGATTGTAAGCATACTGTCAAGCGTAAAGCTTACAACATAACTTTCATTTGCGTTTGTTTCTATCTTCGATTTTGCATACGGCAAAAGCGCACGCGATATATCAACATTTTCTGTTTTCATAATCTCGTTTGCCCACGAGCAGAGATTTTTTGCAAGATAATCGTTCATTGCCGCAAAACCTGTTTTGCCGACAAAGTTTTCTTTCTGTCTTACCTCGGACGCGGTTTTGTTATAACGTTTTGCATATCGCGCAATCGCGTCGGTAAACAAAAGCGAGGTTTCGGACTGATTATCTTTTTTTGCAAGTATCGCCGCGTTTAAGCTTTCCACCGCCGAATCGGACGTTTCGTATTTCGCGTCATACATTGCATATGCCGCCGCCATTCGTTTGGTAGCTTGGTAAACCTCAAACAATGCGTACATAAAATCGTTGTTGTCCATAATCGACGGATTAGATTTTTTCTCGGCTATCACTGCCTTGCCAAATGCATACAAATCGTTAAGCATTTCAAGATGTCTTTCTGCCGCCGGCATTGTGTTAAGTGCAATATAACTGTCAAGTTTTGCCTTGTATGTGCTGTATGCCGAGAAATCCTTAAACGCGTCAAGCGATAAATCGTCAAATGCGTCTTTAACAAGCGTGAGCGGTATATCGTAGATGTAAACCGGCTCTGTGCCGATTTTGATATTTTCGCCGCTTATCGCATTGCCGAACATATCCTCGGCGCGCGCACCGCTCGGAAGTGTGTACTGATACGGCGTACCCGTATTGACATTCATCATCTTTTTCCACACTATCATAAACGGTTTTGTAAGGCTTTGATAAACATAGCCGTAAACATCTTCCGCAAGCTCAACTCTGCCGATATACTGCGCCGACGAACAGGTGTTATTGTACTGCGAAAGCGCATATCCAGCAGGTTTTACACTGTAATCGTTTCGGATAAATCCGAAATTGTGTTCGACATAATTTATATCGGTGCCTCTGTCATAAGCAGTAAAAACATCGGTATGGCTTATATCAAGGTAATTATTATACACAAGTGCTTTGATTATAAATATTGCCTGGTCGTCCTCGCTTGTGCCGCTTCTGCCCATTCCGTCATATATTTCGTTCATATTTGAGGAATCAACATATGTTGACCAGCCGACTTCGGAAACTGCCGCTTCAATCCAGCCGCCGTGCGCTTTGCGCGGTGCAAGGTAACGTGAATTGAGGTTGTAAACATAATCGTTTGTAATGCTTACGCTCACGCCGTTCGAGCGGTAGCCCGTATCTGGATTTTTGGGGTACATATATGGGTGGAACGAGTATTCGTCCGCATATTTCAACATTCCCAAGTCGTACATAATGTTAAGATAATTTTGGTGGTCGGTGTAATCGTTCATATTGCCTGCCGCAAGTGCACCTGCCGCAATGATTACATCGGGGTTGGCTTGCTTTATTTTTGCAGCCGTATGATTTAACATATATACATACTGTATCGGATCGGGAACGCTGCCCTCTTCATATCCCCAATATGTGGAAATATTGGGTTCGTTCCAAATTTCATAGCGTTTAAACGAAAGTGTTTTTCCGTCTTTCGATTTCAAAAGCGACGGAACGTTTGCGGCGTAATTTGCAAAAGCGTCGATTTCATCTTTTTCTATCGGCGGCTGCATATCAGGCCGCGATGTTGCGGTATTATGGGTATAATATTTATTGCCGTATCCCACAGTAAGCGTTGAAACGTTTATGCCGTTTTCAACATACGTTTCGATATTGTTTGCAGCGTTTGAATTTTCAGCTATTGCAAGCTTGCCTTTTTCCCTCTCGGCAACATTCCACGACGGTGTGGTTCTTAATGCGGTAAATCCGAAATTTTTAAGAAGCGTTACATAATCTTTCGGAATGGTATACCAATCAAACGGTTCACCTGTGGCAACGTTGTAATATTTGTCGAGCGGCTTTTCGGTGTAAAATTTTATCACCGAAAATTTGCTTTCTTTTTGAGCTTTTTCGCCGTCGTCCGAGGTGAGTTTGATTTTGATAACATTTTCGCCCAGCGGCGCGTTTGTTACCTTAATGCGCTTTTTCAAGTTTTCTATATCTGACACCGTGATATTCTCGTCCGTCTGCGTTTTCCAATCGTCAAACGTATACGACACCGTATATGTTTTTTGAGAATTTCCGGCATAAACAACCGAAACATCAAAATATGCGTCCTCTTGATTGTAGATATTTTGATACGCGTCGGGAATTGTTATTTCCGCTTTTTCGTATTTTTCGGGTTCTGCCGCCAAAAGCTTGTCAATTTCGCCGTTCATAACGACGCTTGAAAGCGGTATGAGGGTTTTGTAATCCAAAAACGCGAAAACTTTAATCTTGGCAGAGGATAAATCTTTCACATTGTTCAAATCTGCACTCACGCTTACGACGCGTCTGCTTTCGCTGCCCGAAAGTGTGTAGTCCGTTTGGCTGATTTCCGCAAGAGCACCGTTTTCGCAAACCGCCGCTATAAGCTTAAAAGTTTGCTCGTTTCGCAAATGATTTGATACAAACGCTTTAAATACCGTTTTGTTGCCAATCTTTTTTAAACTCGGATTGTCAAATCTAATATTGTGAACATCGTAGCCTATATCCGAAAGTTCAATATCGGAATATATTTTTTCCGCCTGTTCGTATGTAACGTTTTCGAGAATTGCTTTTTTTACTTCGCCGCCGAGATTTTGCGTGTCGAGTTTAACATTTCTGAAAAAATCTGCGCTTATATAAAAGCACGGGCGCACAACGAGCCTTGAATAAGTCGATCCGACATCAAGTATGCAATTTATTCTTCCATCGGTCAAAAAATCCCATACACCGTAATCTTTCGATGTTCCGTGAGGCGAACGCAGCCACCACTGCATTTCTTCGCCGTTCGGTTTATAGCCTATTCTGTCAAAATTCGCCTTATATTCCGTAAGCGACAAAAGCGAAATTTTGCAGTCGGTTTTGTAAGGCTCAATTTCATACCCATTTTCGGTTTTACATCCTCTTTCGGTGTACCAGGTGTGCGTGTTGATGTAATCTTTCATATGCGGAAAATGTTTCGCCATATAACTTTCGTCATTGAGTCTTTGTGCAACAGATCCGCTTCTTTCAGGGTCATACACAAGACTTTCCGCAGTTTTTGTACCTTTTTTGTCGGTATCTGTAATGTTGTAATTGTTTGAATCATATGGTATCCCGTATTCGGTATATCCGTCGGTCATCACAAAAAATCCGTCATTTTCTTTCGCGTTGACATTTTTTAAAAGGATATATTTTTTATTATCCGCACCGTCCGACATCGAAAAAACATATTCTTCGGGTGTCTGCGCCAATCTCAGCGACGAGTCAATCCCGAGAGAACTGTCCGACCAAACCCACGCAAGCGGTGTTTCGAGCGTTTCGGTTATCGGCAGATGCGCCGCCGCGACACTTATTGCCGCGGCATTTGCAAGCGTAAATATGCATAATACCAATGAAATTATTTTCTTACACATTTTGCACCTTCTGTTCTGTATGACTTATTTATTTTCAGCCTGGAACGCTTTAATCATATCAATGTTGTCTTTGTACCACTTAGTTGCAAGTTCCTCAGCTTCTTTTCCTCCCGCAAGTTCCCACTCGCGTCTGAGTTCTGTTTCGCACCAGTTTTCGTCATACTGATTTCCGCCTGTGATATATTTAACCGTAATTGCGTTGATACTTGACGAGAAGTCGGAAACTATTGACGAAACTCTGCTCTCGGGCGGATTGTAAGGAACATCACGTCTGTAATGGTGCTTGTTGATTGTGTTCATAGCGTCAACCTTTTCAGCCGCCAATTTCTGTGAAAGTTCGTCCTGATTTGCCATTTTGGGAATCCATTCGGGATCCAAAACAAAGCTGCCCAAAACAGCATATCTTTTTGCATATTCAACTTCGCGAGTAAACGTATCTCTATCGCAGATTGTAACGGGAATTTCGCCGTCCATTTTGTAGTGAACGCCTTCTTCACCGAACATAAGATTTTTGTATCCGCCGCCGATAAGCCAGTCAACAAGCTTCATACCTGCTTCGGGGTTTTTGCAGTCTTTGTTCATCATAACGTAAAGCTGCGGAGGAGCTTCAACAAACATACCGTTTGTGCCGTATTTTGTCGAGAATGCTTCAAGCTGAACGGGGTTCGCGTTGGGATCGTTTTTCAAAAGAGTCTGGTTTACAGAAGAATCCCAGCTGGAGAACATAATTCCGGCTTTTCCCGAGTTCCAAAGTTCATACTGTTTTGAGCCGCCCTTGTCAACAAAATATTCTTTATCCACAATGCCTTCTTCGTACATTTTCTTAAGCATTGCAATAGAATCTGCGTATCTTTTTGTAACAACGCCGTATTCCAAGCCGCTTCCGTCATCTTTTTCATACCACTGAGCGTGGGCGTTGTAGATTGTGTTGATGAACTGATACGGATATGCGAGCGGAACAATGTCATCGCCCAAAGTTTTGAATGCTTTTGCAACTTCAACAAATTCGTCGATTGTTGTGGGAGCTTTAAGACCAAGCTTGTCGAGCCAGTCCTGTCTTATCCACATACCGAATGACAAAATTTTGTCCGCCGGACGTCTGTTTGTGAAAGCATATGTTTTGCCGTCAAGCATTGTCCACGTTTTGAGGTCGCTGTTTTCTTCTATGTATTTTTTGTACTCTGTAGAATGTTTTTCGATGAGGTCATCAAGTTCCATAAGCATACCGTCGAAAACAAGACCCTGGAAATATGCATTTGAATATTCAACAAACATATCGGGCGCTTCGCCTGCCGCCAAAAGCGTATTAAGCTTTGTTTTCATCTCATTCTGCGGAATTGCCACCCAGGTAATGTCAAGACCTGTCTGCTCCGCTATGTACTTTGTCCATCTGTTGTTTTCCGCCGTGCCTTCGGACGACGCAACATCAGGCGCCATTATAGCAACCGAAATGGAATTTTTTTCCGCCGAGTTGTCTTTACAGCCAACAAGCGAAAGCGAACCGATTACGATTGCAATCAAACACAAAATTGAAATAAACCTTTTCATTTTTTCTACTCCTCCTAAATTTTTAATTTTATATGATAAACTTAATTTATCAACAAACTTAACTTTGCGTTTCATCAGCCCTTTACCGCGCCGACCATAACGCCTTTTACGAAATACTTCTGCAAGAACGGGTAAATGCAGAGCATAGGAATTGTTGAAATAACCATTGCCGCCGCCTGAACCGCGTCTTTTGCAAGTTTTTTGTCGGGTGACTCGCCGTCCGTTTCGGTAAGCTGTGCCTCGCCGACCGTCGCAATCATCTGACGAAGTTTAACCTGAAGAGGCATTTTCGCCGACGACGAAATGTAGATCATACCGTTGAAATATTCGTTCCACCATGCAACCGCATAGAAAAGCGTAATTGTTGCGATTGTCGCAAGCGAGAGCGGAAGAACTATTCTGAAGAAAATAAGAATGTCGCCCGCGCCGTCAATCCGCGCCGCCTCCTCCAAACTTTCTGGCATTTGCTCGAAGAATGTTTTCATAACTATAAGGTTGTAAACCGTTATAAGTCCGGGAAGCCAAAGTGCGCCGTACTTGTTCATAAGTCCAAGACTTTTTACAACGATAAACGAGGGAATTGTACCTCCGCTGAAAATCATTGTAAACGTCATAAGCTTCATTATTGTTTTACCGCCGAGTAAACGTTTTTTGGAGAGCGCATATGCCGCGGTGGTTGTGAATACCATATTAAGGAAGGTTCCCACAACGGTTATTATAACCGTGTTTTTCATCGATCTTAAAAGCTGACCGTCCGAGATGAGATTTTTGTAAGCCTGCGTGTTAAAATCAACCGGCCACAAGAAAACTTTTCCCGATTCAATCGCCGCCGAGTCGGAGAACGATTTTGCTATGATTGTTGCAAACGGCAAAAGTGTGATAAGCACGCACAAGAAAAGGAATATGTAGTTTACCACAATAAATACCGCTTCGCCTTTGCTGATTCTTTTCTGCATACTACCACAAACCTCCTTCGCCGAGTTTTTTCGCTATTGAATTTGTACCGAACACAAGAATAAGTCCGACAACGCCTTTAAAGAAACTCAACGCAGTTGTGATACTGTACTGACGCTGTTCAAGTCCGACTCTGTATTCGTATGTGCTGATAACGTCCGAAACGTCGAATACCGCACTGTTTTGGAGCATATAAATCTGTTCAAATCCTACCGAAAGCATACTGCCCATTCTAAGTATAAGCATTGTAACGATTGTTCCGCTTATGCAGGGAATTGTTACGTTTATAATCTGCTGGAATTTGTTTGCGCCGTCGATTTTCGCCGCCTCGTAAAGCTGTGCGTCAACGTTTGTTATCGCCGCAAGGTAGATGATTGTTCCCCAGCCGACACCCTGCCAGATGCCTGACGCTATGTAAATTACAACCCACGAAAACGGGTCTGTGATGAACGACTTCGGTGCCATTCCGAAAAGCTTTGAAAGAACTATGCTTATCGGGCCGTTCATTGATGTAAGCTGAATTATTATTCCGCCGAGGATAACCCACGATACAAAGTGCGGAATGTATAAAATCGTCTGCACTGTTTTCTTGTATGATTTGCAGTTTACTTCATTTATAAGAATACTCAAAATGATAGGTGCCGGAAATCCGAAAACAAGGCTTAAAATGTTAAGACCGATTGTGTTTCTTAAAATTACAAAAAAGTTCGGAGTTTTAAAAAGTCTTACAAAGTTGTCAAAACCGACCCACTCGCTGCCGAGTATTCCTTTTCCGATTGAATAATCTTTAAAACCGATTACCATACCGAGCATCGGCGCATACTTAAATATAAGAAGATAAATCAGCGCCGGCGCTAAAAACACATACAGCCAAATATCTCTGCGTATGCACTTCATCACGCTTTCCGAACCGAGTGCGCGCACCGTTGGCTCTTTTTTTGTTCTGTGCTTATTTCTCATAATGTTTTCTTCGCACTTCCTTTCTCATTTTTCCTGTTTCCATCATAACACCCAAACACTATACGTTTCAACTTGAAATATTTGCTATTAAATCTCTTTTTTGATTTTTGCACTGACTGTTTTTGATTTTAACTTACGTTTTTTGTTTTCGCGCTGTTTTAGGGCATTTTCAGTGCAAATAAGAGCACCCGATGGCACATAAAAAGTATCAAATATATTTAATTTACAAAGCTTTGTTTTTGTGGTAGAATATAATCATAGCTGATTTTGGTGCTAAAAATTAAAAGGAATGGTTATAATGCACAGTAATAATGTAATCAAGCTTTTCAGGCTGACGGCAATTACAAATTCGGTGTTGTTTCTGATTGTTATATTCGCGGTCAGTTCCATAAGCTTCAGCACGGTAACCGACATTTTATACAGCGAGCTCTCCGTTGCGAACAGAACGATTTTGTATCAGACAATGCAAAATGTAGATTCACAGCTTAAAAATATTGATATGTATGTGTCAAACCTTGCGAAAGACAGGACAATAAACGAATATATTATAAATCCTTCGCCCGCCCCGCTGGCAAAATTTGACGTTGCGCAGATTGTTGCCGACGCGAAAGACAAAAACGCAATGATAAGCGAAATTTTCATATATTCGGGCGAAACGGGAAAATTTATACCGTTTACGTCGACAAAAAGTTCCGATTTTTTGTATTCCGTGATAAGCAGTGTGCTTTCGGAGGAAAAACAGGGCTGGATTGATGTGGAAAACACAAACGGAAGCCTTGTTTTTGCAAAAAAACTTTACAATAAAAAGGGCGTTATTGCGGTTACGGTAAGCGAAACACTTTTGTATGAAGCAATCAGCAAATACCGCACAGAAAACAAAAACGGTACGTTTTTCGTTATAAACCGCGCAGGAATAGTGCTTTCGCACAGCAACAAGGCGTATATCGGCACAAATGTTGCGACCGAAAAATATACGCAGTACATATTATCGGAAAAATCATCGGACAAGCCTTACGAAACAATGTATATGAACCAGAAAACCCTTATGTTTACGGGACGTTCGGGCTATACGGGCTGGACATACACCAGCGCAATACCTGTTTCAATGTTTATGACGCCCATTAACAAGGGTAAAATTCAGATTTATCTTTTATCGTCGCTGATTTTCTTAATTTCGGTAACGCTTGCATACATTCTTGTTAAAAAAATGTATAAACCCGTGGACAAATTTGTTCATTCGGTTGCAACGTCCATTACCAAAAACCACTCGCCCGAGCAGATACGGCAGAATTTCGGCACGTTAAACGACCTTGAAAAGACGCTTTCCGACCTGATTGAAGAACAGAGAGTTTTGCAGTCGGAATATCAGAAAAATGCCAAGGCATTAAGCTGGAACATCATTATGAATATGCTTCTGGGATTTGACACAAACTACGACAAATTCATTGCAACGCTTGAAACGACGAATATTTCGCTTTATCCGCGCAATTTCGTGGTTGTGATGTTTGACATAAGTCCGCAGGACGATTTTAAAGATTTTAAGAGCGACGAATTTGTACTTGTGTTTAACGTTATCCACCAAAAGCTCGACAACCTTATAACACAGGAAACAAAGGGTTGCAGCTGTGTTGTGGGCGACCACAGCATATTCGCGGTTATAAGCTTTGAAAACCACTCCGAGGCAGAGAATGTATCCTGCGCAATTTCAATAGCAAACGACCTTATAGAATTTTCCAAAAAAAGTTTTGAATACACCGTCTGCGCGAGCATCGGCGGATTTTACGAGGAGGTTTCGGGACTGCACAAATCGTACAACGAGGCAGTCTGCGCTATGAAATACAAAGCTATCAACCAGGGCAACTCCATTTTGATGATTGACAACTATCTCACAAACTACGAAGAAAACGAAAATTTAAAAGAAATTTCCGACGCGGTTAACGTTATCGTTAAGGAATTTAAGAACTTTTCACAGGACGATTTGCGCGAAAAATGCAAGTCAATTCTTAGTAAAATGACGGACGAACACATTACGGTTGAAATTTGCAGACAGTTTGTTCTTCAGACAATAATGCTTATTGTAAACCAGTACATCAAACCGCTTGAAGTTTACACACATTCGCAGATAAGCGGAAAATACCTTAATTCAAACCAGCTTATCGACTCGTGCACCGACGTTAAAACAACGGTTGACAATATGGAAAAAATTCTTTCGGATATTCTTGAAACCTACAAACAAAGCCAGAATATAACATATTCGCAGAACGCGCTTGCGTCGCAGGTGATTGAATACATCAACGAAAACTATATGAACCCGAACACGAGCCTTAACGCCGCGGCGGAAAAATTCGACGTGAGCGACTCGCATTTAAGCCGTGTGTTTAAGGCGTCCACGGGCAAAAGATTTATGGAATATCTCATTTACAAGCGCATTGAAAAGGCAAAAGAACTGCTCGTTTCAAGCCAGCACAAGGTAAACGATATTTCGGCGCTCGTCGGATACGACAATCAGATTAGCTTTATGAGAATTTTCAAAAAATACGTCGGCTACACTCCCAGCGAATACCGAAGTATGCACTCGAAAAAATAAATTCACATTTGAAAGGACACACAAAAATGCAAAATCCCGTTTTGAGCAGAAAATGTATTTTAACACCGCCCGAGGGCATATCGTGGGCAAGCGAAATGGTGCTCAACCCTGCGATAATCATTGACCCGAAAACAAACAGGACGCACCTTTTGATACGCACAACCGGGCCTTTTCCCGAAAAGCAAACCGAGGGAAAACCGCTTCCCTACCCGATTTTTCTCGCATATGCGTATTCGGACGACGGTGAAAATTTTGAATTTGATTTTGACACTCCTGCGCTTGCGCCTATGCTTAACACCGAGCTTTGCGACCTTATGACGCTTGATATGCGCGGCGAAAAGGTGCCTGCATATATGAACGGATGCATTGAGGATCCCCGTCTTTTTGGGGTTGAGGACTCGTTATATTTAACCGTTGCGTGCAGAATGTTTCCGCCCGGACCGTTTTGGGAACACGACGACCCTCAGCAGTGTATGCCCGAATGGGCGAAATCGGACGAAAATCCGTTTAACACGCAGAAAAACCCCACGGTTACGCTTTTGTACCGCGTGGATTTGGATTTTCTCTCGAAAAAAGACTACAAAAACGCATTTACATACGTTACAAACCTTACGTCGCCTTTATAAGGCGAGGACCGAGGTGTTTTTGAAACGCGATTGTCATCTGGATGATTCCATTCGTAGCGAACGAGTA
>OGHJ01002841.1_pt1 | contig 13772 bp, 13 predicted proteins | sample 1571351 | NCBI WGS metagenome assembly OGHJ01 (sample SAMEA2582037, study PRJEB24529) | metagenome | biome: Human gut stool | place: China | collected 2011 | reverse complement strand
TGCCGGTGGTCAGGTTGTTGAAGTAGTCGTCCACGCCCAGCACGATGGCCAGGATCATGGTGGCCAACAGGGCGCCCCGGCGGGTCTTGATGACCTTCTTGGCCCAGTCGCCATAGGCCTTGGAGCCGCCGGAGCGGTTCATCAGCACCACGATGAAGCCCAGGGACACCAGGAACACCACGATGCCCATGTTCTCGCCCACCTTGGAGGCGATGGTGTCGTACACGCTGGTGACGGCCAGCACGGGGTTGAAGTTGGCGTACAGGAAGCCGCCCACCAGGCAGCCCAGGAACAGGGACGTGTAGACCTCCTTGGTGATCAGAGCCAGTACGATGGCCAGCACGGGGGGCAGAAGCGACAGGGGCTGCGCGAAGAAGTTGCTCTCATATACGGCCTCGCCCTCGGCGAAGGCGGTGGTCATCAGAAGTCCGGCCAGAGCCGCAATGGTCAAAAGAAGAGGGATCCAGTTCCTCTTGGTTCTAGTCATGTTTTTCCTCCCTATCGTCAACATATATGTACTTTTCAAGGTATGGGGCTTGCGCTGCGTGTCTATGCTGTGCTGAGGTAACCAAACCAATTCCCGAGGTCAGAATAACACACATTTTTAGAAAAGACAAGCAAATTTCATAAAAATATTTCGCTATAACGTGTTCATTTTGTATAGTATGTACATAATTCCCGATTTGCTTGCAAAATCTTTCATTCCTTTGCCTGTTTAAATTATCGATGCGAACGATTGAAAACAGAAAAAAAGAGACGGGTTTTCACCCGTCTCTTTTGCATATGGACGCAATAAGTTCTTACTTGCCCGCCGTCGCAGCGTTCTTTTTGGAGGTCACGGCGCGAATAATCATCAACACCGCGAACATGGACGCCAGAGCGATGACGAAGTTGATGATCACGTTCTGGATGAGGCCGGCCAGGATGTGGTTGACAAATGCCACCGCCGCCACGGTCAGCGCGTAGGGGATCTGGGTGTTCACGTGGTTGATGTGGTAGCACTGCGCGCCGGTGGAGGCCAGGATGGTGGTGTCGGAGATGGGGGAGCAGTGGTCGCCCATCACGGCGCCGCCCAGGCAGGCGCCCAGGCCCACGGTGAGGATGGTGCCGGCGTCGGTGCCGAACACGCTCACCACGATGGGGATCAGGATGCCGAAGGTGCCCCAGCTGGTGCCGGTGGCGAAGCCCAGGCCGCAGGCCACCACAAAGATGACGGCGGGCAGGAAGTTGGCCAGAGATTCGGCCGAGCTCTCCATGGCCTGCTCCACGAAGACGTTGGCGCCCAGCAGGTCGTTGGTGACGCCGCTGATGGTCCAGGCGAAGGTCAGGATCAGGATGGCGGGCACCATGACCTTGAAGCCCTCGGCGATGCAGTCGGTGACCTGGACGAAGCTCATGCTCCGGCGGAGGATCAGGAAGTAGAGGAAGCAGAAGATGACCACGATGAAGGAGCCGTACATCAGGCCCGTGGCCGCCGTGCAGTTGGCGAAGGCGTCCATCACGTTCAGATAGGTGCCGCTGTCAGGAGTGAAGAAGCCGCCGGTGTACAGCAGGCCGCTGACGCAGGAGACGATGAGCACGATGACGGGGATGATGAGGTCGATGACCTTGCCGTTGGTGGAGTTCTTGCTCTCATCGTCGGCACCCTCGAAGGGCCGCTCGGGGGTGGTGTAGATGTCGCCCCGCTTGGCGTTGTCCTCGTGGACCTTCATGGGGCCGAAGTCGATGTCGAAGACGGCCAGGATGATCAGGGTGAAGATGGTGAGCACCGCGTAGTAGTTCCAGGGGATGGCGCTGATGAACAGCTGCAGGCCGGACACACCCTCCATGGACTCGGCCACGCCGGAGACGGCGGCGGCCCAGGAGGAGATGGGCATCATGATGCACACGGGGGCCGCGGTGGAGTCGATCATGTAGGCCAGCTTGGCCCGGGAGATCTGGTGGCCGTCGGTGACAGGACGCATCACATTGCCGGTGGTCAGGTTGTTGAAGTAGTCGTCCACGCCCAGCACGATGGCCAGGATCATGGTGGCCAACAGGGCGCCCCGGCGGGTCTTGATGACCTTCTTGGCCCAGTCGCCATAGGCCTTGGAGCCGCCGGAGCGGTTCATCAGCACCACGATGAAGCCCAGGGACACCAGGAACACCACGATGCCCATGTTCTCGCCCACCTTGGAGGCGATGGTGTCGTACACGCTGGTGACGGCCAGCACGGGGTTGAAGTTGGCGTACAGGAAGCCGCCCACCAGGCAGCCCAGGAACAGGGACGTATAAACTTCCTTGGTGATCAGGGCCAGCGCGATGGCGAGTACAGGGGGCAGGAGCGACAGGGGCTGTGCGAAGAAGCTGCTGACGTATTCCGCTTCGCCCTCAGCGAAAGCGGTGGTCATCAGAAGTCCGGTGATTGCTGCCAGAGCCAGAATAAAGGGGATAATCCTCCTCTTTGTGCCTTGCATGGTTAACCTCCCTTTCAAATGGTGCGGTGATTGAGACATGCTCTGCTGTGGACAGGACTTATGCTGTTTCCCAAACCGATCGCCAGTGACAGGTGCCATACTAAGGTATTTGTGCAAAACCAAACCAATTCCCACTTGTTACCCTACCAGCTTTTGTGCTTAATTACAAGTGCCGCCCCGTCAAATTTTAGTATAGTTTTTGTAAAGTTCTTGTAAAATTATTAAATTAGTTCGGAAAGCTCTATATAAATATCCTCTTTCCTGATTTTCTCTATTTTAAAGTTCTGTTCCAGCTCTGTGTTATCAAGCATGCTCAACATCCCCCACAGCAGAGAGCGCAGTTCACGGGAAGAATGTGTCTTTCGGAGTGCACCCATGTCCAGGTCCCGCTCTCGTTTGGACAGGCGACGCCCATCCGGCGCCAGCAGAAGAGGCACATGGGCATAGACCGGCGCAGGATACCCCAGCTGCTTCATGAGCCAGAGCTGCCGGGCCGCGGAGTCCAGCAGGTCCCGGCCCCGGACCACCCGGGTCACCCCCATGAGGGCGTCATCCACCGTCACCGCCAGCTGGTAGCCATACACCCCGTCGGCCCGGCGGATGACAAAGTCGCCGCAGTCCCGGGCCAGATCAAAGGCTTGTTCGCCCTGGATGAGGTCCTGGAACCGAACGGTCTCATGGGGGAGCGCCGTCTTCCAGGCCGGCGCCTTCACCATGGCCCTCGCCTCCCGTTCTGCCCTGGAGAGGTCCCGGCAGGGACAGTGGCCCAGATCCCGCTCCTCCCCGGGGTGGGGCGCCGAGGCCGCCAGCCTCTGTGCCCGGCTGCACCAACAGGGATAGATCACATCCATGGACTGGAGCCGCGCAAAGGCCTCGTCATAGAGGGCAGTGCGCTCCCGCTGGCAGTAGGGCCCGTCGGGACCTCCCACACCGTAGCCCTCGTCCCAATCCAGCCCCAGCCACCTCAGGTCCTCCACGATGTGGCTGGTCCAGGGCTCCCCGGTGCGGTCCGGGTCCAGGTCCTCCATCCGCAGGACCACCCGCCCCCCCACCGACCTGGCATCCAGCCAGGCTACATAGAAGGAAAACAGATTCCCCAGGTGCATCCGCCCGCTGGGGCTGGGGGCAAACCGTCCCTTTTCCGCCATATACTCCACGCTCCTCCGCTTGTTCTCTCGATCCCATTGAGTGTACCACGGTCCCGGCCATTTGCAAATAGTGTAAAAAACTCTTGACACCTATCCTTTGCTCTGCTATGCTCAGTGTGTAAAAAAGATTTGACATCTTAGGCCCACACCATGAAAGGAGGTCCCATCCATGCCCGCTCTCACACATCTGGCTCCCATTCTGTTCCTGCTCCTGCTGCTGGGACTCACCGCCCTGGACATCGCCCTGGTGGTCTCCCTCATCCGTCCGGGAGATGAGCGGCGGCAGCTCATCGTCTGGAAGGCCAGCGCCTCCACCCTTGGCGGCATAGCGGGCTATCTGGTCCTCCGGGTGGCCCTGAACTTCGTCCGGGGCTACGAGGCCCTCAACCCCTACACCCTGCTCACCGTGATAGCCGCCATGTACTTTGTCTTTCTCCTCTACCACCGGTCCCGGTATGGTGGCTGAGGATGGAAAACACGATCAAGGCCCGGCGGGAGGCTCTGGGTTTCTCCCAGGGGGCGCTGGCCAAGGCCTGCGGGGTCTCCCGGCAGACCATCAACGCCATCGAGAACAACAAGTACGACCCCACTCTGGCCCTGGCCTTCCGCCTGGCCCAGACTTTGGGCACCACGGTGGATCAGCTTTTTCATCCAAATTGACACAAAGAGGGCCGTTCGGCACGCCGAACGGCCCTCTTTACGTCAATCCTCATCGGTTGAGCTGGTGGATGCTCAGGCCCAGACCGGCCTCCGCCGCCTCGCCGACGGCTTCGGCAAAGGTGGGGTGGGCGTGGATCACCCGTGCCATGTCCTCCAGGGTCTCACCCCTGGAGATGGCGGAGGCGAATTCCCCCACCAGGTCGGTGGCCCGCTCGCACAGGAGCTGGGCGCCCAGGACCACGCCGGTCTCCCCGTCATAGGCCACCTTGATAAAGCCCCGGCCCGCGTCGGTGATGACGCTGCGGCTGTTGCTGCCGGTCAGGTATTTGGCCGTTTTGACGGAGATACCCGCCTCCTTGCACTGGGCCTCGGTGCGGCCCACGGAGGCCATCTCCGGCCGGACATAGACGCAGGAGGGCACCACGGAGAGGTCCATTGGCGGCTCCTTCCCCGCCAGTATGCTCACGGCGTTGATGCCCTGGGCGGCGGCGGCGTGGGCCAGCTGGATGCTGCCCTTCACCGCGTCACCGATGGCGTAGATGCCGGGGACGCAGGTCTGGAAGCGGTCGTCCACCGGGATAGCCCCCCGCTCCAGTCCCAGGTCCACCTCCGGGGCGCACAGCCCGTCAGTGTTGGGCCGGCGGCCGGTGGCCACCAGCACGGCGTCGGCGGTGACGGTCTCGGTCTTGTCCTTCACGGTATAGGTGCAGACGAGGCCATCAGGACCCCGCTCCACCCGTTCCACCCGGGCGCCGGCGCACAGCCTGACGCCCTTTTTCTTCATGAGCATGCTCAGGCTCTGGGAGAGCTCCCGGTCCAGGGTGGGCAGGATGCGGTCCAGGGCCTCCAGCACGGTGACCTCCGCTCCCAAAGCCTGATAGAGTCCGGCGAACTCCATACCGATGACGCCGCCGCCGATGATGGCCAGGCGCTGGTAGAAGGTATCCCCGGTAAGCAGGTCGTCGCTGGTGAGGACGCCGGGCAGATCCAGCCCGGGCACCGGCGGCAGGGCGGGACGGGAGCCGGCGGCGATGAGGATGTTGGTCCCCTCCAGCACCTCCTCCCCCACCTGGACCCGTCCGGGACCCAGGATGAGGGCGGTGCCGGTGATGCGGTCCACCTTATTGCCCTTCAGCAGCCGCTCTACCCCGTCCCGGAGCTGGCCCACCACCTGGTCACGACGGGCGCACATGGCGGAATAGTCGAAAGAGACCCCTTCCGCCCGCAGGCCGAAGGTCTCACACTCCTTCATCTCCTCATACCGCTCGGCGGCATGGATGAGGGCTTTGGTGGGGATGCACCCCCGGTTGAGGCAGGTGCCGCCCACGGCGTCCCGCTCCACCAGGGCGGTGCGCAGCCCCAGCTGGGCGGCCCGGATGGCGGCGGTGTAGCCGCCGGGGCCGCCCCCGATGACGATGAGGTCCCAGCTCATGCCTGGCCCTCCGGCGGCGTATACCGCAGCACCGGGTGACGGGCGGCCTTGACCTCGTCGGGCCGGCTGATGGGGGCGTGGTGGGGGGCGGTGTGGAGGGCCTCCGGGTCGGCGTCGGCCTGGGAACGGATGCCCCTGAGCACCGCCGCCGCCTCGTCCAGGGTCTCCCGGGACTCGGTCTCGGTGGGCTCGAACATGAGGGCCTCCTCCACGATGAGGGGGAAGTACATGGTGGGCGGGTGGATGCCGTGGTCGATGAGGGCCTTGGCCACGTCCATGGCGGAGACCCCGGTCTGCTTCTTCAGGTCGTGGAGGGTGAGCACGAACTCGTGCATGCAGGGGCCGTCGCCGTAGGCGATATCATAGGTCCCCCGCAGCTGCTCCCGCAGGTAGTTGGCGTTGAGCACCGCCCCCTTGGCGGCCTCGGGGATGCCCTGGGCGCCCAGGGTGAGGATGTAGCTGAGGGCCTTCACCACCACGGTGAAGTTGCCGTAAAAGCCCTTGACGCTGCCGATGCTCTTGGCCGGGTCCCGGAACTCCAGGCCGTCCGCCCCCTCCTCCACGTGGAAGACGGGGAGGAAATCCTTCAGGAACTTCTTGCAGCCCACGGGGCCGGAGCCCGGTCCGCCGCCGCCGTGGGGGGTGGAGAAGGTCTTGTGGAGGTTCAGGTGGACCAGGTCGAAGCCCATGTCGCCGGGGCGGACCACGCCCATGACGGCGTTGAGGTTGGCGCCGTCGTAGTAGCACAGGCCGCCGGCGTCGTGGACGATCTGGGTGATGGCCAGGATGTTGGGGTCGAAGAGGCCCAGGGTGTTGGGGTTGGTGAGCATGAGGGCGGCGGTGTCGGGGCCGGCGGCCGCCCTCAGGGCCTCCAGGTCCACGCCGCCCTCCGGATTGGAGGGCACGTTGACCACGGTGAAGCCGCACATGGCGGCGGAGGCCGGGTTGGTGCCGTGGGCGGAGTCGGGGACCAGGATCTTGGTCCGGGCGGTATCTCCCCGGTCCAGGTGGTACTTCTTCACCATCAGCAGGGCGGTGAATTCCCCGTGGGCGCCGGCGGCGGGCTGGAAGGTCATGGCGTCCATGCCGGTGATCTCGCATAGGAGCTCCTCGGCCAGATAGAGGACCTCCAGGCAGCCCTGGGCGGTGTCGGCGCTCTGGGTGGGGTGGACCCCGGTGAAGCCGGGCAGAGCGGAGAGCTCCTCATTGATGCGGGGGTTGTACTTCATGGTGCAGGAGCCCAGGGGGTAGAAGCCGTTGTTCACCCCGTGGGCCCGGCGCTCCAGGGCGGAGTAGTGCCGGGTCAGGTCCACCTCGGAGAGCTCCGGCAGGTCCAGGGGGGTCTCCCGCTCCATGCCCGCCATCAGATGGGCAGGCGGCACGTCCAGGGGCGGCAGCAGGTCGCAGCGGCGGCTCTTCCGGCTCTTTTCAAACAGCAGTTCCACTCATACCACCTCCCGAATGGCCTGTTCCAGGGCGTCGATCTCGTCCCTGGTGTTCATCTCCGTGGCGCACCACAGCAGGTTGCCGTCCTCCAGGGGGAGGGGACCCAGGATGCCCCGGCGGGCCAGACCGCTGAGCAGTTTTTCCGGCTTACAGGGGCAGGTGGTGACGAACTCGTGGAAGTAGGGGCCGGGGTAGACCATGTCGAAGCCGGGCACATCGCACACCTTCTGGGCGGCGTACCGGGCGTGGGCCATGCAGCTCTCGGCCGCCTGACGCAGGCCGTCGGGGCCCATAGCGGCCAGGTAGACGGCGGCGGTCATGGCGCACAGGGCCTGGTTAGAGCACACATTGGAGGAGGCCTTCTCCCGGCGGATGTGCTGCTCCCGGGCCTGGAGGGTGAGGACGTAGGCCCGGCGGCCGTCGTGGTCGGTGGTCTCGCCCACGATGCGGCCGGGCAGCTTCCGGGTGAGGGCGGCGGTGGCCGCCATGAAGCCCAGATAGGGGCCGCCGAAGCTCAGGGACATGCCCAAAGGCTGCCCCTCGCCCACGGCGATGTCGGCGCCGCACTCCCCCGGGGTCTTGAGGACCGCCATAGCGATGGGGTTGACCCCCATAATGAATTTGGCCCCGGCGGCGTGGGCGGCCTCTCCCAGCTCCCTGGCCGACTCGATGCGGCCGAAGTAGTTGGGCTGCTGGAGGTAGAAGCAGGCCACGGTGTCGTCCAGCAGGTCCGTGAGGGCCTGGGCGTCGGTGAAGCCGTTCTTCACCGGCACGGTCTTCACCTCCATGCCGTTTCCGAAGCAGTAGGTCTCCACCGTCCGGCGGACCATGGGGTGGGCGGCGGCAGAGAGGAGGACCGCGCTCCGCTTCCGGTCCCGGCACATGGCCGCCGCCTCTGCGGCAGCGGAGGCGCCGTCGTAGATGGAGGCGTTGGAGGCGTCCATGCCGGTGAGGGCGCAGATCATGGTCTGATACTCAAAAATGGACTGGAGCACCCCCTGGGAGAGCTCGGCCTGATAGGGGGTGTAGGCGGTGAGGAAGGTCTCCTTGCTGGTGACGCTCTTCACGATGGCGGGGATATAGTGCTTATAGGCGCCCGCCCCCCGGAACACCGAGGGGAAGACCGTATTCTTGGCGGCGATGCCCTCCAGGACCCGCCGGACCTCCAGCTCGCTCTTGCCGTCGGGCAGGTCCAGATGGTCCAGACGCATCTCCGGCGGCACCTGGGCATAGAGGTCGTCCATGCTCTGGCAGCCGATGGACTCCAGCATGGCCTGGCGCTCCGCCTGGGTGGATGGCTGATAGCTTCCCATGTCCTTGGATCACTCCTTTCCCGTTTTCAGGCGCTGTCTCAGCCCTCCTGGGCGCAGTGGGCCTCGTAGGCGGCGGCGTCCAGCAGCTCCTCCTGGTCGGTAATGTCCTCCACCTCCACCAGCCAGGCGCCGTAGGGATCGGAGTTGATGGCCTCGGGAGTGTCCAGCAGGTCCTCGTTCACCGCCTTCACGGTGCCGGTGACGGGGCTGTATACGTCGGAGACGGCCTTCACCGACTCCACATCGCCCAGGGCCTCGCCGCAGGTCAGGGCATCCCCCACCTGGGGCAGATTCACAAAGACCAGGTCGCCCAGAGCGTCCTGGGCGTGGTCGGTGAGGCCCACCTTGGCAGTGCCGTCATCGGCGAAAAGGACCCACTCGTGGGACTTGGTATAGCGGAGATGATCGGGGGTATTCATAGTAAATTCCTCCTTATATCACATTATATTTTATCATTTGTTCGATTTAGCGCTTGTAGAAGGGCAGGGGCACCACCTTGCAGGGTACCCGGCGGCCCCGAACGTCCACCTCCACCTGGGTGCCCTCGACGGCGTCGGCCGGGGAGAGATAGGCCATGGCAATGGCTTTGCCCAGGAAGGGGGCGTGAGTACCGGAGGTGGTCTGTCCCGCCAGCCGGTCGCCGATATAGATATCCTGGTGCTCCCGGACAATGCCCCGGCCGGTGACCTCCAGGCCCACCCGGGTCCTGGTCAGGGGCAGCCGCCCCTCCAGGCCCGCCTTGCCAATGAAATCATCCTTGTCCAGCTTGATGGCGAAGTCCAGGCTGGCCTCCATGGGGCCGATGTCATCGGTGAGCTCATGGCCATAAAGGGGCATGGCGGCCTCCAGCCGCAGGGTGTCCCGGGCACCCAGACCGCAGGGGATGAGCCCCTGGTCCTTCCCCGTCTCCAGCAGCAGGTCCCACAGGGCAGGGCCCTCCCCGGCGGCGCAGTAGAGCTCATAACCGAACTCCCCGGTGTAGCCGGTGCGAGAGATGAGGCACTGGATGCCGCCGATGGTAATCTTGGGGATGAAGCTGTAATACTTCTTGGGCAGGTCCCCCTCCCCCACCAGCTTCAAAAGGATCTCCTTGGACTTGGGGCCCTGGAGGGCCACCTGGGCCACGGTATCCGAGATGTCCTCCATTTTGCAGTCGCCAAAAAGGTGCTCCGCCATCCAGGCGGCGTCCTTATCCTTGTTGGCGGCGTTGACCACTACCAGGTAGGCGCCCTCCCGGACCTTGTAGACGATGAGATCGTCTACACAGCCACCGGCGTCGTTACACATGGGGGAGTACCTGACCTGGCCGTCATACATGTTGGTGAAGTCGTTGGTGAGCATGTGGTTGAGATTTTTGAGGGCATCCGGGCCGGTAAAAACCAGTTCTCCCATGTGGGAGACGTCAAAGAGCCCTGCGGCGGTACGCACAGCCATGTGCTCGGCGATGACACCGGTTGGGTACTGGACCGGCAGGAGATAGTCCGCAAAGGGGACGATCTTGCCGCCCAGTGCCACGTGGTGCTCATAAAGCGGCGTCTTTTTTTCCATTGGCGATCCCTTCTTTCTCAAAATTGGTAGGACAAAAAACGCAAGACGGAGGCGCGCCAATCAAAGGCACGCCTCCGTCTTCTTACCTGAAAGATTCTTTGCCCCCGGCAGAGCAAATTGCTTCTTCGGTCCGCCGGGGCACGCGCCCCTTTGGTCTTCGGAGTTTCGTCCGGTATCGGTACTTTTGCCTGAGAGTTTTTCTGCCAATCCCCTTCGGCGCCGCCTGGGCGGTCTCTCCCGATGCCATCATCCGAACCTATTCTGTTTACTATCAGTATACCGGATGTCTCCGTCCTTTGCAAGGGGGAATTGCGTCAGACCTGCCTTCGATTTTGGCGATTCGCCCTTATTGGCAGGGCCAATTTATTTATTTTCTTTATTTTTGTTCTATTGGATAGAACTTACTTCAAGCTATGTATTGCAAATCATTTTTCAATAAAATTATATATTTTTATACTTTTTAAGTAATATAAAAAATAAATATTTTATTTTTTATATCTTCCTTATTTTATCTATTGACTTATTTGTGCAAAATGATATACTTCGAACTGGGAACACCATCCATCAAACCGGACCTTGCGCCGGTCATGTTTACTTAGAAAGGAGTCACACACCATGGAACGGATCACCCAGGAGAACTACGGGCTTTATATCAACGGCAAATGGGTCCCCGCCGGCGACGGCGCCACCTTTGAGACCCGCTGCCCCGCCAACGGTGAGCACCTAGCCACCTGCGCCCAGGCCACCAAGGAGGACGTGGACACCGCAGTGGCGGCGGCCTGGGAAGCCTTCAAAACCTGGAAGAACATCACCACCAATGAGCGGGCCGCTATCCTGAACAAGGTGGCCGACATCATCGAGCAGAATGCCGAGCATCTGGCCATGGTGGAATCTCTGGACAACGGCAAGCCCATCCGGGAGACCATGGCCATCGACATCCCCTATTCCGTCCGCCACTTCCGCTACTTCGCTGGCTGCATCATGGCGGAGGAGGGCTCCGCCAACATTCTGGACGGCACCACCCTCTCCCTGATCCTCCGGGAGCCCATCGGCGTGGTGGGGCAGATCGTGCCCTGGAACTTCCCCTTCCTGATGGCCGCCTGGAAGCTGGCGCCTGTGCTGGCCGCCGGCTGCTGCACCGTCTTTAAGCCCTCCAGCGACACCCCCCTGAGTGTGCTGGAGCTGGCCCGCCTGACCCAGGACGTGATCCCCGCCGGCGTGCTGAACGTGGTCACCGGCGGCGGCGGCCGTGCCGGCCAGTATATGCTGGACCATCCCGGCTTCCGGAAGCTGGCCTTCACCGGCTCCACCGAGGTAGGCCGCAATGTTGCCCGTGCCGCCGCCGAGCGGCTCATCCCCTCCACCCTGGAGCTGGGTGGCAAGAGCGCCAACATCTACTTCGACGACTGCAAGTGGGACATGGCCATGGACGGCGTACAGCTGGGCATCCTCTTCAATCAGGGTCAGGTCTGCTGCGCTGGCTCCCGCGTTTTTGTCCAGGACACCATTTATGATAAGTTTGTGGAGGAGGCCGCCCGCCGCTTCAACCAGGTCAAGGTTGGCATGCCCTGGGAGGCCGACACCCAGATGGGCGCCCAGATCAACGAGAACCAGGTAAAGAAGATCCTCCAGTACATTGAGATCGGCAAGGAAGAGGGCGCCAAGGTGGCCTGCGGCGGCGAGCGCGCCACCGAGGGCGACCTGGCCCGCGGCGCGTTCCTCAAGCCGACGCTCATCGAGGTGCCGAACAACTCGTGCCGCGTGGCGCAGGAGGAGATCTTCGGGCCCGTGGCCGTGGTCATCAAGTTCAAGGACGAGCAGGAGGTCATCGCTATGGCCAACGACAGCACCTACGGCCTGGGCGGCGCCGTCTGGACGAGGGATATCAACCGGGCCATCCGGGTGTCCCGCGGCATCGAGACCGGCCGTATGTGGGTCAACACCTACAACGCCATCCCCGAGGGCGCCCCCTTCGGCGGCTACAAGGCCTCCGGCATCGGCCGTGAGACCCACAAAGTCATTCTGGAGCACTATACCCAGATGAAGAACATCATGATCAACCTCTCCGAAGCCCCCTCCGGCTTCTATCCCGACAAATAAAGCTCGCAATGCAAAGGCGGGCGGGACCATTTGGTCCCGCCCGCCTTATCTGTTCAGTCATACCACAAGATCAGCAAGGTCCCCTTCCCTACTGTCACCCGGCTCTCCACGCCGGTGAAGGAATTGCTCACACCCAGTGGAAAATCACAGGTGAGGACGGCATCCTTCAGGGAATATTTGAGGCCCTCCAGGGTCACCCCTTCCGCCCGGTCTCCCTGGCAGAACACTGAAATCGTCCCCCGGTGGTCCGCCGAAAACGCCAGGGAGCCATCGGTAATGGCGGCGGCGGTCCAGTTCTCCCCCACCAAGAAGCCCCGCCCTCCCCGTGTGGAGAGCCACACCAAGGACTGGAGGTTGGCCAGGGTGTGGTCCACCCGGCCGCCGGTGCCGCCGTAGAGCCGGAAGGTCCGGTAGCCCCGGTCCCAGCCCAGCCGGATGGCGGCCATGGTGTCGGTGTCGTCCTTTTCCACCGGCAGGTCCACCACCTTTGGATGGTCGGGCCGGAAGCCCATGGAGTCAAAGTCCCCTACCACCAAGTCCATGGCCGTCCCCCGGGCCGTAAGGGTCCCATAGCCGCCGTCGGCGGCGATGACGAAGTCTCCCGCGCCCGGCGCGAAATCCCGGTCGTAAAAGGTCCCCGCCCCCACGATATAGCATGTGCCCTGCTGGATCATATCTGCTCTCCTGCCTTTCGTCTCATCTGACCATCATACCCCACTGGGCCAGTCTTGTCCAGTGTCGGACCTCCCGCCTTGCAAAATTCCGCCCGCCGTGATATAACTGGTCCACATAGGAAATGACAGAAAGGTGGTTTTTCCACATGTTTCGTGATATGCGGCGAAAAGATCAAGTCCTCTCTCGGGAGGAGTGCCTGGCCGTGCTGGACCGCGGCACCTCCGGGGTGCTGGCGGTCCACGGCGACGACGGCTATCCCTACGCCGTCCCCCTGAGCTACGCCTACGAGGATGGAAAGCTCTGGTTCCACTGCGCCCGGACCGGCCACAAGCTGGACGCCATCCTTCGGGACCCCAAGGTCACCTTCTGCGTGGTGGACCGGGACCAGGTGGTCCCCCTGGAGTATACCACCTACTTCCGCAGCGTCATTCTCTTCGGGAAGGCCAGAGTGCTGGAGGACCCGGCAGAGGTCCGCGCCGCCCTGGAGAAGCTGGCCCTCCGCTACGCCCCCGAGGACAGCGAGGCTCACAGGGAGGCAATTCTGGAAAAGGAGCTGCCCGCTGTGGTCGTAGTAGAGGTCGCCGTGGAGCACCTCTCCGGCAAGGAGGCCATCGAGCTGGTCCGCAGCCGTCACGCGCTGGAGTGAGATACAAAAGGAGGTCCCTGCCCGATGTGGGCAGGGACCTCCTTTTCTTATTTCCGCTTTCCGCAGCTCTGGCCGCAGGAGGCGCAGTCGCCGCCGCAGCTCCCGCCGCAGCCGCACTCGCCCCGGAGCTGCCTTCGGACGTGGCGGACCAGGTAGACCACTGCCCACAGGATGAGCAGGGCCACGGCGGCATAGATGACATATTTCATAACGTCCTCCTCTCAGCCCACAATGAGGCTGCCGATCTGATAGACCAGGAAGGAGCCCAGATAGGCCGCGCACACCTGCCAGAGGATGGAGCGGATGGTCCACTTGGTGGAGTTCATCTCCTTGCGGATGGTGGACACC
>OGHJ01002830.1_pt1 | contig 13831 bp, 9 predicted proteins | sample 1571351 | NCBI WGS metagenome assembly OGHJ01 (sample SAMEA2582037, study PRJEB24529) | metagenome | biome: Human gut stool | place: China | collected 2011 | reverse complement strand
CGAGCAGCCGGAACGGAGATTTATATGACCAAGGGCAGAAAGACAACAGAAAAGGTCCGCGCGAACTCCCGTTTTTCCTCTGCGCTGGCATTTTTGAGCAGCATTATGCTTCATTGCTCTGTGGTTGCTGCGTTGCTTCCGTAATAAATCCCGGCATTCCGATGCCGATTGGATTTTCTGGTGGATGGCGTGTAAGAAAAAGTGTTTGGGGGTGTCATTTTGTGGAGACACCCTGTTCAATCGCCAGAGTTATTTCATCGACTTCTTTTTTTCCAAGAGGGTACAAGGTCCCAAAAACCAGCCCGGCAGCAGCGCACAGAATCAGCGGAAGCATGATGGAACAGAAGATGATGCCGCCTTCGACGCTCTGCGGTTGTTGCGCTGCTCCTCCAATAAATCCTGTTGCCGCCAACATATATCCAGGGATTGCCCCCGCAACGCCTTGGGCGGCTTTGGAGACAAAAGAGGACAGGGATGCGACGGCGGCTTCGGCTCGTTTGCCGGTTTTATATTGCACATACATCGTGTTGTCGGCCTGAATGCCGTAGGCAAGGGGTCCGATAAAACCCCCACCGATCCCGGCGAAAACAGCGCCCAAATAGATCAGCAGCAGAGACCGGACATCTATAAACCGGATCAGTGACCCACCTACGGCAACGATGATCCCCGCGAGAAAAACGTTTTTCTTTCCGAGTTTGTTTGCCAAAACAGGTGCCACAGCCATGCCGAGCAGAGTAATCACAAGGGAAACAACCGAAACACCTGACATCAGTTTGAGATCCTTCATAATATAAGTGTAGAAAAAGGTGCCGGTGCCACTGCTAAGGGAGGTGCCGACCGTGGATAGCAGAATCGTGAGGAAGTGCGTCCAGACTGGCTTGAAGCGAAGGAACTGAAACAATTCCCGCAGGCTATACCGTTCGTCGTCGGTGCCTTTGGGCGTTATCCATTCATGTGTTGCAGCTTGCCTCCAAAGTTTAGCAAAACAAATGATTTTATGCTGTTCTCCCGTACAAACGAGAAACAGCCGATCAGATCGTCCAACGGGATCATGCGGCAAAATCCCCCCCCCAAAAATCCGGGATTCTGATACCGATTGGATTTTTGGGAGGGATGCAGGAAAAAGTGCTTCTCAGCCGCAAGTGATTGACGTAGAGATGACTTAGTACCGATTGATCATCTGTGCTTCCGCTTCCTCGCGGGTGATCTCACCATTGTTGCACTTGGACATGAGCTGAACATCATGGTCGTTGAGTTTGTACAGGTGCAGGATGAGCAGCGTGCAGATTCCCCCAATGATGCTGCCAAGGCAGCTGAAGGTCCACAATTTATCGGCAAATCCTGCCGCCTGAATGACGCCCTCACCTTCTTTGAAACCGATCAGAGTCAGGGCAAAAACGCTGGCGGCGGTTGCGATCGCACCGTTCAGTTTGGTAAAGAACGTCTGCGCCGCAAAAGTAACGCCACGCATTTTCAGTCCGGTTTTGTACTGCCCGTACTCATAACAATCGGGGGTGAATTGGTATTGCAGGATCGCGGCGATGCCCAGCGGAAATCCACCCAGTGCGTTTAGGATCACATAGACCATCATGTTCTCATATCCGGCTATGTAGCGAACGATGCCCAAAATCAAAGCAAACATATAGGAGAAATAGAAAATTTTGAATTTGTCATATTTCTTGCATAGTTGTACAGCAATCGCCGCACCGATCAGTGTCGGAACGATCACCGCCATCGAGACAAAGGAAGCAATTTCTTCGCCGCCGAGGCAATACCGGGCAATGTATAACCCCCAGGTGGCACCAACATTGAGCAGACTGCTGATAAGAGGAGCAGCAAAGAAAATCAACAGGTATTTATTGGAACGCAGGCATTCGACCATATCGCGCAGCGTATAGTTTTCCTCGGCTCCTCCATCCCGTGCTTTTTCTCTTTCGATCACGCGCTCTTTTGCAAACAGACACATCGGGATCATCATGGCAGCGGACAAAATGGACAACACGATCACAGTCGTAGCCCAGCCGCCCAAACTCTGCCGGACCAGTGGCAAAAGGATGCCGGTCACAATGCCGGCAAAAATTGCAAAAATTCTTCCGATGCTGTTCAGGGACACGCGCTCTTTCTGGTCAAGCGTCATTGTAGTGACAATGCCAAAAATCGGCACATCGCAAAGCGTATAGGCCGTATCCCACAGCATATAGGCAAGGGTCGCCCAGATGAGCTTGGCCACCAACGGGATGCCCGTAGGGATCACGAAAAGAAGAATGGTAGAGACCGGGATCGCGATGACAGACATTCGGAGCCAGGGGAGAAATTTTCCTTTCTTAAAATGCACCTTATCCATGATCATGCCGAAGATGGGATCGTTGATGGCATCCCATACTTTTGTGATCAGTGCCACGACCGCAACCAAAGCCGCCGTGATGCCGACATCCGTGAAATAAGTGGTCATGTATCCAATCAGGCCGTAGAATACGTTCTGGCCCATAAAATACATACCGTAGCTGAATTTTTCCTTTTTGGTAACAGCGTTTTCCATTATGTTATCCTTCCTTTCCGTGTGTTGGAAAATGGGGCGTTCCATCGCGGTGCCGCCCGCTGATCTGACGTTTTTGCCCGGAATTACTGCTTTACATCGCAATCAAACGTATAGGGACCACTTCCGATCTTGTACGAACTTCCGTCTGGCAGGTTTACCACTGCCGTAGTGTTGCAGGGGATATCCACTTCTATATCTTCATGGTCTGTATTGACTGTTTGCTTTAAGTCTTGTAAGCTCCATAATGGTCTCCTGCGCTTGTAGAAATTAGCGTTCCTTCGTCGGGAACGTGTTCCTGAAACGTTCAAAATTCTTCCAGCAATACGTTGAGACGTTGTGCTTGCTCCGCGCTCACCCCGCCCGCGAAAGCTTCTGCGGCCTGCCGCAGCGTAAGCCCATACGCAAGATCCGGGATCATATCCACCTCCATCATATTGGAAAGGAACGCCCTGATCGCCGGCTCAGCCAACAAGTCTTCCAGCGTGGAGTCTACGCTGTAGCTTTTTTTCAAGGGGCTTTCGGCCTTGTAGGTGACCGTATATTGCCCGGCCTTTACGCAGCAGATCCCGTTTTCCACCGTTTCAAACAAAGGGTTATCCGTATCGTGGTATACGGAGTCTGGCGCATACGGAAGGATCACCTGCGCCTTTGCACCGAACGGAACGGTGACGGTGACTGTGATTTGGTCGCCGTTTTCGATCTGCCACCCACAGCGATAGCACCCGCTGGCCGAATCGTAAACCGCGCTTGCCGAGCCCAACTTGTGATCCACCTTGGGGCTGATGCGCATCATCTTGCCGCCCGGGCCTTGCTCCGTCACATCGATCCCGGCTACATGGCGGAAGATCCACTCCAATACAGCGCCATAGGAATAATGATTCAGGCTGTTCATCCCGGTGCTGGAAATGTGACCGTTTTCATCCAGCGAGTTCCAGCGCTCCCACACCGTTGTGGCCCCCAACTTTACTTCGTGGAGCCAGCCCGGGTACTCCTCGTTCAGGAGCAGCCGATAAGCCAAATCCGTCATGCCATGCTCGGTCAGGACGTTACACAGCAGCGGGGTCCCCACAAAGCCGGTGTTCAGCTTATTTTTGTTGTCCCGAAGGAGTTTTCGGAGCATCTGCTCCGTCAGGCGTTCATTGTCCGACAAATGGTATTTCAGTGCAAGGACGAGCCCTGTCTGCGTTTTCACGGCACATCTGCCGGTAGCGGTAAAATATTCTTCCTTCACCACCTGCCACTGGCGGTCGGCGATGGCCTGGTAGTTCTGTCTTGTTTCTTCCAGACCGAGAACTGCGGCCGCTTTGGCAACGATCTGGGCACTTGCCGCATAGTAGATGTCAGCGATGTAGGCTTCGTCCGTCGCCCCGTAAACGCTGTTTGCAACGGCCCCGGCACGGTCAAGCGCCAGCCAGTCTCCGTAATGAAAAACCTGTCTCCATCCATGGTGATCGCCGTCAATCTTGCGGATATAATCGACCCATGCTTTCATGCTCTCGATCTGGTTTTCAAGGATCGTTTTGTCACCGCTGAACAAATATACATTCCACGGAATGATACACGCAGCATCGCCCCATGCGCAGGAACACTTGCTCGGCCCGAATGTGGGGACGACCTCGGGGACCATACCGCCAGCCAAGAGCTGTTCCTGATACAGATCGTATAAATATTTCCGATAGAAGGCAAACGAATCGGCCAGATAGCTTGCCGTTGCGGAAAAGACCTGCGTATCGCCGGTCCAGCCCATTCGCTCATCGCGTTGCGGGCAATCGGTTGGCACATCGAGAAAGTTTCCCCTCATGCCCCATTCTACATTAGAGATCAGTTGATTTACCAGCGCATTGCCCGTTTTCACGTTGCCGATGCTCTCGTAATCGCTGTGCAGCACGATGGCTGTAAAATCCTCGCATGACAGGTTGGAAACACCGCTGACCTTTACATAACGGTAGCCGTAGTATGTAAAATGGGGAACAATGGTTTTTTCTTTTCCATCTGAGACATAGATATATTCCGAAAGTGCCGTTCTCAGGTTTTCGTTATAGAAACACCCATCTTGAAGCACCTCGCCGGTTTGAATGCGAATCGTTGTCCCCGCCGGTTCCCGCACACGCAGTTGGAAAATTCCTGTGATTTCCTGCCCCAAATCGAATACTTCTTCACCGCGCGGCGTATGGATCAACGCCACCGGCTTCCGCAGCATTTGTGCCTTGACCGGGATAGACAGCCGTTCCATAAGCCGCCCCTTCGGTGCCTGTGCGATCCGTGCGCAGCATTCCGGGGTAGGCGGCAAGGTATCATCCCGCCGTTCGCCGTCATAAATGTTGGAGAACCACAGGTTGCTTCGTTTTACCGACCAAGTCTCATCGGTGCCGACCACCTCGTTTGTGCCATCTTGGTACGCAATGTGAATCTCCGCGATCAGCTTCCATTCACTTCCATAGTATTCTTTCCGCTCAGGATCGCTGAATCCGAACCGCCCTTTGTACCAGCCGTTTCCCAGCAGGATCGACAGCATACCACCTTCTGATACCTGCTCCGTAACATCATAAGTCTGGTACTGAATCCACTGTGCATAATTGTTACAGTACGGCGTTAAATACTCGTCGCCGATTTTGCTCGATACTTTGCTGGTTTCCCCCAGAAAATATGCTTCGTACAATCCCAGACCGCAAATATACAGCCTTGCGCGTGCAACTGCCCGGGTCGGGCTGATCCGCTTGGAAAAAATCGGATGACGTTGCTGGCTGCTGTCACAGGTGATCCATTGGGCTGTCCATGGCTCCTCCATTTTGGCGGTCTCAAAAAACTGCACGTCGGACTCGATCGTTTCTGCGGCATCCGTTGCCACAAGGACTTTCCAGTAATATCTTGTGCAGGGTTGTGGATCAAATTCTACCCTTGCGGCGCGGCTGTCAAGTGCGGCCTCTCCCGTATCGAAGCAAAGCGTGGTAAAGGTCGGCTCTTTGCTGATCATGATCCTTGCGTGGCGCTGTTCCTGCCCTTTGCACCCTTTTACCTTCCACGAAAACACCAGCGGCTTCAGAGCATAGCCTACAGGGTTTGTGATGTGATTGGTTTTTGCAGCATAAATCTCGCCCATACGGTTTTCCTCGCTTCTCTGTTATCTGTGCGCTTCCCAAAAGACAACTGCTTCCTGAAGCCAGTTTTTCACTTTGGTTTCTGACCCAATGCCAAAGCCATGCCCCAGACCGTCAATGATTTTGACGCTCACATTTTCTCTGCCCAGTGTTTTTTCCAACGCCGGAAGCTGTGCTTCTACGTTGGCAAAGCCGAACTCATCCTGACGCCCTGCGATGGAAAACACGGCCAAACCTTGATCCTCCGGGAGTGCTTTGATATTCCAATCCAGTCCGTACATAGGAAAAATCGCCTTCGGCCTTGGCAGGTGATGATTGTGGCAGCAATCGGCATAGCTTGCAAAAGAATAGGCTGTCGTCATAAGTCCCCCGGCCGAGAACCCGAAGATGGCATAATCATCCATACGGATCGCAAGTTCCTTTTGATGGTTCGTCAGATAACGGATCGCCTGTGTCAGTTCCTTAGCAGCTGCCTGCCCCTGCTTCAACGGCTCTGTTTCGCCCAGTTGCTTGCCGATCGGATAGCTGAGGACAAAGACGGAATATCCCATTTTATGCAGTTCCATCGCGATGGGGTATCCCTCGCAATCCGTCACATTAGAAATGAAACCGCCCCCGGGAACCACAATGGCAAATGGCTTGCCCGGCTGCCCGTAGTAAAACATTCCCGTCAGATGGCTTCGATCGGGATGGTCCTTCATGGCTTCCTGCGGGTACAGGCCGGACACCAATTTGGCTTGTCCCTTCTCCACAAGGCCCGTCAGATAATTGAACGCATCCAGCGCGGTGTCGGTCTGTTCCGCACGGCCCTGTGCCTGCATGAAATCCTTGTACTTTGCAGGGGCAATGGCTTTTAGCGCGTTATCCTCCAGATTGAAGAACATATGATAAAAGCCGCCAAAGATTGGATGCTGCATAAAAAAACCGACCTTGTCCTCCTTGGTTGCCGGTCGGAAGTGGCCGCTTCCATCATAATAACAGCTTTCCTTTATCTTGGGGAAGCCGCATAAGCCGAAAAGTGCCGGCAGAAACACCGCCTTTTTTTGATACACATACCAAATCGCGCCTGCCACACAGAACAAAAGAGCGGCCAATGCCCCACAAACGATTTTCATACCCGTTTCGTCCTCCCTTTTACGAATATCTTACGGGAAATCTGCTTTACCCCAACGGAAACCAAAGAGCGTGCCGTCCATGGTCAGTCATCGGTTTTGATGCCGACTTTTTTACGCTGTTGGGTTGGTTCTCGCCATTATTATAGCACGCTCCACGTGCTGCCACCACACGGAAACAACTAATCCTGTATGATTTCAACGGCTTTCTCCGCAGTTCCGGGAAAGCGGAGTACATCCCGCAAGGGAACACCAACGGCTTGTATCCGGGTAGGCGTGGAACTGCGCCGCACGATCGGGAGAGGAACGTCCATTTCATATAGATTTCGTCTATAACGTATAGAGCCTGCCTATCTCAAACTGTATAATAAAGTAAGGGAACGAAACGGAGACGACCATCATATAAAGTCGCTTCCCGCCCCAAACAGCAAGGACGTTTACAGGAGGTTGCTTATGAACAAACAATTCGAGCCCTTGTTTACTCCGTACGATGCGTGGCTCTGGGCGCACCCGCCGGTGTATGCCATAGCAAACGGTGGTCTTGGTGCGATCCGCGCCAAGACCACCGTTTTTATAGTTTCAAAATGCAACAGGAGGCACCCATTTCGGGTGCCTCCTGTTGTGTCAAGAAGGAAAACGCGGCCCTTTATTGGCCCAGATAATCGTACAGGTACGCCTCCATCTTGGGGGTCCACCAGTTCAGGTAGCCAGCCTGCGTGGGATGGATGCCGTCGAACATATAGAGCTTGTAATCTTCCTCAGAAACTTGATTCATCTCGGCATCATTCCACAGGTCGATGACCCCGATCTCATACTTTTCCTGCAACTTCAGCAGCTGCTCCACCATCTTGCCGTAGGCGGGGCTGTCGTACTGGGTGCCCGTATAGAACACCACCGGGCAATGCCATGTGGTGTCGGCATATACGATGATGTATTCGAGCGCGCCAAGGACGGTTTTGGTGTCAAAGTCCTCCAAATTGCGGGAACTGCTGATTTCCCCCAGCGGGATCGCGTTGCTTGCATCGTTGGTGGAAAGCTGGCAGATGAACGCATCAAACTGTGCGTTGGGGTCGATATTGTGCAGCATCCGTTGGATGTAGGAGGTCTTGTCGTTGTCGGCCAATGTGGTGCCGCCGACAGCCTCTTTGACATAGGTGCAGTTGTTGCGAACGGCAATGTACTCCGCAAAGGAGGTTTCCAGCGAGGCAGCCCCCTCGGTCACCGAGGACCCCAAAAAGCACAGGTTCATACCGCTCAACGGGCTGTTCTCCACCGGCGCCACGTTTTCGGGGCGGTAGATCTCGGCGTTGCCGGGCAAGCCTTTGAGGTACATCGTGTTCAGGAAGCGGAACGGCCCATGGCCCAAAAGACCTTGCAGAGCACCATAAGCCAGCGCTAATAGCAGAACCAGGATCAGAGCAATGATCAAAAGGACTTTTCCTACTTTTTTCATACAAACTATCTTCTTTCTTCACTTGAGTTTCCGGATGTCCCGCGCCGTGTAACAGGGGATCACGAGAGAACTTCAGATACAAAGCCCTTTACTGCGCCAGCAGCAGGTTCATCTGCTGGATCAGCAGCTCGACCTGATCACCGGGGATCACGCTGACCAGAGATTTCAGCGGCATTTCCATGATCATCTTTTTCATCATGTTCATCGACCCTTCATCCAACCCGTCGGTACCGGCGCTTTGCGCAAGCGGGGCCAACAACTGCATGATGGTCGGCGCGGTCTTGGGGCAGGTCAGCAACTCGCCCAGTGTGGTGGTCAGTGTTACGACAAAGGGGATTTGTTTTTCGGTGGTAAAGGACAACTCGGCCGTCAGGCGGATGTCGTCGCTGGCGCGACCCACCATGACCTCATACACGCCGCTGGGGGCAAACCAGTCGTGCAGGCGTTCCTCATAGTAGCTCAAGTCGCGTGCCGCCAGCGTCAGGGTCACCGTCTTGCACTCGCCCGGTTCCAGCAGTACCTTGGCAAAGCCGCGCAGCTCTTTGCTGGGACGCTCCGGTGTGCCGTTTTTGTCGCGGATGTAAAGCTGGACGACCTCGCGCCCGGCCACCTTGCCGGTGTTGGTCACATCCACACTGACGGTGACAGTCTGGCCATCCTGCAATGCGGGCGCGGAAAGCTGCAAATTGCTGTAAGCGAACTCGGTGTAGGACAAGCCGTGACCGAACGCAAAGCGGACAGGGACCTGCTTGGTATCGTAGTAGCGGTAGCCGACAAAGACATCCTCGCCATAGGCAACACGCTCGTCATTGCCCGGAAAGTGCAAATAGCTGGGGTTGTCCTGCAAACGGAGCGGGAAGGTCTCAGCCAGATGTCCGCCGGGGTTGGTCTCGCCGTACAGCAGTTGGTCGGCGGCCTCACCGACGCCCTCGCCGCCGAGATACAGTTCCAGAATGGCCGAGACGCGGTCGGCCCACGGCAGCTCGACCGCGCTGCCGTTGTGCAGGACCACGACCACATGGGGCTGGACCTTTGCGATCTCGTCGATCAGGCGATTCTGGCAGGCGGGCAGCTCCATCGAAGTGCGGTCATACCCTTCAGACTCAAACGATTCGGGCAAACCGGCAAAGACAACGGCGACATCGGCGTTTTGTGCCGCCTGAATGGCCTCGGCCAACTCTGCGTCGGTCATCTCGTCCCGCATCGCCGAGAAGCCCTTGGCGTAGCAGACGTTGCGGCCCTTTTGCTGCGCAACCTCCCACGCGGAGGTCACGCGGCTGGGATGGATGTGGCTGGAGCCGCCGCCCTGATAGCGCGGTGCCGCGGCAAACTCGCCGATGTAGGCGATCTTCTGATCCGTGCCCAGCGGCAAAACACCCTGATTGGTCAGCAGTACCGCGCACTGCGTCTCGACGGCAACGGCCTCGGCGTGGTCTTTGGCGCGGTCGAACACGGTGTCGGGGCGGCGGGCATCCACATAGGAGAACACGACCTTCAGGATGCGCTCCACCGCGCGGTCCAGTACCGCCTCGTCCAGCGAGCCGTTCTGTACGGCCGCGACGATCTTGGCATCGTTGTAACCGTTGGAGGAAGGCATCTCCAGGTCAAGACCCGCTTCCAAGCCTTTCACACGGTCATTGGCGGCACCCCAGTCACTGACGACGTACCCCTCAAAGCCCCATTGGTCCCGCAGGATGTCGGTGAGCAGCATCTTGTTTTCGGAAGCATACACGCCGTTGATCTTGTTGTAGCTGCACATCACCGTTTTGGGCTGGGCGGCCTTGACGGCTTCCTCAAAGGCGGGCAGGTAGATCTCATGCAGCGCACGCTCCGAGAGGTCCGAGGAGATGGTCAGGCGGCGGGTCTCCTGATTGTTGGCGGCAAAGTGCTTGATGGAGGTCCCCACGCCCCGGCTTTGTACGCCGCGAATGTACGCAGCGGACAGCTTACCGGCCAGATACGGGTCCTCAGAAATGTACTCGAAATTGCGGCCGCACAGCGGGCTGCGCTTGATGTTGACGGCGGGTCCCAACAGGATGCTGACATCCTCGGCCTGGCACTCGTCGCCCAAAACCTGACCCATGTGCTCCAAAAGGTCGGGGTCAAAGCTGGAACCGGTGGCGCACCCGGCCGGGAAGCAGACAGCCTCGACGCTGTCGTTCAGGCCGAGGTGGTCCGCTTCACCTGCCTGCTTGCGCAGACCGTGCGGGCCGTCGGTCACCATCACGGCCGGGATGCCCAGCCGCTCGATCCCCTGCGTGTGCCAGAAATCCGAGCCGGAGCAAAGGCTGGCTTTTTCTTCCAATGTCATTTGGCCGATCAATGCTTTCAAATCGCGCTTCATATTCTATTCTCCTTGTCTGTTATTTGGCAACGGCATTGTACCGCGCATTCCTTACTTGCTATTTTACACAGCAAGACGTATAATGACTATATGGTATAAACTATCTCAACACGATTTCAACGAAAAGGTGATTTTTTATGCGGCCCGGTATCTTTGAGGAAAAATCCAACAACCACTTGAAGGAAGTCACGGTCAAGATTCGTGAGCGTTATCGGGCGAGCACCTACGCACAGTTGGAGGAAACGGCAAGTGGAGACTCGAATCGCGTCAAGGAAAAACGCTTTCTGTCGTTCATCGCACTGGGCAACGCCGTGCTGGCCGATGAGTTTCTGGCTCGTGCTTACAACAAGCAGGAATCGTTTCGCTTTGGGGTGATGAGCACCTCGTCGATCCAGCAGGCGCGATACGCCACCGTGGCTTCGGTCACGCTGTTTTGCCGCACGGCCATCGACAACGGCTTGCCGGAGAATCTCGCCTACAGCATCAGCGATTCCTATTTGCTGCACTTAGACGAGACCGAAAGCATTGAGGAGATCCAGTTCTTATCCCTCAGCGCGTTCCGGGAATACTGCCAGGTCATGCAGGACTGGCGGCTGCAATCCTGCCGCAAGGAGATCAAGCAGTGCTGCGAGTATATCCTGATGCACATCCACGAGCCCATCAGCCTGACGGAACTGGCCGAGCTGGTCAATCTTTCTCCCAATCATCTGTCCGCACTGTTTCTTAAGGAAACCAGCTTTCGCCCCACCGAGTACATCCGCGCACAAAAACTGAACTACGCCCGCTATATTTTGGACAACTATTCTCCGACCATCGCCACGCTGGCCAATCTGTTGGCGTTCCCCAGCCCGAGCGCCTTCGCCCGGCAGTTCAAGCAGCAGTACGGCCTGACCCCTACGGAGTATCAGCGACGAAAAGAATGAACAACGTCCCGGCAGTTCAAAGGATGAACTGATATAGTTCCCTTAGAGTAGACATCTAAAGAAGCAAAAATTTTCAAGTCTACACTAAGGGGGCTTTATTATGTCAAGAAGAAGGAACAAGTACTACGACAGGAAACTAAAGCTGCAAGCAGTGCAAGATTATCTTGGAGGCGGTGGCAGTTTACGGACTATTTGCAAAAAACACGGGATTAAAGACAAAAAGCAGCTGCGGAACTGGATAAAGTGGTATAATGGTCATAAAGAAATCAAGGAGAGGCGAGCAGCCGGAACGGAGATTTATATGACCAAGGGCAGAAAGACAACAGAAAAGGAACGCGCGGAGATCGTAGCGTTTTGTATTGAACATGGCAAGAACTATCCGCTGACGATAAAGACTTATGGCGTATCGTATCAACAGATTTACGCATGGGTACGAAAGTACGAAGAAAAAGGCGTTGCAGGTCTGGTGGATGGCAGAGGCAGGAACAAGCCGGAGAGTGAAATGACCGAAGTCGAGAAACTTCGTGTGCAAAACAAGCTGCTTCAAGCACAGATCAAAGACAAGGAGATGGAGATTGCTCTGTTAAAAAAATTGAAAGAATAGGAGAGGTGGGATGTCTGAGCGGAGTAAGGCAAGAGAAGAAGCATCTTGCAGTCCGCAGTGTACATGAGGAGAAGCACTATTCGGTCAACCGATTATGCGATATTCTTAATCTTAATCGATCTTCCTATTACAAGTGGTTACGGCGAAAGGAAAGCCAAGTCGAAACAGAGAACAGACGAATCATCGAATGGGTCAAGGAATTGTATGAAGAGCAGAATGGAATCCTTGGCTATCGGCAAATGACGATAACCATTAACCGTGACAAAAATACTCAATACAATGTCAAGCGGATTCGCCGGCTGATGAGATACCTTCGCTTAAAAGTCTGTTTGCCGCAGAAAACGGGCAAGCTATATTCCGTCCACACCGGAAACAACAGCAGAAAACATTTTGAATCGTGAATTTTACGCAGACAGACCCAATGAAAACTGGCTGACCGATGTCACAGCGTTTAAGTACTATGACGGTCCCGTGATAAAGAAGCTGTATCTGAGCGCTTTTCTTGATTTGTATGACCGCAGGATCGTTGCATATAAGCCTGTTGTATTGGGCTATCTAATTTACCAGACAGTGTCTGGCAAATTGAGTTCTGCATAAAAGCTGAATATGCCTTGGGAGATCTGTCTAACTAGATTTTTGGGCTTGCATATCTTAGACATCCAATTTTCCAGTCAGTGACTGGAAAATTGAAATGGGAACCATATCAGACTGATGGAAGCAGTCTTAAAGTGTTAGCGTTCACATGAGGTCGGATAGTCATCTTATCTGGCTTTGCGTGAGCTGCTGATTTCCTTGATTGCGGCATAGTGTTTTCCACATTTTCGGCTGATCTCGTTGAAAAAATCGGACGCCACAAATTCCAGCAGCCATACCTTGGGAATCATATACTTGGGTGTCTGCAAGATGGTTTTCAGCAAGCCCTTGCTGCACCATTTCAGAATTGTGTGGCGTTGGTAGCCTGTCACCTCGCAGACTTGCGCAACGGTCAGTACATCCGGGTAATTTGCTAACTGTTGCTCGTACCATTCCTTGGCCAGTAGCCGTTCTTCGCCCTTATAGTTCAGCTTGCGCTCCAACGACGAGGAGGGTTTCTTGTGCTTGGGGTAGTTGTAATACCATCCGCTGGGCGGAGTGTAGCGCATCGGGTCGGACTCTCGGCGGTAGAGATACTCGGCAACATCTTTCTTGGCGATTTTATAGCAGCGCGTTCTCTTTCCGTTGTTTTTGCAGGGAACAAGCCCGCTTTGCAGGAGATAAAGCGAAGTGCGCGTTCCGATATGGCATACGATGCGGAAATCATTGCGACTCATCGGGTCCGGATAGGGCGTTAGGATTTCTTCGATTTTTTCTTTCAAAGAGTCGTTGCTTACAGTTCTTTTCTTCATTTCGGGTTCTCCTTGTTTGTAAAGTGAAACCCGAAAAATCACTACTTCATTTTTCTGTTTCCCGCATTTTTTCTCATTCGTATCCGCAAGACCGCACTATTATCTGGCTTTTTGGGCAGGGCTTATCTTGCATCTTATCTTGCATTTTTTCCAAAAAGTCGCCATTTTTGCCCCAAAACGGGTGATTTTGCTTCTTTTCGTACCTACATTGTTTTTTTCTGGTTTATCAGTGCTTTCTCCACAAACATCGCCCAAAATCAGCGGACAAGCCAGCCTGTATCAGCCTTGGTTATCACCATATTGCCTTTTCAAAGATCAACTCGAAATGCGATAGGGCGTTTGTAGCGCCGCCAGAGTTCAAATCTCTGATGCT
>OGHJ01002828.1_pt1 | contig 13839 bp, 9 predicted proteins | sample 1571351 | NCBI WGS metagenome assembly OGHJ01 (sample SAMEA2582037, study PRJEB24529) | metagenome | biome: Human gut stool | place: China | collected 2011 | reverse complement strand
TTAGATAAAGGAAGACAGGCTGTCACAAACAGAAGGCCCCGGACGGAAAACGTTCGTTTGGCATTCGTGTGGCAGCCTTTTTTTGTGTAACAGGAAATTGTCGTGAGGCACATTCTTTTTCACTTGCCCGTTTTTCTCTGACATGATACAATAAAGATTGGCGTAAATGTAGAAAATTTGAGAAGAAAACGATTTTGAAAAGGATCGTTTGATAGATGTGAGGGAAAATAGATGGATTATTTACTTTGTATCCCGGCGCGGGAGACAAATACGAGAGAGAATTGTGAGAAAATACATAATGTTCTGGCGCGCATGTCCGATACCTACAAACTGCGGATTGTACCGGAACCGGTTAAGAATAAGCAGTTTCCATGTCCGCCGTATTACAAGAAATACCGGATCTACAAGCCGGTAAAGGAACGCGATACGAACGGAGAGGCATATCTGGAAAAAGAAGAGGAAGAGATGCTCTTGAGTTCCTGCAAGACGGAGGAAGAGCAGGAACTGATGAAAAGCTGTATCTATGCGTACCAGTATTCGGCGGCGATCGTACTTAAAAGCTTCCGGGAGAAGGAAAAGAAAAATAAGATGCAGGTTCGACCTCTTTCGGAGCGGACACAGGCGCCAAGAGGCGTAAGTGGTCCGAATAGGGGAACACGTCTGGAAACACCGGAAAAAGCCGAAAAGCCGGAACAGGAGCGCAGCGCACAAGAACGTCCGTCTGGCAGTGACAGACCGGAACGATCGGAGAGAAGCTATCGGAACCGTGTAGCGGATCGTGCTGCAGAGGGGAATACCGAGCGCACGCAGGGCAGAGAGAAAGCTTGCTCAGAGAGAGAGAGGGCAGCGCGTGTTTCAGGAGCCGAGAGAGCAGCGGACAGACGTAGCGGAAACCGCGCGGTGCCGGAAAATGAGAAAAGGGAAGACCGCCCGGCTTCTGGAAGGCGGGAGCGGTTTGAGCGCCGTCCACCGCGCAGAGGAGAACGGCCAGAAGTGGAGAAAAATGAGGTCGTGAAAGACCCAGTGCAGGGCGAACTTCCGTTCCGCGCTTACATGGAGACAGGCAGCCTCCCGGCGTTCCGGGATACGGCAGCAACGGTGACTGTACAGCCGATACAGCGGAAGAAAGAAGGTTATATGCCGATGGAGCGCAAACCGGCCGCGCAGACGCAGGAGCCGGAACCACAGGTGTAAGGTATGTGACAGAAACAGAACGATAAAATTAAATCATAGAATTTATAGAATGGCATCGAAACAATAAGAGTTCCGATGCCATTTGAGCATCAAACAGGACTATGCTTTCCATTTCTTTATTCTAACCATTCAGTTCTAATCCCCCCTATTTTCCGCATATGAATAAATGCAGTCTGTGAAAAGTACAGAACAGGGACAGAAAAAGGGGGAAATGCGCATGTATGAGAACCGGACGGTGGAAGAGGTGTGCAGGGAGTTTTCGGTCGATTTGCGGACAGGCTTATCGGCAGCGGAAGTGGAGGTGCGGCAGCGCCATTATGGGGAAAATGAGCTGCGGGAAGCACCACCGCGGAGTCTGATTGTGCGCATCGGGGCACAGCTTTGCGACTCCCTGATTTTTGTGTTGTTTGCGGCAGCCGGGATCTCCCTGCTTTTGGGCGAGTACGGCGATGCGGGGGTAATTCTGGCGGTTGTCGTATTAAATGCCACGGTGGGGGTGATTCAGGAGGGGAAGGCGGAGAAAGCGCTCGAATCCTTAAAACGGATGACGCAGCTGGAGGCGGTTGTGATCCGGGAAGGAAAAGGGCGGGAGATTGCCGCGCGGGAGCTGGTGCCGGGGGATCTGGTCGTGCTCGATGCCGGGCGGCAGGTTCCAGCCGACCTGCGTCTTACCGAGACAGCTGAAATGCGGGCAGAAGAATCAGCGCTGACCGGCGAATCGCGGGCGGTTGAGAAAAACAGCCATTTTTTAGCCGCCGGTGCGCTTCCGGTGGCAGAGCGTAAAAATGAGACATTTATGACTTCTTATGTGACGGCAGGGCGGGGAAAGGGAATTGTCATCGCCACCGGCATGAATACGGAGGTAGGGAGGATTGCCTCTCTGATCCGCGAGGCGCCGGAGGAGGAGACACCGTTGCAAAAAAGGCTGTCGGATCTGGGGAAACTATTGAGTATTCTTACGATCGGGCTGTGCGTTTTATTATTTACCCTCGCCGTCTGGCAGAAGCGCGACGTGATGGAAATGCTGCTCACCGCGATTTCCCTGGCGGTAGCTGCCGTGCCGGAGGGGCTTCCGACGACGGTGACGATTGTGCTGGCGCTGGGAGTGACGAAAATGGCGCGGGCTGGCACGATCGTGCGCCGTCTTCCGTCCGTGGAAACACTGGGGGCAGTCAGCGTGGTCTGCTCAGATAAAACGGGGACGCTGACGAAAAATGAGATGACGGTGACGACATGTTATGTAAATCGACAGGAGTATACGGAACAGGAATTGGCGCGCTCTAAGGAAAGAGAAGTGGGAAAACGGCTTCTGGAGGTATTTGCGCTGTGCAGCGATGCCGGGGAGACGGTGGGGGATGCCACCGAGCGGGCGCTGTACGGATTTTGTGAAAATTGTGGTGTTTCTCCGGAGCATCTGCGTCGGAGATATCCGCGGAAAGGGGAGATTCCCTTTGATTCGGATCGGAAGAGAATGACGACGGTGCATGAGCAGGGAGAAAACTGGATTTCTTGTGTAAAAGGGGCACCGGATGTGATTCTTAAAAGGTGTCGTTATGAGATGGAAGAGGACAAAATTGTGCCGCTGACCAGGGAGAGGCGGACAGAGATTGAGGCGGAGATCACGCGTATGTCCGCGCGTGCCCTGCGAGTACTCGCGGGGGCGTATAGGGAGCTTCAAACAGGAAAAATGCCGGAGGGAAAGCGGGAGAAACAGGTGGGACAGCTGGAGCAGAACCTGATATTTCTGGGTCTGGCAGGCATGATGGATCCGCCGAGGGAGGCAGCAGCCGGGGCAGTTGAGGCATTTCGCAGGGCATCTGTGCGGACGGTTATGATCACTGGAGATCATGCAGACACGGCGCTTGCGATCGCCAGGCAGCTGGGGATTGCCAAACGGCGGGAAGAATGCATGACGGGGGCGCAGCTGGAAACGCTGGATGAGGGAGCTCTGGAGGAACGAATCGGTTCTGTATCAGTCTTTGCACGGGTGTCGCCGGAACATAAAGTCCGGATTGTGCGGGCTTTAAAACGCGCCGGGTGCGTGACGGCGATGACCGGGGATGGCGTAAATGATGCGCCGGCGCTTAAATCAGCCGATATCGGGATCGCGATGGGAAAAGGCGGCACCGATGTGGCGCGGCAGGCGGCGGATATGATTTTGACGGATGATAATTTTGCGACGATCGAGAGGGCAATTGAGGAAGGGCGCGGCATCTATGAAAATATACGAAAATCTATACTGTTTCTGCTTTCCTCCAATCTGGGGGAGATTTTAACCATGTTTGCCGCCGTTGCTATCGGAATACCGGCGCCGCTGGGAGCCGGGCACATCCTTTGGATCAATCTGATTACGGATTCGCTTCCGGCGCTGGCACTCGGCATGGATGGAAACGACCGGGAGAACTTGATGCGTCAGCCGCCGCGCCGGACGGGCGAGTCGCTGTTTGCCGGAGGCGGGTGGTTCTGCATGGTATTTTACGGGTCTCTGATTGCAGCAGTCACGCTGGGGGCATTTTTCAGCAGACAGGAGCTTTTGCGAGCACAGACGTATGCATTTACCGTTCTGGGGCTGTCGGAGCTCTTTCACGCGGTCGGCATGCGCTCGCTCACGGGCTCGGCATTTTCACGCAGTCTTGGAAAAAATCCGCTGATGCTTGCGGCATTCCTTGTGGGGATTCTGATGCAGGTTGCGGTGACGGAGATTCCTTTTTTGATGAAACTCCTTCACACGGTGCGGCTGCACCCGGCAGAGTGGCTGGCGCTTCTCCTGTTATCCGCCACGCCGCTGTTAGTGCATGAACTTTTAGCATTTCTTTTTCGGAAACGGCGTTGATACAGCGAAAATGCAGTTTACAGATAGGTATTTTTGAAGCCCCGGCAAATTCCGTTACTGGGCACGTATGCGCGAACAGTAACACGCGGCAGGAGATTGAGCAGATTTCGAAAACAGGCTTGTTCTTTTGGACAAAAAAACTTATAATAAAAGGGAGTCCAAGCTGATTTTGTCAGAAAAGTATAAAAAGTTGCTGTCCGCAGACAGGCATTTTTGAAGTCTAAGGTGCCGCATGAAAATAGAATGGAAGCAACCATAGATACATAGGAAGATGAGGGAAGAGATGAGGGAGAAACAGACGAGAGAGGACGCCTCCGGCGTTCGAAAGAAGCCGGCAGCTTCATCCGCACGATCTTCGGGCAGGCGGGGCACCGCAAAGAAAAGCGGGAAAATTGATGTCGGCAAGCAAAAGAAAGCGGGCAAAAATAACAGCCGGAGCGGTGGGCAGATCGTGTTCCATGCGATGGCAAGGATCTTTGGAACCATGTTCAAGACGCTTCTGGTGTGTCTGGTACTGCTGGTGATTGGCGGTGCCGGATTTGGCGCATATAAGCTGATTCCGCTCTATGAGGACTATAAAAGCCAGATAGAGGGAGTGGTGGAAAACAGTACGCTGGATACGTTCCGTTTGCAGGAGGCAAGTTATATTTATGATTCCAACGGTAATGTGCTGGCGAAGCTGACGGGAGACGAGGATTCCAGTTATTTGACGTATGACCAGATACCGCAGAATGCGGTCAACGCATTTGTGGCGATCGAGGATCGGACGTTCTGGGAAAATCCAGGCATTGATATAAAAGGTATTTTCCGTGTCGCAGTCAATTACTTTTTGACTGAGGGAGCAGAAAAGCACGGCGCGAGTACGATCACCCAGCAGTTAGCGAGAAACCGTTTTCTGACCCGCGAGGTGTCGATGGAGCGGAAGATCAAGGAGATGCTGATTTCCTTAGATCTGACGAAGAAATACACCAAAGAGCAGATTATGGAGTTCTATATCAATGATATCAGCTTCGCGAACACGTACTACGGGCTTCAGGCGGCTGCAAGAGGTTATTTTGGCAAGGATGCGGATGAACTGTCCTTGAGCCAGACGGCATATTTGTGTGCGATTCCGAACTCGCCGACGTATTACAACCCGTACCGTCATCCGGAAAATGCGCTGACACGCCGCGATAAGATTCTGGAAGATATGCTGAGTATGGGATTTATTACGGAGAAAGCGTGCAAAGAGGCAAAGGCGGAGGAGATCACGGTCAACCGCCAGAGAGTGCCGCTGCACAACTATGAGACGACGTATGCGATCGACTGTGCGATTCGCTATCTGATGCGCCGTGACGGTTTTGAATTCCAGTATGGATTCCGCAGCGACGAGGCTTACAAAGAGTACAATGCCAATTACAACGAGGTGTACAACCAGGAGCGCGATGCGCTCTACACGGGCGGCTATAACCTTTATACCTCGTTGGATCCGGACAAGCAGACGATCCTGCAGGATGCATTAGATGGAGTTCTGTCCTTTGATGGCAATACATCCGAAAACGGCGTTTACAAGCTGCAAGGCGCGTCCACCGTTATTGACAACAAGACGAACCGCGTCGTGGCGATTGTGGGTGGACGTAGTCAGGAGACGGATACCTACACATTAAACCGTGCGTTCCAGAGCCCGAGACAGCCGGGAAGTTCTATCAAACCGTTGATTGTGTATACACCGGCACTGGAAAATGGTTACACATCGGAAACAAAGATTCCGAATATCGATATTGACGCGGCGAAGCAGAAGGGCGTGGATGTGAAGTCCCTTTCCGGCGAGAGGCTGGAGCTTCGAAATGCGGTCGAGCGAAGTAAAAATGGTGTGGCATGGTATATCTATGATGATATCACACCGGATGTCGGCATGGCATATTTAACCCAGATGCGCTTCGCGAGTGTGCAAGCGGCGGACTATTATCCGGCGACCTCCCTGGGCGGCTTTACCACCGGTATGACGACCGAGGAGATGGCGGGCGCTTATGCGGCGCTGTCAGACCGGGGACAGTACCGCGAACCGACCTGTATTATCAAGATGATCAATAACCAGGGCGAAGATATTTTTGAAGATTATGAATCGGTTCAGGTTTATCAGGAGAGCAGCGCCGTGCTGATGACCGATATTTTAAAGGGAGTTGTCACAAAAGGTACGGCGGCGTCGATGGGTTGGAGCGGCAATATAGAGGCGGCCGGAAAGACCGGTACGACCAACGGCAGCCGTGACGGCTGGTTCTGCGGCATGACGCCATATTATACGATGACGGTCTGGGTTGGCTACGACCAGCAGAAGACACTTTCCAGCCTGTACGGCGGCACGTATCCGGCGAAGATCTGGAAAAATGCGATGGAAAAGATGGTAGAGGGGCTTCCGGCGGCGTCCTTTGATACCCCGGAGACGGACAATGGACGCGGAGAAGGAACCTATCTGGCAGGTCATCCGGATGCATTTGAAATCACAACCAGCGGATATACCGCGGCGAATTTCAGAAGGGATCATTTGCTCTCGGATGAGGCGGCGAAGCTTCTGGAGTCTGCAAAGAGCGGCGATTCCGGTCGCAGCAGCAAGGAGCTTAAAGAAGACGCCAGCGCCAAGATCGAGCAGATCAAGAGCGAATCCATCAAAGAGCGGATGCAGCGGATCCACAAGACGGGTACGGCAGGAAAACGGTATTCAGCCCCGGCGGTGGTGCCGGAAACAACTGCCGAGACAGTTGAAGATCCGGCAGAATCTAGCACGACGATCGTGCCGGCAGGACCGGGCAGCGACATCGGACCAGGACACGGTCCGGCGCAGGAACCGGCAGTGGGTCCGGCGGCAGAGATTGGGCAGTAAAGAATTGAAAATGAGAAGATAATAAAAAGCATTCTTTCATTCAGAGATTAAAGGCTGAGTGAAAGAGTGCTTTTTTGCGTCTATGTGGAATTTGGAAGAATTCAGAAGCAGGCATTACTGCGTATGTTCAGATTCATTTTTCTGCTGTTTCCGGTACTGTGCTGGTGTGCAGCCAATGATCCGTTTGAATGTGGCGATGTAATTGCTGACCTGGTTGTATCCGACCAGTCCGGCAATCTGTGAGATGGGCAGATCGCGGTGAAGGAGGGAAACACTGGTCTGGATGCGGTAATTAGTTAAATATCCATAGGGAGTTGTGTGAAGAATATTTTGAAAAATCCGGCAGCATTCTCCGACGCTGATATTGGCTGATGCAGCCAGGTCTGAGAGCTGTAAATCATCTGCGTAATGTGCATAGATGAACAGGAGAATGGATTGTAGGCGCTGCTGGCGCAGGAGGTTAATAGAGGTAGAATTCCCACTGCTGTGAAAATTGGAAATCAACAGATTCCACATCGAGGCAATCTTAATGCAAATAGAATATTCATTGCCTTTAACCTGATTGGAAAGAAATAAATCGGTTATTTTTTTGTGCAGTCCGATCAACTCTTTTTGCCATTCGGATTCCGGGTGAATAGAGAAAGCGGAGAATTTCCCGCCGGCGGTATAGGGCAGGACGTAGTCCTGATCCATGCGGCTTCCAGGAAAAAAGGCAAGAAGGCGGTAAGGAAAATTGAGGCTTGCATAGGAGCCGTCTTCCGACATCTGTGTGACGGCATGAATCAGGGAGGTGTTGACGAAAATCAGATCTCCAGCCTGTCCGGGCAGAGAAAGATTATCTACCTGCATTGTCAATGTTCCGCTTAGTACGAGGGTAAACTGCAGCTCATCATGCCAGTGGAAGTCGCGCAGCCAGCGTCCCGGCGGCTGCATGGAATGAATATCAGAATAGTAGACATTGACCGGAAAATCTTGATCTTGATAGTGGTTGATTTCCTGTAACTGGGAAGTAGATTTCAAAGGATCCCTTCTTTCTATAAAAATTCAATATGTTAAGATTTTGGTATTTTTAGTTATTGATATTGTACCATTTCCACATAAGAATTGCTATACTTTTAAACGAAAAGAGATTTATATCAGGTGCTAAAAAAATAAATCCCACAGAATGGGAATGTGAGTAAAAAATAGGAGGAAATCAGATGGCAGCAATCGAAAGAAAACCATACATGGATCGGATTGATCGATTAAAACAGAGAGTATTAAAGACCAAGCCAGAGATGGATCTGGAAAATGCAATTATCCTGACAAAGGGCTTCCAGGAATCAGAGGGACAGCCGCTGTGCATCCGGAAAGCATATGCATTTAAGAAACAGTGCCTGGAGAAAACTGTAAAAATCTGGGGGGATGAGCTGATTGTCGGCAATGCCGGAAGCAAGCAGCGCGGCGGTATTTTAAGTGTCGATACCTGCTGGTCGGTTCTGGATGAGGAGCTGGATACCATCAGTACCCGTCCATATGACCCATTCTATCTGCGCCCAGAGGATCGGAAGGCATTTGAGGAGATCATCCGCCCGTACTGGAAGGGACGTTCCACGTATGAGCAGTGGCTGGTACAATGCCCGGATTTTGCGGCAACCTTACGTGACTGCGGCGCTCTTTACATCAACCGTAAATCGGTTCGTGGCTGGGGCGAGACGACTGCGGGTTATTCCAGAGTCATTAAAGAAGGCATGGAGGGAATCAAGGCGCATATCCATAAAGTGCTTGATACACTTGATATTACCCGTCCGGGTGACTATGAGAAGATTGAATACCTGAAAGCGATGGAGCTGGCAGCTGACGGTATCTCCGCATTGGGACACCGCTATGCGGCAGAGGCGAGAAAGCTGGCAGAGGCAGAGCCGGATGAGAAGCGCAGAAAAGAACTGTTACAGATTGCAGGGACCTGCGATCAGGTTCCGGAAAAACCGGCGCGTACCTTCCGCGAGGCGATTCAGTCGATGTATATTTACCAGACCTGTATTTTCATGGAGCAGAATGCAGCAAGCTACAACCCGGGACGTATGGATCAGTATCTTTACCCATTTTATAAGGCAGATATCGAGGCTGGCCGTTTGACAGAGGAAGAGGCGCAGGAACTTTTGGACTGCTTATGGGTTAAATTCTCTGAGCAGTGCCTGTTCCAGGATCAGGTAACTGCACAGTTTTCCGCCGGTTACCCAATGTTCCAGAACGTATGCTGCGGCGGTGTGGATGAGCGCGGCATGGACGCAGTCAATGACGTGTCGTACCTGATTTTGCAGGCAACCGCAGAAGTACAGTTATATCAGCCGTCCCTGTCTGTCCGCTACAATATGGCGAAGAATCCGAGCAGCTTCTTAAAGAAGATTGCAGAGGTTATCAAGCTTGGAACCGGTTTCCCGGCATTCCACAACGATGAAGTTGGTATCGAGATGCTCCTGAACAAGGGAATCCCGTTAAAAGAAGCATATAACTGGAATCCATGCGGCTGTGTAGAGACGAACCTGGAAGGAAAACAGAGATGCTACACCGCATATGCAGACTTTAACTTAGGTTCTGCGGTTGAATTTGCCCTGTTAAACGGCAAGAGCCGTAAATATGGCATTCAGGCATCTGAGACGACCGGCGATCCGACTGCCTTTAATACCTACGAAGAGTTTGAAGAGGCAGTCAAAGAGCAGATCCGCTATGAACTTCGCGGAACCGTGGCTTCCAGCCATGTATGCGATGACATTGGCTTCCAGAGGGTCGTTCCGGCACTTTCCCTTTCTTTCTATGAGTGCGTAGAGAATGCGAAAGATTACGCATGGGGCGGTGCGAAATATAACCTTGGAAATGGTATTGATGCGATCGGCGTAGCAGACCTGATCAACAGCCTGATTGCAGTAAAGAAACTTGTATTTGATGAGAAAAAAGTAACGATGCAGCGTCTTCTGGATGCACTGGATGCAAACTTTGTGGGTTATGAGGATGTCAAGAAGATGTGTGATGAAGCTCCGAAGTACGGCAATGATGACGACGAAGTAAACGAGCTGACCGGTGATATGTTCTGTTTTATCGCGGACTATATCGAGTCGTTCCACAGCAAATTCGGCAAGATGACGCCAGGTATTCTTCCGGTATCTGGAAATACTCCGTTTGGTCTGGAGGTCGGTGCACTTCCGTCCGGACGTCTGGCTTGGAAACCGTTAGCAGACGGCGTATCTCCGAACCAGGGAACCGATACCGAGGGCATGGGCGCTGTATTGAAATCCATTTCCCACATTCCGCATGGCCGTTTCAATCAGGGAACCCTGCTGAATGTAAAGATGGATACGGTATTTCGCGACAGCCCGAACTCGACAAAAGAACTGATGAACTACCTGCGGAGTCTCTGTTCCCTGGGCGTATTCCACACACAGTTCAATGTCATCGATACGGAGACCTTAAAAGAAGCACAGAAGCATCCGGAGGATTACAACGGACTGCTGGTACGTGTAGCTGGTTATACAGCATATTTTACAGAGCTTGGAAAAGAAGTACAGGACGATATCATTTCCAGAACTTCACATTCCAATATCTGCTAGGAAAAAGAGTGAAATCTGCCGTGTTTCATAAAAAATGCGGCAAATCAGCTACCGGGGATGTGCATCATGCGCGGTGGCGGGCAGCAGGCAAGGTGTACTTGACAGGAGGAACAGCGTATGGAATTAAAAGCAAATATTCTTCGGATTGAGCGGTTATCCCTCTCCGATGGGAAGGGAATGCGGACGGTTGTATTTTTTAAGGGCTGTCCCCTGCGCTGTGCCTGGTGTTCGACACCGGAGTCGCAGTCGGGGCAGCGAGAAGTCTACTATATGAAAGAGCGCTGCACCGGATGCGGCGCCTGCATCCAGGTCTGTTCGGAACAGGCACTTCGCCGGAGCGAAAAAACGGGAGAGATCGTGAGGGATTACAGCCGCTGTAAACAGTGCTTTCAGTGTGTGGATGCCTGCAATTACCGGGCACAGCAGATCTATGGCAAGGAGATGACCGTAAAAGAGGTAATGCGCGAGATCCAGAAGGATGAGATGTTTTTCTTCTATTCTGGTGGTGGCGTGACACTTTCAGGAGGTGATCTGTTCTGTCAGACGGATTTTGCGGAAGCACTGCTGGAGGCCTGTGATGATGCCTGTATCAATGCGGCGGCAGAGTTAGATATGTTTACTTCGTTTGAAAATGTGAAACGGATCGTGCCGCATCTGCAGATGTTTTATGTGGATGTGAAAACCATGGATCCGGAAAAGCATAAGAAATGGACGGGGCAGGACAATGCCTGTATTCTGGAAAATATCCGCAAAGCCGATGCGATCTGCGCGCCGCATTCGATTCATGTCCGTGTGCCGCTGGTAGAAGGAGTCAATGATGATGTGGAAAATATTCGGAAAACGGCGCAGTTATGCCAGGAACTTAAAAATTGTCAGGAATTGGAATTTCTGCCATATCATAGACTGGGGCTTCATGCATACCGGCAGCTGGGAAGAAACTATCAATTAGAAGAACATGCGTCGATGAGCCGTTGGGATGTGTATCAGAAAATGGGATTTCTGTGCGAAATGGATTGGATGTTTGATATAGCGATATCAGGATTGGAGGTGTATAAAGCTGGAATAGGAAAAACGGGAGTAACAGAGGAGGTGTTAAAAGCGTAAAATACGATAAAAATTAGTATTGGATAAAAATGGATAATGGGAAAATGCGTACCGTGTAAGATAAGGTTGGTTGGTGAAAAATAGTCTTGCACGGTACGTTTATTTCTATGAATTTTCTATGAATTTCAATTTTCCTCTGGACAAACAAGATAAGTTAGTATATACTAACTTCATCAGCAGTTAGACAGAACTAACTTTCGGAGGATAAAATATGAGTGTTGTAATTGTAGGTGGTCATGACCGCATGGTCAGCCAGTACGTGAAAATCTGCAAATCATTTAACTGTAAGGCAAAGGTATTTACACAGATGACGGCGGATTTCGGCAAACAGATCGGAGCGCCGGATCTGCTTGTACTCTTTACAAGCACCGTTTCCCATAAAATGATTCGGACGGCGGTTGATGGTGCAAAGGGAAGCCGGACAGAAGTTGTCCGCTGCCACACCAGCAGCAAAACCGCGTTGGAAGAAATTTTGCAGGAACACTGTGCAGCTTGCTGACGTATTTAAAGGCGAAGCCACGGCAAATTCTGTTACTGGGCACGTATGCGTGAACAGTAACTCCGTCGGTTTCTGGAAACGATAGATTGATTTCGATATGGTTTGAAATATTCTTCCAAATATGGTATTCTAGTATATAGTATTATGGTAACTGGTCGGCAGCTTGGGAAGACTATTCTGCGGGAGACGGGAAGGCACGAAGCCAGGCCGGTTATGTGTTAGAAGTTTGGAGGGAATCACTTTGAAAATACAGCAGTCAGCAGAGGATTATCTGGAAACGATTCTTATGTTAAGCTATCGCAAGCCGATGATCCGTTCGATCGATGTAGTCAATGAGCTGGGGTATTCAAAACCAAGCGTCAGCGTTGCGATGAAGAATCTTCGTGAAAACGGTTATATTTCGATGGATCATGAGGGATATATCACTCTGGAGCCGTCGGGACGGAAGATCGCGGAGATGATTTATGAGCGTCATACATTACTGACAAAGCTTTTGGTAGCGTTGGATGTGCCAAGAGAGGTGGCAGTGGAAGATGCCTGCCGCATTGAACATGTGATCAGCCCGCAGAGTTTTGAGGCAATCAAAGAATTTGCAGCCGCGCATCTGGCAAAGCTCGAGAAAGCAAACCGGACAGATGAGCCGGAAAAATAGATGGCTGTTTAAGATTCGGACAGTTATATTCTCATCATAAATTTATAATTGCAGAGGACACGGAAGAGAGACCGCACGCGTGAACGTGGCGGTCTCTTTTTTCATAGGAAATTACGTCCTATGAAACAAAAAACGCTTCGCGGGATTTGCACTCGCGTGAAGAAGCTTTTCTCAAATAAAAGCGATCAGGCGTTGAGCATCTGTACCGAAAAATCATTAAAAGTACCCAGAACCGCCAGCGTGTAGCTGTAACCGCTGCGAAGCCGGATATTCGTGTTGACGATGGCGAAGCCCGGATTGGTCCGGCGGTAGACGGTCAGCTGGTAGATGCCGGGGATGATGTGCATGTAGCGCGTATAATTCATGTAATCCAGATCGGATACGACCAGACGTCCGTTCAGGTATATATCGATCGGTTCGCGGATGGAGGCGGCATTGTAAAAACGCAGGTGCGCGATCTCCGATGAGGTGGAAAAGAACGGCGAGAGAATGCCCCAGGTCCAGAGCGCGCCATTTGGAGATGGCTTCCAGTTGGAACCGCCGCAGTTTATGCAGCCACCGGTGTTCGGGCTGCCATGATTATTGGACGGCAGGGTGGGCATCACATCCCCGTATGGTCCGAAGCCCGGAGATACCTGAAGATCATTGGATGAGCTGTCCGGATATGTTAAGATAACAGGAGGCTGAGAACTAAATCCAGACTGTGCCGTATCACTGGTTCCAGCTGCTGCCGCATCCGTCTCCGGTGCCGCCGCCGGAGTCGTGTCAGCATCCCCCTCAGGCACTGCTGCTGCATCGTAGTTGTATGTTTCCATAAAAAGATACCTCTTTTCATATTGGCTATATTGCAGTATATGAAGAAGAAAAAAGGAGAGTTACTATTTGCAGGCAGGAATTTTCTGGACTGAAAATCCTGTTCGATACTGTAGAAAAGTGTATTTTGCCGATCTGGAATGCGGAGCATCGGCAAAATTCAGTTATAGTTTACATGATTTGGTGAAAGATCAAGAATGAAGAAAATAAAAAAGAGACTCGAATCTCGAATCTCTTTTCAGTGACCTGTCCGGGAATCGAACCCGGGTTTACGCCGTGAGAGGGCGTCGTCTTGAC
>OGHJ01002827.1_pt1 | contig 13845 bp, 8 predicted proteins | sample 1571351 | NCBI WGS metagenome assembly OGHJ01 (sample SAMEA2582037, study PRJEB24529) | metagenome | biome: Human gut stool | place: China | collected 2011 | reverse complement strand
AGATGAAATACTATTTAAAAGAAGAATTTTTACACGATAACAATGTTAAAAATGCGGGTAATAAGGCACGTAATGATGTTGAAGAAATTGTAACGAGAGAGGGCTATCAAGCCTTGGTTCTTTCAGTCGATAATTGGTACGAGATGAGCACACTTAAAGCACAACTTCATAAGTCGAAGGCTTTTGGTCAGGCTTTAGATCAATTGCTACAGGGAGATGAATTACTGATTCAATTTCCAATGCTTCATCATAGCTTTTTCACAACGTATCACGTAAAGAAAGCGCAGAAAAAAGGCGTAAAAGTTAATTTCATTATCCACGATTTAGAAGCACTTCGTTATGTCAAAGTTGAGAATTTCCCTTTGAAGCACAAGATTCGTATCCAAATTCAAGAATCAGGTCTTCTTGGTGCAGCTGATGGGATCATCGCCCACAACCCAGTTATGAAATCTGTCTTGGTGGATAAAGGAATTGCGGAAGATAAGATTGTCAGCCTTGGCATTTTCGACTATTTGATTCCAAATTTCCAAGAGAAGAGTGACCAAACAAAAGACCAGCCGATGATTGTGGCGGGTAATTTGGCCCAGGAAAAAGCGGGTTATCTCTATGCTCTTCCTGCAGAACCTGCCTATAACCTCTATGGTGTTGGTTTTGATGAGAGTAGAGCTTTAGAGAATGAAACTTACTTTGGCTCCTTCCTACCGGATGAGCTTCCTGCAGCCCTTGAGGGTAGTTTTGGACTGGTCTGGGATGGGGATAGTGCGGAAACCTGTAGTGGTGTTTTTGGCGAATACCTTCGCTACAACAACTCTCACAAGGCGTCGCTTTATCTAGCATCGGGCTTCCCGCTGGTGGTGTGGAAACAGTCAGCCTTGTCTCACTTTGTACTTGAGAAGGGCTGTGGGATTGCAGTAGAGTCTCTTTATGACTTGAAGGAGACAATCGACAATCTTTCAGATGCCGATTACCAAGATTTGGTGGACAATGCCAAGCGTGTTGGTCAGGAAATCCGAGATGGTCACTATTTAAAGACAGCCTTAAAGCATTTATCATAAGATCAAAAGAAGTCAGACAGACTTCTTTTTTTAGTTTTTCAAAAAAATATCACTAATTTTAAAAATTTGCCTTATAAAACTTTTCATCGCTGAAACCGTGTGGTAAAATGATTAACGTATAAAATTTGTATAAAGGGAAGTTTATATGAAAAAGAAAGATCTTATTTTTTATGCCGGAGCGGCAGTCTTGATGGCTGTATCTGCTCAGGGAGTCAGTGCAGATGAGCTGGTTTCAAACGAGGCCGCTACTACTGAAGGCAACCAAGTCCAAGCTGAAAAAGCGCCAGAAGTAGCCGTTGCTGAAAAGTCGGTAGCACCTGTCGCAAGTAACTATGCAGCACCAGCAAATGTGACCGAACAGCCTGTAGCACCTGTGAACAAGGCCGCGGCTTCAGAAAGTGGGGCTCCATCTGTAGAGAAAGCCACAGAAGCATCGATTACTGAGAAAGAAGAAACTCCTCTTCCGTCTAATACAGGAAGCACGACCTTCTTTAACACAGGCGCTCACGCTCCTGCTGGTCGCTCAACAGATGTAGCGGTTCAGCCAAAATCATTCGTTGATGTGAGTAGCCACAACGGAGACATTAGTATTGGCGACTACCGTACCCTAGCTAATAAAGGCGTAGGCGGTGTCGTTGTCAAATTGACAGAAGACACTTGGTACAATAACCCGAATGCGGAGAACCAAATTCGCAATGCACAAGCTGCGGGTCTGCAAGTATCGACCTACCACTTCTCACGCTATACTTCTGAGGAAGCAGCGCGTGCAGAAGCGCGATTCTACATTGCAGCTGCACAACGTTTGAGTTTGCCAAAGAATACCCTCATGGTCAATGACTTTGAGGATGCCAAGATGCAGCCAAACATTAACCGCAACACCCAAGCTTGGGCTGACGAAATGCGCAAAAATGGCTACACCAACTTGATGTTCTACACCAGTGCTAGCTGGTTGGATGAAAACAACCTTCGCAAGAAAGGTCCTGTTAACACCGCTCAATTTGGGCTTCAGAATTTCTGGGTTGCTCAATACCCTTCTCCAAAACTGTCTGTAAACGATGCGAAAAGCTTGCGTTACAATGGGAAAGCTGGCGCCTGGCAGTTTACTTCTCAAGCGGAATTGCTTCCAGGAAAACACCTCTTTGACCACAGTGTGGACTATACCGGTCGCTTTACAGCGAACGCAAAATCTGCAGCGGATCCAACAGAAGGCAGCTTAAGTGGGAAGATTGACATTGTCAATAACGATACTATGACGGGCCGCTTTGACGTTGTCATCTCAAATGTTAAGGCACCAAATGGAGTTCGAAGTGTTTCTGTACCGATCTGGTCAGAAACAGGTGGTCAAGATGACCTTGTTTGGTATACAGCCAACCGTCAAGCAAACGGAACCTATACTGTTAATGTAAAAGCGTCCGATCATAAAAACTCAACCGGTCTTTATAATGTTCACCTTTACTATGTTCAGAACAATGGACAAATGACGGGTGTGGGTGGAACAACGACAAATGTTTACATCGGAAAACGACCAGAGGATTTAAAACCAAGTGGCACGCTAACGATTGAGAATAATAATGCTGAAACAGGAACCTTTGATGCAGTTATTCGCAATGTAGTAGCTCCAAATGGCTTGAAGGAAGTCTTGATCCCAACCTGGTCAGATAAGAACTGGCAAGATGATCTAGTATGGCACAAAGCGGTTCGTCAAAGTGACGGCAGCTACCGAGCAACTATCAAAGCCTCAGATCATAAAAATGAAGATGGTAAATACAATGTCCATGTTTATTATGTAGATCAAGCTGACAAACGAAATTACATCACAGAGACTACAACAGAAGTACACCACGTTAAACCAAGTGGCACTGTCACCATTGAGAATAATAATTCAGAGGCAGGAGCCTTTGATGCAGTTATTCGCAATGTAGTAGCTCCAAATGGCTTGAAAGAAGTTTTGATACCAACCTGGTCAGACAAGAACTGGCAAGATGATCTAGTATGGCACAAAGCAGTTCGTCAAAGTGACGGAAGCTACCGAGCTACCATCAAAGCCTCAGATCATAAAAATGAAGATGGTAAGTACAACGTCCATGTCTACTATGTAGATCAAAATAATCAACGGAACTACATAACAGAAACCACGACATACATCACAAAGACTGCGACAGAAGTACACCACGTAAAACCAAGTGGTACTTTAACAATTGAAAATAATAATGTTGAGACGGGTACCTTTGATGCAGTTATTCGCAATGTAGTAGCTCCAAACGGATTGAAGGAAGTCTTGATACCAACCTGGTCAGATAAGAATTGGCAAGATGATCTAGTCTGGCATAAAGCAGTTCGTCAAAGTGATGGAAGCTACCGTGCGACTATCAAAGCCTCAGACCATAAAAATGATGACGGTAAGTACAACGTCCATGTCTACTATGTGGATCAATCTGACAAACGAAACTACATCACAGAGACTACAACAGAAGTACACCACGTAAAACCAAGTGGCACGTTGACGATTGAAAATAATAATGTTGAGACGGGCACGTTTGATGCAGTAATTCGTAATGTAGTAGCTCCAAACGGATTAAAAGAAGTCTTGATCCCAACCTGGTCAGACAAGAACTGGCAAGATGATCTAGTATGGCACAAAGCAGTCCTTCAAAGTGATGGAAGTTACCGTGCAACTATCAAAGCCTCAGACCATAAAAATGAAGATGGTAAATACAATGTCCATGTTTATTATGTAGATCAAAATAATCAACGAAACTATATTACAGAAACCACGACAGAAGTGCGTCAAGCCCGCCGTTCTGGTACGATCCTAATCCAAAACAATAACAAGGATACAGGTACCTTTGATATCATCATCAAGGATGTCTACAATCCTAAAGGTGTGCGAACTGTGCAAGTCCCTACTTGGTCGGATAAGGACGGACAGGATGATCTCCGCTGGTATGAAGCAACTCGCCAAGCAAACGGAGACTACAAGGTATCTGTAAAAGCAAGTGACCACAAGAACTCTACTGGTAAATACCATATTCACCTTTATTACATTCAAAATGATGGTTCTCGTGTAGGTGTTGGTACCACGACTACAGAAGTTGAATTCCGAAATGCCCAGACCAAGACGCAAGCTGCTATCAAGAATGTCAATGCAACGAACGGGACTTATACAGTAGCTGTAGATCAGGCACCTCAGGGACGTCAGATTAAGAATATTCGTGTCGCAGCTTGGTCTAAAGCGCACCAAGAAAATCTATACTGGTATTCCGCAACACCGACAGGTATGCATACAGAGATCACTGTCTCTGCCAATAACCACGGTAATGAAGCGGGCAACTACACCACTCACGTCTATGTAGACTACAAAGATGGGGGAGTTGAAGGTTTTAACCTCGGTCAGACAGCCTTGTCTCCACGAAATCAAAAGGTGAATCCACAAACAACCTATTATTCTCAACGGGATCCTCGTTGGGCTGGGAAATATTACGGTGTGAGCAATGTCGATCAGTCAGGTTGTGTGCCAACCTCCCTTGCTATGACCTTTACAGATATCCTAGGTAGAACTATTTTGCCAACAACAGTAGCTGATTATCTCTACAACAATACTGATTCATTCAACAAAGGTGAAGCAGGAACAGATTCTGATGGGATTGTAGCTGCCACTCGTAACTGGGGCTTGAAGAGCCAATTGATTAATGGAGCTGGAGGCATTGCAGAAGCTCTCATGGCTGGCAAGCATGTACTTGCTGCGGTAGGCAATAGCCAATTCACTAGCGATCCTTATACTCATGAATTGGTCTTGCATGGTTATGACAATGGAAGAACCTATGTTCGCGATCCTTATAATAGTGGCAACAACGGCTGGTACTCCATTAACTATCTTCACTCCATTAAGAGTAAAGATCCGATGGATAATAAGCTTGGAGCACCTTTCTTCTCAATTTTTGCATAAGCTAATCAGAAGGCCAATCTGGCCTTCTTTTTTTCTTTAAAAATAGGATTCTTCACATGATATTGTTTCTTGATCTGGCGGTTTGTGCTATAATACTACTATGTGGGTACAATCCGTATAAAAAATTGTAAGGGAAGATACATGAAAAAGAAAGATCTTATTTTTTATGCTGGGACAGCCGTTTTGTTAGCTTTTTCGACACAACAAGTCAAAGCCGATGAGCAACATGCGTCCGATCAAACACCAGAAAATACATCAGCTATCATTGCAACAACAACTTCATCAGAAGCGCAGAATACTGTAAGCGAAGGAGTGGGAGTTGAGAAAGGTATTCAGACAGAAAATACCGTTGCAACAGAGGCAACACCTGCCACACCGACTCTTAGCAATAACCAGTCTTCTGACAAGGGCACTAGCGACAAGGTTGCATCAGAGAAACCAGCACCAACTGTGGTAGTTAGTCGCGCACCATATGGCGCACGCGCACGAGTGGTAGAATCAGAAGATAATAGTTTGCCGGTTGAGAAAGTAGAGAAACCAAGTGGCACGCTAACAATTGAAAATAATAATGTTGAAACAGGAACCTTTGATGCAGTTATTCGCAATGTAGTAGCTCCAAATGGCTTGAAGGAAGTCTTGATCCCAACCTGGTCAGATAAGAACTGGCAAGATGATCTAGTATGGCACAAAGCGGTTCGTCAAAGTGACGGCAGCTACCGAGCAACTATCAAAGCCTCAGATCATAAAAATGAAGATGGTAAATACAATGTCCATGTTTATTATGTAGATCAAGCTGACAAACGAAATTACATCACAGAGACTACAACAGAAGTACACCACGTTAAACCAAGTGGCACTGTCACCATTGAGAATAATAATTCAGAGGCAGGAGCCTTTGATGCAGTTATTCGCAATGTAGTAGCTCCAAATGGCTTGAAAGAAGTTTTGATACCAACCTGGTCAGACAAGAACTGGCAAGATGATCTAGTATGGCACAAAGCAGTTCGTCAAAGTGACGGAAGCTACCGAGCTACCATCAAAGCCTCAGATCATAAAAATGAAGATGGTAAGTACAACGTCCATGTCTACTATGTAGATCAAAATAATCAACGGAACTACATAACAGAAACCACGACATACATCACAAAGACTGCGACAGAAGTACACCACGTAAAACCAAGTGGTACTTTAACAATTGAAAATAATAATGTTGAGACGGGTACCTTTGATGCAGTTATTCGCAATGTAGTAGCTCCAAACGGATTGAAGGAAGTCTTGATACCAACCTGGTCAGATAAGAATTGGCAAGATGATCTAGTCTGGCATAAAGCAGTTCGTCAAAGTGATGGAAGCTACCGTGCGACTATCAAAGCCTCAGACCATAAAAATGATGACGGTAAGTACAACGTCCATGTCTACTATGTGGATCAATCTGACAAACGAAACTACATCACAGAGACTACAACAGAAGTACACCACGTAAAACCAAGTGGCACGTTGACGATTGAAAATAATAATGTTGAGACGGGCACGTTTGATGCAGTAATTCGTAATGTAGTAGCTCCAAACGGATTAAAAGAAGTCTTGATCCCAACCTGGTCAGACAAGAACTGGCAAGATGATCTAGTATGGCACAAAGCAGTCCGTCAAAGTGACGGCAGCTACCGTGCAACGATTAAGGCAAGCGATCATAAAAATGAGGATGGGAAGTACAATGTCCATGTCTACTATGTAGATCAAAATAACCAACGAAGCTATATTACAGAAACTACGACAGAAGTGCGTCAAGCCCGCCGCTCTGGCACGATCCTAATCCAAAACAACAACAAGGATGCGGGTACCTTTGACGTCATCATCAAGGATGTCTACAATCCTAAAGGTGTGCGGACCGTTCAAGTCCCTACTTGGTCTGATAAGGACGGCCAAGATGATATTCGCTGGTATGAAGCGACTCGCCAATCAAATGGAGACTACAAGGTATCGGTCAAAGCGAGCGATCACAAGAACTCTACTGGTAAGTACCATATCCACCTCTACTATATCCAAAATGATGGTTCTCGTGTAGGTGTTGGTACCACGACTACAGAAGTGGAGTTCCGAAATGCCATGACTAAGACGCAAGCTTCTATTAAGAATGTCAATTCTGGTGCTGGAACCTATACGGTAACAGTGGATCAAGCGCCTCAGGGACGTCGGATTAAGAACATCCGTGTCGCAGCCTGGTCTCAAGCGCACCAAGAAAATCTTTTCTGGTATTCAACAGCACCTTCTGGTATGCATACAGAAGTGCAGGTCTCTGCAGCAAATCACCAGTACCAATCAGGTAACTATACCACTCACGTCTATGTGGATTATGTCGATGGTGGCGTTGAAGGCTTTAACCTTGGTCAAACAGCCCTTCATCCCCGTGCGACAGTAGATCAAACTGCTTTTAGTCCTCGTGTAACGAATGGACAACGGGACCGTGTCTTACGGGCAGCAGCTAGTCTAGTGGGCGTTCGTGGCGGCACTGCAGCTCACCAACAATTGATCAATGATTATAACAGTGTTAAACCACTTCCAGTTGGTTATGCAGTGAAGACGACCGATGACTGGTGTGATATCTTTGTCACAACAGTCTTCCAGCGGGAAGGTTTGAGCGGTTTGATTGGCCGTGAATGTGGAGTCGAACGTCACATCCAGATTTTCAAACGCTTGGGTATTTGGAATGAGGATGGTACCACTACACCAAAAGCAGGGGACATCATCACCTTTAACTGGGATCAAAATAGCCAACAAAACAATGGCTTTGCGGATCACATCGGAATTGTCGAAAGCGTCTCAAACGGAATCATTCATACCATTGAAGGAAACTCCAACAACCAAGTCCGTCGCAATACCTACCGAATCGGACATGGCAATATTCGTGGATTTGCAACTCCTCGCTATCAATAAAAAAAGAAGCCTGTGGCTTCTTTTTTTAGTCTCTCAACCCTTCTTCGAAACTCTTGGAAGGGGCCTCGACTTGGATGGTTTCAAGGGTTAATGGATTGGTGAAGGTCAAGCGGTGAGCATGGAGCATGAGTCGCTCTCCGCGTGCAGGGTTATAGAGAGGGTCTCCGACAATCGGGTGCCCATGATGGGAGAGATGCACCCGGATCTGATGGGTGCGCCCCGTCTTGAGCTGGCATTTGACCAGGCTATTTCGCCCGATTTTTTTCAGTTGCGTCACCTGAGTTTCTGCATACTGACCTTTTCGTGGATCGACCAGGCGCTTGCGCCGATCGTGGCGATCGCGTCCGATTTTATCCTTGTAGACGATGGTTTTTTGTGCTAAGCTACCTTGGATCAAGGCCCAGTACTCCCGTTGGATCTTTTTATCTTCTAAAATGCGGTTGAGAATGGGCAGGATAAAAGGATTTTTAGCAAATAAAATGGCCCCACTGGTTTCCTTATCTAAGCGGTGCACAACGTAGCAGGTGGATCCAACATAGCTGGAAACATGGTTGAGAAGAGCAATTTCTGTCGGCTCATTGGCATGGGTTTTCATACCTTCAGGCTTATTGACGATGATGACATGCTCATCCTGATAGAGTTCTTCGACCAGACTCGGGTCTCCGGATGGGAGCTCCTTTTCAGGGTAATCGTCGGCATCAAAGATTAGCTGGATCTGGTCTCCTTTTTGAACGGGGCTCTGCCAGTTGATGGTCTCGCCATTGACCAAGACGTGCTTCTTGGTTCGTAAAAAATGCCGGATCTTACGGGGAATGAGGAAGTAGTCCTCAAGCAACTCTTTCACAGTCATCTGGGGAAAGGATTGTGGAATGGTAAATTGATAATTCATGACCCTATTGTAGCAAAATCTAAGCTTAAAGAAAACTAAATGAGAGAAGGGGATGAGCTATCTTTTCTTGCTAGGACAAGGATAAGGTGTTACAATAACAGGTATGAATAGAATAAAAGAATTATTTGAAAACCTGATCACTTTTTTTAGAAAGGATCATCCGCCCAAAGCGGTGGCAGAAGAAGTGCCAGACACGGAACTACCGGAAGAGACAGTAGAGCCGACCTATAGTCGCTCAGGCAAGCACAGAAGCAAGCCTCTCTCTCAGCATCCTTTCCGTCGTTTTTGGCGCCGCTTCCATTTGACCAAGATTCTCCTGATCATTGGGCTAGGCTTTAGCCTCTTGACAGGGGGCTATCTCTTCTACCTCGCAAAGACGACCAACGTCAAAGATTTGCAGAATGCACTGAAGGCGACCACCATTATCTATGATAAGAATGGGGACCAGGCGGGAAGTTTGACCGGGCAAAAAGGAACCTATGTCGAACTCGATGCCATTAGTGAGAATCTGCAAAATGCCGTGGTCGCAACAGAGGACCGGAGCTTTTACAAGAATAGCGGGATCAACTATGGTCGCTTCTTCTTAGCGATTTTGACCCTGGGTCGCTCAGGTGGTGGGTCGACCATCACCCAGCAGCTAGCTAAGAATGCTTACCTGTCTCAGGACCAGACGGTGGAGCGTAAGGCCAAGGAATTCTTCCTGGCGCTTGAAATCAATAAGAAATACAGCAAAAAAGAAATCCTCACCATGTACCTCAACAATGCCTATTTTGGAAATGGGGTTTGGGGAATTGAGGATGCTTCCAAGAAGTATTTTGGGGTTTCAGCCAGTCAATTAAGCCTGGATCAGTCTGCGGTACTCGCCGGTATGCTCAAGGGACCTGAGATCTATAACCCGCTCTATTCAGTAGAGAATGCGACCAATCGCCGCAATACGGTCCTCCAAAATATGGTGGCGGCTGGCTATATTGACCAGAAAACGGCTGATCAGTCGGCTGCTGTCGATATCCATGGCCAGCTGGTCGATGCCTATGAAGGCAAGTCGGAGGATTACCGCTACCCATCCTATTTTGATGCGGTCATCAATGAAGCGGTCAATGAATACGGCCTGACCGAAGAAGACATTGTCAAAAATGGCTACCGGATCTACACCGAGCTGGATCAAAATTACCAAGCAAGCATGCAGGTGATCTATGACAATACGGCCCTCTTCCCAGTAGCAGAAGACGGCACGCGCGCGGAATCTGGTAGTGTGGCGCTTGATCCTAAGACCGGAGGGGTTCGGGCTCTCGTAGGGCGTGTCGGCAGCGATCAAAATCCAGGTTTCCGTACTTACAACTACGCTACCCAGGCTGCTCGTAGTCCAGGATCAACCATCAAACCTTTAGTCGTCTATAGCCCAGCTGTTGCTGAAGGTTGGTCGACCAATAAGGAGTTGGACAATAGTACCACCCAATATGGAAGCTATGAGGTCAATAACTATGCGGGAATCCAGTCTAGCCCAACGGTACCGATGTACCAGGCCTTGGCAGAGTCCCTTAACCTTCCAGCCGTAGCGACCGCTAATGATTTGGGTCTCGATACGGTCTTTGAATACGGGAAAAAATTCGGACTCAACATGGACAAGGTGGACAAGTCGCTTGCCGTTGCCTTGGGAGCTGGTGTGACAACTAATCCGATGCAGATGGCTCAGGCCTATGGAACCTTTGCTAACGGCGGGGTCATGAATGATGCTCACCTCATTACCAAGATCGAAAATGCAAGTGGCCAAGTGGTCAAGAGCCACAGCCAGAAATCAACTCGAGTGCTTAGTGGTTCAACGACAGATAAGATGACCAATATGATGCTTGGTACCTTCAGTAATGGTACAGGGGTGAACGCTGCGCCTTATGGCTATACCATGGCAGGGAAAACCGGTACGACAGAGACCAGCTTTAACAAGGACCTCTCTGGAGACCAATGGGTGATCGGCTACACGCCAGATGTGGTCATCAGTCAATGGCTTGGTTTCCCAACGACCGATGAAAATCACTACCTGACGGACAGTAGTGCTGGAACGGCGTCCGAGATCTTCCGCAATGTTGCCAACAGTGTTCTGCCTTATACAGACGGTACCCAGTTTGACTCGGTGAAGAACTCTTATGCTGAAAACGGCATTGCACCAGTCGGAGAAGAAACGACAGAAACAGATAGCAAAGAAGACAAAGGTTTCTTTGAGGATGTCAAAGAAAAGGCGTCGAATATGGTCGATAATGCGAAAAAAGCAATCGACGAGGCCGATATCCCAGGAAAAGCGAAAAACGCTTGGGATACCTTCAAAGGCTGGCTTGGCTTCTAATCAAAAAAACGATTCAGAAATCCTTCTGAATCGTTTTTTGTTTAAAGTTCACTATCTGACAAGCTAAAGGTATCGCCGTGTTGAAGATCCCCGTACTGGTAGCCTCGTTTGAACCAGCGCATGCGTTGCTCTGAAGTTCCGTGGGTAAAGCTATCTGGTACCGAGTAGCCGTAGGCTTGCTCTTGGAGAGTGTCATCCCCGACTGCATGGGCTGCATTCATGGCTTCTTCGATATCGCCGATATCTAGAAGGTTTCGGTCTTGAATGGAGCGGGCCCAGACACCGGCTAGATAATCAGCTTGTAGCTCAATGCGGACACTGATGGCATTTCGTTCCTTTTCAGAAAGGCCTTGTTGCATCCGATGGTATTTGCCAAGGATTCCCAGCTCATTTTGTACGTGGTGGCCGACTTCGTGGGCGATGACGTAAGCCATGGCAAAGTCCCCGCTAGCCTTGTATTTGGTTGTTAATTCCTTGTAGAAGCTCATATCCAAATAAATCTTTTTGTCGGTTGGACAGTAGAAAGGACCAGCCGATGCTTGCCCAACCCCACAGCCTGTCTGTGTCCGTCCGGTATAGAAGACTAGTTTGGGCTCATGGTAAGTGCGTCCTTCAGCTTGAAAGACCTTGTGCCAATGATCTTCTGTTGTCCCAAGGACCTTGCTGACGAACTCAGCATCTGCATCATCGACATGGGTCTTGTTGGTGCGCGTGACTTGGGTGGATTGGTAAGGTTGAGAAGAAGTCCCATTTCCAAAGAGACCCCCAAGGCTAGCGCCACCACCTCCTAGAAGAACCAGAAGAAGGATGAGGACGATCTTACTTTTGAAGCTCCCCGGCGATAGTAAGATCTGTAAAATGCCTCCGCCAAGATTACTATTGCCTGAAGACTGGGAGTAGCTTTGCCCCCTGCGGTCTTCGATATTTCTACTTTCTTTTAGGTTATCACTTTTCATATTCGTCTCCTTTTGTTTTATTTTACCAAAAATGAGGAGAAAACCAGAGTGATAACGCTTTAGATTTGTTTTTTTCTTGACAGGAGATTTTCTGTTCTTGTCAAAACGTGGAAAACTTGCTATAATGGGGTGAACGGAGGCGTTATGGCATTAAAAAAAGCAAGTCTAGCGTGTACGGTTTGTGGGTCACGCAATTACTCCATTAAGTTGAGTGGGACGCCAAAACCAACACGTCTAGAAGTCAATAAATTCTGCAAGCATTGCAGCAAGTATACCATCCATAAAGAAACACGATAGGAGAGAGTTGTGAAATTCATTAAAGATATTTTCGTCTTACTAAAAGATACAACTTGGCCAAATCGCAAGGAAAGATGGAAAAACTTTATCTCAGTGATTGAGTACACCGCTTTCTTTGTAGCATTGATTTATTTGTTCGACAAAGTCATTGCACGTGGCCTATTGCACATGATCAATTTCTTTTAAGAAAAGAAGCCATGCGGGATCCCAAGGGTCCTGCTTTTTATGGTCTTTTCTTAAAAATAAATCAGCAAACCTCTTTGCATTCCTGCAAAATGTGGTATAATGAAGTTAGGAAAAGGAAAGCCAAGAGGCTTTTTTTAGTATGTTCACAAAAGCTCGAGCAGGCTAAACAGAAAGAAAGGATGCCCAAATGGACAGTTTTGATAAAGGCTGGTTTGTACTACAAACCTACTCAGGATATGAAAACAAGGTAAAAGAGAATCTTTTGCAACGTGCGCAAACTTACAATATGTTAGAAAACATCTTGCGCGTAGAGATTCCAACTCAAACCGTACAAGTTGAGAAAAATGGTAAAACAAAAGAAATCGAAGAAAACCGCTTCCCAGGTTATGTCTTGGTAGAAATGGTCATGACAGATGAAGCTTGGTTTGTTGTCCGTAATACCCCGAACGTTACTGGTTTCGTTGGATCCCACGGAAACCGTTCAAAACCAACTCCATTGTTGGAAGAAGAAATCCGCAGTATCTTGCTCTCTATGGGTCAAACCGTTCAAGAGTTTGATTTGGATGTCAAGGTAGGCGATACAGTTCGTATCATCGACGGTGCCTTCACAGACTATACTGGTAAGATCACTGAAATTGATAACAACAAGGTGAAAATGATCATCACCATGTTTGGAAATGACACTGTGGCAGAAGTCAACCTCAATCAAATCGCAGAATTGTAAGGAATGAAAAAGGGGCCTTCCCCTTGATAGAAAGAAATCCTCCAAGACGCTGGTCTTGGAGGATTTGTGTTTGTTGAGAAGGGGTTCTTATGCAGGTTCAGAGACTTGGAAGACTGTTTCTTTGTCAAAACCGACAGAGTAGTCTTTCCCATCTTCACCTTTCCAAGTAAAGATCGTCGCGTAGCCAAAGACGAAAACAGTTTCTGGACGACCGTGTTTTTCAATGACTTCTTTAGCCGTCATTCCAGGTTGAATATCCTTGAGATTCGTAACCTTTTTAGAGTTAGGCAAGGTGGCAATTTTGTTAGTGGCTTGACCTTTTTCATTAAAATCAATCAAGATAGCAGAGCCATCTCCATGCCAGTAACCATCATTGCCAGAAGAGGAATCAGTAGGACCTAACTTGCTGATCGCTTCATCTTTTGTAGTAGGGGCAAGGGCTTCATTCCCGACAAGGATTTCCACTTTAATCTCTTTGAAGGCGGCCCATTTTGGCATTTCAGGTATATCCCCGATAGCT
>OGHJ01002825.1_pt1 | contig 13861 bp, 14 predicted proteins | sample 1571351 | NCBI WGS metagenome assembly OGHJ01 (sample SAMEA2582037, study PRJEB24529) | metagenome | biome: Human gut stool | place: China | collected 2011 | reverse complement strand
CACGGCCGAGTCCTGCACCGCCGGTATGCTGTCGGGGCGTCTGACCGAGGTGTCGGGGGTTTCTTCTGTCTTTGAATGCGGCATCGCCGCCTATTCCAAGGAAATCAAGCATCAGGTTCTCGGCGTGCCCGAGGAGCTGCTGGAGAAATACGGGGCCGTCAGCGCCGAGGTGGGTTCATCCATGATAAGTATCCTGGCATGGGTGGAAAGGGCTTTTGCAATCTCCACCATCTGCTGTTTGGACACTGGAAGGTCGCCCACCACCTGATGGGGATCCAGGTCGATTTTAAGCTCATTCAGGATTGTCCTGGCTTCAGCCTCCATCTCCTTGTTGGACAGTATCATGCCCTTTACCTGCCCCCGCCCCAGGAACATGTTCTCCGATACGGAGAGATGCCTGCACATATTCAGCTCCTGGTGTATGATTGCAACCCCTGCCTCCTGGGCCTGCTTTGGATTCATGTCCCCATACTCTTTCCCGAATATCCTGACCGTGCCCCCATCCCTTGTATAGACACCGCTGAGCACCTTCATCAGGGTACTTTTTCCGGCACCGTTCTCACCCATCAGGGCATGGATCTCACCTTCCCGGACAGAAAAGCTGACATCCCTGTTGGCCATGACACCGTTGGGGTAGATCTTTGTGATATGTTCCATTTTCAGGATCTCTTTGCCCATACGGATCCTCCTTTCTTATAAAAGCCAAGGGGACTTGTTGACAAGTCCCCTGATGTACTCGATATTCTGGGAAAATCAATGGTCTTGGAAAGATTCCCCAGATGGTTTACATAAAATATCACAGCAGGTTTTGAGTGGATCTGCCGGATATGGTTGAACATTCGGCGTTTTCCGGCAGTGAGCAAAACTTTATCTGTCGTGGCTGAATGATAGGTACTGGTGAAGTTACGGAGCTACAGAATCAATAAGAGCCTGAACTTCGTTCTGGTCAGCATCGCCGAGCGCTGTCGGGATCTCGATCTTTCCGTCGAGAACTTCCTGTTTCTTCTCCTCGATCGTCTTTTTGATCTCATCCGGAACGTTCTTCTGGAAGTACTCGTTGTCAGCAAGACCTGCACCGTTTTCCTTTAAGCCAAGGAACTCGCATTTGCCGTAAGGAACCGTTCCCTCTTCTTCCATCTCAGCCATTCTCACGAGGGAATCGCCGACGTTCTTTAATACGGAAGACAGGATCACGTTTGCCTTTGCCTCATCGGAACCGGAGAACAGCATTGCCTGGTCAGAGTCAACGCCGATGATGTATTTGCCCATCTCAGCGGCAGCCTCTACGCAGCCAAGTCCAGCCTGCTCAGCAGCCGGGAAGATAATATCAACGCCCTGATTGTACTGGGCGATAGCTGTCTCTTTACCCTTAGCGGTATCATCCCAGGAACCGATGTAGGATACGTATACTTTGATATCCGGGTCAACAGATTTTGCGCCTGCGATGTATCCAACAAGGAAGTCAGTAATGATCGGGTGCTCGGAACCGCCGACGAAACCGATCTTCTTGTCTTCATTTGCGTTTGGCATGTCTTTGGATTCTGTTACAAGTGCTGCGAGAACGCCGGCAAGGTAGCTGCCCTCGTTCTGTTTGTAGCTGATCGCGTAAAGGTTCGGCCACTTGCCCTCTTCCATATCAGAGTCGAACATAACGAATTTCTGATCCGGGAATTCTTCCGCAACCTGCTCGATGACCTCAGCGGAGGAAGATCCGTTGGAAATGATAACATCGTATTTTCCTTCCTCAGCGAGATCCTGGAATGTCGGCTCCCACTTTGTCTGGTCACGGCCGATCTCGATAACCTTTATCTCGCAGCCAAGATCGGAAGCAATCTTTTCCATACCTGCGTTTGCAGAATCATTGAAGGATTTATCACCTAACTGTCCTGTACATACGAATACAAAGGACGGCTTCTTTGCGTCTGTCTCAGCAGCGGCAGCAGTTGTCTCGGCATCAGCTTTTGCGCTTTCAGCGGCAGCAGTTGTAGCTGCAGCATCAGTTTTTCCTCCGCACGCGGTGAGCAGCAGTCCGGCTGCTAAGAATAATGCGGTAGCTTTCATGGTCTTTTTCATGTTTTCCTCCTGTTTTTCGGCTTGTTCTCCGGGGAATATGATCACCGGAGAACAGATTTGATTTTTTTCATGGGTATACTATACCAAAATTGTGCAAATTAGACAATGAATATAGTGAAAAAAGCGAAAAATCGTTAAGAAAATAACAATGACGACAGTTGTGCCTCACAATGGCCGATGATATAATGAAAATGTGTGAAAAGGAACACAGACAGCATATGCAATATGGAAGACAGGATGGTAAGGCTATGAAAGGGAAGATTTTAACAGGCGCGGGTCTGCTGCTGATCGCGGCGGCTCTTCTTCTTACTGTTTATAATATAAGAGAATCAGACCGGGCCGGAGCAGAGTCAGAGGAGATGGTGGTCCGGATGGAGTCACTGACAGCAGATCTGCCGGAGCGGCTGGAGACGGAGAAAAAGGAACTTGTGCCGGAATATAAGAAGAATCCGGAGATGGAAATGCCGACTGTGGAGGTAAACGGGCAGGAATGTGTGGGGATGATCGAGATTCCGGCGCTGGGGCTCAAGCTTCCGGTCATCAGCGAGTGGAGCGACGCAAAGCTCAAGAAAGCGCCGTGCCGCTACAGTGGTTCCGCGTACTTAAAGAATATGATCATCGCCGGACATAATTACCGCACTCATTTTTCCGGCATCAAGCGCCTGAATCCGGACGATTCCGTAGTATTCACAGATGCGGACGGAAATATATTTTCCTATGTAGTGGCGGAGATCGAGACGGTTGGCGGCTATGACATCGAAAAGATGGAAGCTGGGGACTGGGATCTGACACTGTTTACCTGCACGAATAAGGGGAAGGCGCGGGCTGCGGTGAGATGCAGGGAGATTGAGGAATAGAGAGGAGCATTTTTACTTGAAATGCTCTCAGGGAAACAAAGGGTCTGTGTACGGAAACAGGGAAAGTACCTTCGGAGAAGGTGTACCTTCCCTGTTTTTTGCTGTTACATCTGGAAAAGATGACCGGCGGCAGATTGCGCAGATCAAATATTATTTTTTGTAGAAACAATTTCCGCCAACAATTCTATAGGAAGAATAACTGCCGGTTGAGGCGCGTTTGGCGGCTTTGAAGAAGAGGTAGTCGCCGATATTGTTGGAGCCGGCCAGAGCATCTTTGGTGGCCTTTATGCAGGACTTGGACGGGCCTTTGGCAAGGGATTTGTCCAGAAGACCGGAGGTCGCGCCGGGGAACTGGCCGTCGGCGTAGATCACGTCGGAGATCGTTTTGCCCCACTTTTTGGATTTTACACGGTTTACGATGCAGCTTGCCACGGCGAGCTGGTCCTCATAGCGGTCATCGCCAGTCTCCATCGCGACGCAGGCTGCCATCAGGTAGATCTCGTCCTCAGTGGCGGAGATCACATAGGACGGTGCCGCGGAGGTTCCGTTTCCGGATGCACTCAGCGCCGCGGACTCTTCCTTTGCGTCGACAGCGGCAGCAGGAACCGGGCCGATGGAGGCATATTGACTGGAAATATAGCCGTTTGTGTCGGCGGAGAGCTGAACCTTTGCCCAGCCGTCAGATTCACTTAAGACAGGGAAGGAATCGCCTTCAGCCGCCTGTTTTAAGATTGCGGAATCTGTGGACGGGGTCTCGCGGACATTTAAGGTAGTTGCGGTGATCTTTGCGGATAAGAGACCGAGCTCTTTTGCTAACGGCTCGATATCTGTGCCGAAAAGCAGGTATTTATCGCTCATCCAGCCCTCAATTTTTCCGGAACGGACCTTCGTCCAGCCATCTTTCTTCTCTAATACGGTTCCGCCCGCTCCACGGTAGCATTTTCCGACGATCTCTCCGTCCGTGGACGGTTTCGTCCGCATATTTAACGGTTCACTTGTCACATTTGCCACGGCAAGATTGTCATAGGCGGATGCGGCGAGAGATGGAAGAGCCGGGAATGCGGTGGAAAGGAACAGGACAGATGCGGCGGCAGCCGCTTTTAAAAGAAACTTCTTTGAAAAGTCAGGAATCAGATTCTGTAATTTTCTCATGCAAAATTTCCTCATATCAGTTGAATATCCCGCTTGTATTACGGGAATTGTTTCAAATATTACAAAATTATTACGAGGAAATTATAGCAAAAATGGAGAAATTTGTCAAATCAGCATTTCCATTGATATTTCCTGAGGTCCACATGCATCGCGTCCTTCAGCTCCACGCCTTCCTGCAGCAGCAGAAATGCCTGTTCCGGCCAGCCGGGGACGAGGCGGCCGGCGTGGTTTACGACGCGGTGGCAGGGAAAATCTCCGTAGTTTGAGGCGTGGGAGAGGACCCGGGCCACGAGGCGGGAGTTTTTGTCCCTGCCGATGAGACGGGCGATCTGGCCGTAGGTGGCGACGGTTCCCTCGGGAATCTCCGCGACTACGGACAGGACTTCGTATGCGAAATCTTCAGTGAAACGGGCGGATGCTGCCATATTACTGCGTCTCCTTCTGCTCTTCCCACATTTTCACCGGCATGCCGTTGACTTCCACGTTGTCCTCGACCGCTATCACAAGGCAGCGGCGGCCGCCGATGAACTTCGTTTCTACAAGATCTAACCGATCCGGATTGACTTTGATGTCTACGTCCGGTGTCTTCACGGCAAACTTTCCGGTTCCTGTGATGGCCGGGACAAGGATCGCGGTATTTTCTCCGGCAGCTTCCTCGTAGACTTTATCAAAGTGCTCCAGACGTTCCGGCTCCACACCACTCTTTTCGAGAAGATCTTTTACTTCCGGCTTTGTGAGAGTCAGCGGAACTTCGTCTTCCTTATGCTCCTCCGCAAGCTCCGTAAGGTTTTCGTGGATCTGGCGGACAGTCTCATAGTTGCATTCCTCTCCCAGCGTATCGGTCAGGATCTCCTGAAACGCTTCTTTCTGGGACTTAAAGGAGATCGGTGTCGGCGCACCGAGGCAGGCATCAATAAATTCAGAGTGGAGCTCCTCCGGGTTTTTTGAGAAATACAGGACGCTGTGAATATCGCTGCTGCGGTCATTAAATGCAGGGAACAGGAATCCGGTCATCGGGGTCTGTACCCACCAGTCCCGCGGGCGCTCCTCAATTGCATTGGTCGTTTCATTATAAGAAAGACCGGGTTCTGAGAGCTTTACCGGGCAGATGCAGCAGAGAATGTGGTTGTAGACTTCCTCGGATGCATCGAACATTTCCTCATTGTCGGAAGCTTTTCCTGGAACATCGTAGGCGCTGTGGATCAGGATGATATAGTAGTTTTCTCCGTACTCATAATTTTCGATCACCTTATTATAGAAGCTATCCACAGTCTCATCATCAGCGATCTTTTCGTCGCGAAGCTTCATGAGAAGCTCGTGGGCGCTGTCCGGACCTTCGTCGTGGATCGAGTACTCCAGATTATGGAGATTTTTTCCGATTCCCCCGGAGAGAGCTTTCTTGAAGATCTCGTAGTATTTAAAGATCTCCTCCTCGGACAGGGCGAAGAACGCCTCCTTTAAGGTCGTTTTGATCTGCTTTTCGGCATCAACGTAGCATCCGCAGATGCGGGTGATGGCGTTGTTGTCCTTCTTAAATTGTTTCTTTATTTCTGAAATTTCACGTTTATTCATAATATGTATCCTTTTCAAACAAATTCCAGTCATAAAGGATCTTACGTTTCGCTGTAAATGCAATGGAAGATGAAAGTATGGCTGGAGAAAAAATCATTGATGATCGATAGATCCTGATTGACAGCGATGTGCATCTGTTGTGCCGCGCACAGGAGAATGAAAGGCAGCTGGCAAATAAATAGCTGTGAAGACATCTACTTATTTAATAGCTTCTCCGCATAATACATTGCAGCCACATGAACCGCCTGTACAAGCCCGCCCTCCGCCATTAGCTTTTTCGTTTCCTCAGCGGACATGACAACGATCTCGAGATCCTCGGTGGCGTCCAGATGCTGGCTGCTGACTTTTTTGCAGTCCGTGATCAGATAGCAGTGGGCGAAATTGCTGATGCATGCCGCATTTGGTGCGACCTTGCATAGAAATACCGGTTTGCTCCCGGCATAACCTGTCTCCTCGAAGAGTTCTCTCACGGCTCCGGCGCCTGGATCAGCGTCTGTCGGCTCCATACAGCCTGCCGGAAGTTCCAGAAGGATCTGCCTTGTTCCATGGCGGTACTGGCGCACGAAAACGAAATCCCCGTCCACAGTGACAGCGACCACAACGACAAAATCCGGCACAGTATTTACATAAAACGGAGAGATCTTTGTACCGTCCGGCAGTGCACAGTCATCGGCATGAAGATCGATCCAGCGGTCTTTTACGATCGTCCGTGATCCGTTGCAGATCCATGGTTTGATAGACATAGCTTTTTCCTCCATTATAATGCGATCAGGCTCTCATCATCCGGGACATAGATATTTCCGCTGTAATAGCGTTTTCCCTCACTCTTATAAAGACGTTCTCTTCCGGCAACATTGCTGTCCTCCGTGTGCCAGAGAACGAGATTCGGGATTCCGAGAGACTCCGCAAGTTCACAGGCGTCCTTCACGGTGCTGTGATGCTTTTCATACGGCTTCCAGATATCGCGCTCCGCATAGAGGCAGAACGCCTCGTGGAGCAGCCAGTCACTGCCGCGCACATACTGTTCACAGTCCGGATTGTACGGTTCATCTCCGACACAGGTGAGTTTTCTTCCATTATTTAATGTCAGCGTAAAGCCGAACTGCTTTAATTTCGTTGAGTGGATATCAAAGAATGTCACATCATAGCTTAAAATATGGCGCGTCTCCCCATCCTTCACTTCCTCCAGATGGATCCGGTCGCCGATCATGTTGTAAAACTTATCCTGGATCGTCAGGCGGCAGAGTGTTTTGATCGTCTCGATCAGCTCTGCGTGGCAGTAAATGTGGGCGTCCCCGATATACTGGTCCTTTTTCATCTTTGTTGCGATCATGCGGATCATCCAGACGATGCCGAGTACATGGTCTGTGTGGGCGTGGGTCACGAAAATGTGGTGGATCCGCTCTAAGGGAACCTGCATGTTGTCCAGGATCTTTAAGATCCCGTTTCCGCCGCCGGCATCCACCATAAAATATTCGTCCCCGTCGCGGAGCGCAAAGCATGTATTATAAAGGTTGGTAACCGTGGCATTTCCGGTACCAAAAACGTAGAGAAGCTCGCTGTCCATGAAAATCTCCTTTTCTTCCTGCTCATAAGTGCCGTGCCGTCCAGATCGGCGATCATCACTGTCTGCATCGGCCGGACACCAGATTCTTTGGTTGAGTTTTGAATATGAATATGTTACTATAAAATAAATGGAAAAGCAATTCCCGGACGGTTAAATTTTTAACCTGTAAGGTGGAAGAAGAGCATGAAAAGCTCCGCAAAAACCAGAAAAAAGCTGTTGTTTTTCATGGCCGAAAGTTTCTAAAATGAAAATTCTCTACCATACAGTAATTAGTGCAGAGTTGGCCGATTTGGAATGCGAATCATCGGCAAAATTCCGCTGCGGAGCACAGACGGAGGTGCTGTGTACTGTAACAGGATTTAAATATCCGGGAAATCGCAGGGAGGAAAACAGAGACAATGAGAGATTTGGACTATCTGAAGCTGCTTGCAAAAGAGTATCCGACCGTGAAAGCGGCCTCCAGTGAGATCATCAACCTGATGGCGATCCGCGGACTTCCGAAAGGAACCGAGTATTTCTTCAGCGACCTGCACGGGGAATTCGAAGCGTTTATTCACCTGCTCCGCAGTGCGTCCGGTATTATCCGCGAGAAGATCTCGGAGACCTTCGGGTATGTGATCTCGGACGAAGAGGAGATCGCTCTTGCAAACCTGATCTACTATCCGGAGCGGAATATCCGGAAGATCCAGAAAGCGGGAAAATTTACAGAAGACTGGCAGAGAATTACGATCTACCGTCTGGTGCGCATCTGTAAAGAGGTTTCCTCGAAATTTACGAGATCGAAAGTTCGTAAAAAAATGCCGCCGGCATTCGCTTATATCATCGATGAGCTCCTTCATGTGGACTACAATGATGATAATAAGAAAGTTTACTATGACGAGATCATCCACTCCATCATCGACATCGAGATGGGTGACCAGTTCATCATGGCACTCTGCAACCTGATCCAGAACCTGACAGTGGACAGCCTTCACATTATCGGTGATATCTTTGACCGTGGACCGCGCGCGGACATTATCATGAATGAGCTCATGCACTTCCACGACGTGGATATCCAGTGGGGCAATCATGATATCTCCTGGATGGGCGCGGCGACCGGCAACCTGGCGTGCATCTGCAACGTGCTCCGGATTGCGATCCGTTACAATGGATTCGATGTCCTGGAGGATGGATATGGGATCAACCTTCGCCCCTTATCCATGTTTGCGGCGAGAATTTATAAGGATGATCCGTGTGAGCGGTTCATGCCGAAGATCCTGGATGAAAATATCTACGACGCAGTAGATCCGGGTCTTGCTGCGAAGATGCACAAAGCGATCACAGTGATCCAGTTCAAGGTGGAAGGTCAGATCACGAAACGCCATCCGGACTATCAGATCAATGACCGGATCCATCTGGAACATATCAACTTTGAAAAAGGAACAGTAAATATCCACGGAAAAGATTACAAGATGCTGGATATGAACTTCCCGACGATCGATCCGAAGGATCCGTTAAAACTCACAAAGGAAGAGCAGGAGCTGATCCACAATCTGGCGCTCTCGTTCCACCACAGTGAGACACTTCACCGTCATATCCGTTTCGTATATTCCCACGGCGCAATGTACAAGAGGTGCAACGGAAACCTGCTGTACCATGGCTGCATCCCGATGAAAGAGGACGGTACCTTCGAGGAGTTGAAGCTGAAAGGGATCATCTATTCCGGAAAACGTCTGCTCGACTATATCGAGGACGCGGTGAAGATGGCATATTTCCTGCCGGAGGATGACCCGACGAAAGACTGGTACCGTGACTTTATGTGGTATTTATGGTGCGGTCCGAAGTCCCCGGTATACGGAAAGGACAATATGGCAACCTTTGAGAACTACTTTGTCGCTGACAAGGCAGCTGCGAAGGAAAATATGAACCCGTATTATAAACTGAGTGAAAAAGAGGAATTCTGTAATAAGATCCTCAAGGAGTTCGGACTTCCGGTGGAAGGTTCCCACATTATCAATGGACATGTACCGGTAAAATTAAAGGATGGTGAGAGCCCGATCAAGGGAAACGGAAAACTCTTCGTCATCGACGGCGGACTTTCCAAGTCCTACCAGCCAAAGACGGGGATCGCAGGTTATACCCTGATCTTCAATTCCCATCATCTGGCGCTTGCGGAGCACAAACCGTTTGACAGGGATCATGAAAATACACCGAAGGTCACGATCGTAGAGAAAATGAAAAAACGTGTGATGGTCGCGGATACCGATACCGGAAAAGAACTTGCGGCAAAGATCGCGGACCTGAAGGAACTTGTGGCAGCATACAGAGGCGGCATCATTAAAGAAAAACTGGAGTAGAATTGCATGAACAAGGACGAATTTTTAAGACGCTTAGAGGACGCGCTTTCGGGTGAAGTCCCGGCGTCCGTGATCCGCGAGAACCTAAATTATTACGCGGATTATCTTTCCCAGGAACTCGGGAAAGGACGTACCATGGACGAGATCATAGAGGAGATCGGCGAGCCGAATATCGTGGCGCGCACGATCATCAATTCCGCGGAGGCCGCGGGAGAGACCGGAGATGGTCATGGAAGCTTTGAGGATGCGTCCCCGCGGGACGATGACAGAAGAAGCACGTACAGACAGGAAAGCAGTCAGAACGGATCCGGACCGAATATCCACTATTATGATCTGAATAAATGGTACTGGAAATTGGCCCTTGTTGTGATCCTGTTCCTCGTAATCTCCGTGATCTTCAGCATTATGGGCGGCGTGTTCTATCTGCTGATCCGGTTTTCCGGACCGATCTTAATGTGCCTTCTGATCTACTGGCTCATCAAGGGGTTCCGGGGAAGGTAAAAAGACAACAAATTACGGAATGTAAAATTCGAAATAAGTTATGTAAACATGTGCGGCGTTCTCTTCGGGGAGCGCCGCATTTTTGACACAAATTTGGCGATTTTTGCCTAAATTATTAAGAGTTTATGAATTTCTTCGTTTTTATTGACAAAAGGATCCTCAGGAAATATAATTTGTTTGTAACAAAACGTAACATATTTGTAACAAAGATTGCAAAACATTAAGTTTTAAGATAAGAGGACATCAATGACAAAAAAACTTTTCAGAACTTTAAAGATCACTTGCTTATGCATGGCTTTAACTGCAGCCCTTCCGATCGTTTCCTTCGCGGATGAGCAGACCGCAGCTGTAAAAGAGGATAAGATGGTAGTAAAGATCATCCACCTCGATGAAAACGGAAATCCGCTGGAAGCGGACAAGCAGACAGAAACAGAGACAGCAAAAGAGGAGACAGAGAGTTCTGAAAAGACAACAGATACAGAGGAAGCTGATGCTGATACAGAGGAGGCAGAAGCTGATCCTGACGAGGATGAAGCGGAAGAGGAAGAAGCTGTTGAGGAGATCGAGGCAGCGATCGAAGTTGAGAATGATCTCCGTTCCGAAATCGTTACATATGCGCTCCAGTTCGTTGGAAACCGTTATAAATATGGCGGAACAAACCCGAATACCGGTGTTGATTGTTCCGGATTTACTTCCTATGTAATGCGCCATGCAGCAAGTGTGGAGCTCCCGCACTCTTCCGGCGGACAGTCCCGCGTGGGTCGTGTGGTAAGCAGCTCTGAGATGCGCCCGGGCGATATTATCTGCTATGGTTCCGGAAAGAAGATCAACCACGTTGCCCTCTATATCGGAAACGGACAGATCGTACATGCTTCCACAGAGAGAACCGGGATCAAGGTTTCCAGATGGAACTACCGTACACCGGTGAGGATCGTGAATGTACTTGGTGACTAACCTGAAAATTGGATAGAGGATAAAAAAACCTCCCTGACGAATAGAAAACGTCAGGGAGGTTTTTGCATCTATGGCGGTAAAACGGTGAAAGAAAGCTATTTTTTTCGGTACCCCGCATGCAGGATCAGACGAAATACTCCGGCCTGTTCCAGCGTTTTCGCCACAAGGAAGAAGATCAGGGAATCCACCGGCCATTGGATCAGATTTTTGATCGCGCGGGCAGGCAGAAGTGCGAGAAAACCTTTTCCATTTAGAAGCGTCAGCCAGTAGGTCGCGAGGATGATGTTGCAGATGATGATCACAACGAGTTTGGCTGTGAGGATCCTCGGAAGCGAGAGCTTCTTTTTATAGAAGAACAATCCGTAGAGGAATGCGGCCAGCATGGCATCAAAGGTAAAACCGGGCATGAAGCCGCCGTCCGGTTTCAGCATGAATTTGATCACGTCCATCGCGCCTCCGAAGAGACAGCCGACGACCGGGCCGAAGAGGTAGTCCACGAGCATGTTCGGGATCGCACTGAACCCGATCTTTAAGTTCGGGGTGATCTTAAAGGAGTAGTAGCCAAGAACGATGGCCAGAGCGCCGAACATGGCGCAGGTAGTGATGGTAGTGACCTTCTTGAATTCGCGGGATGATTCAAAAATCCTGGAAAAGAGGTCGTTAGAGCTGTTTTGCATAAAAAAATACCTCCTTTGCAGATTCTCGGACCACAACAGGAGATAATCGGACGATCACAGATACGGAGTATCTGTAAATTATCTTCTGATGCAGCGGGATGCGATATGTGCACCGCGGGATCTTCCCTTCGTCCTGCCAGCAACTCCCTGTCTGGCGGGCACTTGACGCGCACACGTCTACTCTGCATGTTTGTTTGATGAGATTACGATACCATGAATGGTGGGGAATGTAAAGAGGAGAATGAGGAAGAAGCGCTTTTGACGAAAGGGGATGGGAAAAAAATTTTATTTTCGGTGTATTGCCGTATATACTTTTTTTGAGCACTGATTTATAATACTTCGAAGTTCATTGTAATATACAGGGAGTTAAGAATATGCAAAAGAGTGAAGTAAAGGATCTGACGACCGGATCCCCGATGAAGCTGATCCTGAGTTTTGCGATCCCGATGCTTTTGGGATTCCTTTTTCAGCAGTTTTATAATATGGTGGATACGATCATTGTCGGAAAGTGTCTGGGAGTTTCTTCCCTGGCGGCGGTTGGATCGACGGGATCCATCAATTTTATGATCATTGGATTCTGTACGGGAGCATGCAGTGGATTTGCGATCCCGGTCGCGCAGAAGTTCGGCGCGGGAGATTATACGGGGATGCGGAAGTTCGTGGCGAATGCGGGCTGGCTCTCAGCGGTGTTTGCGGCGGTCATGACGACGATCGTGGGACTGCTCTGCATGAATATCCTGCAGTGGATGAACACGCCGGAGGACATTATCCAGGGAGCGTATGATTATATTTTTGTGATCTTTCTCGGAATCCCGGTTACCTACCTCTATAATATGCTGGCGGGCATCATCCGAAGTCTTGGGGACAGCAAGACGCCTGTCTACTTCCTGCTTTTATCGTCCCTCATGAATATCGGTCTTGATTTCTTTACGATCCTTGGACTCGGCATGGGAGTCGGCGGACCGGCACTCGCGACGGTGATCTCCCAGGGAATCTCGGCGGTGTTATGTCTGATCTACATGATCAAGCATTATCCGATCCTTCATATGAAAAACGGGGAGTGGAAGCCGGACGGAAGAATGCTCGGCGTCCTCTGCGGCATGGGGATCCCGATGGGACTTCAGTATTCGATCACGGCGATCGGAAGCGTGGTCCTTCAGACAGCGGTGAATTCGCTGGGGTCCATGGCGGTTGCGGCTGTCTCCACGGGAAGCAAGGTCAGCATGTTTTTCTGCTGTCCGTTTGATGCGCTCGGCGGCACGATGGCGACGTATGCCGGACAGAATGTGGGCGCGAAAAAGCTGGACCGTGTCACACAGGGATTAAAGGCGGCGAGTCTGATCGGGATCATTTATTCGCTGATCGCATTTGTGATCCTGTTTTTCGGCGGAAAGTACATTGCGCTCCTGTTTATGGATGCGGATCAGACGGAGATCATCGGTCGTGTGGCGATGTTCCTGATCGGAAACAGCATGTTCTACATTCCGCTGACGTTTGTGAATGTGGTCCGTTTTACGATCCAGGGAATGGGATTTTCGACGTTTGCGATCCTGGCCGGTGTCTGCGAGATGGCAGCACGGTCTCTCGTCGGGTTCTGCCTTGTTCCGGTGTTCGGATTCCTTCCGGCATGTTTTGCGAGTCCGCTCGCATGGATCTTTGCGGATGCGTTCCTGATCCCGGCGTTCTTTCATTGTATGAAAAAATTGAAAGTGCTTTTTGGGGAAGCTGCATAAAAGTTTCGGTTCGGACCATACTAGAGAATGCAGGTGCGGCAGAAATGCTGCGGCAAAAAATATTCCGGTCTGTATGCCTTGCGGGAAGCAGCGGAAAACCAAACTCCAGGAGGTACGAAAAAATGGCAAGAAACAGCTATGATATGGACGACAACATGAAAAACAGTGGGTCTGAGACTTACGACAAGACAAAGAACCAGAGCAGAAACAGCCAGAACCGTTCTGAAAACAGCAGCCAGAATCGCACAAGAAACAGTTCCAGGGACTCTATGGATAATGGCAGAAACTGCAAGAGATAAAAAGATGCGGCTGTGAAGACAGCACACATTCGCAGAATATGATGAAAGCGGCGGCAGGAGTAGAATCTGCCGCTGTTTTTATGCAACAGGAAATTCCGAGGAATTCCCTGTTGCATAAAAAGGCACCTTCTTTTTGTATA
>OGHJ01002823.1_pt1 | contig 13867 bp, 8 predicted proteins | sample 1571351 | NCBI WGS metagenome assembly OGHJ01 (sample SAMEA2582037, study PRJEB24529) | metagenome | biome: Human gut stool | place: China | collected 2011 | reverse complement strand
ACTCCAAGAAGGGACAGGGACGGTCGGCAGAAAGCCACTACCCGACAATGTGCATCCGCAAGACGGCGGCTGAGATGATTGAGGGCATTGACGCCAAGATGAGACTGCTATCGCAGGAAAGAAACATTGAGCCTCATGTCGTACTTGATATTGGAGACAAAGGATATATCAAGGTAAATACAGTCAAAGATGGTTTCGCATATCAACTCTTTGATTCATCTCTAATCATGAAAGATCACGGTTTTGTCCCTGACCCTGACAGTTCTGCTTCTTCTGTTGCAGAATCGCTGTGTGTAGAATTGGGCGTGTTTGAGTCCGACATTCATATTATTCCTCATCAGGCTTTCGTGTTGATGCTAAATGAAAAAAACAGCAATCTCCCCATTTACCGCGAGACGGCGAATTATGCCTATGAATCCGGTGAGCTGGAGTCATATCGTGCTTCTCTCGCTGCAAACGTGGAATGCCGCCGTGCGATTGAGGCGGCAATCAGTTCTAACTACGGAGACAACCGGCTGGATGCGGATGCTGCCGTGAAAAGCGTCCTTGAGCAGTTCTCTCCGGAGCGCGTCCGGTATGTCCTCGCAAACACCATTCAGCAGAAAGACTTTGACGGGCGCATTCCCCAGCCCCTCAAGGAATGGGCGAAGACCGTTGATGTCTGCCCCGAAAACGCCACCCGCTTCCTTGTGGATAAACCCAATCCCGGACTGACGGCACTTTTCGTGGATGCGTTCCGTCAGCAGACCGAGCCCCAGAAGGAAGCTGTTTCTGAGAAAACGGAGGAAAGAGACCCGGAGGTCGTTGCATGGGAGAACGATGAGATTACCTCGATTGAGGTAAAAACCGTGGAGGTCAAATCTCCCGTTGCCCCCATGTCGGAGGAAACAGCGCAAGCACCGAAAGCGCATCATTCTGCAACTGCATAAAAAGTCGAATGCACACAGTTATTCCGAATACACCCCGTCAGGCGAGGCTTTCATGAGTGTACCTCCAAAATTGATTTGTCAGTTAAAATGTAGCAAGCCACTCTCTGCACTGTCAAAAAGTACAAATTTCTTTTCTCCGAATCTCGCGAAACGGATAGTCACAATGGAATCCTGATAGCGCACGACAACTCCCGCTCCAAAGGCCCTGTGGACCACTTTGCATCCTGGAACTGCCCTGCGGATCAGTGCGGCCTTTTCTTCCGGGGACAGCGTTACTTTCGACCCGGATTGTGTTCCATTGTACTTCTTGGGATCGGGCGTTGCCGCCCGTTTTTTTGCGACGGCAGGCTTCTCCGGTAGTTTACGAACGACCATTCGCTGCTCATACATCTGGCCTACGGTCAGAAATTGCGTCTCGCCGCCGTTATATGCAATCAGGCACTGCCCGTTACAGGCCGCCAAAATATTGCCCCAGCCCTTTTGAGCGTGGTGATAACGTTTTCCGCACAACTCCGTTGGAAATGTGCGGAAAACATCGTTCGTCTCCGGCACTTCGGTCGGAATATTTAGCTGTACTTCTTTTATAAATGCGGAACTGCGGTTAAGGCATGAGAACAGCTGCAAGTGATTCTTGGCTCGCGTCATAGCCACGTAAAAAAGTCTGCGTTCTTCCTGATACTGTCTTTGTTCCGCTTCGCTTTTCGGCTCAGTCACTGCGGGCAGAATGCCGTCCAGCACATCCAGAAGGTAAACGGTGTCATACTCCAAGCCCTTGCTGGAGTGAATGGTGGATAGAAGCACGGCAGCCTCCGGCTGCACGGCCGGAGTAGCCACCAGACTGCGCAGCTGCTCCAGCCGGGTCAGCAAGGCATCCATACTGGGTTCCTGCCTGGCCAGCAGGCAAAGAATTTCAAACTTATTGGTGTCCAGCTTCTGCTGGTCCACATAGTCCTTGTAGCGCAGCTCCCGCCAGATGCAATCTAATCCCTGCTGGGCGGTGTCCTGTAGAATCTGCGGCAGCAGGTCGATCAGATCCGTGACACGGTCCCTTGCGAAGGCCGAAAGCTGCGGAAAGCGCAGCAGCTCTTCCAGAATTGGTTTTCCGGAACTCCGGCTTTTTTCGCAAGCGTATTCTGCCGCCTTTTTGGAGATACCGCCGCCGCATTTATAGTAGATGCGCAGAAATACCTCCGCATTCCGTCCGTCATGGGCGAAGGCGATGATGTCCAGAATATCCGTAACAATCCTATGGGTGAAATAGGTGTCGTCCATTTGCCGGCAGCGATAAGCGGTTCCCTGACGGTCCAGCAGATCGATCAGTGGCAGTGCACTGTCGTTGTTGCGGTAGAGAATGGCTATTTGTTCATCGCGCTGCGCCGCTGTATGCGTCAGCCATGCGTACTGGGCGGCACGGTCTGCTGCCGTAATCAGCCGGACGTCTGCACCGGAGGCCCGGGTGGGATGGATGGTTTTGGGATGGCGCGCATGGTTTTTTCGGATGAAATCGTCCGCCAGACGGAGAATTTCCGGCGTGGAGCGGTAGTTTTCCTCCATCAGCAGCACCCGGGCGTTGGGATAAGTCTGCTCAAATTGCATCAGAGCCTCCGGGTAAGCGGCCCGAAAGCCGTAAATGCTCTGATCCTCGTCGCCTACCATGAAGATGTTTCCGCTTTTTTGCGCCAGACGCTGAATAATCGCATGTTGGATTTTGGAGGTATCCTGAGATTCGTCCACGCAGATATAGGGAAACATATCCTGAAAATGCGTTAACACATCCGCATGCTTTTCCAGGATTGTCTTGGCATAGACCATCTGATCGTCGTAGTCCATCCAGTGCTGCTGCCGTAGTGTCAGGTTATACCGACGATACAGCTCCGGGAACTTTTCAAATCCGGTATCCAGCTTGCCGATTTCCTCCTTGTCGAGCATACGATTCTTCACATAGGTGATATTCTTGCAAAGGTCTTTTATAATGCCCTGCGTAGCGAATTCGCCGCTAAGCTCACGATACAGATCGGAAACCAGTTTGGATAAAAGTCTCTCGTCCGCCATCAGCTGAAAGGCATTCCCATTGCTATGGGACTTCGCGTAAAAATCAATGATTTTGGAAGAAACACCGTTGATGGTGCGAAATTCCGGGATGTTCGGGCAGTCCTCGCCAAACAAACGGGCAAATCGCTTCTTCATCTCTTGAGTTGCGGCTTTTGTGTAGGTCATGGTCAGAATTTTGTTGACCGGAATCCCGCAGCAGCAGAGCATATAGCCCAAGCGAGTCACCAATACGGTGGTTTTTCCGCTGCCGGGCACGGCCAACAGCAAGACTGCACCTTCTACAGCGTGCACCGCTTCTGATTGCTGCCGGTTCAGTCGGCCGGTATATTTCCGGTCAAATTCTTCTCTGTCCATGCTGCTTATCCTTCCAAATTTTCTAACCAAATCTTATCGAATTTCCCACACGAAGGTGACTCTGTCGCCGACGTCGATGTCATCCGGCTCGATGTCCATAGCGGTCGGAGCGGCGCTGGCTCTCGCCATACAGGGCGGATCCATCTAGTAGCGGGTGGGAAAGTACAGATGCAACTCGCCCCAGTTATAGTCGATGGAAACCAGCTCGCCCAGCGTCACGCCGGAGGCCTTGGTCAGAATTTCGGGCTTTGCCTTTGCGTTGGCGCAGGCGCTATCCAGCAGGGCGGCATCGACTGCTTCCTTATCCTTCACCGTGAACTGCACATTCAGCTCCGGCTCGGCAATGCAGACTGCGATCGCTCCCAGCACCTTGGACAGCCGCTGGGAATCGAAATCAAACTCCAGCTTCAGTCCATGGGTGACCCGGTAGCCAACAAAAATCTGCTTGTAATTCCCGTTTTTGTCACGCTCGTTCTCGTACTCCGTTCCCACATCAAAGCTGGTGGTTTTCAGGTTATACTTGGTAAAGCCGATTTCCGCAATGGCACTGCGCAGCTGTTCCAGATGCTTCGCCGCCTTGTCCATGGCCTTGTCGTAGCCCGCACGTACGGTTTTCAGCGTCAGGGACACAACCGTCAGATCCGGCTTCAGGCTCAGCTTGCCGATGCCTTTGATGGTGATGGTTCGATTCATGATGTGTCCTCCTGTATGATTGGCATTTCTGCACGAATGCTGTACGCTATTTGTCAGCGCATGACTTTGTCCATTAAAGCTTGATAGCTATCCACAACATCATAGACCACATTTCCGTTGCTTATCGCCTTGAAATGCTCTCTTGCGCAATGAATTTTCGATTCCTCAATGAGCCGGAGCTGCATGGAGGACATGGAGCCTTTCGTCTCAGCAACAAAGTAGATATGCTTGACGGTACCTTCATAGAAAGCTATCGCCCAGTCCGGATTATAGTGTCCTACCGGTGTTGCGATATAGAAGCTGTCCGGCAGCTTCACATAAACCGCAACATCTGTGTTGGTGTCCAAATCGGTGGCAAAATCACGCTCGTTCGTGGAATCATACACGATATGATCGTATAGATGCCGCTGCGCTTTCATCGCGTTCGTTCCAAGCTTACCCTTGATGGTCGGTTCGGTAAAAATGTCCGTGTCGTAATGCTCATCCAGCACATTGTAGGTGATGTGCTGGATAATTGCAGTTGCCTTTTCATCATTGATTAGGGCGGCTGCTTTGATAATGAACTCTTCCGGATTGAACTTGAACTGCTCAAAAACGGATTTCTCAATGCCGGTCAGAATTGCAACGACTGCCTTTCGCGTCAAGCCTGTCTCTCCGACCAGCTTGCCGATCAGATCATACTTCACGCTGCTGCCCACGCGGATTTGCTTGCTGCTGTCATAAGTAGAAGATTTTGACTTCGAGAATGCGCTTCCGTCAAGAAGCGAATCCTTTGACTTGATCTCATCCATCGCGCCGGTTTCAACTTTGAAGAAGATTTTCGGCACATGGAGATTCCGATTGATAGATGCAATCGCCTTGTTTACAAGCTCATCGGTATCAAAATCAACCACATACACGGATTTCGGGCTGATACGTTTCCAGAGAGCTTTGAACTCCGGCATGGCGAGCTTGTCGGGATCAACTTGCAGCTCGACGTTCTTGTCGCGGGCATTCTCCGGCTGCATAGCGCGGCTGTCATAGACGGAATCAAGAATATTGATCACAGAATCGCGGCTGTCCGCCACTTCCTCCGCAACCTGAATCGCGCCGTTTGCTTTGTCGGCATAATATTTGTCAGTCAGTACACCCTTCTTGTCGATATAGCCGTTGACAATCAAATCAAAATAAATCGCCTGAGCTGTATCGCCATCCACAACCTGTTCGTTGCCTCCGGCATCCACAATGACCTTGTCCTTGAAGAGGTCGGCAGTAACCGCCACGGGACGATCCGCAACCGCATCAGCAAGCTCAGTCTGCAAGCCCTTTGCAAAGCTGTCATAGCTCTCACTGGCGATAACGGTCAGAACATTGATGGACTGCACATCATTTCCAAGCACGTTGGCATCCATGCGCTCGCCGTCCTGATTGACGCACAGGCGCAGACCGCGACCGACCTCCTGCCGCTTGCGAACCTCGCTGCTGCTCTGTTTCAGCGTACAAATCTGGAACACGTTCGGGTTATCCCAGCCTTCGCGCAGTGCGGAGTGCGAGAAAATGAAACGCACAGGGGATTTTTTCGGATCACGATCCAGAAGCAGTTCCTTGTTCTTCATGATCAGGTCATAGGCGTCAATATCATCGGATGTGCCTTCCTTCTTGTCGGAAAGCTTGCTGTCGGTCATCTTGCCTTTTTTGTCAACGGAAAAGTAACCGGCATGGGTATCATGGGCGGAAATTGCGTCCAGATACCGTATGTAATCCTCGTCTCCGATTTCCCGCTGCATAGAGCCTATGATGTCGTTGTACTCTTCCTCGAACATATCCGCATAGATGCCGTTGAACGGATGTCCAGCCTCGTCATACTGTTTGTATTTTTCAACCCTGTCGATGAAGAACAGCGACAGAACCTTGATGCCCTTATGGAAAAGCTGACGTTCCCGCTACAAGTGAGAAAGAATCGTTTCGCGGATCTGAATGCGTCGGAGCTGGTCTTCGCTGACCTTGCCGATCACGTCTCCGGCAAAGATTTTGATACCGTTCAGGAACTCCACGGAGTTATCGCGCCCGTCAATGGCTTTTATCACAAAGCCGACCTTGTACTCGTCAAGATTGCCGGAATTGTCATAGAGATTGTAGCCGATACCCACCGTTACGTTCTTCTGGCGAATGCCCTTCGCACCCTTGCAGTCAAACTGAATGGAAGCAGTCGGGTTTTTCTCCTTTGATACGTTGACGCTTTCCAGATAAACATAGCCCTCGGTTGCCGTACTGCCGGATTCGGTAATGCCCTTGACGCTGATTTTCTTAACAAGCCGCTTGTTATATGCCTCCATAGCGTCAAGGCGATAGACCATATTGTAAATGCTGTCCGACTTGTGAGTCGCGGAGTAGCGGAGTGTCAGCAGCGGGCAAAACTCTTTCAGCCGTTCCTTCGTCTGTTTTCCTTCGACCGACTGCGGCTCGTCAATAATCAGAATTGGGTTCGTTTTTGCAATAATATCAATCGGGCGACGGGAGCGGAACTCGTCCAGCTTCATGTAAATACGCCGCGCGTCCTTACCCTTGGCATTGAACGCCTGAGAGTTGATAATCATAACATTTATGGAGCTATCCGACGCAAAGCGGTCAATTTCCGTGAGGTTTTTTGAGCTATAGATGAAGAACCGGATCTTCTTGCCGTATTCCTCCGCAAAATGCTCCTGCGTCACCTGAAAAGACTTATAGACGCCCTCACGGATGGCGATGCTCGGCACGACCACAATGAACTTGCTCCAGCCGTAGTGCTTGTTCAGCTCATACATGGTCTTGATGTAGGTATACGTTTTACCAACGCCGGTTTCCATCTCAATGGTCAGATTGTAGCGTCCTTCCAGCTTGTCCGAGGGCTTGAGCTGATTGGTGCGCTGTACCTTTTGCAGATGCTCTAAAATCAATTTGTCGGAAAGCTCCGGCACAATGCGTTCGTTGCGCCAGCCGGTAGATTCCTCTTCTTCTTTTATGGCTATCTGCGAAGATTTCACACCGTCCGCCTCTATTTTCTCGTAGCCTCTGTCTATCATATAGGTAGGCGTGAGGTACGGCTGTCCGGCAAAGATGTCAACGACCGCTTTTGCCGCATCCGCTTGAAATTTTTGATGTTTGAATTGTAACTTCATAATTTCGTTATTTCCTCCGTGTGGTGTTGGTGAAGTGTGGAGTGTGAAGAGTTGTGAGTTAAGTTACTTTTGCTGTGCGGAAGAAATTGTTTTCGTTGTAGCAGACAGCATTCTTCTCAACTCGTCACAATCGGCGTTGAGCGACTTAAACTCCTGTTCGGACAAATAATCCGTTTCAGTCAGTAATTCCAACCAATACAATGTCTCTGAGCATTCCTTCAATGCGATATAAATCTTCGAAAGGAAGTCCTTTTTACTAATTGCGCACTCCGCTTCCGCAAGATTTGCTCCAATGCTTGTACCGCTTCGTAAAATCTGTTTTGAAAGCACGAACTCTCTTTTTTCTTCGCATAAGTATTGATATAGCCGAACGATCCGAACGGCAAATCTCTTGCTCTTATACCTCGCAGTGTTTTCTGCTTCCATAACTCCACTCTCCACTCTCAACTCTCATAACTCCACTCTCAACTCTCATAACTTCACTCTCAACTCTCATAACTACACTCTCCACTCTCAAAGCTTCACTCTTATATCACCCTCACGCACTTGGTGATGTCGCCCGCGTCCTCCGGCATATAGAGCTTGAAAATCTCGAACATGTTGATCTTCTCCGGGCTGGATGCAAAGCCGGAATCGCGGAAGACAGCACGGAGCGGGCGACGCTGTGCGATCTCCTTGACAACACTTTCGGGGACATTAGCGTCAAAACAGGCGATCAGGTCGCCGTCATTGTAGGTGTGGACGGTGCATCCGTCGATTTGCTCGGACTTGTACGGCAGGGACAGCGGCAGACCCCAGTCGATCAGGCAGCCGAACAGCAGGTCGAGGTCGGTGCGGTCATCCTTGATGTTGGATTCCATCTGAGCGAGAAAGTCCTGATCGTAATCACCGGGCGCGTAATAAACGTCCTTCATGTTGGTGGAATCCAGCTTGAGCACGCGGAAACCGATGTCGAGTTTGGAGTTTGGAGAGTTAAGAGTGGAGTTGTCATTTGCCAACTGCTCTTTCAGAATTTTTTCTCCTGCTCTTCTGATTCTCTCTTTTCCGATTTCGCAGATATTTTTGTAGCCCGCTTTGTAGGCTTCACTCTTTTCATCGCACTTTTCGGGAAGCTGCACCATGATGAATTTGCGGTGTCCGCCGTCCTCGGCATTCTTACTCATAACAGCATGAGCAGTAGAAGCCGAACCCGAAAAGAAGTCAAGTACAACAGAATCAGTTTTTAAGTTTGCAAGTGTCAAAAGTCTCTGCATCAAGCGCTGCGGTTTAGGTCCGCTAAAAAATCCACCATCCAGAAGTTTTGAAACTTCTTGCGCACCTTCTTGACTGTGACCAACATCCTTAAAGAACATAATGGAAGTCGGTGCCATCCCTTCATGCTTTAAGTCAGTGAGAAATCGCTTTATTCTGGGAACGCCGTTTCCGTCGGGACCAAACCAAATTCTATTATCTTGGAGTCTCTCCAAAAATGCTTTTTTGGAGAGACTCCAGCAGCGACCTGCTGGAGGCTCTATTACTCGCCCCGAAGGGGCGGTAATAGGATAATCACATTCAGCATTATAGGTTTTTACCGAAATGTCACTCGACATCCATACTCCACGCGGATCATTATCCGGATTTGAATAACGAGCGTTGGCTTCCTCAGTTCTCGGCAATCTGCCAATAACAAACTGCGTTATGTTCTTTGCATACATAAGCACATAATCATGACTATTCGAGATGAAGCGTGAATCATTTTTGGGCGAGAACGCTCTTTCCCATACCAACTGAGCAACAAAGTTTTGCCCGCCGAACACTTCATCACAGCACTTTTTGAGATTTTCCTGCTCATTATCATCAATGCTGATAAAAATGACCCCGTCATCCGTCAGCAAATTCCTCGCCAGCATCAATCGGGAATAAATCATACTGCACCAGTCGGAATGAAACCGTCCGTTGGTGTCGGTATTTTTGAACAGGCGGTCGCCTTCCTCACTCCACTCTCCGCTCTCAACCTTCCACTCTTCGCTCTCCATCTTAAAATCATCGGCATAGATGAAGTCGTTGCCGGTGTTGTACGGCGGGTCGATATAAATCATCTTGACCTTGCCGAGATAGCTTTCCTGCAAAAGCTTGAGGACTTCCAAATTATCGCCCTCGATGTAGAGGTTTTCGGTATTGTCCCAGTCCTTGCTCTCCGCCATGCAGGGGCGCAGCGTCTTCCGGATCGGCTTGTTGGCTTCCACGATTGCAGCCTTCTTGCCGACCCATGTGAACTCGTATGCCTCGTCGCCGTCCACCACGTCCGGCGAGAGCATCTGTTTCAGCAGCTCAAAATTGACTGCCCGTTTGTACACCTTCTTCTCCGGCGTGCTGCGTTCCTCGTCCAGCATCTCCGTGATGCAGTTGGGAAATAGGGCGGCAATGCGGTCTATATTCTGCGCCGTCATATCCGGCGATTCAAATTTCATTTTGGTCATTTGGTTCTCTCCCAATCTTACCATATTTTTCTAATAAGTAATTTACAAAAGCAGAGCAGGAAACTAACATATACTTTGCGTCTTCCGCAGGGGCATTCTTAAAATCTATTCCACCATGACGAATGCCATTTGAATCAGATGTATAACCATACATTTTTGAAAACGCATCACGTAAAGCAGCATGAATGACTATTCCATGATTTTCTAGTTTCTTAATCGCCGCACCAAGTGTTGCTGTTCCACCGTTCATTCCCGTAATGATACAGCACATTGCCTCAACAGCACTAATGGATTCCTTTATAGAATTCTCATAATCCGGATTTGTTCTATCAGAGTATAACTGCATCGCTTTTCTCATATGAATATTAACACTATGATAAGGCGAATTGGATGCCTGGTGAAGAGAATCAAGTTCAGCTTTATTAGTAATATTTACAAATTTCTCGTTGATTAGTCTGTACCCTGATTTTTCTTCCTCCAGTATCACATTCAGAACAGCAGGTATAGCATCAAACCAAGATAGTTTGCCGCAGAAGTTCTTATTTCCTGTTTTGATACTCTTGCAAAAGCTATAGTTTTCACAGACTCTGCATTCAAACCTCTTTGCCTCAAAAAAAAGTTCAATAACTTCATATGGCATATACCACGGCGTATTCTCCGTCTCTCTTAACATTATAGAATCAATTTTTCGCCAATTTGCACCATCATATCCTTCGTCCCGCAAACCTAGTCTATCTACAACATAAGCGAGTTCCTGATGTATCATAGATGATGGCTCCCAATATTTATGTACTGCATTAAATAAACGATTCCTTAGTCCAGCATCCATTTCGTCGATCTGAATCGTTTTTTCCTCAGCAAAGCCATTGCGTTCAGCAAAGTTCATACATACCCTCCAGTTCTCCTTTAAGCCTTTTCAGCTCCGCATTTATTTCCATGCGCCGGTTAAGCTGTTTCTCTTTCTTCATCTTGTTTTCCAGCGCGGCGATCTGCTTTTTGAGCTTTTCGCGCGCCAAGCTTTGCGCAACGTTTTCGGCGGCACCGCAATTTGCGTTCCACTCCTCCCCTTGCAGCTCGGCAACCTGTTTAACAAAGTTATCATAAACGGCGTCCAAAGTCAAGCCGTCAATGCGGAGATCAATCTCATTTTCCGGTATCCAGTCGGTGTGATAATATCTATTGACTTTGAAAGCACTGCTGCCGGAGGCGGCGGCCGACTTGTGGCCGATCCACGCCTGAGCCTTGCCGTCACAGGTCAAAATAAAGAGGATATGGTACGGGATCTCCTTGTCGATTTGTTTCAGCACCGCTTCGTCAAGCTGCGGTCCGTTCAGGCGAATCTCAAGCACTTCAATCTCCGTTACGGCTTCACCCGCCGCAATATTCAGCGTGGACGCCGCCAGCTTGTTCCGCCAGTACACCAGCCGAATCTGATCGATAAACGCACGGCGCAGCGCCGGAGAAACGTCAAGCTTCTCGTAAAATTTTTGCTTCGGTATTCTTTTGCCGAACTCAGTTGATAACGGAAATCCAAGCATCACAAGCCCTCCTTATTTCACGACTAAGAAGCAAATCAGCTCAAAATCATCCAGTCCCGAAACTGCACTGAGCAAGGCGGATGTGCCGCCGCTCCTGAACAGGCTGTCAATGTCGTTTTCTTCTTTCGCGTCAATGATGGAATTGATCGCCTCGCTCAGCAGCTCAGAGACTTCGCCCATTTTGCGCCCGTCATCCGTCTCCTCATTGAATCGCCTGCAAAGCTCCGCACAAGGCTTGTCCTTTCCGCGGCAGAGCAGACGCATCGTGTCGAGCAATTTCTTCGGGTTGAGATAATCGCAGACAATTTCACCTTCTTCGCTGATATAGACCATGTAGAAGGGATGAATGCGGTTCCGATTGTCAATGTTCACGCTGTCATTGATATTTTTGAGAACGAAAATCACACCGGCAGGTGACTCCCCCGCCCTCCCGACAACGGCGTGCAGCCCCTTAGGCGCGGTTTCGATGTCCTCATGCTGCTTTATGTATTCAAGCAGATCGAGTCGGAACTCGTTGAGTCCCAAATCCATGATGGAAATGCCGCTGGTCATGTCCTCAATGTCCACAACTTCCTCTTGCAGCCGTTTGAGCTGTGCGCGGCGGTATTCAAGGTCTCCCTTTTCTTCGGCATTGAGAAGATCATCATCACCGGTGGAGGTCATTACGGAAATCTTCATGCGGGTTTCCACGCGGCTTTTCAGGTTGATATACTCGTCGAGATCCATATCCGGCCAGAAGTTTACAAGCTGAATACGGTCGTTTCTGCTGCCGATACGGTCAATTCGCCCGAACCGTTGGATAATGCGAACGGGGTTCCAATGAATGTCGTAGTTGATGAGATAGTCGCAATCCTGCAAGTTCTGACCTTCGGAAATACAATCGGTTGCAATCAGAATATCAAGTTCATCGGCGCTGCCGGGCAGGAGTACGGATTTTCCTTTTGAAACGGGAGAGAAACAAGTCAGAACCGTGTTGAGGTCTGCCCGGAGCTTTGGTATGGTGGTCTTACCGTCAACCGTGCCGGTGATCTCTGCCGTTTCCAGCCCGAAATTCTCTTTTGCAAATTTGCTGACGTTTGCAAAGAGATAGTCTGCTGTATCAGAGAATGCCGTGAAAATGATGATCTTCTTATTACCTGGATTGATCGGATGCTTGATTTTTTTCCGGATCAAATCGAACAATGTTTGCAGTTTCGTGTCATGCTGCGGTGTGATGTCTGCAATCATGAGGGACAGCAGTTCCAGATTTTCCGCATCACGTTCAAGCTCACGCCGCCATGAAACATAGTCCATATCAGCAAGATCGATTTTGACCTTTTTGCCGACTGAGAAGAAATCGGTGTTCTGATCATCGTAATCAAAATCTTCTCCCGCAGCGATATCTGTCAACTCAATTTCTTCCGAGCCGAGTTCGTAATCGTTGATCTTCTTAATGGTTTCGTCAATCTTTTTCCGCATTCTGTCAACCGTCAGGCGGAACGAATGAACCGAGCTTTCAAGCCGCTTCAGCAGGTTAATGCTCATCAGGCGGCGAACGCCTTCTTCGCGCCCTTCCTGAGTTATGTTGCGTTTTTCAGAGTCAACATATTTATACAGTTTTGAAAGCATGATGTACTTTGTTGGCGTGTAAATCGACAGATTCAGCGCATTCAAAAGTTCGTATATCTCATTGTAGTTGATTGCATCGCTCAAGTCGGTCAAACACGGACGCAGCGAAATCGGCGGCAGACGTTCGGGGAATTTGCCGATGTCGGAAGTATTATAATATTTTTCAATGTGTTTTCTTGAACGCGCAATCGTCACGCTGTCCAACAGTTCAAAGAAATCGAAATCCAGCGTTCGAAGAAGTTCGTCCGTTGTGCGTTCCGCAGCGGGAAGATTGCTCCATGCGTTGAAAGCAGTCTGAGCCTGACGGAAAATTTCGTCAATTTTCTTTGTTGTGTCAAGTTTTTTGTTTATTTGCGCAACATCGCCCTCATAAGCGAGTGCAAGCTGATTTTTAAGGTCAATAAATCTGTTGTTGACAGGTGTTGCCGAAAGCATAAGCACCTTCGTTTTCACACCGGCACGAATAACCCGATTGAGCAGTTTCAGATAACGGTTTTCCTTTGCATCCTCGCCGGACACCTCACCGCCGTTGCGGAAGTTGTGGCTCTCATCAATGACAACAAGGTCATAGTTGCCCCAATTCAGGCGGTCAAGGTCAATTCCGTTCGACTGTCCATGCTCACGGGAAAGGTCCGTATGGTAGAGGACGTCGTATCTCAACCGATCCGCTGCAATGGGATTGTTGATATAGTTGCCCTTGTATGTATTCCAGTTCTCAGAGAGCTTTTTGGGGCAGAGGACAAGCACGGATTTGTTGCGATTCTCGTAATACTTGATCACCGCAAGCGCAGTAAACGTCTTGCCGAGACCAACGCTGTCTGCCAGAATACAGCCGTTGAATTTTTCGAGTTTGCTGATGATGGCAAGAACTGCGTCACGCTGGAAGTTATAAAGCATTCCCCAGATTTTGCTTTCCTTGAAGCCAGTTGCTTCGTTAGGCAGCTCGTCCTCCGAAACGTCATCAAGGAACTCCTTGAATATGTTATAGAGTGCAACAAAATAGATATACTCCGGTGAGTTCTCACGATACGCCGCAGAGATATTTTCGATCACAATATCCGTGACCTCTTGCAGCTTTTTCTTGTCGTTCCATAGCT
>OGHJ01002820.1_pt1 | contig 13872 bp, 10 predicted proteins | sample 1571351 | NCBI WGS metagenome assembly OGHJ01 (sample SAMEA2582037, study PRJEB24529) | metagenome | biome: Human gut stool | place: China | collected 2011 | reverse complement strand
CGAGTGGAAGGTGGAGGCGAACACCTCGTCCCCCTCTTCGCCGCCCAGCATGTTCCGCAGGCGCTCCTTCAGCTCCCCTGCCGCCTTGTTTGTAAAGGTGATCGCCATCACGTTCCAGCTGCGCACCGCATCCTTGCGGAGCATCCCGTCCAGCCAGGAAGGGGCATCGGTGTTCGTCATGATCGCCATCCGCAGCGCCTTGACGTCGTCCTCGGTCACTTCGCGGGGCACCCACTGGGAGCCGTGCGCCGCACCAAAGCGGATGAGGTTCGCGATGCGGTTGACCAGCACGGTCGTCTTGCCGCTTCCGGCACCTGCCAGGATCAGCAGCGGGCCGTTGGTGGTAAACACAGCCTCCCGCTGCATCGCGTTCAGGCGGCCGAACTGTTTTTCAATGTAGGTATCGCGCAGCGCGCAAAATTCCTGCCTGAGATCAATTGCCATTGTTTCACCTGTTCTTTAAGCTATTTTCCATGAATCACTAAAGTATAGTATATCACATTTCATCCCTATTGCACAGAGTTTCCCGCACAAAAAACCGCCCATCTGCGGCGCAGTGCCGACAGATGGGCGGTTTGGGATCCTCAATTTGCCAAAACAGGGCTTAGCCGAAGATGTTGATCAGAATACCAGCAGCAACGGCGGAACCGATCACGCCAGCGACGTTGGGGCCCATGGCATGCATCAGCAGGAAGTTGGAGGGGTTCTCGCTCTGGCCGACCTTCTGAGAAACGCGGGCCGCCATCGGAACAGCGGAAACGCCTGCGGAACCGATCAGGGGGTTGACCTGGCCGCCGGTCAGTGCATACATGACCTTGCCGCACAGAACACCGGCTGCGGTACCGAAGGAGAATGCGATCAGACCCAGCACGATGATGAACAGGGTGCGGGTGTTCAGGAAGGTGTTGGCAGAGGTGGTGCAGCCAACGGACAGCGCCAGGAAGATGGTGATGATGTTCATCAGCTCATTGCCGGCGGTCTTCTGGATACGATCCACGACACCGGACTCCTTCATCAGGTTGCCCAGCATCAGCATACCGACCAGGACGGCGGCATCCGGAACGATCAGAGAAACGATGATGGTGACCATGATGGGGAAGACGATCTTCTCGGTCTTGGTCACGGTGCGCAGCTGCTTCATCACGACGGTACGCTCTTTCTTGGTGGTCAGAGCCTTCATGATGGGCGGCTGGATGACAGGCACCAGCGCCATGTAGCTGTATGCTGCCACGGCGATGCTGCCCAGCAGCTCCGGTGCCAGACGGGAGGTGACGAAGATCGCGGTCGGGCCGTCTGCACCGCCGATGATGGCGATGGCAGCAGACTGCTTCTGGGTGAAGTCCACCAGGCCGGTGGCTGCCAGCAGGCGGGCACCCATGTAGGTGCCGAAGATGCCGAACTGGGCTGCAGCGCCCAGCAGCAGGCTCTTGGGGTTGGAGATCAGGGGTGCGAAGTCGGTCATGGTGCCGATGCCCAGGAAGATCAGCGGCGGGTAGATGCCCAGCTTGACGCCCATGTAGAGCATATCGGCCAGACCGCCGTTGTTCAGGATCTCGACCCACATCGGGTGCTCCAGACCATCGCCGACGAAATACTGCATGTGGATGATGCCGCTGCCGGGCAGGTTGGCAAGGATCATGCCGAACGCCATGGGCAGCAGGATCAGGGGTTCAAATTCCTTCACAATGGCCAGGTACAGCAAGAAGCAGCCGACGCAAATCATGATTGCGTACAGGTAGCCGCCCGGCTCGCCGAAGCGGGCAAAGCCAGAGCTTTGGAAAATACCGACCAGAGTGCTGATAAACTGTGTCATGTTCTTCCTCCTGTGTTAAAAAGGTGCGGTGGTGTCGTTGACACCGGCCTTGCCCCAGCCATTCTTGCTGCGGCGCACGGCCTTGAGGGTGTACTTTCCGTTGCCCATTGCGTGGATCGCTGCCATGATCGCAGCCACCACATCGCCGGGGATGCCCTCTTCCACCACAGGAGCAGGAGCAGCAGCCTGCTGAACAGGTGCGGCCGGCTTTGCAGCGGGAGCCTTGGGTGCAGCCTTTGCTGCTGCCTTCCTGACATTCATGCCGTCGAAGATCTTGCCCTCCAGCGTGATGATCGCCATCAGCAGGACAAGGATGGCAAACACCAATACGATACCGGTAATGGTGATAACCACATCAGAACCCAGATTCATGTTCTTCCTCCTAGTCATTTATTCTTCTGCGGCCAAAGCGCATGGCTCCGCCCGCAAAAACCGATTTGAAAACATTATACAATATTTTCCGGCCCGATTCAACAACGATGAACAAAAAATATCGCAATTTTTTCCAAACCGTGAAGTACGTCTTTTCGCTCAGCGGCGGCCGATGCGGGGAGTCGCGTCCGTAAAGCCGGTCTCCAGCCGGTCGCGCACGCTCAGGCTCATGGCCGTGCCCAGCGCCACACAGTTCACAGGGTCAGGCGAGACCTCCACATTGACCTTGAGTTCCTGGCTCAGATACTCCGGCAGGCCGTGCAGCTGGGCACCGCCGCCCGTCAGCACCACGCCGTTGCGGAAGATGTCGCCGGCCAGCTCCGGCGGGGTCTTTTCCAGCACCTGATGGGCCGCCGTGCCGATCTGCTCGCTCAGCATCATGACCGGCTCATACAGGTCGCTGGTGGAGACGTTCACCCGGATGGGCAGGCCGGTCAGCAGGCTGCGGCCCTTGACCTCCATCGTCTCGTTGAAGTCGGCCTTCTGGGGGCAGCAGGCCACGTTCTTTTTCAGCTGTTCAGCGGTGCGCTGGCCGATGGCGATGCTGAACTTGTTGCGCACATGCTTCAAAATCTCGTCATCGTAGTGGTTGCCCGCCACGCGAACGCTGGTGGCCTTGACCTTGCCGCCCAGACTCAGCACTGCGATGTCCGTGGTGCCGCCGCCGATGTCGATGATCATCCGGCCGTCGGGCTGGGTGATGTCGATGCCGGAGCCGAGGGCTGCGGCGATGGGCTCATCAATGAGGTAGACCTGACGCGCACCGGCTGCCATGACCGCCTCGACCACGGCGTCGCTCTCGATGCCGGTGATAGCCGCAGGCACACAGACCGCCACGCGGGGCTTGACCATGTGGGAGCTGTACACCTGATTGACGAACCGGCAGATGAGCTCGCGGGTCATGGTGTGGTCGCTGATGACGCCGTCCTTCAGCGGGAAGATCGCGGAAATATAGTTCGGGGTGCGGCCCACCATGGCCAGCGCCTTGTCGCCGACCTCCAGCACCGAGTTCTTGCGGGTATCCACCGCCACCACGCTGGGCTGATTGAGCACCACGCCGGTGCCCTCCTGCGCGATGATGATGGTCGTGGTACCAAGGTCGATACCGATATCATTCTGTGCCATAATACGAAGATCCTTTCTCTGCTTTCCCTGTTCCTATCTGAATGCCGGTCTCCCCGGCCGGGTAATCAAACACATTATAGTATAACATAACCGCTCGGAAAAGTACACCCGCGTTCTTGCACGAAGCAGCGGCGTCCTGCGTCATTCCTCAAGTTTCTGCTGTTCAGCGGGCAGGGCCTGCTGCAGCAGGGTGCACAGGCCGCTGTACCGCAGGTTCTGGCGCACATTGCCCATCATCCGGTTCACGACGTCCCGCCGCCCGGTCACGATGCAGAGCTTCCGTGCGCGGGTGACGCCGGTGTAGAACAGGTTCCGGTAACACAGCCGGGGCGGCACCTGCGCCACCGGCAGGATCACCGCCGGGAACTCGCTGCCCTGGCTCTTGTGCACCGTGATGGCGTAGGCGATCTCCAGTTCGTTGAGGTTCTCCGCCGGGTAGAGCAGCCGCCGGTCGTCCATCCGAACCACCATCGAGCGTTCCCGCATGTTGATGGACTCCACGATGCCGATGTCGCCGTTGTAGGCACCCACACCCTGTTCCCCGCCGATGCGCTGCCACGTTATCTCGTAGTTATTGCGCACCTGCATCACTTTGTCCCCCACCCGGAAGACCCGGGCCGCGCTCTGCAGCTCCGGCTTGCCCTTCTTTGGCGGGTTGAGCATGGCCTGTAACTCCGCGTTGAGGGACTGGGTGCCGGTGGGGCCAAGCTTCGTGGGGCAGAGCACCTGAATATCCTTCACCGGGTCGAACTGATAGCTGCGGGGCAGACGGGTGGTCACAAGGTCGCAGACCAGCTTCTGGGCTGCGTCGCCGTCGGCTTCGAGGAAGAAGAAATCGTCCGTCTTTCCGCCCTTTTTCAGCGGTTCGCCCGAGATGATGTGGTGGGCGTTCTCCACGATGAGGCTCTGAGCGGCCTGCCGGAATATCTCGTTGAGGCAGACCGTCGGCACCAACCCGGAGCGGATGATCTCGCCGAGGATATTGCCCGGGCCGACGCTGGGCAGCTGGTCGGCGTCGCCTACCATAATAATACGGCAGCTGTACCGCAGTGCCGCAATGAGGGCCTGGAACAGCTTGACATCCACCATACTCATCTCGTCGAGGATAACGACGTCGCACTTGAGCAGGTTCTTGTCATTGTGGATGAAGCTGACCACGCCGCCGGAGTAGTCCACCTCCAGCAGGCGGTGGATGGTAGAGGCCTTGCGGCCGGTCAGTTCACTCAGCCGTTTGGCCGCACGGCCCGTGGGGGCACAAAGCGCCACCCGGTCTGCCTGATGTTCCAGCAGCTGCAGGATGGCGTTGACCGTGGTGGTCTTGCCGGTGCCGGGGCCGCCGGTGAGGACAAGGCAGTTCTCGGTCATGGCCTTACGGATGGCTTCCTTTTGGAGCGGCGCGTAAGCAAAGCCCTGCGCCAGTTCCAGTATTTGGATGTTCTTGTCGAGGCCGTGGGCCGCCTGCTTCCCGCGCCTGGTCAGCATGGCCAGACGGTCGGCGATGTCCTGCTCTGCAGCCAGCAGATCCGGCAGATAAATATACGGTGTGCCGTCGAACATCCGCACCGCCAGTTTCCCGGTCTGGATGCAGCTGTCCAGCGCCGCCGCCAGCTTTTCGGGGGGCTGGTGGATGAAGTTCGACGCCGTTTCCAGCAGCTGCGCCCGGGGCAGACAGGTGTGGCCGTTGCCGGCGTTGTGACGCAGGGTGCGCAGAAGGGCGGCTTCCAGCCGCTGGGCGCAGTCCCCTGCCATCTGGTAATACTGGGCGATGCTGTCGGCATGGCGGAAGTCCAGCTGCAGCGGTTCCCCGCAGAGCAGGTAGGGGTTCTGCTGGATGGCCTGCATTGCCCCCGGCCCGAAGGTGCGGAAGACCTCCATCGCCCGGCGGGGGCTGATCTCGAACTGAGCCAGATAGGCGATGAGCTCCCGCATTCCGAACATCCGCTTGAACTCCTGCTGGATGCGGTCGGCCTTGTCCGCCGAGATGCCCGGGATGAGGGTGAGCTGGGCGGGGTCGTTGGCGATAACTTCCAGCGCCGCCGCGCCGAATTTGTCAATGATCTTATCCGCCGTCCGAGCCCCGATGTAGGGCAGCGACCGGCTGGCGAGGAAGGCGTAGACGGCCTCGAGGTCTTTGGGCATATCCGTCTCGCACTCCTGTGCGTGGAACTGTCGGCCATAGGTGGCGTGGTTCTCGTACCTGCCCCGGCAGACGACGCTCTCACCGGCGTGGAGCTCTCCCACCACGCCGCACACAACGGTGACGACACCGCCGCCCGACACCTCGAACACGGTGTAGCCGTTGTCCTCGTTCAGGTAGATGATGTCCTCTACCGTGCCTTCCAGCCGTTCCAGCTCCTGCTCCATCGTCCCGCCTCCTCGTTTTGACACAACTATATATAGTATAGCGGTTTTGGGGGGATTTGTAAATACAACAAAAGCTCCCCCGAAGGGGAGCTATAGGCGAGGTTTAGTCCCCCACCCCATATGCATTTTCTTTCATCAGCCGATTGCGCACTGCAAAGTACGCCGGGATGAGGAAGAAGCAGGCGAAGAACCATGCCACAGGGTTGGCGATGCAGGCCGCAAAGTAGCCCCAGAGCGGCACGAACCAGAAGCCCACCATGGCACGGGCGACCATCTCGGCCACGCCCGCGAACATGGCAAGGCCGGAATAGCCCAGGCCCTGGATGGTGTAGCGGTAGATGATGAGGACAGCCAGCGGGATGTAGAACACGCTGTTCCAGAAGATGAAGCTGCGGGCATTCGCCATGATCTCCACCTCGCTGCTCTCGAGGAAGAGGCTGATAAGCGGCACATCCAGCACACGCAGGATGAGGAAGGATGCCACACTGTAGACGCAGCCAATTCCCAGCGCAGTATTGACGCCCCGGTCCACACGCTTGAGGTCGTGAGCGCCCATGTTCTGGCTGGCGTAGGTGGTCATGGCGGTGCCGATGCTCTCCAGCGGCACGCTGAGGAACTGGGCGGCCTTGCTGCCTGCGGTCTGCGCGGCCACGATGCTGCTGCCCAGACCGTTCACCGCGCCCTGCAGCACGACGCTGCCGATGGCGGTGATGCTGCACTGCAGGCCCATAGGGATGCCCATGTTGCAGAGCTTGAGGCAGTGGCTGGCGCTCAGACGGCCCTCTTCCCTGCTCCATTTCAGCTCCGGGTAGTGGCGGCCGATGTAGATGAGACTACCGATGCCCGCCACCGCCTGACTGAACACGGTGGCGAAGGCCGCGCCGAACGCCCCCATCCGGAAAGTGAGGATACAGAGCAGGTCGAGGCCGATGTTCAGCACGCTGGCCACCAGCAGGAAATAGAGAGGCCGCTTGCTGTCGCCCAGCGCGCGCATGAGGGCGCTGGTGACATTGTACAGCAGGGTGAAGGGGATGCCCCAGAAGATGGTGCGGATGTAGATGTCCGCGATGTCGATGATGTTGTCGGGGGTGTTGGTCCAGACCAGCACCGCCCGGGTCAGGGCCACCGTCACCACCGTGAGCACGACGGCGAAAAAGAGGCTCAGCCAGACGGTATTGGCGGTGTATCGCCGCATCTCTCTGTAGTCCTTCGCGCCGAAGGTCCACGAGATGGGGATGGAGAAGCCGCAGGCGATGCCGTTGACGAAGCCCAGCACCAGATAGTTCAGGCCGCCCACGCTGCCCACCGCCGCCAGCGCATCCACGCCCACGAAACGGCCCACGATGATGGTATCCGCCAGATTGTAGAACTGCTGGAACAGACTACCCAGCATCAGCGGCACCGCAAAGGCAAGGATGAGCTTGAGCGGGCTGCCCTGTGTCATGTCTTTTGTCATACAAAGCCCCTCCCCGGGCGGTCACTTAACATTTCTTTACCAAATTTTTACCGACAAAAACGCCCTGCCGGACGAGGGGCAGGACGTTTTGCGTTTCATGAGTGGTATTATACTCAGCTCATCGTGATTTTGCAAGGGGTTTTTCTCAGATTTCTTCGTACAACATTGCTATTTTCTATCGGTGGTTTTTGGTGATTGTGCGCAGGGGGCGGCAGGTCTGCCCCTGCGCAGGACCCTCCTGCTGCACTCCCTCTCAGCCCACGCTCTCAACCTTCATAATCGAAATCCCATGCAGAGTCATAATATGCGGAGTCATAAAAGGGATCCCACCCCACAAATTATCGTCGCTGCTCCCTATCCATTTTCTTGTCTCCCAATTTCCTCTCAAATCCGGCGGCTGACTGTCCCTTATCCATTTTCTCGTCTCCCAATCTCCTCTCAAATCCGGCGGCTGACTGTCATCCTTGCCCGGCTTCCACACCCAGTCACCCTGACTGTCCGTTACCCATCCGCCTGTTTCCGGCTGCTGGGTGCTTGTCTCCGGCTGCTGGGTGCTTATTTCCGGCTGCTGGACCGTGGTGAGGCTGTCCGGCGAGAGAGTCGTCGGCCCGCTGAGGCCACCGACGGAGGGGGCCGGGTCGTCCTTCTTGCTGTCCTGCTTCCCGCCCACGAGCTTCACGATGTTACTGGTAAATGTCTTCCACACCGTCGGGTTGGAGGCGGGCTGCTTCGGCTGCTGGGCCGTGGTAAGGCTGTCCGGCGAGAGAGTCGTCAGCCCGCTGAGGTCACCGACGGTACCCGTTCCCGGCTGAGTCAGCCCGGGCTGTCCGCTCAGGGAGCCGCCTTTCAGACCGGAGAGGACCGTTCCCCATTGCTCTTTCTCCTGCTTGCGGCGGGCGATTGCCTCCTCCACCCGGGCAGTCTCCTGCGCTTTCTGCTCCTCATCGCCAACGCGGTACACGAGGATCAGTTCCTTGCCGCTTTGGCGCAGGACGGTCTCATCCGAGAATGTTTTTCTATCATATCCCGTCTGCCCGACAACATGGAATTGATAACGCCCCTCATGGGACAGCTCGAGTTCGAATGCACCATTCACGCCGACCAGATCTTTGATCCGGGCCAGCGGAATGACGGCATCCATTTCCCGCCCTTCCCCATCAAGGAACCGGATGCGAAGCTCATGGACTTCCTTTGCAAGCTCCCGCAGCGAGTCGCCTGTCATCCGAAAGAGTGTGCTGTGGGCATCGAAGCTCAGGACCTTGTTGACCGGGTCATACTCCGCCGTGGCCACATTACCAAGCTCCTGTGTGCCATCCAGATGGGTGATCACGCCGACGGTCTCGTACATCTGCTTCACACGGTCCGGCACCTCGCCGGTCTGCACGCTTGGAGCGTCGTCCTCGTCGTCGTCCTCGTCGTTCTCGGTATCATCGGGCTGTTCCGGCTTGTCCGGCTGTTCCGGCTTGTCTGGCTGCTCCGGTTGGGAGGGCGTCCGCCGGTCGTAGCTGTAGTCCTCCATCTTCTTCCCGTCGGGGTCGTAGCGGGTCAGACTACCGCCCGTCACCTTGTGGTCGTCGTCGGAGAGGGCGTCATTGGGGATCTCGCCGACTATGCCGCCGCCGATGGCCGCAGTTTTTCCGCCGGTGCTTGCGCCTGCCTTGGCCTCCACCTCAGCGTCGCCGGAGATGATGATGTGATTGGGATTGCTGGGCGGCTCATCCGGGGCTATCTCAGACCACGCACCCGCGCCGTCGCCGATGCCTGCCGCGCCGGGGCGGGGGTCTTCTTCAGGGCCGCTATAGCTGCCGCCCGTGGCCGACACCTTGCCGCCGGAAATCTCGATGTCGCGGCCCGGGCCGTACACACCGCCGCCGATACCGGCAGCACCCTCGCCGCCCACGGCTTCTACCGTGCCGCCGGTGATCTCGATGTTTCCGGCACCGCTTTCGTAGCCGCCGCCGATGCCTGCGCCGTCTTCGCCGCCTTCGGCGGTGAGGGAGCCTTTGGTGTCGTTGTCGTCCTTGATGGTCAGCTTGCCGGAGGACTCATGGCCATTCTTCTCGAGGCCCGCATTGTGGCTGCCGCTCTTCAGCTCGTTGGCGCCGTCCAGCTCGATGGCGGCATCGTGGTCACCCTGCACGGTGACGGCGGCTTTGCCCGCATCGACTGGGCTGTCACCGCTGTCATCCACCTCGGTCTTGCCGCTGACGTCAATTTTCAGGTCGTCGAAGGTGACGTCCACGTTGCCCTCGGAGGTGTCGATGGTGACGGTGTTCTTATCCGACTCGCCGGTGATGACGGTCTCCCCCTCATCCTTCTCGAAATCCTTTTCACCCTGCTTGACATTGTTATAGTTTCCGCTTTCATCGCTCGCACCTTTGACCGTAATGTCGCCGTCGGCGATGTTCCATGTTTTCGCATAGGCCGGGATGCCGGAACTCACCACGATGCCCGCGATGACGGCGGCGGCCACGCCCCGCCGGAGTGCGCTCTTCAGTCTCATAGTACATCTCCTTTCGTTTTGTGTATCATGCAATGCCGTCGATGCGGCTCAGGCTCTCCTTTGAGGGGCTTATGAGATGCTCCAAGTCCTCCGGCAGCCAGATCTTTATCTCACCCTGGGTATCCGGCAGGTCGTCCCAGTCGTCACCAAGGTCGGTATAGCTCCGCAGGTCACTCTCCAACAGATTGGTATACTTTGTGCCATCCGGGACGGTGGTTTCCAGCAGGAAAAGCCGTGGCTTATCCTCCTCGGGAGCGATGGCCTCAAATCGGGAAGCCAGCTGTTTCAGGGACTCCTCAAGCCCGATTCTCGGCGTTTCCGTTCTCGCAGGCTCGAGCCACCAATCCAAACTCGGGCGGTCGTCCCTTTTTTTCGCGAGTTGGAAGTCCATCATATCCAGCTCTTGTTTCAGTAATTCGTCGCGTTCACGTCTGAGCTCTTCACTCGTTTTTTGCTCTACCCCTTCGTGGGTCAATATCAGCCGCTCCTGCGGCTCTGGCGTCTGCACCGGCACCCACTCCAGATAGCGCTCCGACAGGTCGTCCCGCGTTTCGCCGTCCAGCCGGAGGCTGATGTCCTCCCTGTTCTGCTTCAGCTCCACGCCAGCGTCCTCGCCCGCCGCGTCGGCCATCTTGTCCACGCTATAGTGGGTCATGGTGTCCTCATAGCGGAAGAAGATGTCCTCCACGCCGTCCTCCCGGAGACTGGAGATGTCGGTGGTGACGGTGGAGCGGGGAGCGGCGCTCTCAATAAGCACCACACCCCCCGGGGTGAGGACCTCTCCGGCGTCGCCGGCCTTTACGCTGCCGACCATGGGGTCGGTGCTCTCAATAATGGCCAAAGCAGAATCCAACCGCTGGATGGTGACCCGGCTGGAAAAGAAGCCGCCCACCACCATGCCGCCGGGCAGGGGTTCGGGAGCGTTCTCCTGCACCGGGGGCGGGACGTCATCATCATCGTCGTCCTCGTCGTCCGGCTGGGGCTTGGGGGTGGAGGTGTAGTCGTAGCCCATCCCCTCCATCACGGTGCCGTCCGCGTTCAGACGGGTCAGCCGTCCTCCCGTCACCTTATGTTCATCGTCAGAAAGGTTCTCCGTGGGTACTTCGCCGTAGCTGCCGCCGATGGCCGGGGCCTTGGCGTCCGTCATCTGGCTTCCCGCCTTGGCCGTCACCTCGGCGTCGCCGCAGATGTAGAGGTCTCCCGGGTTCGGGTCGTCGGTGTCGTCCGACGCGCGGCCTGCACCGTCGCCGATGCCTGCCGCGTTGCTCCCGCCCACAGCCTCGACCGCGCCGCCCCGGATGGTGATGCTGCTGCCGGTACTCTCCTTTCCTCCGCCGATGCCTGCGCCGCCTTCGCCGCCCTCAGCGGTGAGGGAGCCGTCCTTGCCGTTGTCGTCCTTGATGGTCAGGGTACCCTCCGACTCATGTTCGTTCTTCTCGAGGCCTGCATTGTAGCCGCCGCTCTTCAGCTCGTTGTCGCCGTCCAGTTCGATGGTCGCATCGTGGTCGCCCTGCACGGTGACGGCTGCTTTGCCCGCATCGACTGGGCCGTCACCGCTGACGTCCCCCTCCTTCTTGCCGCTGACGTCGATCTTCAGGTCGTCGAAGGTGACGTCCACGTCGCCCTTGGAGGTGTCGATGGTGACGGTGTTCTTATCCGACGCGCCGGTGATGACGGTGTTGGTGTCGTCCTTGTCGATGGTCTCGCCCTGTGAGACCTTGTTCTTTCCTTCGGCGTCGCCCGCTTTCACGGTGATGTCGCCGTTGGCGATGTCCCACCGGGCCGCATAGGCCGGGATGCCGGAACTCACCACGATGCCCGCGATGACGGCAGCGGCCACGCCCCGCCGGAGTGCGCTCTTCAGTCTCATAGTCTGTCCTCCTTTGGTCTGTTCGTCTTTTGAAGAATCAGCCTTTTTCGATACAAGCTTACCAAAAAATCCGTAGAATGTAAATAAAAACTGCGCGAATCGTGGTGTTTTCGGCGTGAGTGGCGCAAAAAAGCCCTCCCGAGCGGGGAGGGCCATAGCCTGTCTTATTCAGAGTAGTGCGCCAAAAACTGCTTGGTGCGCTCCTCCTGGGGGTGGTCGATGAGCTGGCGGGCCGGACCTTCCTCCACCACAACGCCGCCGTCCATGAATAGGATGCGGTCGGCCACGTCCCGGGCGAAGTGCATCTCATGGGTGACGATGATCATGGTGGTCTTGCGGTCGGCGAGGTCCCGCAGGACGCGGAGGACTTCGCCGGTCAGCTCCGGGTCGAGGGCGCTGGTGGGCTCATCGAAGCAGAGGATGTCCGGGTGGAGCGCCAGTGCGCGGGCGATGGCCACCCGCTGCTGCTGACCGCCGGAGAGCTGGTGGGGGTAGTGTCCTGCCCGCTCCGACAGGCCCATCTGGGCCAGCAGGTCACGGGCCTGTGCTTCCAGCTGGGTGTGGATGGCCTTTTTGTTGGCCTTGTAGTCGGGCTGCTCCTTTGCCAGAAGCTCCCCCGCCAGCATCACGTTTTCCAGCGCGGTGTACTGGGGGAAGAGGTTGAAGTTCTGGAACACGAGGCCGAAGTGGAGGCGCTTTTTCCGCACCTCGCTCTCCCGCTGGGTGGCAGGGTCGGCGGCGTCCCACATGGTCTCGCCGTTCACCCTGATGACGCCGGTGTCGGGACGCTCAAGGAAATTCAGGCAGCGCAGCAGCGTCGTCTTGCCCGAGCCGGACGAGCCGATGATCGCCAGCGCCTCGCCCTGTTCCAGTGTGAGCGAGATGTCCTTGAGAACTTTCGTCTCGCCGAAATTCTTCCCGATGCCGGAGGCTTCGAGTAATGCCATAATTCAGTATCCTCCTTAACAGCGGAAATAGTCCATCTTTTTCTCGGCCCAGTCCAGCAGCAGGGTAAGTGCGCCGACAAAGACGAGGAAGAAGATTGCGGTGGAAAACAGCGGCCAGATAAGGCCCTTGGCGCTGTACTCCTTCGCCATCATGATGATCTCCTTATTGGCGATGACATTCGCCAGCGAGGTATCCTTTACCAGCGTGATGACCTCGTTGCCCATCGGGGGCAGGATGCGCTTGACGACCTGCAGGAGCGTGACCTTGAAAAAGATCTGGCTCTTGGTCATGCCAAGCACCTGACCGGCCTCGGTCTGGCCTTTCGGCACAGCCTCGATGCCGCCGCGGTAGATCTCAGAGAAGTAGCAGGCGTAGTTGATGGCGAAAGCCACCACCGCCGCCACCAGACGGCCCGAAGAGCCGGAGGGCCAGGGGTTGGTCATGCCCAGCAGGCCGGGGCCAAGGTAGATGACGATGATCTGGAGCATCAGCGGCGTGCCGCGGATGACCCACACGAAGGTCTTGACGACGCCCCGCAGCGGTGCGCACCGGCTCATGGAGCCAAAGGCCACCACAAGGCCCAGCGGCAGCGAGAACAGCAAGGTCAGAAAGAACAGCTCACAGTTGAGCGCGAATGCGCCGGTCAGACGCTCCAAAATCACAGTCACAGAATCACTACACCTATCCGTTTATAATGTAAGTTACTCAGCCAGAGTCAGGCCGTACTTGTCGGCCAGAGTCTGCATGGTGCCGTCAGCCTTCAGCTCGTCGAAAGCGTTGTCCACAGTCTCGGCCACGTCGCTGCCCTTGCGGAAGGCCACGCCGTACTCCTCGACGTTCAGCTCATCCACCATCTTGAGGTTTGCGTAGTCGGTACCCTCGCCGATCATGGCAGAAGCCAGAGTCAGGTCGAGGATGGCGGCGTCAGCAGTGCCAGCGGCGACTTCCATCAGGCAGTCGGTCTGAACAGCCTTGGAGATGAAATCAGCCTGAGACAGGTCGGCGTTCTCGGTGATGGTGGTCTCACCGGCAGAGCCGGCCTCGGCCACCACGGTCTTGCCGATGAGGTCGGCGGTGGAGGTGTAGTCGGTGCCGTCCTTCACCACGACGACCTGGGCGTTCTTGACGTAGGGCTTGGTACAGGCCATATTCTCCTCGCGGTCATCGGTCAGGGTCAGGCCGTTCCAAATGCAGTCGATGCTCTTTGCTGCCAGCTCGGTCTCCTTGGTGTCCCAGTTGATCTCCACGAACTCCGGCTCAACACCCAGCTTCTCACAGACAGCGGTGGCCAGCTCGGTATCGAAACCGGTGAAGTTGCCGTCGGCGTCGGTGTAGTTCATCGGCTCATACACGGTGTAGCC
>OGHJ01002816.1_pt1 | contig 13891 bp, 12 predicted proteins | sample 1571351 | NCBI WGS metagenome assembly OGHJ01 (sample SAMEA2582037, study PRJEB24529) | metagenome | biome: Human gut stool | place: China | collected 2011 | reverse complement strand
ATTACAAGCCACCACATAAGAAAGAATCGTTTCATTTCTGCGTCTCCTTATCTGTCTGTGCTTTTATTACACGGAGCATATCTTGTTTGAGCAAACGCTTTTTCTTTGGATCCATCATGCAGTAATTGCGATTGCACTGCTCGCTTAGAAAGCAAGTCTCGCAGATAAGCTGTTCAACTTTCTGCATAATCAGTTCATCATCGCTGGGAAGCTCGTAGGCTTCGATCTTTTGGATGCCTGTCGGGTTACGCAGTCCGTAGTCAATCAGTTTTCCATTTCCGGTTTTTACATAGCGGTAGACCTCGGCGCAGAACGAAACACTGTCACCAACGGCGCACTCTTCAAAGCCGGATTTGTCCATCCAGACGTGATCCTCTTTTCCGTCAAACATTGTCCCATCGGTGTACATTCCACTAATGAAAATCCGCTTGAAGCAAATATGTTTTGGCTTAACCTTCTCAATCTGTCCTTTGAAATGAGACATAACCGCATTGAAAAAGCAGTCAGAAAAGTACGGACGGTGTTTCTTACCCAACGACGCGAATTGAACGTCGAGATAATCATTGTAGGAAAATTTCTCCGCTCCAACAACATTACGCTGGGACGCTGGGTCAAAAAGAATGATCCCGCCTTCGTCTAATACACGATCCTTTTCTTCATAGTAGAGTGCCAAAAGCGATTTTTTATCTGGATACTTGGCAATCAGAGCAGCGGCTTTTTTGAGCCGATCCTGCCGCTTTTGCCTTTCGCAGCGTTCGCACTCATGCTGCTCCGCAAGAATGCGATCCTCTATGTGTCTGCTTTCGGCTTTTGTCAGCAATGGAGATAAATGTTCAACGCAATCGTAATCCCCATTTTCCATGCGCGTTTTGAAGCGGGCAAGTATCTCTTTCAGCTCCTGAGCAGACAAATACCTCGCCTTGTCAATAGAGCAGCTATGATAGCAACCCGTGATTATTTTGCCATGCCCATCGCCGTACATAATGGCGGTATTCCATGGGCAAAAATAATGTTCTTTCTGGATGAGCCTTCCTCGCTTCAAGCCCTCCTCAAATTCCGGAAAGACCGCCGGATTGCCACAGCCCTCGTGATCCTCCACCCAAAACCCGGAAGGCCCCTTGTCCGCGTGGCGGATCATCACATTGATTGCGTCGACCGTAGCCTTTTTCGTTTGCTTGTTATTCATAACCCAAACCTCCGTTAATAAGTGCCGCCAGACAGCGACCTGACATGTTAACGTGGTCTTTTAAAGCTTTTATGGAAATTATAGCATGCTTCTTTGTGCTTGTCTATCCTACTTGCTCGGCAGGACAGGCAAAAACAGTTTTCAAATTCAGAGGTTTCTATCGCTGTAAATGATGTGCTGCTTATGGAAAGGGATTCCACTGTTTATTGGATGGTGAACAACTAATTGTAACCATGCAATAGCGAACGGAACGGTGAGCGCAGTACACGGATTGCAGAAGCGCGGAACAATGGACAAAATTATCGTTTCAGCAAACTTCTTTCCTATCCTCACAAGGATTGGTTTAAGTGAGGGATTTTTGACTACTTTTCTGAAAGATGACATCTCAGAAGTACCCTTATGAAACAGGTTGGAAATCGGCATTTAACTGACCTATGAGCTGTACTTGTGCAAGGGCATGGACACATTATTGCCTCTGATTTTTGTGTTGCTCACAGGTAAGCTAATTCCGGATTATCGACCTTAAATCGTACAAAATCCATCCTATCCATCTACCATCAACAAAGGCAACTGCAAATGTCAAAATGGCGCTCCAGAAACCGCTCGCACGTCTCCTTTGCAGCGCTGTCCTCATAGAACAGGTGGAAAGCATAGAGCTCCTTGTACTGAGGATAGATCCCATATCCTGCGAAGCCGCCTCCCAGGCCGTTGGACCGGTCATGCATCACCGCAATGGCCCGGATCAGCTCTTCCCCGCAGATGGGGCCGCCCGCCCGGTCGATGGTGCCTACAATCGCGCAGCCGGAGGGAATCCGCACCTGGCCCTCTTTTTGCATAAACACGCACCTCCTCAATTTTCCAAACGCGTCTCTCACACGTTGTGCAAAAAATTTTAGGACGACTTGCGCGACTTGTTAATTATGAAATTACAAAAAATCATGTACATCATTCTATTTCAGAATATATTACAAAAATTTTCCTGTCAGACCAGGGGTTTTGTTAATTTTTTCCGCAAATATAGCCGTGTGTCATTCCGTACTATGTGGAGCAGGAAAAGCGCTGCTCCACCACTCCATTCTGATATTGCAAGATTGCTTCGAATTTCATTCGTTTTTAGCGGATTGAAACGTCCTCATAGATGGAAAAACGCGGAGAGGCGCGGCCATCTTTTGGCCACGCCTCTCCGCGTTGAATTTACAGTGGAACTTTACCGCGCCACGATGACCCGGATGCGGCCGCCCTGGTTCTCCGGCCGGTCGTACCAGCCGGTGAGGGACAGGCCCAGCTCCTGGACCCGGTCCAGGGTGGAGGGGAAATACTGCCGGTCCCGGTACTCGTAGACCACCACCTGGTCGGAGATGGTGTAGCTCCGGCTCCCGGCCCGCATGGTGCTGCCGCTGACGCCGTCGGCCTTCACCTCGTTGAGGGAGTACAGCCGGTCGGGGTCGGCGGGATCGCCCACCACGCGGATACCGCCCAGGCTCACCGGGAAACGGGTGGTGCTGGCGGGCAGGGTGTAGACGCTGCCGCCCAGATCGTACTCATAGGAGTAGAGGGAACTCCAGTCGTCTCCCGTGTCGTCCATGCGGATGAGGATGCCGAACTGACCCGCGTCGCCGGTGGCGTCGTTCAGGATCAACCGGTCGATCTCCCCGCTGCCGTTGAGGGAGTAGTAGGTGACATTGTCCCGGGTCAGGTTCAAGCCCGCCAGACGGCTGGGGAAGATTTTTACCGCGCTGCTCCCGGTGACGTCCAGGATCTCCGCCCCATCGGCGAAACGGCGGTCACCCACCCGGGCTCCGTCCTGGGACACGGTCCCGCTGAGGCCGGAAGAGCTCAGATGCGTCAAGGTGACTGAGCCATCGGCGTCAAAGCTGACGCCCACCGGGTCGCCGGCCTCCAGGTAGTTGGCGGTCCACTGGTACTGATAGGTACTGCCGTCGGTGGCCAGGATGGTCACCATGTCGGCGGTATAGGTGCCGCCGTGGCCGTCGTCGTAGGTGCTGCGCTGGGTCTCGGTGACCACGCCGCACAGCTCATTTTTGACGGCGCTGGGGCCGGCCACCGCCGCCACGCCGCCGCTGCGGCCCAGGAGGAGGGTCACCGTGTCCCCCACCCCGTAGGTCCCCAGGTCGGACAGGGCCAGAGCGGCCTGGGCGCTCTCGATCTCATAGGTGCGGCCCAGCACCTGCACCGAGGTGGGGCTGGAGGCGGAGGGCTCCAGGGACTGGATGATCCCCATCACCTTCTCCGAGGACACCCACAGGGTGCGCATGGACTGGTTCCAGTAGATCACGTCATTTTCCTGTATGGCCCCCAGGTTGGAGATGGTCCCGTTCCGGTTCACCGTCACCCCCTCCAGGGAGAAGGGGATGGAGCTGCGCCAGTCGCCGGAGGCCACCAGGGGCCCCTCCATCTCCCCGTTGATGAGGCCCACCAGGTCCAGCTCCCCGGCGGCGTTGAGGGAGTAGCCCAGCTGGCTCACATAGACGCTCCCCTCCCTGGTGTTTGCGGTCATCAGGTTATAGAAGAGGTACATGGCGTCCTGCCGGGTGAGGGAGTCCGACGCCCGCTGGGCGGACACCCCCCGGTCCAGCCCCTTGCTCCGGTACAGGGCCAGCTGGGGGGTGGGGTAGGCCCCAGAGTAGTCCTCCGCAGTGTAGCCCAGCAGTCCCAGGGTGATGGTGGCCCCCTCCGCCAGGGTGATGGGGTTGTCCGGGCGGAAGGTGCCGTCGGAGTAGGCGGTCACCAGCCCGGCGGCCACGGCGGCCTCCACATAGCCCGCCGCCCAGTGGGTGTAGGGCACGTCCGGGTAGGGGGAGGTGGAGGCCTCCCCCACCTGGTCCCCGTTGGGGGAGGCCTTCAGAGCCATGGTGATGAACTCCGCCCGGGTCACGTTCCGGGACAGCTCCAGACTTCCGCCGGAGCCCCCGTCCAGGACGCCCAGGGCGGTGACCACCTGGGACACCTCCCCGGGGGAGGGGATGGCCCCCGCCGCGAAGCCGGGCAGGGCCAGGGAGAGGGAGAGACAGCAGGCCAGCAGGCCGGTCAATATGCGTCGTTTCATCATAAAACACCTTTCTTGTGGGATAGGAGATAGAAGATAGGAGATAGGAGTTTCGGAAAGTCGTAAAACGGTTTTCTCCGCAAGTATCTTCTATCTCCTATCTCCTCACTCCTATCTGATTTAATCGTACCGCAGCGCGTCAATGGGATTGAGTTTCGCCGCCTTATTGGCGGGCAGGTATCCGAACAGCACCCCGATGCCCACGGACACCCCGAAGCTGACGGCCACCGCCCCGACGGTGGGAGTGGCGGAGAAGGTGGCCCCGCCCCCCATCTGGGAGGTGAGCATGGCCCCCAGGATGGAGCCCAGCCCCATGGCCAGCAGGCAGCCCAGGGCGATGCCCAGCAGTCCGCCGATGGCGGAGGTGGTCCCCGCCTCGATGACGAACTGGCTGCGGATGTCTCTCCGCTTGGCCCCCAGGGACTTCCGAATGCCGATCTCCCGGGTGCGCTCGGTGACCGACACCAGCATGATGTTCATAATACCGATGCCGCCCACCAGCAGGGAGATGGCGGCGATGGCCACCAGCACCCCCATGACCACCCCCATCATGGCGTTGATGAGGTTGGCCTGCTCCTCCATGGTCGTGGTATAGTAGGCGTCCTCGTCCCCCTGGAAGTGGTCGTAGAGCATGCCGTCGATGATGGCTTTGGCCTGGGCGGCGGTCTCCCCCGAGGTGCTGGTGAACACATAGAGGGTCACATACCGGGCCCCCATGATCTGCAGGGCGTTCTCATAGGGGATGTAGATCTGGTCGTCCGAGCCCCCGGCGGCCATCTCTGTGGTGGTGTTCAGCCGGTCCAGCACCCCGATGACCGTATAGGAAGTGCCGTTGATGGACAGGGTCTGCCCCAGAGCCCGGGCGTCCCCCCCGAAGGCCTCCTGGGCCAGGTAGGCCCCGATGACGCACACGTTCTGCCGCCGGGCCACGTCTAAGTAGGAGAGGAACCGCCCCTGAGTCAGCTTCTGGCCCCCATCCATGGTGGACTGCGTGTCGCTGTTGAACATGACCTCGCTGACGCCGTAGAGCTGGGTCTGGTCAAATTTCTGGTCTCCGTGGCGCAGGGTGGCCTGGAAGGAGACATAGGGGGACACGCCGGTGAGCACATCCGGGTTGGCCTCCACCAGGTCGTACATATCCGAGGGGTCCAGATCCATGGTGGAGCCGTCTCCCCGGCCCCACACGTAGGTCTGCATCATATTGATGCCCAGCTTATCCACCTGCTCGTCGATCATCCCCTGGACCCCGTTGCCCAGGGCCAGGATGACGATGACCGAGGCCACGCCGATGATGATGCCCAGCATGGTGAGCAGGGAGCGCATCTTGCTGGTGGTCAGGGCCTTGAGGGCCAGACGGAAGGACTGTCCCGCGTTCATGCGCCCACCTCCTGTTCCTGCGTCTCATCCGCTTCTCCGGCCTCGCCGGGCTGGACCACCGCCCGGGGGTCGCGGGCGTCCCCGTCGTAGATGATTTTCCCGTCCTGGAGGCGGATGATCCGGTCGGCCTTCACCGCGATGGAGTTGTCGTGGGTGATGAGGACCACCGTATCCCCCTCCCGGTTGAGCTTCTTGAGGAAACCCAGCACCTCCCGGCCGGTGCGGGAGTCCAGGGCCCCGGTGGGCTCGTCGGCCAAAATCACCGAGGGGTTCCCCGCCAGGGCCCGGGCGATGGACACCCGCTGCTGCTGGCCGCCGGAGAGCTGGGAGGGCAGGTTCTTCTGCTTGCTCTCCAGCCCCACCCGGCCCAGGGCCCGGACCGCCCGCTCCTTCCGCTCCGCCGCGGGCACCCCGGCGTACAGCAGGGGGAGCTCCACGTTCTCCAGCACGGTGAGCTTGGGGATCAGGTTGTACTGCTGGAAGATGAACCCCAGCATTTTGTTGCGGATCTCCGCCTGCTGGTCGTCGTCCATGGTGGACACATCTACGCCCCCCAGGTGGTAGGTGCCCGAGGTGGGCACGTCCAGACAGCCGATGATGTTCATGGCGGTGGACTTGCCGGAGCCGGAGGAGCCCACAATGGCCACGAACTCCCCCTGGTCGATGGTGAGGCTCACCCCGTCCAGGGCGTGGACCGCCTCGTCCCCCATGGGGTAGATCTTATACACGTTCCGTAATTCAATCAGATGGGCCATACCCTCACCCCGCTGCCGTGACCGCGGCGGAGCCGGCGGTGGCCATGCCGCTCTGGGACTGGATGGGCAGGAGGACGGTCTCCCCCTCCTCCAGGCCGGAGGTGATCTCCACAAAATCCTGGTTCCCCCGGCCCAGGGTCACCGGGCGGCTCTCGAGCTTGGAGGGGTCGGCAATGGTCACGCCGTCCTCGGCAAAGGCCCCCTCCCCGGCCACCAGGACGGTGCCGTCGCTGTTCACCGCTTCGGCGGGCACACACAGGGCGTTCTCCGAGCGCTCCACGATGATGTCGGCGGACACATTCATGCCCGGGTTCAGGTCCCCGTACTCCGACAGGAGGATGGTCACCGGGTAGGTGGTAAAGCCGTCGGTGGTGGTGCCGTTGACGCTCACCTTCTCCACCACGCCGGTGAAGGTCTGGCCGGGCAGGGCCTCGGCGGTGATCTCCACCGTCTGTCCCGGCTGGATCTGGCCGATGTCCAGCTCGCTCACGTCCATCTGCAGCTCCAGCTGGCTCAGGTCGTAGATCACCGCCATGGCCCCCGAATCGCCCCCGTTGAGCTGGTCCCCGGCCTTCAGGTTCTTCTCAATGACGGTGCCCGAGATGGGGGAGGTGATGGTGTAGCTGTCCAGGGCCTGCTGGGCGCTCTGGAGGGAGAGCTGGGCGTTCTGGACGGCCAGGGCGGCGTCGGCCAGGGAATTTTCCGCGGACTCGCCCCCGATGGCGGCCAGCACCGTCCCGGCGGACACCCGGCTGCCCACGGACACGTTCAGGTCGGTGATCTCCCCGCTGGCGGCGGCGGTGACGGTCTGCCGCAGCCGGGGGGAGAGGGTTCCGCCGGCCGCGCAGGCGTATGTACCCACCCGGGCGGTGGCGCTGGTTGTTTCGGTGAGGGCCCCGGGGTTGGCGAGGCGGATCTTCACCTGCCGCACCAGAGCGCCCCCGTTCCCCACCTGGTCGGCGGGGGCCACCGACTCCACCGTGCCGGTCAGGGTCTCCAGGGTGCCGGACAGGGTGACCTGGGCCGTCTGGCCCGCCGAGATGTGGGCGGCGTCACCGGCCTGGAAGGGCACCGTGAGGGTCATGGTGGAGGTGTCGGTGATGTCGGCAATGGCCGTCCCGGCGGAGACCAGGTCCCCCTCCTGGACGTGGAGGGTCTGGACCACCCCGCCGCCGATGGCCTTCACCTGGAGGCTGCTGGCCAGGGTGTCGTAGTTCATCTGGGCCTGCTGCACCGACAGCTGGGCCTGCTGGAGGGCGGTCTGGGCGCTGCCCGGGTCGATGCGGTAGAGGAGCTGGTCCTGCTCCACCTGGTCCCCATCCTCAAAAGGGGACTCCAGGATCTCCCCGGTGACCAGGGCGGACACCTGGTAGGACTCGATGGGGGTGACCGTGCCCGAGCCGGACACGGAGACCGTCAGATCCTGGCGCTGGACCTGGGCGGTCTGATAGGCCCCCACGGCGGGTGCCCCGCCGCTGAGCATGGGCCGGACCACGATCCAGAACAGCAGGACCAGAACGGCCGCAATCACAAGGACGCGCTTGATCCATTTGCGCCGCTTCTTGGGACCCGTCCACAGGGGGGCGGGCTCCGTCTCCGGGCCCGCCGGGGTGAGATTGCTCTCCGGGACAGTTTGTGTGGTTTCCATGGCATTGACTCCTTTATGTACCGAGTTGAAACGATTCTCCCGCCCACTCCAGGTCCGGACGGCGGTCTGGGACAGACGGCCGGACCCTCCCGGGCTTTTGTTCCATCTTACCGCCAGACCATTAGCTTTCCCAAAAGAAAAGCTAAAAAATTCATTAAATTTTTCCGGCTCCTGTGTACCTTACACCTTCCACCAGGGAGAAGGTCAAGGGAATTCCGGCGAATGGGCCGGCTGTATTCTGCAAAAAACAAGCCGCCCACGGGATCAGAAGCATTCTGTTCCCGTGGGCGGCTTGTCCCATGTCCGGCGCCTGGGCAGACGCTCCAAGGTCCGTCTCCCGAGGGAGACGGACCTCAGCGGTCGCTGGCAAACCAATATTCCCCCTGGAAAATCAGATCGTCCAGGTCCAGGGGCGCGGGGCTGGGCTGCTGTGAGCCGGTACCATAAACAACAGTGGTTTCCTCCATGGAATTCATCCCTCCGTATGTTAAAAATTCATCCGCCGGCACAAGGCCGGCATACAGACTACTATATGCCGGACGGGCCGCGTTATGTGCCGGTTTTTGTACACCGAAGGAGAAAATTTTTCCTTCTATTTTTAAGTCCGCTTTTTACAGAGACAAACGGAGGCTCCCGCCCTTAGGCGGGAGCCTTGTCTGTTAAGAGGTACTGCTGGAGCTGGCGTCCGAGGCCGTCTCCGTCTCGTCCTCCTCCGCCGCGGTGAGCTCCTGGGCGGAGAGGGAGATAAGGGAGTCCACCGAGTCGGCGGACAGCAGGTACACCGCCGGGTCGCCCGAGAGCTGGGCGTAGTAGGAATCCCCGGCGCCGTCCAGGGCTCCGATGGTGAGGGTGAGGGTCTCGCCCTCGCCGTAGGTGACGGTGAGCACCCCCACAGGGGTATCCAGGCCGCAGGCGGCCAGGGTGTCCGCCTCCCCCTTGTAGTCATAGCAGGCGTCGAAGGCCAGGGAGGAGAGCTGGGCCATCAGGCTGGTGAAGGCGCTGTTGTCCGAGGGGATGGCCGTCCCGTTCACGTCCCAGGCGGGCTCCGTCTCCTCCGCGCTCTCCGAGGAGGAGCTGTCCCCGCTCTCCGCGCCGGCCGTCTCAGTTTCTGTCTTGGTCAGGGTGAGGGTGGTCCCGCCGCTCTCCCAGGTGAGGGAGGAGATGGTGTCCGTCCCCAGATCAGGGAAGTCGGGAATGGCGGCCAGGTCCAGCAGCTCCAGGGACTCCAGGTTCTCCGGCAGGTCGGTGGAGACGGTGTACACCGTATCCGAGTCCGTCCGCTTGGCGTAGCAGTAGCTGTCGGACACGTCCCCCAGCAGAAGGGTGACGGCGGTCCCGTCCCCGGCGGTCACCGACGCCTGGAGGGCGGGCTCATCCAGGCCGTAGGCGGACAGGTCCTCCGGGTCGTCGATGACCCGGATGGCGGCCAGGGAGCCTATCTGCTCCGCCAGATCCTCCACCGCCTCCTGGCCGGCGGGGAAGGAGGCGTCCCCGTCGTACTGCCAGACGTCCTCCGCCTTGGTGAAGGAGAGCTCCCCCTGGCCGTTGGTCAAAGAGAGGGCGGTGAGGTCGGAGAGCTGGGTCACATAGACGGCGTCGTCCACCTGGGCCTGCTGGTCGTTCCACACCCGCAGGGCGGCGTAGGCCCCGCCGCATACCACCAGGGCGGCGGCCAGCGCCGCAAGGGTTTTGGTCTGTTTGGTCATAGCTTTCTCCTCTTGAGCCAGAACAGGAAGCCGCACAGCAGAATGCCGATGGGCAGAACAATGATATAGGCGGTGCTCCACAGTCCGGGATTCTGAATGGTGTTATAGGTGACGGCCAGGCTCTTGGACGGGATAGACAGGTTGCTCACATCGTCAAAGCCGGCGGTCAGCGCATTGACAAACAGGGTCTGGTTGGCCAGACTGGGGTTCTGGGACAGGAGGGTCCCGTCCAGGAAGGAGGTGGAGCCGATGACGGTCATCCGCCCCCCGTCGTCCCCCTCGGACACCGCCCCCAGCAGGTAGGCGCCGGAGGTCTGGGTTCCGTCCGCCGTCACGGCCAGAGCGTCGCTGGTGGTGGACAGGAACTCGGTGATGGTCCAGGCGGCCTCCTCCGTGTCCTCCAGGGACAGGAATCCCCGGGAATTTTCCAGATAGGTGAGGGCGTCGGCATCTACCCCGGAGGCCACGCTGCTGCCGGTGTTCAGCACTCCGCGGATTACAAAGGGAGAACCAAACTGTACATAGTAGTTGGACAGGTCGGCGATATAGCCGTCCACCAGTTGGAAACCCCGGCTCTCCAGCAGGGCCTCCCAGTTGGGCAGGGAATCCAGGGTATCTCCCGCCAGGAAGACCATCTGCCCGCCCCCGGCCAGATAGTCCTGGAGGATAGTCAACTCATCGGCGGACAGATCGGTGGCCGGGCCGTTGACAATGAGCAGGTCGCAGTCCTCGGGAACTGAGCCGTTGAAGAGGGGGCTGACGCTGTCCAGATTCAGGTTGGCCTTGTCGATGGCGTCGGTGATCACTGAGGACAGGTCCTCCTCCCCGTGGCCGGTGACGGTGTACACGGTGCGGTTGGCGTCGCTGGTCACATAGCTGACGGCGGAGGTGAGCTGCCCCTCGGCGTCAAAGGAGTCCTCCGTCATGGAGAAGTAGCTGGTGTAGGAGTAGGTGATGATGTCCGAGTAGGAGATGGTCTCCGATTTGCCGGTGGCCTCGCACCGGACGATCAGGCTGTCCGACTGGGCGTCATACTGGCTGGCCTCCTCCGGGTGGGCCACCGGGTCCACATAGGTAACGCTCAGGTGGTCGGACAGGGCGGTATACCGGTCCAGAAACTTTAAGATACGCTCGTCGGTGGCGTCCTCCTCCGCCAGCACCACGATCTCCACATCCTGGTCCAGGGAGTCCAGAAAATCCCGGGAGGTGTCGGTGATCTCATAGAGGCTGTTGTCCGTCAGGTCGAACTCGGTCACGTTGGAGGGCAGCTGCCCCACCACCAGATTGACAAGGACCACCAGAGCCACTACGGCGGCGGTGACGGCGGCCAGATATCCCCCCTGGCGCAGGGCTTTGGAATTGACAGCAGGTTTTTTCATGGCTGTACACCTCCCTCAAGCCCAGCGGCGCTTCTGGAGCGTCTGGACGGTCAGAAACAGAAACAGGAACGTGAGGGACAGGTAGAGCACCAGCCCGCTCAGATCAAACATGCTGTACTGCACGAAGTTGTAGAACACCTGGGTGAAGGAGAAGGTGGACAGCAGGGAGCTGAGGGCCGAGGGCAGGAAGCTCACCAGGTCGTCCCAGAGAAAGAGCACCAGCAGCACGGCGAAGGTGCTCACAGCGGCGATGATTTGGCTCTCCGTCAGGGAGGAGAGGAACATGCCGATGGCGATGAACACGCAGCCCATCAGGAAGAAAGCCAGCAGGGCGGCGTAGTCGGACAATAGCCGGGCCTCCCCGTTCATGGCGATGATCAGGGGGCAGAAGGCGCACAGGGCCACCGGGATAAGGAAGACGGTGGCCATGGCCAGAAACTTGCCCATCACCACCCCGGTGAGGGACACGGGGGCGGTGAGGAGCAGCTGGTCGGTGCGGCTTCTCCGCTCCTCCGCCATGGACTTCATAGTGAGCAGGGGGATGGCAAACATGAGAATGGTCATGAGGCTGTACAGGGTGTAGGAGAACTGGGGCAGGCCGCTGTACAGGTTGTAGGCCATAAAGTAGATGCCGGTGAAGAACACCAGCACGGCGATGAACACATAGCCGATCATGGAATTGAAATAGGAGCTCATCTCCCGCTTGTAGATGGCGGTCATGCCTCCTCCACCTCCTCCTGCGCAGATTCTTCTCCGGTACCCGGCCCGCCTCCCGGCCCGGCGGGCTTCGACGGGGCGGACACGTCGTCGGAGGTCAGCTTCAGGAAGATGTCCTCCAGGGTCATAGCGTCCCGGCGCAGCTCCAGCAGGGGCAGGTCAGAGCGGGCAAAGGCCCGGAACACCGCCTCCCGCAGGTCGGCCCCCTCCTCCGCCTCCAGACGGAAGGAGCACACCCCTGCTTCCTTGGCGGCCAGAGGCGTCAGGCCGGTCAATCCGGGCAGAGGCGCCAGCAGGTCCCGCACCTGCTCCTGGGGCGCGGCGGCGGACACCTCCAGGGCGGGGGTGGGGGCCAGGGAGCGCTCCAGCTCCTCCGGGGTGCCGGCGGCCACCTTCTTCCCGTGGTGGATGATGAGCAGGTGGTCGCACACCTCCTGCACCTCGGAGAGGATGTGGGAGCTTAAAATCACCGTGTGCTGCCGGGCCAGGTCCCGGATCAGGGTGCGGATCTCAATGATCTGCTGGGGGTCCAGGCCCACGGTGGGTTCATCCAGAATCAGCACCTTGGGGAAACCCATCAGGGCCTGGGCCAGGCCCACCCGCTGCCGGTAGCCCTTGGACAGGTTGCGCAGCAGCCGGCCCCGCACGCCGGTGATGCCGGTGAGCTCCATCACCCGGGCCGTCTGCTCTCCCCGGTCCCCCTTGGGCACCTTTTTCAGCCGGGCGGCGAACTCCAGGTACTCCTCCGCCGTCATGTCCAGATACAGGGGCGGCTGCTCGGGCAGGTAGCCGATGGCCTGTTTGGCCTTCTCCGGCTCCCGGGTGACGCTGTGTCCGTCCACCAGGATCTCCCCCTCCGTGGGGCCCAGGTAGCCGGTCATCAGGTTCATGGTGGTAGATTTCCCCGCCCCATTGGGGCCGAGGAATCCGAAAATCTGGCCGTCCGGCACGGTAAAGGACAGGTGGTCCACCGCCAGATGGCGGCCGTACCGCTTGACCAGGTCGCGTACTTCGATCACAGGACAGGACCTCCTCGTATTCAGTCACGGGTCTATCCTACCCCAGTGAACTGAAAGCTCCCTGAAAAAGCAGTAAACATTTTATGAAGGCCGTCTTGTCAGAGGGGGAGCCATCCGCTATACTGAAAGCACAGAGGGCGAGAGAGATAGGAATTATGAGATAGGAGATAGGAGATGCCGGGGCCCGGCGCACGTTCTCCAACTTCTATCTCCTATCTCCTCACTCCTATCTGAAATAAGGAAGGGTTGTGACGCAGGATGAAATATGAGATTCAGGGCGAACCCATGCCGGTGGTCATCTGCGACCTGGAGAGCGGAGAGCCGATGATTACGGAGAAGGGCTCCATGGTATGGATGTCCCCCAATATGGAGATGGAGACCTCCGCCGGCGGCCTGGGCAAGGCCTTTGGGCGAATGTTCTCTGGAGAGTCCATTTTCCAGAACATCTACACCCCCCGGGGCGGCCCGGGCATGATCGCCTTTGCCTCCACCTTCCCCGGCTCCATCCGGGCGGTACAGATCGACCCCAGCCACCCCATTGCGGTGCAGAAGTCCGCCTTTCTGGCCTCGGAGGCCGGGGTGGAGCTGTCCGTCTTCTTCCAGAAGAAGGCCATGGGCGGCTTCTTCGGCGGCGAGGGTTTTATCATGCAGAAGCTCTCCGGCCGCGGCACCGCCTTCCTGGAGATTGACGGCCACGCGGTGGAATATACCCTGGCTCCGGGGCAGAGCATCGTGGTGGACACGGGCAACCTGGCCATGATGGACGCCACCTGCTCCCTGGAGGTGCGGGCCGTCAAGGGCGTAAAAAATATGATCTTCGGTGGTGAGGGCATCTTCAACACCGTGGTCACCGGACCGGGCCGGGTGGTCCTCCAGACCATGCCCCTCACCGCCTTTGCAGGCGCGATTGCTTCCGTGCTGCCCAATAAACAGTAATGACGTCCTGAAATGCAGAGCGGGACCGCATCGGCGGTCCCGCTCTGCTTGTCGAAAAACCTCTGTTCAGACGAATCCGCCCGAGTGTTGGCGGGGGGGCT
>OGHJ01002813.1_pt1 | contig 13901 bp, 11 predicted proteins | sample 1571351 | NCBI WGS metagenome assembly OGHJ01 (sample SAMEA2582037, study PRJEB24529) | metagenome | biome: Human gut stool | place: China | collected 2011 | reverse complement strand
ACGCTCTGGTCATCGAGGGTTCCACCGGCGCCTCCGCCACCATCGGCCGTACCGACGGCTTCAAGGAGATCGCTGACCGCGAGGGCTGGACCATCCTCGACTCCCAGTCCGGTGACTTCACCGAGGCCGGCGGCCAGGAGGTCATGGAGTCCTACTGCCAGAGCTACGCTGGCCAGTTCAACGTGGTCATCTGCCAGAACGATAACGAGGCCGCCGGTGCCATGACCGCCATGGACAACGCCGGTGTTACCTACGGCGTGGGCGGCGACGTGATCCTGGTTTCCTTCGACGCCAACAAGCCCTATGTCCAGATGGTCATGGACGGCAAGATCAACGCCAACTTCGAGTGCAACCCCATGGCTGCCCCCACTGTTGACGAGATCATTAAGCAGATCGAGGCTGGTGAGACCCCCGAGAAGGAGATCTATGTCACTGAGTCTTGGTTCGCCGCTGAGGACAACGTGGCTACCATCACCGTCAACGGTGAGGAGCAGCCCATGATCCACGTCACTCAGGAAGTTCTGGACGCCCGTCCTTACTAATCTCCAATCCGGCAATCGAACAGCGAGCACATACCCTAGGGAGGACCCCCGGTAATTCCCGGGTCCTCCTTTTTAATTTGAGGTGATCTATTTTGGAAGACAACATTGTTCTGACTGCGCGAGGAATCTCCATGACCTTTCCCGGCGTCAAGGCGCTGGACAATGTGGACTTCACCCTGCGGAAGGGAGAGATCCACGCTCTGATGGGGGAGAACGGAGCGGGCAAGTCCACCCTCATCAAGTGCCTGACCGGTATCAACGACTTTGAAGCAGGCGAGATCCGGGTGGATGGCATCGATGGTCCGGTGAAGAACCATTCCACCCAGGACGCCCAGAAGGTGGGCATTTCCACGGTGTATCAGGAGGTCAACCTGTGTCCCAACCTGAGTGTGGCGGAGAACCTGTACATCGGTCGTGAGCCCATGACCCCCTGGCATACCATCGACCGCCGGACTATGAACAAGAAGGCCGATGATCTGGTCAAGCGCCTGGATATCAAGGTGGATGTGACCCAGAACCTGGAGAACTACTCCCTGGCCATCCAGCAGATGATCGCTATCGCCCGGGCGGTGGACATGGACTGTAAGGTCCTCATTTTGGACGAGCCCACTTCCTCACTGGACGACAGCGAGGTGGAGAAGCTCTTCAAGATGATGCTGCAGCTCAAGGAACACGGGGTGGGCATCGTCTTCGTTACCCACTTCCTGGAGCAGGTGTACGCCGTGTGTGACCGAATCACGGTGCTGCGCAATGGCGCCCTGGTGGGCGAGTACCCGGTGGCTGAGCTGCCCCGGGTGAAGCTGGTGGCTGCCATGATGGGCAAGGACTTTGATGACCTGGCCTCCATCAAGCCCGAGGGCTTCACCTACGATGCGGAGGCGCCTCTGGAGATCGAGGCCAAGGGCCTGAGCCACAAGGGTACCATCAAGCCTTTCGATTTGGAAATCCACAAGGGCGAGGTCATTGGCCTCACCGGCCTGCTTGGTTCCGGCCGCAGCGAGTTGGCCCGTGCCATCTACGGCGCCGACAAAGCCCAGACTGGTACCCTGAAGGTGGGCGGCAAGGACGCCAAGGTCAACCAGCCCATTGATGCCATGCACTTGGGCATGGGTCTGCTGCCCGACGACCGGAAGGCCGAGGGCATCATCGGCGATCTCTCTGTCCGTGAAAACATCATTCTGGCCCTCCAGGCCAAACGGGGCATGTTCAACCAGCTGCCCCGGGCCAAGCAGGAGGAGATTGCGGACCGCTATATTGATCTGCTGCAGATCAAGACGGCCAGCCGGGAGACTCCCATCAAGCAGCTCTCCGGCGGCAACCAGCAGAAGGCCATTCTGGCCCGGTGGCTGGCCACGGACCCGGACTTCCTGATCCTGGACGAGCCCACCCGAGGCATCGACATCGGCACCAAGACAGAGATCCAGAAGCTGATTATCAAGCTTGCCGGCGAGGGCAAGAGCATCATGTTCATCTCCTCCGAGATCGAGGAAATGCTGCGTACCTGCAACCGTATGGCAGTCCTCCGGGATGGCGCCAAGGTGGGCGAGCTGGACGGCGAACTGACCCAGGAGCGGGTCATGGCCGCCATTGCGGGAGGTTCAAGCGATGAGTAACTTGAAAAAACTGACCCAGAAACGGCTGTTTCTGCCGGTCTTTTGTATGATTTTGGTGCTGTGCATCAATATGATCTACGATGTAGCCATTGGGCACAGCTTTTACAACTTCTTTGAGATCACCATGACCAATGGCATGCTCAACGGCCGTTTGATCAACATCCTCAACCGCGGCAGCGAGGTGGCCATCCTGTCCATCGGCATGACTCTGGTGGTCTCCGCCTCCGCCGGTACGGATATCTCCGTTGGCTCCGTTATGAGCCTGTGCGCCTCCTTCTGCTGCATGCTGGTGGCCGGCTTCGGCGTGTCCTCCGTCAACAGCGCTGAGGAGTTCGCCATGCCGCTGGTTGTCGGTCTCATCGGCGCCCTCCTCATGGGCTGCCTGTGCGGCGCGTTCAACGGCGGTCTGGTCGCCTACCTGAATATCCAGCCCATGGTGGCCACGCTGATCCTTTGGTCGGCGGCCCGTGCCATTGGTCTGCTGCTGTGCAACAACCTCATTGTGTACATCCGCGTGCCTGAGTTCGGCGTCTTCGGCGGCTACCTGGGCCCCATCCCCACCCCCATCATCATCGCGGCGGTGTGCGTGGCCATCGTTTCTGTAGTGCTGAAGAAAACCGCTATGGGCATGTACATCCAGTCCGTGGGCATCAACAAGAAGGCCAGCCGCATCGCCGGCCTCAACTCCAAGCGCATCATTTTCGTCTGCTACCTGCTGTGTGGCCTGTGCGCCGGCATCGCCGGCATCGTGGCCTCCAGCCGCATCACCAGCGCCGACTCCAACAACATTGGCCTGGATATGGAGCTGGACGCCATCCTGGCCGTGGCTCTTGGCGGCAACAGCCTGGGCGGCGGCAAGTTCAACCTGGCCGGCTCCATCATCGGCGCCTACACCATCCAGGCCATCACCACCACCATGTATAACATGGGTGTGCCCTCCGCTGTGACTCCCGTCTTCAAGGCCGTGGTGGTCATCGTTATCGTGGCGGTCCAGGCGCCTCCCGTGAAGGCCTGGTTCAAGAAGCGCAGCGCTGCCAAGGCGCTTGCCCAGAAGGAGGTGGCCAGCGCATGAAAAAGCCCTCCACTGCGCTGAAAACGCGCAAGCAGATGAACAGCAATACCATGCTGCTCATCATCACCATCATCCTCTTCGTGGTACTCTATGCCGGCGGCTGTATTGCGTACGCCAGCAAAGGCTTCACCAACCTTCAGACCTTCCTCAACCTGTTCCGTACCAATGCCGGCCTCATCTGCGTGGCCTGCGGTATGACCTGCGTCATGCTTACCGGCGGTATCGACATTTCGGTTGGCTCCATCGTGGCTCTGGACTGTATGCTTCTGGCCTACGGCATGGGGGAGTGGCATATGAGCGCTCCTGTCATGATCCTGCTGGTGCTGGTCATCGGCGTGCTCTTCGGCCTCTTCATGGGCTTCTGTGTGGGCTACCTGGAGATCCAGCCCTTCATCGTCACCATGGCAGGTATGTTCTTTGCCCGAGGCATGACGGCCGTCATCTCCACCAATCAGCTCTCCATCACTGCCGAGACCAGCCAGTTCTTCTATAACCTGGCCAACTTCCGTATCTACCTGCCCTTTGGCGGCGTAGTCAACAAGGCCGGCAAGCTGGTCATGCCCTACATTGGTGTGGGCGTGGTCATCGCTCTGGTGGTGCTGGTGGTCATCTTCCTGGTCCTGCGCTACACCAAGTTTGGCCGCTCCCTGTACGCCGTGGGCGGCAGTGAGCAGTCGGCGGCCATGATGGGCCTGGATGTCAAGAAGACAAAGCTCAAGGCATATGTGCTCTCCTCCTTCCTTTGCTCCATCGGCGGCATCTGCTACTGCATGAACACCATGAGTGCCAGCGTCAGCCAGGCCACCGGTATGGAGATGGACGCCATCTCCTCCGCCGTCATCGGCGGAACGCTGCTCACCGGCGGCGTAGGCAACGTCATCGGCTCTCTCTTCGGCGTGCTCATCAACGGTACGATTACCAGCATCGTGCAGACCAACGGCAAACTGGCCTCCTCCTGGCCCAATATCCTTACCGCCATTCTTCTGTGCTTCTTCATCGTGCTCCAGAGCATTTTCGCCCGTATCAAGGCCAGAAACAAGTAAGGGGGAGCAGATATGGATATCAAAGAAGCCATTCTGGCTGGAGAGACCTGCCTGGGCATCGAGCTGGGTTCCACCCGCATCAAGGCGGTGCTCATCGGACCTGACCACGCTCCCGTCGCCTCCGGCGACCACGGCTGGGAGAACCGGTATGAAAACGGCGTGTGGACCTACCACATGGAGGACGTGTGGGCCGGGCTCCAGGACGCTTATGCCAAGCTTCGGGCCGACGTGGAGACCAAGTACGGCCTAAAGCTGACCAAGGTGGCGGCCATGGGCTTTTCCGCCATGATGCACGGCTATATTGCCCTGAACAGGGAAGGGGAGCTGCTGGTCCCCTTCCGCACCTGGCGCAATACCATCACCGGCCCCGCCGCCGCGGCGTTGACAGAGCGTTTCCAGTTCAACATTCCCCAGCGCTGGTCCGTGGCTCATCTCTATCAGGCCATTCTCAACGGTGAAGAGCATGTGGGGGACATCGATTACCTCACGACTCTGGCAGGCTACGTCCACTACAAGCTCACCGGACAGCGTGTGCTGGGGGTGGGGGAGGCCAGCGGCATGTTCCCCATTGACAGCAAGACCTGCGACTATGACCAGGCCATGTTGGACTCCTTCGACACCCTAGTGGAGGAGAAGGGATATCCCTGGAAGCTGCGGGACATCCTGCCCGGTGTGCTCTCCGCCGGCGCCGACGCCGGCAGACTCACCCCGGAGGGGGCCAAACTGCTGGACCCCACCGGCACCCTTGAGGCCGGGATTCCGCTGGCGCCCCCCGAGGGTGACGCCGGCACCGGCATGGCGGCCACCAACGCCGTAGCCGAGCGGACGGGCAACGTGTCCGCTGGCACCTCGGTTTTTGCCATGATCGTGCTGGAGAAGGCCCTCTCCAAGGTCTATCCTGAGATCGACATGGTGACCACCCCCACCGGCAAACCGGTGGCCATGGTCCACTGCAACAACTGCACCAATGAGATCAACGCCTGGGCGGAGGTTTTTAAAGGCTTCCTTACCGCATTGGGCCAGACCCCGGACATGAACCAGGTCTTTACCGCCATGTTTACCTCTGCGCTTCAGGGGGAGGCCGACGGTGGCGGGCTGCTGCTGTGCAACTACCTCTCCGGCGAGCCCATTGCTGACCTGGAGGAGGGGCGGCCTCTGCTGGCCCGTACGCCCGAGGCCCGGCTTACATTCCCCAACCTGATGCGGGCCCAGCTGTGTGCAGCCCTGGCCACTTTGAAAATGGGCCTGGACATCCTGGCTAAGGAGCATGTGGCTGTAGACCGGCTCCTGGGCCACGGCGGATTCTTCAAGACCCCCGAGGCGGGACAGCGGCTCATGGCCGCCGCCGCCGGTGCGCCGGTGTCCGTCATGGAGACCGCCGGCGAGGGCGGCCCCTGGGGCATGGCCCTGCTGGCGGCCTATCTGGTCCGGCACCAGCCGGGTCAGAGCCTGGAGGACTATCTGGACCATCAGGTCTTTGCAGGTCAGAAGGTGGTCACGCTGCCGCCGCGGGCGGAGGATCAGGCCGGCTTTGAGGCCTTTATGGCCCGGTACCTGCCTGGCCTGGCGGTGGAACGTGCCGCTGTGGAACATTTGAAATAAGGACAATGTTTTGACAAATTGGAGGTCATAAACGTGGATAACAAAGAATTCTGGTTTGTGGTAGGCAGTCAGTTCCTGTACGGCCCCGAGGTGCTGGAGACCGTAGCCGCCCGGGCCGCCGAGATGGCCGATAAGCTCAATGCTTCCGGTAACCTGCCCTGCAAGCTGGTGTATAAGGTTACCGCCAAGACCAACAAGGAGATCGCCGATGTGGTCAAGGAGGCCAACCACGACGACAACTGCCTGGGCATCATCACCTGGTGCCACACCTTCTCTCCCTCCAAAATGTGGATCAACGGCTTTGTGAATCTCCAGAAGCCTTACTGCCACTTCGCCACCCAGTACAACCGTGAGATCCCCAACGAGGAGATCGACATGGACTTCATGAACCTGAACCAGGCCGCCCACGGCGACCGGGAGCACGGCTTTATCGCCGCCCGGCTGCGGATGCCCCGGAAGGTCATCGCCGGCTACTGGCAGGACGAGGATGTCCAGAAGCGGCTGGGCGCCTGGATGCGCGCCGCCATTGGCGTGGCCGTCAGCAAGAAGCTGAAGGTCATGCGCTTCGGTGACAACATGCGTGAGGTGGCCGTCACCGAGGGCGATAAGGTGGAGGTCCAGGCCAAGCTGGGCTGGCAGGTCAACACCTGGCCCGTGGGCAAGCTGGTGGAGACCATGGACGCCGTCACCGATGCCGAGATCGACGCCCTCATGGATGTCTACAAGGCCAGCTACGATTTTGCCACCGACGATATGGAGACCGTCCGCTATCAGGCCCGGGAAGAGATCGCCATGAAGAAGATGATGGACGCCGAGGGCTGCAAGGCCTTCTCCAACACCTTCCAGGACCTCTACGGCATGAAGCAGCTGCCCGGCCTGGCCAGTCAGCACCTGATGGCCCAGGGTTACGGCTACGGCGGCGAGGGTGACTGGAAGGTCTCCGCCATGACGGCCATCATGAAGGCCATGGGCGAGAACGGCAACGGCGCTTCCGCCTTCATGGAGGACTATACCTATCATTTGGTGAAGGGCCAGGAGTACAGCCTGGGCGCCCACATGCTGGAGGTCTGTCCCTCCGTGGCTGCCGCCAAGCCCCGCATTGAGGTCCACCCCCTGGGCATCGGAGATCGGGAGGACCCCGCCCGTCTGGTGTTCGAGGGCAAGGAGGGCGACGCCATCGTGGTCTCCCTCATCGATATGGGCGGTCGGCTGCGTCTGATCTGCCAGGATATCCACTGTGTGAAGCCTATCATGCCCATGCCCAATCTGCCTGTGGCCCGTGTCATGTGGCAGGCCATGCCCAACCTTACCACCGGCGTGGAGTGCTGGATCACCGCCGGCGGTGCCCACCACACCGTCCTCAGCTACGACGTTACCGCCGAGCAGATGAAGGACTGGGCCACCATGATGGGCATCGAGTTCGTCCACATCACCAAGGATACCACCGTGGAGGCTCTGGAGAAGGAGCTCTTCTACAATGACATCGCCTGGAAGCTGAAGGAGTTCTGAGCACGGGCGGTCCCGCCGCCGGGCAGAGGCTCCGTCCCTGCCCGGCGGAACTTTTGCGGAGGAAAGGAAGACGCATATGTTGGAAGCACTTAAGGAGCAGGTCTGCAAGGCCAACCTCCTGCTGCCCAAGCACGGACTGGTCACCTTCACCTGGGGCAACGTCTCCGGCATTGACCGGGAGCAGGGCCTCATCGTCATCAAGCCATCCGGCGTGGAGTATGACGAGATGGGACCCGACGACATGGTGGTGGTGGACCTGAAGACCGGCGAGCGGGTGGAGGGTCGGTACAAGCCCTCCAGCGACACCCCCACCCATTTGGCCCTCTACCGGGCTTTTCCGGGTCTGGGCGGCGTGGTCCACACCCACAGCCGCTGGGCCACATCCTTTGCCCAGGCCGGGCGGGGCATCCCCGCCTTCGGTACCACCCAGGGGGACTACTTCTACGGAGAGATCCCCTGTACCCGGAAAATGACCCCCGCCGAGATCGGCGGCGAGTACGAGCTGGAGACGGGCAACGTCATCATCGAGACCTTCCAAAATGGGAAGATCGATCCCCTCCAGGTCCCGGCGGTGCTGGTCCACAGCCATGGCCCCTTCACCTGGGGCACCGATCCCTTCAACGCCGTCCACAACGCCGTGGTGCTGGAGGAGGTGGCCTTCATGGCCTTCCATGCCATGGCTCTCACCCCTGGCCTGCCCCCCATGCAGCAGGAGCTGCTGGACAAGCACTATCTGCGTAAGCACGGCCCCGGCGCCTACTACGGCCAGGGCTAACCGATGGGAGGAAAGAGAAACATGGACCATCTCGATCTACGTCCCTTCGGCACCCTGCCCGACGGGCAGCCGGTAGCGCTCATCACCCTGCGGAAGGGACGGCTCTCCTGTGAGCTTCTCACCTACGGCGGCGCCCTGCGTTCCCTCACCGTCCCCGACCGGCAGGGCGGGGAGGTGGATGTGCTCCTGGGCCTGCCCACCCTGGAGGACTACCTGCACCAGGATAAATTCCTGGGGGCTCTCATCGGCCGGTATGCCAACCGCATCGGCGACAGTCGGTTCACACTGAACGGGAAGGAATATCCTCTTCGAGCCAACGACGGGAAGAACCACCTCCACGGCGGCCCGGTGGGCTTTGACAAGCAGGCGTGGACCGTGGGGGAGGGAGGCGCCGACTTTGTCACCCTCACCCTCCACAGCCCCGACGGTCAGGAGGGCTACCCTGGCGATTTGGATGTATCGGTGACCTACCGTCTTACCGAGGACAGCATCGTGCTGGATTACAGGGCCAGGAGCAGCGCCGATACCATCTGCAACCTGACCAACCACGCCTACTTCAACCTCTCCGGTCACCAGAGCGGACCGGTGACGGCCCAGGGCATTCAGATTTATGCCCAGAGCTACACCCCCACCGATACCGGGTCCATCCCCATCGGTGAGATCGCGCCGGTGGAGGGCACCCCCATGGACCTGCGCCTGGGCCAGCCTATCGGGGCGCGGGTGGACGAAGACTTCGACCAGCTCACCATGGCGGGAGGCTACGACCACAACTATGTGGTGGACGGCCCAGCCGGGGTGCTCCGTCCGGCAGCCCGGGCCTGGTCCCCGGACACCGGCATCACCATGGAGGTGCTCACCACTCAGCCGGGCATCCAGTTCTACTCGGGCAACTACCTGGACGGCTGTCCCGCCGGAAAGGGCGGTGCGCCCTATGCCAGGCGCTGGGCCTTCTGCCTGGAGACCCAGACCTTTCCCGACGCCCCCAACAAGCCCCAGTTCCCCTCGGCGTTGCTGGCCAAGGGAGAAGAGTACCACCAGACCACCGTCTACCGCTTCGGCCTTCGCCCCTGAGGGACCGCCGGAGATCATATGGAAAGGAGCCGTGCTATGACCGCTGATGAAAGAAAACGCCTCATGGCCCTGGCCTGCCAGGTGCGCATGGGCGTCATCGAGGGCACCCACGCCGCCAAGGCGGGGCACCCCGGCGGCAGCCTGTCCGCCGCCGACCTCTTTGCCTATCTGTACTTCAAAGAGATGAACATCGATCCTGAGGATTCCCAGTGGGCCGACCGGGACCGTTTTGTCCTCTCCAAGGGGCATACCGCCCCCGGCCTGTACGCCGCCCTGGCCCTCCGGGGCTTCTTCCCTTGGGAGGAGCTCAAGACCCTGCGCCAGATGGACAGCCGCCTCCAGGGCCATCCCAACATGAACGAGACCCCCGGCGTGGACATGTCCACCGGCTCCCTGGGCCAGGGCATCTCCGCCGCCGCCGGCATGGCTCTGGCCGCCAAGCACATGGGCAAGTCCTGCCGGGTCTACACCCTGCTGGGTGACGGTGAGATCCAGGAGGGCGAGGTCTGGGAGGCTATGATGTTTGCCCACCACTACAAGCTGGACAACCTGTGCGTGGTCATCGACAACAATGGCCTCCAGATCGATGGCAGCATCGCCGACGTGATGAGCCCCTATCCCATCCCCGAGAAGCTGCGGGCTTTCGGCTTCGCCGTGGCCGAGATCGATGGCCACGATTTTGACGCCATGGAGGCCGCCTTCACCCTGGCCCGGGAGACCAAGGGCGTCCCCTTTGCCATCGTGATGAAGACCACCAAGGGCAAGGACGTCTCCTATATGGAGAACCAGGCCGGCTGGCACGGCAAGGCGCCCAACGACGAGGAATATGAGCAGGCCATGACTGAGCTGAAGGCCCGGCTGGCAGAAGTGGAGGCGATGTAAGATGGCCGATGTGAAAAAGATCGCCACCCGGGACAGCTACGGCAACGCCCTGAAGGAGTTGGGCGCGATCCATGATGACCTGGTGGTCTTTGACGCCGACCTGGCCGGCGCCACCAAGACGGGCACCTTTAAAAAGGCCTTCCCTGAGCGCCACTTCGATTGCGGCATCGCCGAGAGCAATATGATGGCCGCCGCCGCCGGTGCCGCCGCCATGGGACTGGTGCCCTTCGTGTCCAGCTTTGCTATGTTTGCCGCTGGCCGTGCCTTCGAGCAGGCCCGGAACTCCGTGGGCTACCCCCATCTGAACGTGAAGATCGGCGCCACCCACGGCGGCCTGTCTGTGGGCGAGGACGGTGCCTCCCATCAGTGCTGCGAGGACTTTGCCCTCATGCGCTCCATTCCCGGCATGGTGGTCATGTCTCCCGCCGACGACGTGGAGGCCCGGGCCATGGTCCAGGCCGCTTATGAGCACAAGGGCCCCGTCTATATGCGCTTCGGCCGGTCCGCCGTGCCCGTTATCCACGACGAGGCCACATTTAAATTCCAGATCGGCAAGGGCGAGGTCCTTCGGGAGGGCACCGATGCCGCCATCCTGGCAAACGGCCTCATGGTGGCCGAGGCCCTGAACGCCGCCGAGCTGCTGGCCGCCGAGGGCATCTCCGTCCGGGTGGTCAACCTGGCTACCGTGAAGCCTTTGGACGAGGAACTGGTGCTGGACTGCGCCAAGGCCTGCGGCCGGATCGTTACCTGCGAAGAGCACAGTGTCATCGGCGGCCTGGGAGAGGCGGTCTGTGCCCTCCTCAGTGAGAAGCTGCCCACCCCTGTGCGCCGTGTGGGCGTCCAGGACACCTTCGGCTGCTCCGGCCCCGCTGCCAAGGTGCTGGAGCACTACGGCCTTACCGCCCAGAACATCGTCAAGGCTGTCAAGGACCTGCGCTGAATCACCGCGAAAGAGAGAGAAGAGAGAAAAGACCGCCGTCCGGCTATGCCGGACGGCGGTCTTTGGTTGTTGTTGTGGTCAGCTCTCCATGAGCCGGTAAAGGAGGATGGCGGCCTCGGCACGGGTAGCGTTGCGGTTACCGGCGTAGGTGCCTTCCACCAGGCCCAGACCTTGGGCCAGGGCGGCGTAGCCCAGCTGGCCCTCGGGGATGGTCTCCTGGTCGGTGAAGGCACAGGTGAAAATGCCCTCCAGCCCGGCCACCTTGCCGTAGCCCGCCCGGTCCAGCAACATTTTGATCACACCGGCCCGGGTGAGGAGAGCGTCGTCGTCCCGCTCTTCTTTGGTGAGGGTGCCGGCGCGGTAGGCGGCGGCGTAGACCTCATTCCGCAGGTCCTGGTCCTGGCTGGCGGGGTCTATGGCCCAGTAGTCCAGGCTGTAAAGGAGACTCACCAGGTCCCACTGGGTGAGAGACTGGTCTGGCCCGTAGGTGTCGGCGTCGTAGCCAATGCCGTAAGCGGCCAGGGTCTCCACTGTCTCCCGGACCCAATGGCCCTCCAGGTCGGTGTAGGAGAGACCTTCGGCCGGGTCATATTGCCGCTCCACCGGCTCTCCAGTCTTGGCGTCGATTCCCAGGTAAGAGCCTTCACGTTCCAGGGTGTAGCCCAGCTTCAGATGGTAGAAGGACTGGAAACCCAGCTGGAGGAGCTTGTCCTGGACCGCATCGCCTGCGACCAGGGGCTCAGGCACATAGAGGTAACCCAGGGTCACGTCGTAGGTGTCCAGCCAGGCGTCCAGAGCCGCCTCAGCATTGATGATGCCGGTAGGGTCGTCAAAGGTGACATCCTCCGTGTAGGTAAAGGACAGACTACTCACCGAGCCGTCAGTGGAATCAATGCCCACGGTATAATAGTGGCTGGGGAAGAAGTAGCCGTTTTCCTGACGGGCGAAGGTGAAGGAATAGAAGGGGGAACCCTCTGCTACGGAGTCGGTATAGCTCTCATAGAGTGCCAAATGTCCGGCGTGGTCGGGGTAATAGGTTTCCAGGAAGGCCTCAGCTTTGGTTTGGGCCTCTTCTGCGGTGAGGGCGGGCTTGCGCTCTTCATTCCAAGGTCCCCGGGAGTAGAAGGACTCCACTACGCCGGTTTTGGCGTCCACGGTGAAGGTGCGGCTCCAGACTCCGTCCTCGGCGGAGTGGCTGTACTGGAGGGTACAGATGACCCGGTCCTCCGTCTCCTCGTCGCCCTTGAGCAGGGTGTAGGAGGCGCTGACCAGTTCATAGCCTGTAAGGCCATATTCCTTCACGGTGCGGAGCCCGGCATCCAAAGTCTCCTTGGACTGGACACCCTCCAGCTTTTGGATGCCGGCCTGCTCGGCCTCTGTGAGGGCGGCGTCTTCCTCCGGAGCAGCAGAGGGGGCTTCAGCGGTGGAGTCGGCGGCAGCACCGGCGCCCAGACCGTTTTTGAACATCCCATTCTCCAGCTCCGTGAGGTCAATCAACTCACCGGTTTCGGCATCTACGTAGAAGTTGTGGCCGTACTCGGGCAGGTACCGGAGGATAGCATGGGTGGGATCATCCTCGGAAGAAACGTATTCCAGGCGCAGGTTCAGCGTGTCCCGCAAAAGGGCAGTAGCCTGGGCCTGGGTGGTGCTGGGGGTGGATGAGGGGATATTCCCCAGGCAGGAATTGGCCAGTACATCCCGGCTGAAGCGAATTACCTCCATGTCCTCCGCCCGGACGGTGATGGAGAGGGACAGGGGAGAGGGCAGGCCATTTAAGAGGATGTCAGCCGAAAAGCGATAGTCTCCGCCGTTCAGCCCGGGAGAGCTGACGAGTTCCAGCTCTGCCGACTCAACACCCTTGTCCAGCACCTTGTCCAGAAATGACTGAGCGGCGGCTGTAGCGGCATCGTTGTCCACCACCGGGAAGGCGGGCAGGGTACTGTTGGCGAGGGGCTCCGGCGTTTCGGTGTATTCCGATATGGAGTAATAGATTACCGTACCGTCCTCCAGAGCCTCGATGGTGAGGGAGCCGGTGTCGCCGGTCCAGGTGAGATACCATACCGGGGCCAGAGCGTCCTCGGTGCTGTCACCGTGGAAATCGGTGTATGCGGTGGTGTCCAGGTCCAGAGTGGATTTGACGGCCTGGGTCACCTGGGTGAGCCTGGCATCGGCATTTCCCGATTCGGCCAGGGCTGGGAGAGCCGTCCCACAGAGCAGGGCGGTGCTGAGGAGCAGAGCGAGCAGCTTCTTCATGGTATGACCTCCATCCTTGGTAAGCATTGGACTTCTTTATTTTACCAAAGTATTAGACGAAAGTGGAGAGGGAAGGTTCCACCAACAGAAGAAAATTTGTGAAAAGAGCAAAAAATGCCCCCGGCGCAGAGCGCCGGGGGCATAGGAGAGAGATCCTTACTTGGTGTAGTTGTCAAAATAACCCTGGACCAGGATGATTGGGGTACCCTTGTCGCCGCTGCCGGAGGTCAGATCGCACAGGGAACCAATGAGATCGGTGAGCCGGCGGGGGGTGGTACCCTGGGAGACCATCTTACCCTTCAGGTCGGCGTCCTTGTGGCGGATGTAGTCGGAGATGGCCTCCTTGAGGGCGTCGCCGGACAGGTCAGCGAAGTCGTTGTCGGCCAGGTACTTCAGCTTGACTTCGTTGGGCTGGCCCTCCAGGCCGGCGGTGTAGGCGGGGGAGACCACCGGATCGGCCAGCTCCCAGATCTTGCCCACGGGGTCCTTGAAGGCGCCGTCGCCGTATACCATAACTTCGATATGCTTTCCGGTTTTCTCTTCAAAACTTTTCTGAATGCGGTCCACGATAGGCTGGCAATCCCGGGTGCAAACTCAAT